>Ga0164290_1000599_pt1 | contig 103870 bp, 85 predicted proteins | sample Micstemetagenome_FD_108782 | JGI IMG/M metagenome (GOLD analysis project Ga0164290, IMG submission 108782) | Contaminated culture microbial community from soil near Moab, Utah, USA - Microcoleus steenstrupii SON62 (Illumina Assembly) | ecosystem: Environmental > Terrestrial > Soil > Soil crust...
CCGCCCGCCGGAGGCGCTGCGGTAAGGCGATAAGACCGCCACCGGACGCAAGCTTCCGCCCAATCTCCGCGCGGAGCGTCTGTCTGCGTCGAAACGGTACCCCACAACGAACTCCGGGCGCAGCCCGGCGCTCCGCACGCCTTCCCCTCACCGCCTGCTGCACAGGCGGCGCCGACCCATGCCCTGCACATGATCGTTGTTAACCCGCCCCGCCTTCGCTAACCCGACACAGACACCCGCCGGAGCCGTCCATGTCCCGTTCGTCCGATCGTTTCGAAGGCACTTCGAACTACATCGCCACCGACGACCTGAAGATCGCGGTCAACGCCGCCGTGGCGCTCGAACGCCCCCTGCTGATCAAGGGCGAGCCCGGCACCGGCAAGACCGTCCTGGCCTACGAGATCGCCCGGGCCCTGAACGCCCCCCTGATCACCTGGCACATCAAGTCCACGACCAAGGCCCACAACGGCCTGTACGAATACGACGCCGTCTCGCGCCTGCGGGACAGCCAGCTGGGCGAGGAACGCGTCCACGACGTGCGCAACTACCTCAAGCCCGGCAAGCTGTGGGAGGCCTTCACCGCCCCCAACCGCCCCGTCCTGCTGATCGACGAGATCGACAAGGCCGACATCGAGTTTCCCAACGACCTGCTGCAGGAACTCGACCGCATGGAGTTCTACGTCCAGGAGACGGACGAGACGATCCGCGCCGAGGTCCGGCCCATCGTCATCATCACCTCCAACAACGAGAAGGAATTGCCGGACGCCTTCCTGCGCCGCTGCTTCTTCCACTACATCCGCTTCCCCGACGACCAGACCATGCGCGACATCGTCGAGGTCCATTTCCCGGGCATCAAGCCGCGCCTGGTCTCCGAGGCCCTCAAGACCTTCTACGAGATCCGCGACACCCCGGGCCTGAAGAAGAAGCCCTCGACCTCGGAACTGCTGGACTGGCTGAAACTGCTGCTGGTCGACGACGTCGATCCCGAAACCCTGCGCGAGAAGTCGCCCAACAAGCTCATTCCGCCCCTGCACGGGGCCCTGCTGAAGAACGAACAGGACGTCCACCTGTTCGAACGGCTCGCCTTCCTCAGCCGGCGCGAGGGCTCCCGTCCCGGCGCCTGACACAGTTACGATATGGTGCGGACACGCGCCTTACCGCGATTTCACTGGATTATCGGCCCGGCGCGCTCAGGATAGGGCCACGAACAGGACTGCCCAGATGACCCCGCGTCCCTTCCTTCTGCCGACCCTCTGCGCTCTCGCCGCGCTGACGGCCGCCTGCGACGGCGACCGCTCGGTGCGCATCACCTCGACCACCACCGAGAATGACGCAAAGGGCGTGCTCAAGGTCGTCGACAGCCTGCAGTGTCCCCAGACCATGGGCTCACTGACCCGCAAGGGCTCGGCCCAGGCCGGCGGCAAGGTCTGCACCTATGTCGGACGCAAGGGGACCGAGGTCAGCCTGCATCTGGTCGCCCTGGACGGCGAATCCCCGGCCCATGTGCTCAAGGCCTTCGAATCCCGCCTGTCGGCCTCCCTGCCCGCCGCCGTGGCCCAGCTGAAGGCCTCGGCCGACGCCGAAAAGGCCCGCATGCAGGCCGATATCGCCCGCGCCGCCGCCGACGACGCCCAGGCCGCCGCGGCGGACGCGGCCGCGGCCAGCGCCGACGCCGCCGCCCGGGCCGACGGGGCCGCCTCCGGAGATCGCGCCTCGGTGCGCGGGCCGGGCGTCGAGATCGAGGCCGAGGGCGAGGACGCCACCGTCCGCCTGCCGGGCATGCGCATCGAGACCCGGGGCGACCAGGCCAGCGTCCGCATCGGCGGCTTCCATATCGACGCCAGCGGCGACGGCGCCGATGAAAAAGGCTCGGCCCGGGTCCGCGCCTCCTCGCCCGGCGGCGACAGCGTCAGCATCAACGCCCAAAACGACGCGGCCGAGATCCGCACCAGCGCATCCGGCGAGGCCACCCGCACCAGCTGGATCCTGACCGACAACCGGGAAACGGAATCGGGCTGGCGCATGGTCGGCTTCGAGGCGCGCGGCCCCGTCGGCGGCCCGCTGGTGGTCGCCACCGTCCGCTCACGCGACACCAACCGCGGCCGCGCCTTCGAGGACGCCAAGGACCTGGTCACGCTGAACGTCGGCGAATAGGCCCTCGGCCCTTGATCGCGTCGCCCTGATGCGTCACCAACCCTGCCCACCAGAGCAGGATCAGACCTTGGCCGCCACGCCCCGCAAATCCGCGAAGCCGCCCCGCGCCTGGCAGCGCATGCTGTCCGGCCGCCGCCTCGACCTGCTGGACCCCTCGCCCTTCGACATCGAGATCGAGGACATCGCCCACGGCCTGGCCCGCGTCGCCCGCTGGAACGGCCAGACCGTCGGCGAACATGCCTTTTCGGTCGCCCAGCACTCCTGCGTCGTCGAGGAGATCGCCGCCCACATCAACCCCGGCCTCGCCCCGAAATGGCGCCTGGCCGCCCTGCTGCACGACGCCTCGGAGTACGTCATCGGCGACATGATCTCGCCCTTCAAGGCCGCCCTGGGCGTCAACTACAAGGCCTTCGAGGCCCGGCTGGAAGCCGCCATCCACCTGCGCTTCGGCCTGCCGCCGAAGAACCCTGTCGAGATCAAGACCCTGATCAAGAAGGCCGACGTCGCCTGCGCCTATTTCGAAGCCACCCAGCTGGCCGGCTTCAGCAAGAAGGAATCCCTGACCCTCTTCGGCGCCCCGCCCGCCGGCTACGACCTGATCATCGACCCCCTGCCCGCCCCGGTGGCCCAGCAGCGCTATCTCGAGCGCTACCGCGTCCTGGCCGAGGCCACCGGCGTCGTCCCCGCCCCCGACGCCTGGCACACGGAATAACGGATGGCGGCTCCGGGGGAACAGGGCGTCCGCATCGGCCTCTCGGCCGTCGTCATCGCGCTCCGCGACCGCAAGGCCTGCGTCCTGACCACGCCGGGCGACGACGGCGACGCCGCCCTGCCCTTCGGCCCCTTCGACCCGACCCGCGACCGCACCTTCGAGCGGGCCCTGCGCGACTTCGTCACCGCCCAGACGGGCTTCCGCCTCGGCTTCGTCGAACAGCTCTACACCTTCGGCGACCTGGGCCGCGCCAGTCCCCGCGCCACGCCCGGCCCCGAACGCCATCGCGAGGTCTCGGTCGGCTACCTCGCCCTGACCGCCGACGCCGCCGACGCCCCCCAGGCCGAGGCCCGCTGGACCCCGGTCCTCGAAATCTTCCCCTGGGAAGACCGCCGCGACGGCGCCCCCGCCTGCGTCGGCCCCCTCATCGCCGATCTCAAGGCCTGGGCCGAGGCCGATCCCCGCCGTCAGGCCCGCGTCGAAACCCTCTTCGCCACCACCCCCGCCCATCGCTGGAACGAGGGCCAGGTCCTGGACCGCTACGAACTGCTCTACGAGGCCGGACTGGTCGCCGAGGCCGCCCGCGACCAGGAACGCCCCGCCCCGCCCCACGCCCCCGGCCGCGCCATGGCCTCGGACCACCGCCGCATCCTCGCCACCGGCCTCGGCCGCCTGCGCAGCAAGCTGAAATACCGCCCGGTCCTCTTCGACCTGATGCCCCCGACCTTCACCCTGTCCGAACTCCAGACCGCCGCCGAGGCCGTCGCCGGCCTGTCGCTGCACAAGCAGAACTTCCGCCGCGGCGTCGAACGCACCGGCCTGGTCGAGCCCACCGGCCGCCTGTCCGCCGCCACCGGCGGGCGACCGGCCGAGCTGTTCCGCGTCATCGACGGCGACCTGTCGACCGGCGAGGCCCTCGGCCTTCCGCTGCCTGCGCAACGCTGAGCCGATTTCCCGGATATCCCGCTTGCGGCGCAGCCCATCGCCCATTAGAGAAGCCGCTCGCTCGACCAAGCGTCCTACGGCACCGCGGAGAGGTGGCAGAGTGGTCGAATGTACCGCACTCGAAATGCGGCGTGCCTTTGCGGGCACCGTGGGTTCGAATCCCACCCTCTCCGCCACCGGCTTTCCCGATACAGCTCAGTAGCTGAAGGCCTGCCCGGCTAACGTCCGCACGCCGGCCCCGCCGGCGCCCATTCGCGCCTCGGCTGCAGCCCGTTGGAGGTCAGTCTGGCGCATGGCCAACCTCCTTTGAGGCAGCCTCCCTGTCTGCCGCCATTCTACGCCCTCAGCGTCTCTTCAGCGCCAGAAGCGGACATCGCGGTGGTGCCGCAAAGCGGACATTCAGGACCATCACGCCCGGATAGCCTCGATCACTGCCCGGAGCCCCGCAGATATGTATTTCCGGGTCGGGTAGTAGAAGTAGAGCCAGTCCTCCGGCGCGCACCAGGGCTCGAGGCAGCGGATCAGGCCGCCATCGGCGATCTCGCGAGCGGCGCGGCCTTCCCAGACATACCCCAGGCCAACACCGGACAGGGCCGCCTGGACAATCAGTTCGTGGTCGTCCGAGGCGAAGGGGCCGGTCGGCCGGAAGTCGATCGTACGGCCGGCGTTCTTGAACTCCCAATCGTAGCGGACGCCGGTGGGGTAGAGGTTCTGGATACAGACATGGTCCCGCAGATCAGCGGGGCTTCGCGGCGCAGGGCGCTCGGCGAAGTAGTCCGGCGAGCCGACGACGGCAAAGCGCAGCCGCGGCTGAATCCTCACGGCCGTCATGCCGTCGCGCAGGGACTCGCCCAAGCGGATGCCGGCGTCGAAGCCGTCCTCGACGATGTCGACGAGGCGGTCCGTGGTGACGATCTCGATTTCGAGATTGGGGTTGGCCGCGACCAGGGGGCCAATGACCTGGCCCAGGACGAAGGGCGCAATCGAAGACGGAGCGTTGATCCGCACCTTGCCGAAGGGGGTGTCGCGGAACTGGTTCAGCCCGTCCATGGCCGAGCCGATGTCATCAAAGGCCGGCGACAGCCGCGACAACAGCATGGCGCCGGCGTCGGTCAGGGAAACGCTGCGGGTGGTGCGGTTCAGCAGGCGCAGGCCGATCCGCGCCTCCAGATTGCTTATAGCGTGGCTGATTGCCGAGGCGGTCACCGCGCGCTCTTCGCCCGCCCGCTTGAAACTCTTGTGCCGGGCGACAGCGTCGAAGGCCGCCAGCTCGGACAGGTCGGTCGTCCGCATTGCTGAATCCCATTCAGGATTGATCGGAGGATTCCCCGTCTAATCCTTTTCGGCGGCTGGGTGCAAATCTCTCCTCACAGCGGACGGCAATCACGCCGACGCTAACCAGGAGAGAAAGCCGATGGCCGATTTCATCCCGCCCGCCCCGAACACCGCCTCGCCCTTCGCCGACATGCGCGGCCATCACGTGGCGGTCCGCACACCCAGCCTGGAGGAGGCCAAGGCGTTCTACGTCGACAAGCTGGACTTCCGCGTGGTCGCTGAATGGGCCTACGGCGACGAGAGCCTGGCCTACCTGGCCCCGCCGACCGACGATCACTTCTATGTCGAGGTTCTGGGCGGCGGCGAACCGGCCCCAGTCGAGGTCCGCCCCTACACCGATCTCGGCGACAGCCTGAAATACCGCGGCTACCACCACTTCTGCCTCAACGTGACGAGCGTGGAGGCGACGGTGGAGGCGTTGCGCCAGCGCGGCGTGACCATCGTCACCGAGCCCTTCGTCCTGGAGGCCATCAGCCGCAAGCTCGCCTTCTTCTGCGACCCGTTCGGCAATCTGATCGAACTGGCCGAGGTGCTGTCGTGAGCGGCGCGATCCTGATCGTCGGCGCCGGGCCGGGCATCGGACTGGCCGCCGCCGAGCGGTTCGGCCGCGAGGGCTGGACGGTGGTGCTTGCCGCTCGCAGTTCCCGCCATCTCGACCCCATGGTGGCCCGACTGATGGGCGAGGGCGTCGACGCCCACGGCATCGTTCTGGACGCGACCGATCCGGTCGCGGTCCAGGCAGGGGTCCGCACCGCCGACCGGCTGACAGGCGGGTTGACGACGGTCCTCTACAACGCCGCCGTGGTTCGCCAGCAGGACCTGTTCAGTATGACCGACGCAGAGGTCTCGGCCGACGTCGCGGTCAACATCACCGGCGGGCTGAACACCATCCGGGCGGCGGAGAGCGTCTTCGCCGAGCGGGGCGGGACCATCCTGGTCACCGGTGGTGGGCTCGCGGTCCATCCGCACGCTTCATACGCCAGCCTCGGCCTTGGCAAGGCGGCGCTGAGGAACCTGGTCGAGGGGCTGGCTCCCGATCTGGAAGCGCGCGGCATCCGCATCGCCATCGCCACGGTCGCGACCCTGGTCGCACCCGACAGCCCTGAGGCCAACGGCGTCGCAGAGACCCTGTGGACGCTGGCCTCGGACCCTTCCACCGGGTGGGAGCGGACCTATCCGCTCGCCGCCTGATCCGAAAGCCCGAAACATGATCACCGCCGACCAGGCCCTGACCGTCCTCGCCGCCGCCACTACCAAGGCGACGGAGCTGGGGGTCGCCGCCAACATCGCCGTACTGGACGCCGGCGCCCACCAGAAGGCCTTCCACCGGATGGATGGCGCGGTGCTGGGCTCCATCGACGTCGCCGTCGGAAAGGCGCGAACCAGCGTCCTCTTCGGCGTCACCAGTGAAGCCGTCTGGGACTACTGCAAGCCCGGAGCACCGGCTCCCGGCCTCGACCGCTCCAACGGCGGCCTGATGACCTTCCCGGGCGGCGTCCCCCTGACCACTCCCGACGGCCTGATCGGCGCGGTCGGTGTCTCCGGCGGCAGCCCCGCCCAAGACGCCGAGATCGCCCGCGCCGGCGCCGCAGCCCTCTGAATTTCCTGCCTGAACTCAAACCCTCGAATCAAAGGAACACGACCATGACCGCCACCAAAACCATACTCATCACCGGCGCGGGCTCGGGCTTCGCCGAGGCCGCCGCCATCGGCATGGCCCAGAACGGCCACCGCATCATCGCCACGGTGCAGATTTCGCCGCAGGTCACGCCCCTGCGAGAGAAAGCCGCCGCGCTGGGCCTGAAGAATCTGGAGGTCCTGAAGCTGGACCTGCTCGATCCCTACGACATGGCCTACATCGAGAAGCTGGCGCCCGAGGTGGACGTGCTGTGGTCTAACGCCGGCGTCGGCGAGGCGGGCCCGGTGTTCGAGATCCCGCTGGATCTCGTTCGGCGCAACTACGAGGTCAATGTCTTCGCCCCCCTGGGCCTGACCCAAGCCTTTGTGCAGACCTGGATCAAGGCAGGCCACAAGGGCAAGAAGGTGGTCTTCACCTCGTCCATGGGCGGGCTATTCACCCCGGCCAACTGGGGCACCTACGTCTCGACCAAGCATGCGCTCGAATCCATCGCCGAGGCCATGCAGCAGGAGATCGCCCCCTATGGGCTGAAGGTCCAGACCATCAATCCGGGCGCCTATTACACCGGCTATAACGAGACGATGGCGGACACTCCGTTCCGCTGGCTGGACGACGCGGTGAACTTCACCAAGCGCGACGTGCTGCGCGCAGAGTTCGACGCCTTCTTCGCCACCCCGGAAGGCAGGATGGACGCCCGCGAGCAGATCGACCGGATGATCGAGATCGTCCCCGCCGACGAGGGCCTGTTCCGCAACGTCTCGCCCAAGGCGATCGAGGACATGCTGAAGGCCCATCAGGCCGCCGCCTGGGACAACCGGATCTGATCCATGCCGACACGGGTCGCCGTTCGAAAGGACGGCGGCCCGCACAGCACCAGAGGAGACCCCGATGCGCATACCCCTTATCGCTTTCGCCACGCTCGCCCTGACCACCTTCGTCGGAGTTCCCGCCATGGCCCAGACAGACATCGAGACCCGCAATCGCCAAACCATCCAGTCCGCTTTCGACGCATGGAGTGCCGGGACCGGCGGGCCGTTCGACCTGCTGACCGAAGACGCGACCTGGACCATTGTCGGCCGTTCCGAAGCCGCCGGGACCTATGCGACGAAGGTCGAGTTCATCAACAAGGTGATCGCCCCGTTCAACGCCCGGATGGTTGCGGGCATTCGGCCGACGATGCGCTCCATCCATTCGGACGGCGATATGGTCATCGTCTTCTTCGACGCCTCGGGCCAGGCGACCGACGGGATCCGCTACGAGAACACCTATGCGTGGTTCATGACGCTGAAAGGAGACCGGGTCGTTCAGGTCTCGGCCTTTTTTGACAGTATCGAGTTCAACGACCTTTGGCGCAGAGTCAGACCTTAACGGAAGCGTCCGGCAGACCTCTAATCGCGGACTGCTCGGCGCCATGAGCGGACATTCCGGCTCAGTCAGGAAACGGACTTTCGCAATTCCCCCTCGGCGCCCTCAATGTTCCGCGACGGACTTCGGTCATTCAGCCTCGATCGTCCGCATGGGGCGCATTCCGACCCATCGTCGGCCTTGCTGCATCGTCAGTTCCGCTATGTCTCCGCGCGAATTCCACGAACGCCTTGAACGCCGCTGTCGGATTGCGCCGGCTCGGATAATAAAGGCTCAACGGCGACAGGGTCGGCGTCCAGTCCTCAAGCACCCGAACCAGGCGGCCCGCCTCGATGTCGTCCCTCACATCGGACTCCATCGCCAGGGCCAGACCGACTGACGCAAGCACAGCGGTGCGCGCCAGGCTCGCTTCGTCCAGGGTCATGGCGCCCTCAACATCGATATGGATCGACCGTCCATCCTTTTCGAACGGCCAGCGATGGATCGCGCCATTAGGAAGCCGGACGCGCAGACAGGAATGTTCGGCGAGATCTTGGGGGATCATGGGCGTACCCCGCGCCTTCAGATAGCTCGGCGAGCCCACCACAACATTACGCCGGGCCACTCCCAAGGGAAGCGCGATCATGTCGGCCGGTACATGGTCGGCGCCACGGACGCCGAAGTCGAAACCGCCCGCGACTATATCCACCAGACGGCCTTCGGTGACGATGTCGATATGGACCTGCGGGTGCTCTTGCAGGAAGGGCAGAACGAGCCAGGAGAATATCTCCCTCGCCGCTGTCGGGAAGGCGTTGATGCGCAGCGTGCCCGAAGGCGTGGCCTGTTGCCCCCGGGCGATGTCCATCGCCGCGTGGATATCCCGGACGGCGGGAGCGACCCGCGCGACGAATTGCTGGCCTGCCTCCGTCAGGGAGACGCTTCGTGTCGTGCGGTTGAAGAGTCTCACCCCAAGCGTTCGTTCCAGCTTGCCGACCGCGTTGCTGAGCGCTGTCGTCGAGACGCCCAGGTCGAGCGCAGCCGTGCGGAACTTCCCAAGGCGCGCGACCGTCAGAACGGCCTCCAGTTCAGTCAGGGTGCTGTGCGCCATTGTTCTGATTTTCGTGACGAGACGTTCGCAATAGTCCCGATTATCGCCTGAGATGTCCATCGCTACCTTGGTTGGCGAGCAGACTGCAGCCACCCCGGCGCGGTCGCAGCCAGAAGGACAGGACCAATGTCGCCCGAACTCCCGATCCCGATCGCGGCTTTTGTTGACGCAAACACCCGCCTGGACGTCGAAGGCATGATCAAGCCGTTCGCCGCAGACGCCGTCGTTCTGGACGACGGCGGGCGTTTCGGGGGCACGTCGCGATCCGAGGCATGCTCCAGCACTCGGTGGACGCCTACAAAGCCGTCTTCACCCCTGACGCCCTACGCCATGAGAATGGTCAGGTCGTGGTCGAGGGGCCGGCTCACGGGGATTTTCCGGGCAGCCCGATCCGCTTCGCCTATCGCTTCGACCTCGACGGCGACAGCATCAAGGCGCTGGAGATCACGGCATGACCGTCAAGGCCGATCCCACGGAGTTCGCGGGGAAACGCGTCCTGATCAGCGGCGGCACCAAAGGCCTCGGCCGCGCCACCGTCGACCGCTTCCTCGCCGGCGGGGCCCAGGTAATCACCTCCGCTCGCGGAACCCCTGAGCCCATCGACGGCGTCGAGTTCGTCCAGGCCGACCTGACGACGGCCGAGGGCGGCGAGACCTTCGCCAGGGCTGCAATCGAGCGCTTGGGCGGTGTCGACATCCTCGCCCACGTCGTCGGCGGTTCGTCCGCCCCGGGCGGCGGCTTCGCCGCCCTGACGGACGAGCTCTGGCTGTCCGAGCTGAACCTCAACCTTCTGGCGACGGTTCGCCTCGATCGCCTCCTGATCCCGCAGATGATCGAACGGGGCGCGGGCGCCGTGGTGCACGTCACCTCCATCCAGGCGGCCCTCCCCCTGCATGATGCGACTACGGCCTACGCCAGCGCCAAGGCGGCGCTCCGAACCTACAGCAAATCCATTTCCAAGGAGCTGGGTCCCAAGGGCGTGCGTGTGAACGCTGTCTCCCCTGGTTGGATCATGACCGAAGGGACCGATGTGTTTCTCAAGCGCATCCAGGCCGCCAACGGGGGCACGATCGAGGACGCGCGCCAACTCGTCCTGGCTGGACTTGGCGGGATATCCATCGGTCGCGGCGCCGAACCCTTCGAGGTCGCCGAAGCCATCGCCTTCCTGGCCTCGGATCGCGCCAGCTCGATCCACGGGTCCGAGATCGTCGTTGATGGAGGAACGGTGCCGACGGTGTAGCTCGGGCAGGGAGGAAGACCGCTGGTGAAGGTGGCGTCAGCCTTTCGGCGCCCTGCCCTCGCCCAGGCTCCCGTAGATGGCGTCCCGCAGCCCCTTCATCCGCCCGTTGAGATCGCCAAGCTCAGCGGGCGAGGCTCCGGAATGCTCGAGCAGGGCCTCAGCTAGGCAGCCGGCCCTGGCCTCCAGGGCGCGCCCGGCGGGCGTCAGGGCGATCAGCACCTGACGCTCGTTGTCCGGATTGCGCGTGCGGCTGACCAGCCCCCCAGCCTCCAGCCGCTTAAGCAGTGGAGTCATGGTGCTCGGCTCAAGGGCGAGCTCATCGGCGATCTGGCCGACCGTGCGACCTTCCCGGGTCCACAGAACATTCATGACGAGGTACTGCGGATAGGTGACGCCCAGACCGTCGAGCAAGGGCTTGTAGGCGCGCTGGATCGCCATCCCGGCCGAATAGACGGTGAAGCAGAGCTGCTCCTCCATGGGAACGGGTCCGGCCTTGCGGGTCATGAAATGCGCTCCTGAAAACACGACTTAGTATATCGCGATAAATATTTTCTTGACAACATCCGGCCGCTCCCAGATATGACACTTATCGCGATAATAGTTATCGCGCTAGCGCTCCATTTCGCGGCCTTGCCGCATCACACAGACCGGAAGGACATCCCATGATCAAGTTCAGCAAAATCCTCCTCGCCGCCGTCGGCGCCGCCAGCATCGGCGGCGCTGTCCATGCGCAATCCGCCCGGACGATCCCGGCTGACCAAGCTGTCCGCAATGTCGTGCTCGTCCATGGCGCCTTCGCCGACGGTTCTGGCTGGCGCGGCGTCTACGACGACCTGACCGCCCGCGGCTACCGGGTGACGATCGTCCAGAACCCCCTCACCTCCCTCGCCGACGACGTCGCCGCGACGCGTCGGGCCCTTGCCCGCCAGGACGGCGACACCATCCTGGTCGGCCACTCCTGGGGCGGCGTCGTGATCACAGAAGCCGGTGTCGACGACAAGGTGAAGGGCCTGGTCTACGTCTCGGCCCTGACGCCCGACGTCGGCGAGACGGCCGGCGACCAGTACGAAGGCTTCGGCATCCCCTCGACCTTCGTCATCGACACCCAGGCCGACGGGTTCGGCTTCATCAATCTCGAACGCTTCCAGGAGGGGTTCGCCGCCGACGTCGATGACGCGGACGCCGCCTTCATGCGCGACTCCCAGGTCCCGATCGCCATGTCGGTCTTCGCCACGCCGGTGACCCAGGCCGCTTGGCGGACCCGTCCGAGCTGGTTCATCGTCGCCACCGAGGACGCCGCCATCAGCCCGCCCATGCTGAACCGGCAGGCCGAAAAGATCGGCGCGACGAAGGTCGAGATCCGCGCCAGCCACGTCCCGATGGTCTCGCACCCTCACGACGTCGCCGATGTCATCGATCAGGCGGCACGAAGCGCATCGACCACGAACTGAGCTGACTGGATTGAGGCGGAGCGCAAGCTCCGCCCTCGTAGCTCAAGCCAAAGACCGGGATGCGCCAGAAGTGGACAGAACGCGGGGCGTGTTCTCATGGGCGCGACGCCGCTATTCCGGGCGAAAGAACAGCCATCAACATGTCGCTGTCGCCGTCCGGGTTCCTCCACGACACCAATGACGACGGCCTTTTAACCAAGAGGACGGCGTCGCCCTCCGCCCGCACCTCTTCCGTCCGCCGCCTGGAGTCGCGTGGGCGCCGCCCTGGTGTTGTTTGTGGCGCATATGAGCTGTCCCCGATGTGGCGAATGGTGCGACCCAGTCGTTTAACGGAAGGCCGACCCCGGCTTGACGCCCAGCCTTCTGAACAGGATCGCCGCAGGGCAGAATCCCGTCATCGACGCCTGAATCAGGTTCAGCCCGACGAAGACGGTCAGCCAGACCCAAGCTGGATGGACCCAGTGGGTCAGGGCGACGCTGACCAGCACCATCAGGCCGGCGAACATCATGACGGCACGATCGAGGCTCATGCCCTGGGCTCCTGTGCGGGGGTGGTGCGGCGCAGCTTGTGGGCGCCGATCAGGTCGAGGGCCAGCTTCTCGTAGAGGGGCTCGGCCTGTCCCTTGCGGATCTTGTGCAGGAAGTAGCCCTCGAAGGCGACCTTGGCCGTGTGCACCCAGCGGCCGCTGGCCGACCAGTTGATGTTGCGCGGCGGGATCTGCGGCTGGGCCATGAAGGCGACCCCGCCGTCGCCGAAATCAGCCAGGCAGATGGCGTTCCAGCTGGCCTCATTGGTCGGCGCCTGGCCGTCGAGAATCTGCTTCAGATTGGCGGCGATGGCCGTGACCATGCTTTCGATCATGAAGCCGGTCTTGGGCACGCCGACGGGCACCGGCGTCGGCCCCGTCGGCGGAATGGCGATGCAGACGCCGAGGGCGAAGATGTCCGGCCAGGTCGGATTGCGCTGGTGTTTGTCGACGAGGATGAAGCCGCGCGGATTGGTCAGACCCTCGACCCCGCGCACAGCCTCGACCCCGCGGAAGGCGGGCAGCATCATGGACCAGGCGAAGGGGAGTTCGTGATTGGCTTTCACGGCCCCGTCCTCGCCGATCTCCTCGATGTGCATCATCCCGGCGTCGACGCCCCTCACCTTGGCGTTGGTGATCCATTTGATGTGCCGCTGGCGCATCTCGCTTTCCAGCAGGCCCTTGGTGTCGCCGACGCCGTCGAGGCCGAGGTGGCCGATGTAAGGCTCGGAGGTGACGAAGGTCATCGGAACCTTGTCGCGCAGCTTGCGGCGGCGCAGCTCGGTGTCGAGGATCATGGCGAACTCATAGGCGGGGCCGAAGCAGGAGGCGCCCTGGACGGCGCCGACCACGATCGGGCCGGGGTTCTGGACGAACCGATCGAAGGACTCCGCCGCGTGCACGGCGTGGTCGACATGGCAGATCGAGACGGTATGGCCGTCAGGGCCGAGTCCTGGAATCTCGTCGAAGGCCAGATCGGGACCTGTGGCGATGACCAGATAGTCGTAATGCAAGGCCCGGCCGTCGGCCAGATCGATGCCTTTTTCGGCCGGGCGGATGCGGCTGGCGCCGACGTTGATAAACTCCACGCCCTTGCGCTTCATCACCTCGGGCAGGCTGACCTCGATGGCCTCGCGCTTGCGCCAGTGCACCGCCACCCAGGGGTTGGACGGGGTGAAGTGGAAGGTGTCGCCCTTCGAAACCACGACGATCCGCGCGCGAGCGCGCAGGGAGTCGTGAATTTCATAGGCGGCTATGGCGCCGCCAAGGCCTGCGCCGAGGATGACGATGGTGGGCCGGTCCATAGGCGGTCTCCTTCCCGGGACGGTTCCTTGATGGCCTACCCTGCGCTCCGGGACCCGCCGCGCCTTGATCCGCATCAAGGTTCGCGACCGCGCCGGGCGGACAGTGTCCAGGCTTGCAATCATATTAGCTACATCTAATATTAGCGCAAGCTTATGTAAGGACACCCCGATGAAGACGCCTGCGGTCCTGTTCGCCGCCCTCACCGCAACCGCCCTTCTGGCCGGCGGCCTGTCGGCCTGCGGCGGAGAGCCCGAGTTCGCGGCCACTGCGCCCCCGCGGGGCGAGCGCCTGACCGTGGCCGAAGCCCTGATCGACGCGGTGAAGCCGGCCTCGGCCGTCGTCGCCTCGCGCGATCTCGGTGAGGCGCGGGCGCGCATCCCCGGCACGCTCACGCAGTTGAACGTGCGCGAGGGCGATACGGTGCGGCAGGGCCAGGTCATCGGCGTGGTCGTCGACAACCGGGTCGGGCTCGAGACGGCGGCCTTCGGCGCCCAGGTCGCGGCCGCCGAGGCGGAGGCCGCGCGGGCCCGGGCCGAGCTGGCGCGCATCCAGATCCTGTTCGACAAGGGCATCTACGCCCAGGCCCGGCTCGACCAGTCCCTCGCCGCCTCCCAGGCCGCCAACGCCCAGGTCCGGGCGGCGCGCGCCGTGCGCTCGGCCAGCGCCGAGACCGGGGCCCAGGGCCGGATACTGGCCCCGACGTCCGGCCGCGTGCTCGCCGCCGACGTGCCTGCAGGCTCGGTGGTCAGCGCGGGTCAGTCGGTCGCCACAATCACCGCCGGACCGTTGGTGCTCAGGCTGGAACTGCCCGAGGCTCAAGGCCGCAACCTGCGTGTCGGCCAGAGCGTCGTGGTGTCGTCCGAGGACCTGCCCGGCGTCAGCGCCGGGACCATCGCCCAGGTCTATCCGGCCTCCACCGCCGGCCAGACCACCGCCGACATCGCGGCGCCAGGCCTGAGCAGCGACCGGGTCGGCCAGCGCGTCACCGTCCAGGTTCCCGTCGGTCAGCGGCGCGCCCTGGTCATTCCTCGCCGCGTCGTCTCCACCCGCTACGGCATCGACTTCGTCCGCACCGTCGACCGGGCCGGCCGCGTCAGCGAGGCCCCGGTCCAGCTGGGCGGCCCCGCTGGCGAGGGCCGGGTCGAGGTGCTGTCGGGTCTCGCCGCCGGCGATGTCGTTCTGGTCCCGGAGGCGGCCCGATGAACCTCGGCCTGTCCGGACGGCTGACGAAGGCCACACTCAATTCGCCCCTGACCCCCCTGATGCTGCTGGCGGCGATCGCCGTCGGCCTGATGGCCGTGCTGTCGATCCCGCGCGAGGAGGAGCCGCAGATCAGCGTGCCCATGGTCGACATCATGGTCGCGGCCCCGGGACTGAGCGCCTCCGACGCCACCGAACTGGCGGCCAAGCCGCTGGAAGCCATCGTGCGCAGCATCGACGGCGTCGAACACGTCTACACCCAGGTGCAGGACGACCAGGTCATGGTCACCGCCCGCTTCCTCGTGGGCTCGGATCCCGACGACGCAGCGGTCCGCGTCCATGAAAAGGTACGCGCCAACTACGGCTCCATTCCCGTCGGCGTATCCGAGCCGCAGATCGTCACCCGGGGCATCAATGACGTGCCAGCCGTGGTCCTGACCCTGACCCCGCGCGCCGACGCCGCCGGGCGCTGGAGCGACCAGGCCCTGTACGACGTCGCCGCCCGCCTGCGCACCGAGATCGGCAAGGTCGAGGACGTCGGCCTGACCTTCATCGTCGGCGGCCGCCCGTCCGAGATCCGGGTCGAGCCCGATCCGGCCCGCATGGCGGCGCGCGGCGTGGCCCTGTCCTCGGTGCTTGAGACCGTCGCCCAGGCCAATCGCAGCTTCCCCGCCGGCGCCTTCCGCGATCAGGGGCAGGCCGTTTCCCTGCGCTCGGGCGAGCGGCTGGCCACGCCCGACGACGCCGCCCTGCTGACCGTCAGCTCGATGGCCGGCGAGCCCGTCTATCTGCGCGACGTGGCCGCCGTTATTCAGGCCCCGCGCGAGGATCAGGCGCGCGCCGCCCACTACGCCCGCGCCGGCGACGGCTGGAGCCGCACCCCCGCCGTCAGCCTGGCCGTGGCCAAGCGTCAGGGCGCCAACGCCGTGGTCGTCTCCCACGGGGTGATGCAGCGGGTCGAGGCGCTGAAGGGCACGCTGATCCCCGACGGGCTCGAGGTCGTGGTCACCCGCGACTACGGCGAGACGGCCAATGAAAAGGCCAATGAGCTGCTGATGCACCTCGGCCTGGCGACCCTCTCCATCGTCATCCTGATCGGCTTCGCCATCGGCTGGCGCGAGGCGGGCGTGACGGCGGTGGTGATCCCGATGACCATCCTGCTGACCCTCTTCGCCTCCAATCTGATGGGCTACACCATCAACCGGGTCAGCCTGTTCGCCCTGATCTTCTCGATCGGCATCCTCGTCGATGACGCCATCGTGATGATCGAGAATATCGCCCGCCATTGGGCCATGGACGACGGCCGGAGCCGCGCCCAGGCGACCGTCGAGGCCGTGGCCGAGGTCGGCAATCCGACCGTGGTCGCCACCCTGACGGTGGTCGCGGCCCTGCTGCCCATGCTGTTCGTCTCGGGCCTGATGGGGCCCTACATGGCGCCGATCCCCGTCAACGCCTCGGCGGCCATGGTCTTCTCCTTCTTCGTCGCCGTGGTCATCGCGCCTTGGCTGATGATCCGTCTGGCGCGCAAGACCTTGGCCGGAAGCAAGGGTCACGAGCACGGCGAGGGGAGGCTGGGCCGCCTCTATCGCAAGGTCGCGACGCCGGTGATCCGCTCGCGCCGCAGCGCCTGGACCTTCCTGATCGTCGTCGGCCTCTCCACCCTGCTGGCCATGTCGATGTTCGGCTTCCGGGCCGTGCCGGTGAAGCTGCTGCCGTTCGACAACAAGTCCGAGCTGCAGGTCGTGCTGGACATGCCCGAGGGGACCAGCCTCGAGACCACCGAACGCACCCTCGCCGGCGCCGCCGCCGTGGCCGGGGTCCTGCCCGAGGTCGAGTCGCTGGAGAGCTACGCCGGGACCGCCGCGCCGTTCAACTTCAACGGCCTGGTGCGCCACTACTTCCTGCGCGCCGGGGCCGAGCAGGGCGATCTGGCCGTCATGCTGGCCCCCAAGGGCGAGCGCGACCGCAGCAGCCACGCCATCGCCCTCGACCTGCGCCGGCGCCTGGCCGACCTGCCGCTGCCGGCCGGGTCCTCGATCAAGGTGGTCGAAGCCCCGCCCGGACCGCCCGTGCTGGCCACCCTGCTGGCCGAGGTCTACGGCCCCGATCCGGCGACGCGCCGGGCCGTGGCCGCCGAGCTTGAGACCCTGTTCCGGGCCGAGTCCTCGGTGGTCGACGTCGACAACAGCTACGGCGTCCGCCGCCCGGTCCTGCGCCTGATCCCCGACCGCGAGAAGATCGAACGCTTCGGCCTGTCCGAGCGCGAGGTGCATGACTCCATCGCCGCCGTCATGGGCGGCCAGATCCTCGGCTATGCCGCGCGCGAGGACGAGCGTACCCCGGTGGAGATCGCCGTGCGCCTGCCGCAGTCGGCGCGGACATGGAACGAGCAGATGGCCGTCATGCCCGTGGCCGTCACCACGATCGACGGCGGCCGCCGCCTGGTTGAACTGGGCGAGGTGGTCGAGGCCCGTCACGAGCTGGCCGGCTGGCCCGTCTACCGCCGCGACGGCCGCTCAGCCGAAATGGTCACCGCCGAACTGGCCGGCCAGTTCGAGGCTCCGATCTACGGCATCCTGGCCATCGACGCAGCCATCAAGGCGCATGACTGGAAGGGCCTGCCGCGCCCCGAGATCCGCCTCAACGGCCAGCCGGACGACGAGACCCGGCCCACGGTCCTGTGGGACGGCGAATGGGAGATCACCTGGGTGACCTTCCGCGACATGGGCGCCGCCTTCGGCGTGGCCCTGCTGGGGATCTATGTTCTGGTCGTCGCCCAGTTCAAGGATTTCCGCATCCCGCTGGTCATCCTGACGCCCATTCCCCTGACCCTGATCGGCATCGTCATCGGCCACATGCTGTTCGGCGCGCCCTTCACCGCCACCTCGATGATCGGCTTCATCGCCCTGGCGGGGATCATCGTGCGAAACTCCATCCTGCTGGTCGACTTCATCCGCCATGCCCGAACGCCGGGACGGCCATTGCGCGAGGTCTTGCTGGAAGCGGGAGCCATCCGCTTCAAGCCAATCCTGCTGACCGCCCTGGCGGCCATGATCGGCGCGGCGGTGATCCTGTTCGATCCGATCTTCCAGGGTCTGGCCATCTCCCTGCTGTTCGGCCTGATCTCCTCGACGATTCTGACGGTGCTCGTGATCCCGGCCATCTATATCGCGTTGAAGGACGACGGCCGGCCCCTCGGCGAGTCCACAGCCGCGGAACAGACGCCATGACCGACGCCCTGCCCACGCCGAACGCGGCGGCCCTGGCCGAGCTTGAGGCCAGCGCTGCGCCGGCTGCTCGCCTCATGCGGTTGTTCGCCAACGAACAGCGGCTGATGCTGATGTGTCGGCTCATTGAGGGCGACTGCGCCGTGGGCGACCTCGCCGGACATGTCGGTCTGTCACAGTCGGCCTGTTCCCAGCACCTGGCCCGGCTGCGCGACGCCGGCGTGATCGCCCCGCGCCGCGAGGCCCAGACCATCTATTACGGCATCGCCGACCCGGCTGCCGCCCGCGTGATCGCCCTGCTGTGCGACATCTACCGCGACAAACCGAAGGACCAGACCTCATGACATATTTCCACGCCCGCACCGTCGAGGGCGATTTCGACGCCGTCGTCGAACGCACCCGCGCTGCCCTTCAGAAGCACGGCTTTGGCGTCCTCACCGAGATCGACGTCCAGGCGACGCTGAAAGCGAAGATCGGACAGGACTTCCGCCCCTACCGGATTCTCGGCGCTTGCAATCCTGTCATGGCCCACGAAGCCCTGAAGATGGAGCCGCACGTCGGCGTCATGCTGCCTTGCAACGTCGTGGTCCAGCAGATCGATGGCGGCATCGAGGTCTTCGCCGTCGATCCGGCGGCCTCGATGAACGCGATAGACAATCCCGAACTGCTGGGGCACGCCCGGACGGTGGGCGAGCATCTGCGAGCCGCCCTCGCCGAAGTTTGAGCCCGGCATGTCCGCTTTCCGCAGCGGAGCGAATGGCCAGTGTTGGCGCGTAGCGGTCCCTCCCCTACCCTCTGGTGTTCTCGGCTCGTTCGCAAAATGCGCATAAGCGGGATTCCCTGAACCCGGTCAGAGATTCGAACCGCACGCGCCTAACAGAATTTCTGTTCCCATGGCTGGGAGACCAGGTGGTGTTGGGCTGACAGCGCCACGGCGCCAGTTACAACTGGCGGTTCGCTGTTTGCCTTGAATCCACTCCGACACTCCCGCGACATGTCCCGTCAGCCTGACCCATCCCGTGACTTACGATCAGGCCGTTGTCCCGGGCCCCGGCGATAAGGGCTTACGGGCGAACAGCCCGAACGCGGCGATCACAGCATAGCAGGCGGCCGGCAGCAGGCAGGCGATCGTGAGACTCCCGGTGATGTCGGCCAGGTGACCTGTCAGCGGGGGCACGACGGCGCCGCCCACTATGGCGACGCAAATTACGCCGGACCCCTCCGCAGCGCGCCGTCCCAGACCTTCGCTGGCGAGACTGAAGATCGTCGGGAACATGATCGAGTTCATTAGTCCGACAGCCAACAGGGAATATGCGGCGACCATGCCTGTGGTGCTGCCCGAGACCAGGATCAACGTGATGGCGCCGATGGCCGCGACCAGAAGGACCAGACCAGGCGGAAAAATCCGCAACAGGCCGGCGCCAATGAATCTGCCGATGAGCGCGCCGCCCCAGTAAATCGGGACATGCTTGCCGGCGGCCTGCTCGGCCAGCCCCAGCACCTCAGCCTGCATGAGGTAGTTTACGATCAACGACCCGATGGCCACCTCGGCCCCGACGTAGAGGAAAATGCACAGGGCGCCGAAGCCGAACCGGCGCTGCCGGAGCAGGCCGAAAGCCCGCAGGATGCTGCCTGTCTGCTCCTGCTCCTCCTGCAGCCGATTGCGCCGCGCCCAGACGACGGCGGCCACGACAAACAGAGCCGCCGCGAGGCCGAGGTAGGTGGCGACGACGACGCGGGTTTCCTGTTCGCGGTACGCATCAAGCGACGAGCCGGACAGGGTGGATACGTCGACGGTCGACAGGGCGCCCAGGATCAGGATCGAACCCACAAACGGGAAGATGGTGGTGCCCAACGAGTTGAACGCCTGCGCAAAGGTCAGGCGGCTGTGGGCTGTGCGCGCCGGTCCCAGAAGGGAAATCAGCGGGTTCGCCACCACCTGCACAATGGTGATCCCGCTCGCCAGGACGAAGAGCGCAAGCAGGAAGACCGCGAATGTGGCCGACCGGGACGCCGGAATGAACAGGAGGCACCCGGCGGTCATCGTCACCAGGCCGATAGCGGCGGTGCGCATGTAGCCATATTTCCGAACGATGGCGGCGCCGGGGATCGACACGAGGAAATAGGCGGCGAAGAACGCTGACTGAACCAGCATCGCCTGGAAATAGGTCAGCGTGAACAAGTCCTTCAACTTGGGAATGAGCACGTCGTTCAAACTGGTGATCCCGCCGAAAATGAAAAACAGGGCGAACACGAAAACCCGCAGGTCAGGAGCGTCGACATGGCTCCCCGACGAGGTATCCGGCACCGGATCCGTGCTGCTGATTTCAGTGATGCGGGGCGGAGCTGCCATCGTGAATATTCCTACAGTCGGTGATTTGCCTGGCTTCGTCGATGTGGCGGCCAGACCGCGCAGGAGGCCGCAGTCGGTCGGGTCGACGCCCGGCGGGTTCCTGGAGCGCGGCCTGAAGGGTCACCCGGCGGCCTCTACGCCACGCCGGACCTCGCTCGCCAGGTGGTCGAAGACGCCGCGCACGGCCTCGGCGTCGGACAGGCGGGTCAGGGGATCAGGGTTGCGTGGACACAGACCGAGGCCATGAAGGACGTAGTACCAATTGACGTCCGCAAAGAGGTCGCCCTGACGGAAGAGACAGCGCCCGCTGGCGCGGTACAGGTCGATCCGCGCCTGGAGGCTGTCGGGCAGGGTCTGGCCGGTGACATCCCGCCAGAACGGCGTGTCGCGCCGCTGACTGAGGCAGTAGTGCGCCAGGATGAAGTCCCGGATCGTCTCGTACTCCTCGATCAGGGCGGTGTTGTAAGCGGCGATGTTGACCGGGTCGAATGACCGGTCGGGGAAATGGTCCAGCAACTTGTAGAGACCGCTGGTGACCAGGTGGATGCTGGTCGACTCCAGCGGTTCCAGAAAACCGGACGCAAGTCCGAGGGCGATGACGTTGCCCTTCCAGAAGGCCTTGCGGCGGCCGGTGACGAACCGCAGCAGGCGGGGTTCGGCCAGGAAGTCGCCGCCGACCTGCCTGGCGAGGTCGTCGAGCGCGGCCTGGTCCTCGATATGGCGACTGGAATAGACATAGCCATTGCCGACCCTGTGCTGCAGCGGAATGCGCCAGCGCCAGCCGGCGTCCCGCGCGTGCGACAGGGTGTAGAGCTGGGTCTGGTCGGACAGGGCGGTGGGACCGGCGACCGCCCGGTCGCACGGCAGCCAATGGGTCCAGTCCTCATAACCGGCAGCCATCGCACCTTCGATCAGCAGACCGCGAAAGCCCGAGCAATCGATGAACAGATCAGCCGTCAGCCGGTCGCCCTCACGGAAGACCAGTTGCTCAACATGACCGTCCGCCGTGCGCGTCGTGTCGACGACGGTACGTTCCAGGCGGTCTATCCCGCGCGCCTCCGCAACCTTGCGCAGGGTGCGCGCGACCAGGGCCGCGTCGAAATGCAGGGCGTAACGCAGCCCGGCGCGGGCCGGCCCGGCCCTTGGATCGGGCGGTATGAATCGGCCCGCTTGGGCCAGGGCGGCGCCCAGGCTGAAGTCGACGACGCCGCGCGGTTCATCCCACGCCGTTGCGCGCTGAAGGTGGTGGTGGAAGGGCCGGCGATCGATGACGCAGCCGAACGAGCCGAACGGGTGCCAGTAATGTTCGCCGACCTCCTTCCAGTCCTGGAAACGGATGCCCAGCTTGATGGTCGCCTGGGTCTCCCGGACGAACGTCTCGCGATCGACACCGACCAGATCGAGGAAGTCGAGGATGGGCGGGATGGTCGCCTCGCCTACCCCGACAATGCCGATCTCGGCGGATTCGACCACGGTGATGCGCACATCCGAGCCGCGTAGCGCATGGCCCAGCAGCACCGCTGACATCCAGCCCGCGGTCCCTCCGCCGACGATAGCGATGGACCGGATCGCTCCGGTCTCGGTCCTGGTCATGTCAGCGCCCCGGAACGCGGCGCGGACGTCGGATCGCTCCGTCGCCCGCGCCCGTCATTCAGCGTCCCAGCGTGAAACGCGCGCCCAGCGAAATGCGCCGCTCGCCGGTGGCGTAGCGGAAGGGCAGGCTCTCGAACTGCAGGTAGCGCCCCGTCGATTCCTCGGTCAGATTTATGCCCTCCAGCACGACCTTGATGTCCTCGGTGACGGCATAGGCGATCTGTCCGTCCAGCTGTCCGTAAGCCCGCTCCCAGGTCGACAGGTTATGCGCGTCCGCTCCGGATCCGAAGGCGAAATTACCCTGGTAGCTCTTGTCGCGCCACGCATAGGACAGCCGCGCCTCGAAGCCGTAACCTTCATAGTACCCCTGAAGGTTGAACGCGTGCTCCGCCACGCCGGGGATCGGCAGAGAGTCCTCAAAGTCCGAGAAGTTTGAACTTTCCGAGTCCGAAAAGGTGTAGTTGGCGTTGAACCCGAAGCCGTTCTCGAAGGCGTACTGGGCCGCCAGTTCGACGCCCTTGATCGTGCCGCCCTCACCGTTCACGGGCTGTGTGAAGACCCCCACGGTCGAACCGGCCGTCGACCCGTCCGCGACGCGCCGGGACACGGTGTCGGTCTGGATGAAGCTGTCGACGCTCTTGTAGAAGATCGCCGCCGACAACAGACCTTGCGACCCGAAATACCGCTCATAGGCGATATCGAATTGGGACGCGCGATAGGGATCGAGCTCGGTATTGCCGCCGCTGCCGTTCGTATAGATGAACCTGTCCAGATCCGGTCCCGGAGTCGTGCTGCGGGTGAAGTTGAAATTCGATCCCTGACCCAGATCGAACAAATCCTGGCGCGACACGACGCGGGCGGCCGAGACCCTGAGCTTGTCCGTCTCGTTGATGTTCAGCACGCCGGACGCGCTGGGAAGGACATCGGTGTACTCGCGCCGCGTAGTGACCGCGACGGGATTGGCGAGCACGCCGTTCCAGCTATCGGTGCCGAAATAGTAGGCGCCCGAGACCGGGGTCTGGCTGGAGTCGATGCCGAGCTCGGTCTTGATAACCCGGGCGCCGGCGTTGATGTGGAACCTGTCCTCCTCATCGCCCGCGTCGAACATGACGTAACCCGAGGTCGTCTTCTCCTCGACCATGAAGGACTCCACCGGATCGCGGAAGAAGGCGAAGGGGGTCGATGGGTAGAGCGCCGTGATCCAGCCGACCGGGTTGCGCATCTGGTCGCGGTTCTGCACCAGTGCGGTGATGCCGCCGATGATCACGGTCTCGAACCGTTCAGGGTTGGAAGCGGCGGTCTGGTAGGGCGTGATCAGGGCGGGGGAATCGCCGAACCGGGCGCCGGGCGAGCAGACCGGCCGTCCCGGCGTCCCGACGGGCAGCTCGCAGGACTTGTAGCCGATGGCCCCGTCCTGGAAATAGCCAAAGGGCGTCCAGTCTCCCAGCCCGCGCGCATGGGCGTCGATCTCGCCCTTGCCGGAGTAGTCCGCGAGATAGCGCCCGTATTCGGAATCGACGGTGCGCTCCGCGTAGCGGGCGCCGAAGCTGATGGTCAGGCCTTCGGTGAAGTCCGGCGTATATTCGAAGTCCGCGCGCAGCGAGCCGTTCTCGATTTCCGTATTTTCGCCAAACACCCAGTGCGACTTGGCGAAGACCGAGGTCGGCGTCGTAAACTGGGAGGGGTTGGCCGGCGTGAAGGTCGGATTGTCACCGTTCAGGTAGCTGTAGGTGAAGGTCGCGGGCGCCGTCGGGTTCGGCACGAAGCCCGCGGCCGTGCCGTTGCGTACGGTGTACTGGGTGTAGCGGACGTCGCTGTTGCCGCTGGTGCTTTCATATTCGCCCGTGGACCATGCGGCTTGAACGCTTCCGCGAAGCGGTCCTCCATTGTCCCAATCGAGCGCGATCTGGAAATTGTCAGTACTGGCTTCGGCGTTCTGGACGAAAGAGATCGCCTCCGCCGAGTTCGCCGTCACTGTGCCGCTCTCCAGCACATTGTTGTCCCCAACCGTCAGGTTCGCCGCCGCGTAGGTGGCGTTTTCATTGGCGAAGGGGAATTTGATCGAGGCTTCTCTCGTCAGGATCGACAGGTCGGAGTGGAACCAGTCAGCGGTGAGCGACAGTGAGTCGCTGATCTCGAGGTCAGCATTCAGCGAATAGCCGATCCGCTCGCGCTCCTGATCGCGGATGGTGGCGTAGCGATACTCGGGCGACCAGATGTCGCGCGCCGGGCCGCCGCTGACCGGGCGAGCAAGGAAGGCCCATCCGCCACGGTTCTCGCCCCCCAGAGCCTCGGTGAAGATGTCCGCCTTGTCGTACGACACGGTGCCAAGGATGGAGAATCGATCGCCGAAGCGATGGCCGACCACCAGAGATCCGGTCGGGTTCCAGTCGCCGTCGTCCCCGTTGACGGTGCCCCGCAGGTCGCCCGAGATCAGATTGTCGCTGCGTAGCGTACGGGCGCGGCGGGTCTGCAGGTCGATGATCCCACCCAGCCCGCCCTCGATCAGCGAGGCGTCCGGGGATTTATAAACGTCCACCCCGCCGATCAACTCCGAGGGGATGCCCTCGAGCGAATTGTCCTGCCGGATGTTGCCTTCGCCGAGGCGGAAGATTTCCAGTCCGCTGACGAAGATGTCACCGTTCAGCAGCGTGACGTTCTGATCCAGGCCGCGGATGCGGACCTTGGTGCCCTGACCGTTCTCGCGGTCGATCTGGACGCCGGGAAGACGCTGCAGGGACTCGGCGATGTTCTGGTCCGGGAATTTGCCGATGTCTTCGGCGGTGATCGACTCGATGATCAGGTTGGATTCCCGCTTGGCGTTCAGCGCGTCGGCGAGCGAGGCGCGGAAGCCGGTCACAATGATCTCGTCGACCTCTGTCGGCTCCTGGGGGTCCGCCGTCTGCGCAAAGGCGGGAGTAACAGCCAGTAGCACCCCGGCCGAGGCCGCGGTCATGAGGACCGCGCGGATGTGGCGTCGTTGAGTGAGCATGGTGCCTCCCCTTCACGGATGACCGCGCGCGACATCAGCCTGCAACAAGGCGTCGGCGCGATGAATTCCGCGAGCGCGTTGAGCGCTTCTTCCCAAGTTCAATCCGGTCTCTTGATCGCCGGTAACGCTACAAGGCCTCAAAAAGACAGCGCTGTCAATCGGGCTCGACGGACGGTCGCCTGGAGCAGATCCGGCCTATCGGACGCCCCTGATAAAGGCGATTACGCCCCCTCCAGCCAAGGCGAAAACCGCCGCGGCGACGTAGGTCAGGATGAAGCTCTGGCCAGCGTCAGCCTGAAAAATCACTATGCCGAGAGCAGGTGCGACGATCTGGGGCAGGACGTTGGCGACATTGATCAGGCCGAGGTCGCGCCCCGCATGCTCGGGACGGGGCAGGATTTGCGCCACCAGGGCGATGTCGACGGTCGAATAGAGGCCGAGCCCGGCCCCGAACAGCGCCTGGCCGATCAAGGGACCGGGCCATGCCGGAAAGACAGCCATCGCCAGCAGACCGGCGGCGAGCAAGACGCCGCTGGCGACCACGAAAACCTTCCTCCGTCCGATCCGGTCGGACCAGACCCCGCCGATAATCCCGGCCAGCATCGAGGTCACCGTCCAGGCCCCCAGCAACCAGCCGAACACCGCCTCTACCGATCCGGCGCCAAACCGTTCGATCAGAGGGCCGGACTGCTGGACGTAGTAGAGCAGGTAGAGCGCATTCATGGTCAGGGCGACCTGGACCAACAGGCGCGACGCGAAGGCGATGCAAAAGTCGCGGGTCTGGAGAGCCTCCAGCGAAAACCGTCCGCGCGGGCCGTTGGAAGGCGGCGCAACGGGTTCCCGGACCCACAGCAGGAGCGGGATCAGGAGCAGGCATACGGCAGCGCCGGTCACGGCGAGCCGCCAGCCGAAGCCGCTGAGAAGAATTGACACCACAATGGACGTGAACAGGGTTGCGGTTGGCTGGGCCGTCCCGAGCAGGGCCGAGGCCACGCCCTTCTGCCGATCCGGCACCAGATCGGGAAGAAGGGCGACGAGCGGCCCGAAGACCGCGTTCAGACCCACCTGAAACAGGACGACTCCCAGGATCAGGACGATTCCGGTTTCGGCCCCATAGATGACGGCATAGGCAGCGAGCGTCAGCGTGAGACCCAGCGCGATCCAGGGGCGCCGGCGGCCGAAAGGCGTTCGGGTCGCGTCGCTGAGCGTGCCAAAAACGATATTCGCAACCCCGCACGCCACCCCTCCGCAAAGCGCGGCCTGGCTGAGCAGCACGACCTTTCCCGCCGCATCGACGTCTTGGGCTTTCAGCGGCAGGAGAAAGTTGAGCAGGGGAACGAAGGCGACAAAAACGGCGGTCTGGGCGAGGGTCAGGCAGGCCAACGTCGTTCTGGAGACAGGTTCCGAACGGCCGACGGCGACTGGCGGCGGCTCTACCGGGCGGTCATCCGGCGAAAACGACATGAAGCACGCCCCCCGGGTCGACTCGGACCCGTGCATGGTCGCGGCCCCGGCAGCGAGGCGCAACCGCCATCCTCAGGCGGCGGGACAAACAGCAATATTGTCATGAGACGCCAGTTGCACTTCCGAGATCGAGACTGTCAGCGGCTCGGCCGTGGTCAGAACGAACGGGGTCTCGACGGCGGCGACGTCGGTTCCGGCGGCCCTGAAGCAGGACAGGCGGATTCGCAGCATGCCCCAGTCTCCGACCTGGGCATCGCGCAGGATTCCTCCGATATCGAGCGCGCCCGACCCCATCCCAAGGGACACCCGACCCGAGGGCGGAACGTCGACACGGTAACGGAAGGACAGGGTCAGTTCGCCGTTGCTCTGGCGGGACAGGTCGACGGGGGGACCATTGACGGCCACGATCGCTTCCTGTCCGCCGGAGAAGGTCAGCTGACGGCCGCTCTCCTGGGCCAGATCGTCGACGGGACGAAGGGAGACGCCCGCGCGGGGGCTCACGCCCGTGCGGCCGTCGCTGGACCTGGTCTCGCCGCCCGCGTCCCTGAGCGACAGACTCCAGGGGGAGACGATCCGGCCATCAACCAGATAACGGTCGACGGCGCCCGTCGGACCGGACACCCCGCTGTCCTCCGACAGACGGCCCACGGCGGCGGGGTGTGCGTAGCTGAGACCGTAACCATAGGCGAACTGCGGATCGTAACCGGGGTCTCCCCGATTCAGCGGGGCGCCGTCGGCGGACCTGGGCCAGCTGAAGGACAGGGTTCCGCTGAAATCGTGACGCGCGCGCCCGCTCATATCCCCCAGGATTACATCGGCCACCCCTCCCCCTTCCGTGCCGGGCAGCCAGGCCGCGACGAAGGCATCGGAGGCGTTGATCTCCGGATTTGTCCACATCGGCCGGCCCGAAAGGAAGACCGAGACCGTCGGCACGCCGGCCGCCTTCAGCCGGCGCAATATCTCCAAGGGGCCGTCGGGGAGAAAGTCCAGGGTCTCCAGATCCCCCTGGAATTCGGCGTACGGCGTCTCGCCGAACACAACCACGGCGACGTCGGGCCGCTCCGCGAAGGTTCCGTCCGGACTGAGGACGGCCGTGCCGCCGGCGGCGCTCACGGCCTCCTCGATTCCTCCCCAGATCGACTGGCCGTTGGGGAAGTCGGCATTCGAGTTGCCCGTGCCCTGCCAGGTCAGGGTCCAGCCTCCAGAGGCTTGACCAATATCGTCGGCCGCTCCAGCCACCAATACATGCGCCCCCGCCCGGATCGGCAAGACGCCATCCTCATTCTTCAGCAACACCAACGACTTGCGTACTGCTTCCCGCGCAAGGCCTCGATGCCCGGTCGAGCCCAGCACCGAAAGATCGCCCTCGATCGGCCGCGCGTCCCGGAACAGCCCGGCCTTGACCTTGACCCGCAAAATGCGCCGCACGGCCTCGTCCAGACGGCCGGTGGAAATCTCGCCCGACCGGGCCTGGGCCAAGGTGTTCTCATACAGCGGCCGCCAGCTGTCCGGCGCCATAAGCAGGTCAATGCCGGCGTTGATCGCCAGGGGGCAGCTCTCGTTCGAGCAACCGGGCAATTGACCATGCGCGTTCCAGTCGGACACCACCAGGCCCTCGAAGCCCAGGGGCCCGCGCAGAACATCCGTCAGCAGCGTCTCGTTGCCGGACAGCTTGAGCCCGTTCCAGCTGGAGAAGCTGGCCATGACCGACAGCACGCCCGCATCAATCGCGGCGGGATAGCCACCCAGGTGGATGTCGATCAACGCCTGTTCCGGACCGACGAAGTCGCCTTGATCCACACCTGCTCCGGTTCCGCCATCAGCGAGGAAATGCTTGGCGGAGCCGGCGATGTGGCCCGGCTCCAGAGGCTGGCCAGTCCGCAGTTCGCCTTGCAACCCCAAGGTCATCGGTCCGGCATAGGCGCGCTGGACCTCGGGATCTTCCGAATAGCCCTCATAGGTCCGGCCCCAGCGGTCGTCCCGCGGCACCGCGAGGGTCGGGCCGAAGGTCCAGTCGGCGCCTGTCGCCGCGACCTCCAGCGCCGTCGCTTCGCCGATGCGGCGGATAAGGTCGGGGTCGCGCGCGGCGCCCAGGCCGATGTTGTGGGGAAAGATCGTCGCGCCGACGACATTATTGTGCCCATGCACGGCGTCGATGCCGTAGATCAGCGGCACGCGCGCGCCTGGCCGGGCCGCCGCGGCGGCGCGGAAGGCCCGGGCCAGATCAACCCATGCCTGGGCTGGAGCGCGCTCGTTCCCGCCCGGGGAGGAGTTTCCCCCCGCCAGAATCGACCCCAGAGGATAGCGGGCCAGATCGGCAGGCGTGATCGCCCCGATATCCGCCTGGATCAACTGGCCGACCTTCTCCTCCAGCGTCATGCGCGCCAGCAGATCCTCGATGAAGGCCTCGGTCCGGGGATCGCTCATGCTGGAGGGCGACGCGGCGCGGGGCCAAAGGCTCGGATGCGCCCGCGTCGCCTCAGTGACGCGGGAAGCTTCGGGCAGGACGTGGTTCGTTTGCGCAAGCGCGTCAGCGGCGGGCGTTCCGAATGCCGCGATCGCCAGGGCCAGGAGGGATAAGGCTCTGCGCATGGTCGTCCTCGCACGCGGTCGTCGGAAAAATGCGCCGCGGCTGGTCGGCCGCGGCGCAGGTCGTTCAGCAGTCGCTTCAAGAGACGACCCAGGGAAGGTCGATCGATCCAGTCAGGGGTTGCGACGAAGGGGCCTTCTTGACGAAGGCGACCGGATGGGCCGGTCAATTCCCGTGACGCCTCCCGAGCCTTGTCGACGGCTCTCTTGACTGGAATAAGCGACGATCATGACAGCGCTGTCAATAGCGCGTACGATTAGTCAGCAGAGAGGATTGCCGTCGACGCCCTGGTGATCAACCGATATGGCACCACGACTGGTTTTCTCGCCTCGGTCGGGTCAAGAAGAGCGCGTAGCGGCGGCGTCAGGCGCTGGACGGCGGCGGCGGCCATCTCGGCCACGGGCTGGCGGATCGTGGTGAGGGTCGGGTTGCTGAACATGGCGCTGGGCGAGTCGTCGAACCCCGCGACAGAGAGGTCCCGGGGAAGCTGAAGGCCATGCGCCACCGCCCCCTGGATGGCTCCCAACGCCATGTCGTCGCTGGCCCCGAACACCGCCGTCGGGCGAACTGACGCGCTCAGCAACCTGGCGACCCCCGCCACCCCGGCCGCGAAGGTGAAGTCGCCTTCAGCGATCGCTGTCTCCGGAACATCCAGCCCGTGCGCCGCCATCGCCGCCATGAAGCCTTCGCGGCGCAGTTTGCTGGCCGAATAGAGGGGTGGGCCGCCGATGAAGCCAATCCGTCGATGGCCCAGGCCGATCAGATGTTCGGTCATGTCGTACGCCGCCTGGCGTTCGTCCATGGAGACGAGGATGCCGCGATCCAGTTCATGCTCCGCGCCGATCCTGGCATAGGCCACGCCGGAGGCGTCCAGAATGTCCAGCACCACGGAGAGGTCCGAGTTCGGCGGGGTGAGCAGCACCCCTTCCGGCCGGATCGAAGACAGCAGCGCTGACAGGTCCCGTCGCAGCGTGGGGGACGCGTAGTCCACCATCTCGACCATCAGATGGTAATCCACCTGACGCAGCTCCATCAGGACCCCCAGTTCGAGCCTGCTGAGATAGTCGTTGCCGCTGCCGCTGCGCCAATGCTCGATGGTCATTCCCGCGTCTATCAGGGCCGCGATGACCGAGGATGACGATCCGGCGAGTCCGCGCGCCGAAAGGCTACGTCGATAGCCCAGATCATCGACAGCCTTGCCCACCTTGGCCTTGAGGGACTCGCTGACGTTGGGCTCGCCGTTCAGAACGCGGGACACCGATTTGATGGACACGCCCGCCGCGGCCGCAACGTCATAGATGGTGGACCCTGCCATTCGCCTCCCCGACCGCACCGAGGCCCGCGTGCGGGCCGCTTCGCCCTGTCGCATCCCGCCGGGCCGAGATCAACACGCTGGGCGCCAGCGGCGTGCGGCGGCCGGTTTCGCAGACGATTGACCGCTGGACTGTCTGCACCGCCACGGCCGCCCTGAAGCGGTTTTCCTAGCCGCAACCCGCGACCGGACCCGACAGCTTCGGCGACGCCAGACCCGCGTTCCAGTTCCATGAGAGACTGCCGCTGGCCCGACGCCGGCACATCGCCTCTTCGTGCAGGGCGAACATGCCGGGGAGCAGGCCGGCGGTCGGCACGGGGGTGTCGCGGAAAGCCATATAGGCGGCCGACGACCCGTACGCCGCCCATTCGGGACCGTCGGCGGCCCGCGGCGCGCCGTCGCGAGCGAAACTGACCCAGTAGTCGACCATGGCGGCCGACAGGCCGGCCTCTTCGGCTGTGTCCGGGATCTTCGGCCACAGCGGCGGCGTCCGGTCGAGCATGCCGAACATGTAGGGCAGCTCGCTGGCGTGGAAGCCATGCAGACCGGCGGCTTCCATGGCCGGGTAGCCGTGGTCGAACAGATAGAGGAACGACGGCTGGCCGACGGCGGTCTGACTGCGGACAAGGCGCTCGGCCGTCCAGCCGTAGAGCGCGTCCCGGCTGCTCGCGAGGATGCTCTCGCCCATGTCCGACGATGGATAGAGCCGCAGGAACTCGTCGGCCAGATCGCCGTACCGGTCGCGGATGACGCGCTCGTAGTCGGCCGGGCTGGCCGGCGCCGGCGGCGCCAGGAACCGCAGCGAGCGTATTTCCCCGCTGTTGAACCCGGCCAGGACCGGCACCGGGGCCTGCTCTCCCCGATCGAACACATCGACCAATTGTCCCGGCAACAGCACGCCGTCGACGGCGCCGAACGGGGCGAAGCCCGCCCGCGCCGCGTTGTCGGTGAGATCCTGGGGGTCCATGCCCCGCAACACCCTCAGGCTGGGCGCCTGGAGGACGCGGGCCAGGGCGGCTCCGGCGGTTTCCGCCGCGGCCGCGCCGAACCGGGCCTGTTTCAGTTCGGGCGTGGAGATCATGTAGGCGCTCTGCGCGATCGCCCGGGCGAAGAGGCCGCGGGCGGGCGGAGAGGCCATCAGATACATGACGCTGAGGCCGCCGGCGGACTCGCCGGCGATGGTCACATTGGCGGGGTCGCCGCCGAAGGCCCCGATGTTGCGCTGAACCCAGCGCAGGGCCTCGATCTGGTCCATCAGGCCGTAGTTGCCGGAGACGCCGACCGCCGATTCCGCGCTGAGATCGGGATGGGCCAGATAGCCCAGCACGCCGAGGCGGTAGTTGATCGAGACCACGACCGCGCCCTCGCCCGCCAGAACGGAACCGTCGTACAGCCGCTCCTTGCTGGAGCCTGCGACCAGCGAGCCGCCGTGGATCCAGACGATGACCGGAGCCTTGCCGGTCGTCGACGGCGTCCAGACATTCAGCGACAGGCAGTCCTCGCTCGTGGCGCCGAGCCTGTCGGAATAGATGTGCGGAGCGCCCGGCGTCGGCTGGATGCACGCCGGGCCGAAGGCGTCCGCATTCCGGACGCCGGACCAGCGGGGCGCTGGAACCGGCGGCCGCCAGCGGTTCTGCCCGACGGGCGGGGCGGCGTAGGGAATGCCCTTGAAAGCGAGGACGTCGCCGACCGCCTGGCCCCGCACGGCCCCGGCCGGAGCGGTCACCTCCGGAGGCGCGCCGTCCGATCGGGCCGGGTTCGCGAACGCATCGGCGCCGGGCGCCCAGAGGACCAGGGCGGCCGCGATCCCGGCGACGAAATGTCCGGGCGAACGGATCATTGGGCGCCTCCCGCCCGCGAAGTGTCGCGTCCCAGCACCCTGGCCAGCCACAGGAACAGGGCGATGGCCGCCACATAGAAGGGCGTCAGCGCATAGAGGGCGATCTGCAGCGAATTGTCCGGATGGGCGGCGCGGAAGAAGTCGCTGGCGAAGCCCACGATGGTCGGACCCAGACCCATGCCGACAAAATTCATCACCAGCAGCAGCAGCGCGCCCGACATCACGCGCTGGTCGGGCCGAACCTCCGCCTGGACCAGGGCCACGGAGGACGACAGATAGAAGTAGTTCAGGAACGTCGGCCCGATCAGGAAGGCAAGGGCCAGCGGCCAGGTCGGGGCCCAGACGAAGGCGAGATAGAAGGGAATGGCCAGCGCCAGTGAGATCGCGGGCAGCAGGGCGTAGGCCTGTTTGGACCGCCGGGTGAACCGGTCGATCAGCCAGCCCGAGACGAAGATGCCGCCGCTCATGCCGACGCCGACGACGAGGGCGTACCAGAGGGCGACGTCCTGGAGCGTCATGCCCTTCTCCCGCATCAGGAACAGGGTGGCGAAATTGCCCAGGCCGTAGGTGATGATCTGGGTGACGCCGCTGCCCGCCGAGGCGAGAACCAGCGAGGGACGCGAAAAGAACATGCGGACCGTGCCCCCGAAACTGGCCTTCTCGGCTCCGACGGCGTTGGCGGGATCAAGACCGCCGCGCTTCGGCTCCTTGACGATGAACATCACCACCGCCGCCGCCACCAAGCCGACAACGCCGATCGCCACGAAGGCCGCGCGCCAGCTGAAAGACGCAGCCACGGACGCCCCGAAGGCGATGCCAATGGCCGCGCCGATCGGCGGCCCGAGATTGTAGATGCCCAGGGCCATGCCGCGCCGGCCGGGCGGGAAATAGTCCGTGATGATGGCGTAGGACGGCGGCACGCCCCCGGCCTCGCCGAAGCCGACCGTCATGCGCGAAACGGCCAGCTGAGCGAAATTCTTCGACAACCCGCAGGCAATGGTCGCCGCGCTCCAGATGCCGCAGGCGATGGCCAGCACCGCCACCCGGTTGGTCCGGTCCGCCAGCCAGCCGACGGGAATGGCGATGAAGCAGTAGAAGAATGCGAAATAGAGCCCGCCCAGCAGGCCCAGCTGACCGTCCGTGATGTGCAGCGTGTCCTGAATCGGCTTGGCCAGGATCGACAGCAGCTGCCGGTCGAGGAAGTTCAGGACATAGATGAACCACAGGGAGCCTAGAGCGATCCACGCCCTGGTTCCGACGCCTGCCGTCGGCGCGGGCCTAGGGGGGGCGGCGGCGATCGCATCGGTCTGGCTCATGATCGTTTCCTCGGTGAAGCGGGCCTTCGGGCCCGTCTATTTTTCGGGATGGGTCAGGGCGGCGTAGACAAGGGCGCGGGCCTGGGCGCGGAAGGCGTTGCCGACGGGGTCGGCGAGGCGCTGGATCAGGCCGATGAAGATCAGGTCGTTCTCGGGATCGATCCAGAACCAGGTGCCGCCGCCGCCGCCCCAACTCAGGGTGCCGCGGCCCTCGACGAGGCCGAGCACGCGCGGATCGATGACGACGGCGAAGTCGAGACCGAAGCCGAAGGCCGGGTTGAACGGCAGCAGCCGCAGCGGATTGACCCTCGCCAGGACCGCGTCAGGAATGACGTTCCGGCCCATCAGGTCGACGGAGTCCGGCGTGAGGACGCGCACGCCGTCCAGCCGCCCCCGGTTCAGGATCATCTGGCAGAAGCGGGCGTAATCCGTCGCGGTCGAAACCAGCCCGCCCCCGCCGCCCTCGAACTTTGGCGCGGCGGTGAAGTCGTTCAAAGGCATGTCGAAGGCGCTCGTCGCCAACTTCAGACCGCCGGATCCGTCGTCGGCATAGATCGCCGCCAGCCGATGAACATTGTCCGGACGGGTCTGGAAGCCCGTATCGACCATGCCGAGCGGCCCGAAGATGCGATCCTGCAGGAAGGCTCCGAAGGTCTGACCGGACAGCCGCTCGACGATCAGGCCCTGAAGGTCCGTGGCGATCGAATAGAACCACTCGGTTCCCGGCTGGAACATCAGGGGAATGCGCCCGGCCCTCCGGACGAGCTCGTCTAGGCTCCCGGCCCTGAGCACGCCCTGCTCGCGATACGCCCGCTCGACCGGATGGATGTCGAACAGGCCGTAACCGAAGCCGGCCGTGTGGCTCATCAGCTCGCGCATGGTCGGCGGCCGGACCATGTCTTCGACGATCATCCCGCCGTCGGCGTCGACGCCCGCATAGACCTTGAGGTCCGAGAACTCGGGAAGGAATTTCGTGATCGGATCATCGAGCCGCCAGCGACCCTCCTCGAACAGGATCATCAGGGCCACGCCGGTCACCGGCTTGGTCATGGAATAGATGCGGAAGATCGCGTCGCGACCCAGCGGCGCATTGGCGTCGAGCCGCGCCCTGCCGCGTGTCCTGAAGTCGACGACCTCTCCGTGCCGCATCAGCAGGGTCGAGACCCCCGCCACCTGCCCTGCCCCGACCATGTCCGCCATCCAGGCGTCCAGGCGTTCGAGGCCCGCCCTGTCGAAGCCCAGGGCTTCGGGATCGGGCGCGCACGGAAGGCCGCCGACCTCAGCCATCGGTCGTCTTTCGTCGGTCCGCGACCCGGCCTTCACAGATGCCGATGAAGCCGTGCGCCATGAAGGCGGCCATCCGCGTCTTGATGGCGTCGAAGTCGTCCGATTTGCACAGGCCGCCGGACAGGTGATCGATACGGCCCGTGCGCGCGAGCGTCAGGGTCAGGGCGCCGGTGACGAAGTGGTAGCCCCAGAAGATATCTTCCTCGGCGCAGTCGGGCATCGCCTTCTTCAGCAGGCCGATCAGACGGAGGACGACGGGATCGTACAGGCGGTCCATCACCTCGGCGCCCCAGGCCGGAGTATTGTTGATCTGGGCGCTCAGGGCGCCAAAATGCCGCCAGCCCTCGCCCCCGGTCGAATAGGTGTCCAGATCGGTGTCGAGGAAGGCGCGCAGGGCGCCCTCGACCGTCGGCTTGCCGCCGACCGAGGCCTCATAGGCGTCCAGGGCCTCCATCCGGCGGCCGACAGTGATCGGAGCGCGGCGCGCCAGAACCTTGTCGAACACCTCCTGCTTGTCGGTGAAATAGTAGTGCACCAGCGACTTGTGGACGCCGACCTTGTCGGCGATGTCCTTGACCGTCACCCCGTGCAGGCCGTGCTGCGAGAACAGCTCCTCGGCCGCGTCCAGAATTTGCTCAAGGCTTTCGGCGCGTTGCTCGGCCTTGCGGCGCGGGGTGCGGACGGGCGTGGACATGACCTGAACCTCGATGCGGTCCGGCGCATCCTGATACCGACGCGCCGACTCGATGACGGAGAGATCGGTCATCCTAAGCGCCCCCATAGGTGGCGCGAAGCTGCGTCTTGTTGATCTTGCCGGTGGCGGCCAGAGGCATGGCGGCGACGCGGACGATGCGATCGGGAATCCACCAGTCGGCGACCCGCCCCTTGAGGCTGGCCTTCAGCGCCTGATCCTCGATCTCCTGCCCCTGGGCCGGCTCGATGATCATCAACGGACGCTCGCCCCATCTGGCGTCGGCGCTGCCGATCACCGCGACCAGGCTGACCGAAGGCAGGGCGCCGACGATCTCCTCGATCTCGACCGGATTGATCCATTCGCCCCCCGACTTGATCAGGTCCTTGGAGCGTCCCGCCAGGGTCAGGTTGCCGGCGTGATCGATGATCGCCAGGTCGCCGGTGTCGAACCAGCCATCAGCGTCCAGCGCCGATTCCGAGGCTCCGAAATAGCTCTGAACCACGCTCTGGCCTCGCACCTTCAGGTGGCCCAGTGCGTTGCGCTGATCCGGCAGGGGCGTTCCGCCGGCGTCGGTAAGAAGCAGGTCCAGCCCCATGGGCGGCCGCCCTGCTCCACGGGCCGCGCCGGGCTTGTCGCTGCGCGGAGAAATGGCGCCCAGCGGCGACAGTTCGGTCATCCCCCAGCTGGTCTGGACCGTGACGCCGAGCCGGCTTTCCATCCGCTTCAGCAGGGTGTCGGGACAGCTGGAGCCGCCGATGATGATGCGTTCGAGGGCGGGCGTCTCGCCGCCCGTGGCGTCGAGGTGGTCAAGCAAGCCCAGCCAGACGGTCGGAACGCCGACGGCGACGGTGACACCGTGGCGGTTGATCAGCTCCGCCAGGCTGCGGCCGTCCGTCACCCGGCCGGGCAGGACCATGCTGGCGCCGACGGCGGGCGCCGCGAACGGCAGGCCCCAAGCGTTGGCGTGGAACATCGGAACGGCGACCAGGACGACGTCCTCGGCTGTCAGGGCCATGGCGTCGGCCTGAAGGGACCGGATTGTGTGGAGGTAGTTCGACCGGTGCGTATAGGCGACCCCCTTCGGCGCGCCGGTAGTGCCGGAGGTGAAACAGAGCCCTGCGAGAGCGCGCTCGTCGCACTGGCCCCACGCCGTCGACCTTCCATGGTCCGACAGCAGGGTTTCCAGATCAGTCACCGGGGTCCAGCCGCGCACCGCCGCAGGCTGGTCGCCGTCGAGCAGGATCAGCTGCTCAAGGCACGGGCAAGCCGCCATCAGCGATTCCGCCATGGCGGCGAGGCCGGCCCCGACAGCCAGGACCCGATCACCGGCCTCAGTGACCATCGCCGCGAGGTGGGCGACGGTAAGACGGGGATTCAGGGTGTGGCAGACCAGACCCGCGCCCATGGCGGCGTACCAGATCTCGACGTGATGCTGGCTGTTCCAGGCCAGGGTGGCGACGCGGTCGCCGGGCGCCAGCCCCAACGACAGAAGCGCGCCGGACAGCCGGTTCGCCCTGGCCCGCAGGTCGGCATAGCCGACGGCCTGGTCGCCGCCCGGAGTCGCGGTGATGACCCGCGCCTGCCCATGCCATTTGGCGCCGTGGTCGAGGAAGCGATCCACGGTCAGGGCGTAGTCCTGCATCGGGCTGAGGTCCGGCGTCGTCATGCCCGGATTGATGCTGGGATGGGGGAGATGGCAGGCGCCATGAGAGGGGGATTCCACGCGTTACAGGACGCCGGACAAGCCGGCGATCGGCGCAAGGGCGGCGGCAGGGAGACCGCCGCCCTCACGGATCTGATCAGAAGGTCTTCATCAGGTTGAGACCGACTTGCCGCGGCGGCCCGGCGTAGCGCAGGCCCGCATTGATCGCGGCGATATAGGTCTGGTCCGTGGCGTTCAGCGCATAGGCGGCGAGCGTCCAGTCGTCGCGCTGCCAGGTCAGTTTCAGATTGACGATATTGCGCGCCTCCAACCGATCGCCCAGCGCCTCGTTGTTGAAGATCGAGGTCCAGGCCTCGCCGATGTGCGAATAGTCGAGGCGCGGCGTCAGGGTGGCTCCGCCGCTCAGGCCGAACTCGTACTGAAGCCCCGCATTGAAGGTGAATTCCGGCGCGTAGCTCTGGCTGTTGCCGCTCAGGTTCTGGCAGTTGCCGCCTGCGGGCCCGGTCTGCGGATCGCACGGCCTGCGCGCCAGGCGCGGGTCGACGGCGAAGAACTCGCCCAGTTCGGAGCTTGAAAGGGAAGCCCCGACATCGAAGGACCATTGCCCGGCCCGCATCTGGGCGGACCCTTCGAGCCCCTTCAGCACGGTTTCGCCCGCCACGTTCACGATCGAGTTGAACAGCGGCACCGTCGGGTCGCCGACGACGACCTGGAAGCCTTCATAGGCCATGTAGTAGGCGCCCAGCTGGGTGCGGAGGCGACCGTCGAACATGGTCGACTTCCAGCCCAGTTCGTAGTCGATGACGTCTTCCGGCCCGAACGAGCTGGCCGGCACATAGAAGTTCGGCGCGTTCAGCCCGCCCATCTTGAAGCCCGTCGCGACAAAGCCGTAGACGAAGTTGTTGTCGTCGATCTTGTAGTTGAGGCTCAGTTTTCCGGTCGTCTTCTCGGCGGTGACCTCGTCGTTCTGAAGCAGGGCCAGGCCGAACGCCGGATAGGTCGTATAGACGTTGTCGTTGGTCGAGGTGGACTCCGACCAGCGGGCGCCCAGCTGGACCTGCAGGCGATCCGACACGTCGAAGCTGACCTGTCCGAAGACGGCCTGGGTCTCCTTCGGCGTCTCGCCGAAAATGTAGAAGTCGACCACGCCTTCGGGGAAGCCGACGTGATAGGCGCCGCGCGGGAAGGTCGTGACGGGGAAGACCACGTCGTCATATTGCCAGAAGGCCCCCAGGATCCAGGTCAGGCGCTGGTCGTCGGGCGAGACGATGTTGAACTCCTGCGACCAGACCTCTTCCTCGACGCGGTCGTAGAAGGTGTTGTTCAGCGCGCTGGTGCCGTCCAGGTCGGTCGAGAACTCGCTGATCCCGTCCTGGTAGCCGGTGATCGAGCGGAGGGTGATGCCGTTGTCGAACACATAGCTGACGTTCAGCGACACCCGAGCGGTCTCGTCCTCACCCGAGTGCGGGCCGTTCGCGGTGATCTCGAACGGATCGTTGGTCGCCAGCGCGGGGTCCGCCGGATAGCCGCCGAAGTCGAGGTGGTTGTAGTCGCCCTTCAGCAGCACCCGCAGGGCCGGGGTCGGCGTCCACAACAGGCTGGTGCGCAAGCTCAGGGAATCGATTTCGCCCGGGTCGCCCGAATAGGGGCCGGTGATGTCGTGGAAGCTGTTGCGGACCTCCTTGTTGAGGGCAAAGCGCGCCGCCAGGGTGTCGGTGAGCGGCACATTGACCGCGCCCTGCAGCTTGATGTTCTCATAGCTGCCGACCTGCCCCATGACATAGCCGTTCACGCCGGAGAAGTCGGGGTTGCGGGCGGTGATGAAGACCGCCCCGCCGGTGGCGTTGGTGCCCGCGAAGGTGCCCTGCGGTCCGCGCAGCAGTTCGACGCTGGCGATATCGTAATAGGGCTCGGTCTGGAAATAGCCGGGGAAGACGGCCACGCCGTCGCGATAGGTGGTCACGCCGACGCCGATGGCCGTGGTGGGCTCGGACTTACCGATGCCGCGCACGTTGAAGAAATTGCCCTGCCCGAAATTCTGCACCGTGGTCGAGGGGGCGACGAACTGGAGTTGCTCCAGCGAGGTCACGCCCTTGTTCTCCAGATCCGCGCCGCTCAGCACGGTCGCGGCGACGGCGGTCTCCTGCAGATTTGTCGTCCGGCGTTCAGCGGTGACGACCACGTCGTCCAGCGCGGTTTCCTGCCGTTCGGCGGCCGTGTCAGTCGCGGCCGGCGCGGTTTGCTGGGCCTGCGCGGCTCCAGCCCACAGCAGCACGGCGGCAGATGTCGTGATCCAGAGCTTGCGGCCCATGTCGTTCCTCCCTCGGTGTTCCCTCGGCGCTCTTGCGACGCCATGACAGGGACGGTCTCACCGAAGCGGAGCCGTGTCAATCTTCACTAGCCGACGAGTGAATATTGACCTTCCGGCCAATGTCGGGGCAGGTTCCCGCCTGCTGGCCGAGCGCGGCGAGCGTTTGTGGAGCGACCCATGACCATTGACCTGACTCGCCGGGTGGCGATCGTGACGGGCGCCGGCGGCGGCCTCGGTCGCAGCCATGCGCTCGCCCTGGCGAGGTACGGAGCCCGGGTCGTCGTCAACGACATGTCGTCGGCCGGCGCGGAGGCGGTGGCGCAGGAGATTCGGGAAGCGGGCGGCGAAGCCGTGGCCTGGACCTGCAGCGTCACCGATCGCGACGCCGTGGAGGCGATGGTTTCCGGCGCGGTCGAGCGTTGGGGTTCGATCGACATCCTGGTCAACAACGCCGGCATCCTGCGGGATCGGACCTTCGCCAGGATGGACCTGGACGACTTCGCCGCGGTGATCGACGTGCACCTGATGGGATCGGTCAATGTCACCAAGGCCGCCTGGCCCCACATGCGTGAGAACGGCTACGGCCGCATCATCTTCACGACCTCATCGTCGGGCCTCTACGGCAATTTCGGCCAGTCCAACTACTCCGCCGCCAAGATGGCGCTGGTCGGTCTGATGCAGACCCTGGCGCTGGAGGGCGAGAAGTCCGGCATTCGCGTCAACTGCCTGGCGCCCAGCGCCTCCACCCAAATGACCGCCGGTCTCTATTCTGAAGAAGACCTGAGGGGCCTGTCGTCGGATCTGGTCAGCCCGGGCGTCGTCGCGCTGGCGGCGGAAGACGCGCCCACCCGGGTCGTTCTGCTGGCGGGCGCGGGAGCCTTCGAACAGGCTCACGTGACCATGACCCGGGGCGTCTACGTCGGAGACGCCCCGGACGCCGCCGAACAGATCCAGGCGCAATGGACCAGGATTTCGGATCGCTCGGGTGAAGCCGTTCCCGCCTCCGGCGCGGCTCAGTACCACCACGAAGTCCGGCATCCGGACCGACCCGCACCACAGTCACAGGTCGCCTGAGAGGACGCCATGACGCTCACGCCGCCCCTTCCCTCCTTCCGGCTCGACGGCAAAAGGGCTCTCGTCACCGGTGCGGGGCGCGGCATCGGCGCGGCCGCCGCCGCGATCTTCGCCCAGGCGGGAGCCGTCGTAACCCTGTGCGCGCGGACAGGCGTGGAACTGGACGCCAGGGTCGCGGAAATTCGCGAGGCGGGATTCGAGGCGGACGCCTTCGTCCTGGATGTGAACGACATCGCCGCCGTCCGCCGGGAGATCGCGGCGCGCGGACCCTTCGACATCCTGCTCAACAACGCGGGCGTCAATCGCATCCGGCCTGTCACGGAGGTGACGGAGGAGGACTACGACGCCGTCCTGAACGTCAATCTCAAGGCCGCGCTGTTCGTCGCCCAGGCCGTGGCGAAGGGATTGCTGGAAGCGAACATGCCCGGTTCGATCATCAATGTTTCGTCCCAGATGGGCCATGTGGGCGGCGGCGGCCGGTCCCTCTACAGCGCCTCGAAATGGGGCCTGGAGGGCCTGACCCGCTGTATGGCGATCGACCTCGCGCCCCATGGAATTCGTGTGAACACGATCTGCCCCACCTTCATAGACACGGCCCTGACGCGCCCCATCCTCGACACCCCGGGCGTTCGCGACCACGTGCTCAGCCGGATCAAGTTCGGGCGGCTGGGTCGCATGGAGGAACTGGCCGGGCCGCTGCTATTGCTGGCGTCCGACGCATCGAGCCTGATGACCGGAAGCTCGCTGATCGTCGACGGCGGCTGGACTGCGGGCTGAAAGACAATTTGCCGCTGGACTGACAGCACCGCCACCGCCCCCGGTCGCTGTCTGATCCAGGGCCAGCACAAGCGCGCCAGCGATCGCCGCCAGGCCGGCCAGGACAAAGACGGCGGAGAGCGGCAGGCCGAGAGCCAGGAGCACCGCGGCGCCGGCGGGCGCGAGGCTCTGGGGCGCAGCAACGGCCATATTCATCACACCCAGATCCCGACCGGCGCGCGTCCTGTCGGGCAGGCTCTCGGCGGTCATGGCGGCCACGGTGACGGCATGCACGCCATGGCTCGCGCCGAACAGCAACTGGGCCGTCAGCAGGCCCGTCCAGGCCGGCCAGCCCACCATCAGGGCGAACGCCAGGGCCATGCCCGCACAGCCGGCGATAACGAACACCCGCCTTCCCCGCCAGCGATCCGAAAGGGTTCCGGCCGCAAAGCCGCTGACCGTCGCCGCCAGGGTCGAGACGAGAAGCAGCACGCCGAAGAGATCGAGCGCCGACCAGCCGGCCGGCGTCGATCCGGTTCGTAGTCCCTGGGCCCAGAACAGGAGGTAGAGCGTGTTGATCGCCACGGCGGTCTCAACGAGCAGGCGAGAGATGAACAGGGCGCGGAATCGACTCTCACGCAGGGCTGTCAGGGAGAGACGAAGGGAGGTCGGCCGACCGGACGGCGGTTCGCGCAGTCTGAGGGCGAACGGCAGGATCAACACCCCCGCCGCGAGGGCCACGACCGCGAACTGGGCGCCTGTAGACCCCGCCAGCCGGCTCACCACCAGTACGGTGAACAGATTGGCCAGCGGCAGGGCGGCGCCGGCCCAGGCCGAGATCAGCCCCTTCTGCGCATCGGGCACCATGTCGGGTACGAGCGCCGTCAGCGGCGCATAGAAGGCATTCACCGCAACCTGGAAAAGGATCACCCCCAGTATCAACTGGACCGGGGTTCGGGTGAATGCGAGCAGGGTCAGGCTCACCGCCGCCATCGCCATGCCGACCAGGATCCAGGGCCGACGTCGGCCCAGTCGGCCGCGGGTCCGATCGCTCAACGCTCCGAACATCAGATTGGCCGCTGCGGCCGTCGCCCCGCCCAGCATGGCCGCAAGACTGAGCAGCATCGCCTTGTCGGCTCCGCCGATCATGCTCGCCTTCTCCGGAAGGAGCAGGGTCAGTAGCGGAATGAAGCAGACAAAGGCGCCGGTCTGTGCGGCGCCGTATCCGAGGATGAACCATCTCGAGCGGCGGGACGGCGGCGGGGGTACCTCGGAGGCGGCGTCGATCATGGCGGCATATGACGTCGCGGCATCGACCTCGTCGAGCTATTGAAAGCCGGCGGACGCAGGCCCATCGTCGCCGCAGTCGCGAGGGAGCGGAGTTTGACGGCCAGAAAACCGACCATTGATGACGTCGCGCGACACTCGGGCGTGGGCCGCACCACGGTTTCACGCGTCCTGAACGGCGGCCCCAATGTCCGCGACGAGGTCCGCCAGCGGGTGCTGGCCTCGGTCGAGGCGCTGAACTATCGCGTCAATCCACAGGCGCGTTCGCTGGCCGGCGGCGGTGGCGGCATGCTGGGCCTGATCCTGGCCTCCGACCTCGAGGCCGAGCCCAACTCCTTCTACGCCTCGGCGCTGGAGCTCGGAGCTCTGCGAGAGTGCCTCGCCCTAGGCTACCAGCTCCTGACCCGCCACGTCCCCCCTCAAAGCGCGGACCGGCGCCAGCAGGTGCTGGAGCTGATGACCGCCCAGGGATGCCGGGGCTTGATCCTGACCCCGCCCTTCGCCGATGACGTTACCCTGATCGAGGAAATCCGCGCCCGCGGATGCGAGGTCGTGACCATCTCTCCCGGCGGTCCGGGTCGCACGGCCGCGGACGGCGTCGGCATCGACGACGAGGCCGGCGGCCACGACATCGCCGAGCATCTGCTGCAGCTGGGTCACCGCCGGTTCGCCTTCATAAGCGGCATCCAGGGCCACCTTTCCGCCGAACAGCGCTTCGACGGCCTCAAGCGGGCCCTGCGCGAACACGGTCTCGACCCGGACGATGTCGAGATGGCCCGCGGCGACTTCACCTTCCGCTCGGGCAGCCTGCTGGCCGCGCGGCTCCTGGACCTGCCGAACCCGCCGACAGCGCTGATCTGCGCCAATGACGACATGGCCGCCGGAGCCCTGTCGGCAGCGCACGGCCGGGGGCTGAATCTGCCGGACCAGCTCTCCATTACAGGCTTCGACGATACCCCGGTGTCGCAGATCGTCTGGCCGCCGTTGACGACCGTGCACCAGCCCCTGAAGGACATGGGCCGCGAGGCGGTTCTGGCTGTAACCCGGCGGCTCGGCGGAAACGGTGCGGGCGCCGCCTGGAGCTTCCTGACCCTGCCCCACGCCGTGGTTCCCCGGGGCTCGGCCGGACGCCTTCTGCCTAAACTGGTGGTCGCCGAGGCTTGACAGGAGGTCCCTGTCGGGACGTTTATTGGAAGCGCTTCCAACAAGCGTTCCAAAACGACTTCCGATGAACGGAAGCGTCATCCTCGCAGGGAGGGCATCTTTTCGATGACGGTCTCAGTACTGGCGCGGCGCGCAGCCATCGGAGCCGCCCTGGCGGCCCTTTCCCTGGGCGGATGCGCGACGGGCCTGCAACCCGGACCGGCGGCAACCGCGCGGGTCTGGATGACCTCGGGCGATCGCACGCGTCTGTTGAGCGAACAGCCGTCCCTCGTCTTCCAAACCGGAGAGGCCGCCGAAGCCCCGGAGCTCGTCGTCGACGCGGGGCAGCAGCATCAGTCGATGGTCGGCTTTGGGGCCGCGATCACCGACGCCTCGGCCTGGTTGATCCAGACCAAACTGACCCTGGCCCGGCGAGAGGCCCTGATCCGTGAATTGTTCGGCCGCGAGGACGGCGGGCTGGGCTTCAGCTTCACCCGCGTCACCATCGGTGCGTCGGACTTCTCGCTGGATCACTACAGCCTGGCCGAAACGCCCGATCCTGCGCTGTCCGACTTTTCCACCGCCCGGATGGAGGAATACGTCTTTCCCACCGTGCGGCAGGCGCTGGCGGTCAATCCGGATCTCAAGGTGATGGCGTCGCCATGGAGCGCGCCCGGCTGGATGAAGACCACCGGTTCGATGATCCAGGGCCAGCTCAAACCGGAATACTATGGAACCTATGCGAACTATCTGACCCGCTACGTCCGCTCGGCGGCCGAACATGGCGTGCCCACCGACTATCTGAGCATCCAGAACGAGCCCGATTTCGAGCCCGACAGCTATCCCGGCATGCGCTGGGCGCCCCCCGGACGCGCGGAGTTCATCGGCCAGCGCCTGGGCCCGATGTTCCGGTCCGCCGGAATCCGGACGCGGATTCTCGACTGGGACCACAACTGGGATCACCCCGAACAGCCGCTCGGCGTGCTCGCTGATCCGGTCGCGAACGCCCATGTCGCCGGCGTGGCCTGGCATTGCTACGGCGGCGACGTGGCGGCGCAGAGCCAGGTGCGCGACGTTCATCCGGACAAGGACGTCTTCTTCACCGAGTGCTCGGGCGGGAACTGGGCGGCCGACTTTTCGGACAGTTTCAGCTGGACGATGAAGACCCTGATCATCGGCTCGACCGACCACTGGGCGCGCGGGGTTCTGATGTGGAATCTCGCCCTGGACGAAAATCACGGGCCGCATGCCGGCGGCTGCGGCGACTGTCGCGGCGTGGTGACCATCGACAGCCGCACGGGGACGATCACGCGGAACCAGGAATACTACGCCTTCGGTCACGCCAGCCGGTTCGTGCGCCCCGGCGCGCGGCGCGTCGCTTCGGTCGAGCCCGAAGGCCTGCAGGGCGTCGCCTTCGTCAATCCGGACGGCGAACGCGTGCTGATTGTCCTGAACGAGGCCGCCGATGCGGTATCGTTCAGCATTCGGGAGGGAGGCCGTCACGCCTTGGCCACCCTGCCCGGTCGAACCGCCGCCACCTATGTCTGGCGCAAGTAAGGCCCGGCGAAGGATCAACGAACGCTGATCGGGATTGCAGCCGCCAAGCAATTCGGATAGCAATTGGAAGCGCTTCCAATCACGATCTGAAAAGGATCGCGGCAGGAGGTTGAAAAATAAAAGGGACGACTGACCGCAGGGTCGGCGCCGGGGAAACACGAGGGGTCTAAATGCGCAGCGATTTTGCAGGCGTTCGTTCGTCCGGATCCACGTCAAGGACCAGATTGGCCCTGATGTCATCCGTGGCGGCCCTGGCCGTCGCCCTGCCGGGTGCGGCCATGGCCCAGGCTCCGCAGACGCCGCAGGACCCGGAAGCGACCGAACTGGACGAAGTGATCGTCACAGGCATACGGCGCGGCATCGCGGATTCCATCAGCATCAAACGCGACGAAACCTCCCTCGTGGAAGCCGTCTCGGCCGAGGACATCGGCAAGCTGCCGGACGTCTCGATCGCTGAGTCGATCGCCCGCCTGCCCGGTCTCGCCGCCCAGCGCGTAAACGGCCGCGCCCAGGTGATCTCGATCCGCGGCCTGGCTCCGGACTTCACAACCACCCTGCTCAACGGGCGGCAGCAGGCCAGCTCCGGCGACAACCGCTCGGTGGAGTTCGACCAGTATCCGTCGGAACTTCTGTCCAGCGTCGTGATCTACAAGACGCCCGACGCCGAAATTTCGGGCATGGGCCTTTCGGGCACCGCCGACCTGCGCACCGTACGTCCGCTTACGTTCAACCAGCGGGCCATCGCGATCAACGTCCGTGGCGAACTGATCGAGGGCGATGCGCTCAATGACGACGTGCGCAACTACGGCGGTCGCGCCTCGATCAGTTATATCGACCAGTTCGCCGACGGAACCTTCGGTCTCGCGCTCGGCTACGCCCACCTCGACTCCCCGTCGCAGAACCAGCACTACAAGGCCTATGGCTATGAGGCCTTCGGCTTCGCCGTCACGCCTGACAGCGCCGATGACGCCCTGATCCTGAACGGCCAGGAGCTGTTCGCCACCTCCCGCCTGAACACACGGGACGCCTTCATCGGCATCGCCGAGTGGCGTCCCAACGATCGCCTGCACAGCATCCTCGATCTCTACTATTCCAGGTTCGATCAGGAGGAGACGACGCGCGGCGCCCAGTGGTTCTCGAACGGCTGGGCGGACGGTGCGACGTTCACAAACGTCCAGACCGAACAGCGCGGCGGCTCGACCTTCGCCCGCAGCGGCACGCTGAACGGCGGCGTGCCGATCATCCGCAACGATTACAACACCCGTGAGGACGAGCTGTTCTCCGTCGGGTTGAACAATGAATACCAGGTCGACGACCGCACCCGGGTTCGTGCTGACCTGTCCTATTCGAGCAACATCCGGGACGAACAGATCCTCGAGACCTACGCGGGCTACGGCCGCGGCGCAGGCGGCGTCACGCCGGGGACACCGGACGTGGGCCGCACGCTGGACACCATCACCTTCGAGGTGAATGACGACGGCTATCCGACCTATTCGGAAGGGCTGAACTACGCCGACGCCAGCCAGGTTTCGCTGGGCGACCGGGCCCCCTGGGGCGGCTGGGGCCACGACGGCGCGATCCGCTTCCCGCACGTCGAGGAAAGCATCTACGCCGTCGACCTGAACGCCGAACGCGACCTCGACGGCTTCTTCACGAGCATCTCGGCCGGGGTGAACTTCGCCAATCGCGACAAGATGAAACGCGTCGACGACTTCGACCTGTTCCTGAAGAACGGGCGCCAGCAGGTTCTGGTCGATCCGCAATATCTCGAGACCCCGACCTCGCTGGGCTACGCCGGCTTCGGTTCGGTCCTGTCGGTGGATCTGACCCGCGCCCTGGACGTCTACTACGATCGCGCCCCGATCCTGGACGCCAACTATTTCGACAAGAACTGGGACATTGAAGAGAAGGTCACGACCTTCTTCGCCAAGGCCGATTTCGAGGGTGGACGTTTCCGCGGCAACATCGGCCTGCAGGTTGTCCAGCAGGAGCAGGAATCGACCGGCGTGGTCATCAACGGCACGGAGCCGGGCCAACCCATCGTCCCGACTTCAATCACGAAGGGGGCGGACTATACCGACGTGCTGCCCAGCCTGAACCTGATCTACGACCTGGGCGGCGGGCACCGCCTGCGCTTCGCGGCGTCCAAGACGATGGCGCGTCCTCGCATGGACGAGATGCGGGCGAACGTGACGCCGGGCTTCAACTCGCTGGTCTGCAGCGGCCAGCCCTGCGTCCCCGGCCAGACGGTCAATCCCTGGTCCGCCAGCGGCGGCAATCCCGAGCTCGAACCGTGGCGCGCCGACGCCTACGATCTCGCCTACGAATGGTATGTGGACTCCACGACCTATTTCTCGATCGCCGCCTTCTACAAGGAGCTCGAGACCTACATCTACCAACAGACCGGAACCTTCGACTTCTCCGGCATTCCCCTGCCAAGCACCGCCTCGGCGATACCGGCGGGCGTCATCATCAGCCCGATCGGCCAGATGACCTTGCCGGCCAACGGCGACGGCGGGGTGGTTCAGGGGCTAGAGGTCAGCGGCGCGCTCAACTTCGGGACCATCTGGGAACCGCTCGACGGCTTCGGCATGACCGGCAGCATCTCGTTCACCGAGTCCGACCTGAATCCAAGCCCGAACGGCGACGAGGTGCGGATCCCCGGCCTGTCGGGCATGGTCTACAACCTCACCGGCTACTATGAGCGCAACGGCTTCCAGGCGCGCATCAGCAAGCGCTTCCGCGAAGCCTTCAAGGGCGAGGTGGTCCAGCTGTTCGCGACCCGCGGCTACACCGAAATTCTCGACGACGAACAGGTCGACGCCCAGATCGGCTACACCTTCCAGTCGGGGCAATTCGAAGGGTTGGGCCTGCTGTTCCAGGTCAACAACCTGACGAATTCGCCCTACCGCACCCGTCTGGGTCTGGACGCCGGCGGCACCACCACGGCGGACGGCGGCGCATTGCCGGAAACCTACGAGGAGTACGGCCGCCAGTTCCTGTTCGGCATCAACTATCGGTTCTAGGGCAGGTCCGGAGCAGGCGCGCCGTCACGGCGGGCCATCCTTCAACGTGAGTAACCAGTAGACGCATGACCTCCTTCCGACTGAAGCTCTGCGCCTCGCTGCTGGTCCTGGCCGCGTGCGCGCCCCTGCCCGATAGCCAAGCCGTCTCGCCCGCCGCGGCGGAATGGCCGGCGCTCAGGTCCCCCACGGCGCCGGACGCGGCGATGGAACGGCGCATCGCCGCCATCGTCGCGGGCATGACGCTGGAGCAGAAGGTCGGGCAGATGACCCAGCCCGACGTGCGCTATGTCACGCCGGACGAGGTGCGCCAGTACTACATCGGCTCGGTGCTGAACGGCGGCGGCGCCTGGCCGGACATGAACAAGCACGCCACGGTCGCGGACTGGGCCGCCCTGGCCGACCGCTTCCACGATGCGGCGATGCAGACCGACATGGCGGTGAAGGTCCCCCTGGTCTGGGGCACGGACGCGGTCCATGGCCACAACAACGTCTCCGGGGCCACCATCTTCCCGCACAATATCGGACTCGGCGCGGCGCATGATCCAGCCCTGGTCGAGCGGATCGGTCGGGCGACGGCCCGGCAGGTTCGGGCGACCGGCATCACCTGGACCTTCGCCCCGACGCTGGCCATCGGGCAAAACCGGCGCTGGGGGCGGACCTACGAGAGCTACTCCAGCGATCCGGCCCTGGTCGCACGCTACGGCGAGGCGATGGTTCGCGGCCTGCAGGGCGATCTCACCGGCGACGGCGACGTTCTCGCGACGGCCAAACACTATCTGGGCGACGGCGGCACCTTCAACGGGGTCGACCAGGGCGAGACCCGGGCGACCCGCTCCGACCTGATCCGTCGCGAGGCCGCCGGCTACTACGCCGCGCTCGACGCCGGCGTGCAGACGGTGATGATCTCCTACAGCAGCTGGAATGACGTCGCCGCCGGACATGACGGCGGCAAGATGCACGGCAACCGCGAGCTGATAACCGACGTGCTCAAGGACCGGCTGGGCTTCGACGGCCTGGTGGTGTCGGACTGGAACGGCATCGAACAGGTGCCGGGCTGCACCAGGATCAGTTGCCCGCAGGCGATCAACGCCGGCATCGACCTGATCATGGTGCCCGAGGACTGGAAGGCCTTTATCGCAAGCACCGTCGCCGACGTCCGCGAGGGCCGCATTCCGCAGTCGCGCATCGATGACGCCGTCACCCGCATCCTGCGCGTCAAGATGCGCTCCGGCCTGTTCGAGCGCGAGCCTTCGGCCAGCGCCTTCAACGGCCGCGCCGAGGCCGTGAACGCCGCCGACCTGGCTCGGGAGGCCGTGCGCAAGTCGGTTGTCCTGCTCAAGAACGAGAACCGGGCCCTCCCGCTCGCCCGCGGCCGCAAGGTTCTGGTGGTCGGCGCCAGCGCCGACAGCCTGTCCAACCAGACCGGCGGCTGGTCGCTGACCTGGCAGGGCACGGAGAACACCAACGCGGACTTCGCCACCGGCTCGACGCTGCTGGGAGCCCTGCGCGAGCAGCTGGGCGAGGCCAATGTGACCTGGTCCATCGACGGCGCCGGCGTGAACGTCGCTGACTTCGACGCCGTCGTGGCCGTGCTGGGCGAGACGCCCTACGCGGAATACAACGGCGACGTCCGCTTCCCGAAACCGGTGCAGCACAGCGCCCTGTATCCCGCCGACCTCGCCGTCCTGCGTGCTGTGGCGGGCAAGGGCGTGCCGGTCGTGTCGGTGCTGTATTCGGGCCGGCCCGCCTACGCCAACGACCTGATCAACCTGTCCGACGCCTTCGTTGCGGCCTTCCTGCCGGGCACTGAGGCGTCCGGTCTCGCCGACGTCCTGACCGGGGGCCGCCACGACTTCACCGCCCGGCTGTCGTTCGCCTGGCCGGGCTCGGCCTGCAGCACCGGCGAAGGGCCGGGCGACGTGGTCCAGTTCGCGCGCGGCTACGGCCTCAGCTACGCCGATGCAGGGCGCGTCGGTCCCCTCCCCTTGCCCGCGACCCCGACGGCCTGCGAAACCTCCGGTCCATAGGGCGGACCGGGACCATGAAGCAGCTCAAGCGGATTCTGATCGTCGGAGGCGGAACGGCGGGCTGGATGACCGCCGCCCTGATGTCGAAGCTGTTCAAGGGCCTCTACGAAATCACCCTGATCGAATCCGAGGCCATCGGCATCATCGGCGTCGGCGAGGCCACGATCCCCGCGATCAAGAAATACAACGAACTGCTGGGCCTCGACGAAAACGAGTTCATGCAACGCACCCAGGGCAGCTTCAAGCTGGGCATCCAGTTCGTCGACTGGTGGAAGCAGGGCGCCAGCTATATTCACGGCTTCGGCGTCATCGGCCGGGATCTGGAATGGCTGCGCTGCCACCAGTACTGGCTCAAGTTGAACGCCCAGGGGGCGGCCTCGGACTTCGCCAACTATTCGATCAACACCGCGGCCGCGCTCGAGAACAAATTCATGCGGGCCGATCCGAAGATGGCGGACTCGCCGCTGGGCCACATCGCCCACGCCTTCCATTTCGACGCCGCCCTGTACTCGAAATATCTGCGCGGCCTTGCGGAGGCGTCAGGCGTGCGACGGCGCGAGGGCAAGGTCGCCGATGTGACCCTGCGCGGCGAGGACGGCTTCGTGCAGTCCGTGACCATGGATGACGGGGCGGTGATCGAGGCGGATCTGTTCATCGACTGCTCCGGCTTCCGCGGCCTGATCATCGAACAGGCGATGAAGACCGGCTATGAGGACTGGACGCACTGGCTGCCGTGCGATCGCGCCATGGCCGTTCCCTGCGCGCGCGTCGAGCCGTTCACCCCCTATACGCGCTCTACCGCCCGCCCCGCGGGCTGGCAGTGGCGCATTCCGTTGCAGCACCGGACCGGCAACGGGCACGTCTATTCGAGCCAGTACATGGAGGACGACGAGGCCGAACGGATTCTGTTATCCAATCTGGACGGGGAGCAGCTCGCGGAACCCAATCGGCTTCGCTTCGTCACCGGAAAGCGCAAGCAGATCTGGAACAGGAACTGCGTCGCGATCGGCCTGGCCGGCGGCTTCCTCGAACCGCTGGAGTCGACCAGCATCCATCTGATCCAGTCGGCCATCATCCGCCTGGTCCGCCTGCTGCCGGACGCCGGTTTCGATCCCGCCACGATCGCCGAGTTCAATCGTCAGAGCGACTTCGAATACGAGCGTATCCGCGACTTCATCATCCTGCACTACAAGGCCACCGAGCGGGACGACACGCCGTTCTGGCGCTACTGCCGCGACATGGAGATTCCGGACACCCTCCAGCGCAAGATCGACCTGTTCCGGGCCAACGGACGGATTTTCCGCGAGGACGAGGAACTGTTCGCCGAAGAAAGCTGGATCCAGGTCTTCCTCGGTCAGGGCATCATTCCACGCGCCTGGGACCCGCTGGTCGAGATCAAGTCGGGGAGCGAGCTTCTGACCTTCCTGGCCGGCGTGGAAGAGGTCATCCGGAAATGCGTGGCGGTCATGCCGTCGCACGCCGCCTATATCGCGCGGACCTGCCCCGCGTCCTAGCGGGCAGGACCGTCACGGAAGCGCGGGCGGGTCACCAGGCGGAGAGAAAGCGGCAGGCGTCCGCCGGCGAATGGGCGGCGAGACAGTCGGTCTGAAATCGCGCCGGATCGGGCCGCCGACCTGTATCGATCCAGCGCTCAAGCGCGGACAGCGATGTCATGTAGCCGGCGTCGGTCAATTTGCTGTGCTGGTCCTCGTCGGTCGCAACCTGGACCAGAAGGTGGGAGCGACCTGCCGCCGCCAGGGTCGCGGCATAGGCCGCCTCGACGTCATGGGAAACGGTCGGATCGTGCAGGGCGTGCATGGTCACTGTCGGCAGAACGATCAGGCCCGAAAGGTCAGAATCATAGGCCAGACGGGCGACGGCGTCGGGGTTCGCCGTGAAGCGCTCGACGCCCGCGTTCAGGGCGGCGTCGTCCGATGACCCGGTGTAGACGACGGCCGCGTTGTCGAACGGGTTCAGGCCGCCGAGCCGTTCCTGAACCAGGTCCTGGAAGAGGAAGGTGGCCCAGGACAGGTGGCTGACCAACTGGTCCTCATGCACGCCCGTGACCGCCAGGATGTCGTGCAGGCGTTGCGCCTGCTGCGGCGTGCGTTGGGCGGGCGGTCTGTCCAGACCGGTGCAGGCCTCGACACGGACGCGCAGATCGGATCGCGTCATCCGGCTGTCGCGCGGCAAGCCCTGCCAGACAGGATAGACGGCCTCGTCCGCTGACGGATGATTCCGGCAATAGAATTGATAGACGGCGCGCAGGCCGGCCCGGAACTGATAGGCGCGTGTGCCGCCCGACAGCACGCCGTTGGTGATGAGGACTCCGTCGTAGTTGCGGCGCCCGTCAACGTCCAGCGCATGAAGTTCCGACGCCTTGGCGGCGACGTTCCCGCCCCATGACTGGCCGTGCAGGATTGTGCGTTCAGGCCGTCCGAAGCGGCTCCAGAACACCTTGCGGCTGTTGTCCGTATCCTCCGCCGCCATGCGGACGCCGTAACCGCCCCGGCGGTAGGTAGAGCCTATCCATGCGTATCCCTGCCGCACCATCACCGAGAATCGCTCAAGGTCTTCCAGCGAATCCGTAGCCGCCGGGACGCCGGTGCGCGGCCCGCCGTGGGCGTGGACGATCAGGCGGTTGTTCCAGTTCGCTGGAAGGGCGATGACGTACCAGGCCCCGTTCGAATCCTGCCCCGACAGACACCGGGTGGCTGTTCCGGCCGAGACGGGGCAGTCGATCACGACGGGCTCAGCCGTCTGCGCATGAACGGGGACCGTTGCGAACATGCCTGCCAAGGCCAGACCCGCAAGAGCAAACCATTGTTTCATGCCGAACTCCCGATAGGTGAACCGGCGCGACCGGAGCCGCGCCGGTCCGCTGTCAGAACGTCTTGGTGATGCTGGCGTACCAGTAACGGCCGTAGGGACGATACAGGGAGCCCAGATAGCCGGAGGACGTCAGCGGCGGCGCCTCGTCAGTGATGTTGCGCGCGCCGATTCGGATGCGGGTGCTGGAAGCCCAGCCGGCTTCATCGAACTCATACTGGCCGTACAGGTTGGCCGTGGTCTGGGCCTCCACTATCCTCGGATCGCCGGCGCTGCTGAGGAAGCCCGTCTCCTCGACCGCGCTGGTGTACTGGATGAAGCCGCCCACCTGCCACGGACCCTGGCTCCAGGTCAGCGAGCTCGACACCTTCCACTCCGGCCGGCCGTTGCGCGCCAGCAGATCGCTGGCGATCGGCAGGGGTGTCGCCGGGTTGATCGTGCCCGCGTCGCGCGCGGCGTCCAGGGCGTCGATGGTCGGTCCGGCGTCGCGCGAGAATTCGAGCAGTTTGGCCGCGTTCACCTGGGCGCTGAAATCCCCCCACGGCGTATCCCGCAGACGCCAGTGCAAGGCGAAGTCGATACCCTGCACGTCCTGCGGCAGCAGGTTCACGAACCGGTCGCTGACGGTCAGCAGCTGACCGACGGGCGCGATTCCGGTGCCGGAAAAGAAGGCGACATCATCAACGTTCGGCGCGGCCCGGTTCACGTTCGGATTCGAGGAGCCGTTGAGGCGATCCAGATAGTCTTGCACCACCGCGGTCTGCCCGCCGATCAGGCCCACGATGTCTTCCTGCTGAATGCGCCAGCGGTCGACGGTGAGGGTGAACCGGCCCATCCCCTCCGGCACAAACCACGGCTCGAACACCAGGCCGACGGACTGGTTTGTGCTTTCTTCAGGCTGCAGGTCCGGATTGCCCGACACCAGCAGCGAGTAGCTCACCGACTGGGAGCAGGCGTTGAAAGTCGCGATGCGGCCAGCGCGCAGGTCGGCTTCGCAACGGATGTAGTCGTTGTTGCTGGCCAGGCGCGAGTAGGTGGTTGCGTTCGTCTGCTCCAGGTTCGGAGCGCGGAAGCCTTCGGAATACGACGCCCGGACACGCAGACCTTCGACCAGGTCCCAGGCCATGGCGATCTTGGGCTTCGAGACGCTGCCGAAATCGCTGTAATGCTCGTAGCGGCCGGCGATCTGGAATTCGAGATTGTGCACGAACGGCCAGTTCATCCCGGGCGAGACGACCGGGACGGCAAACTCGATATAGGCTGAGGCCACGTCGCGTTCGCCCTCCGTATCAGGATTGGAGCTGACGGCGGCGAGGTTCGAGATGCTGCGCGTCCCGTCGACCTGGTCGATGAAGATGTTGGTGCCGTCCAGATCCGCGTCGCGATCGTCCTTCTGGGTTTCGTGGCGGAACTCGACACCCATGGCGACCCCGAGCGGACCCGCCGGAAGCGCCATCAGATCGCGGCGGCTGACCTTGAAGTCAGCCATGGTGAGGGTGGTGCGCGAGACCCGGACCAGATCGGTGCTGATGGCGTCGATGGCGACCTGGGAACTGGGCGTGCAATCGCCATAGGTGGTCGTGGCCACGCAACCGCCGTTGAACGGGTTGTAGGCGTCAGGCGTCGACAGGGCCAGGCTGGCCTGCAGGGCCGTCATGTTGATCGCGTTTGAGCTGTCGGTAGCCTCGGCCACGGAATAGACCACCGCGGTTTCCCAGTCGAAGCCGGCGTGTTCTCCGCGCAATCCGCCCAGGAAGCGGGACTGGTAGTTCTCGACATCGACGATCTGGAAACCGGCGTCGTTGAAACGATAGTTGCTCAGACGGACCGGCAGGCCGGCAACGGGAACCCCGACCAGTCCGGGCAGTCGGTTAGGGTTGGCCTGACCGTTCGCGAAGGTCACCGGGCCGAACGGGTTCCAGTAGTTGCTGGCCGGAATATAGATGGCGTTCAGGTTGATGGTCGGCGGCTGGATGTTCCGGGTCGTCGCCTGGTAGAAGCCGATTTCCCCGAACGCCTCGATCTCCGGAGCCAGCTCATAGTGACCGGCGACATAGAGGTTCAGGCGCTCGACTTCGGGCGTGACGGTCGTACCGATCTGGGTGTCGTAGCGCAGATCCCGGCCCGCGCCGGTGAAGCTGATGTTGCCTGACGCAATACAGATGTCCGGAGCCACAGTGGCCCCGCAACCGAAGCTGGTCGGCTGGGTGTGGAAGGCGCCGGCTGCGGTGGTCAGCGCGCGCGTCCCCTGGCGGATGGTCGTCGTGGTGCGGGCCTGCAGATTGGCCCAGGCGCCGCGCGTGGCGCGTCCATCCGGATCCGTGCTGGTCTCGAAGCCCGGTTCGTTGGCGAACAGGCTCCGCAGGTCCGCCGTCGCGGTGAAGTCCTGGTCCTCGGCGAGCAGGGCGGTGCGGTCGGTGTAGTCGATGAAACCCGAGATGTTGCCGCGATCGAAATTCTTGCCCGCGAAAATGTTGGTCGAGAGTTCTCGCAGATGCGTCCCCTCGGCTCCGCCATACTGAGCCTGGATGCGGAAGCCGTCGAAGTCATCGCGCAGCACGGTATTCACCACGCCCGCCACGGCGTCCGCGCCATAGATCGCGGCGGCGCCGTCCAGCAGGACTTCCAGCCGGTCAGTGCCTGACACCGGAATGGTGTTTGAGTTGTAGCTGAGGACCGGGACCGTTCCCGTGTCCGAGGTTCCCTGGCTCGTCGGGTGGGTGATGAGCCGGCGACCGTTCAGCAGCACCAGCGTATTGCCGACGCCGAGCGATCTCAGATTCACCGAGTTGACGTCGCCGCGGGCCGCGTTCGAGGTCTGGGGGTTGTTGGCGGCGCTGAACAACACATCGCCCATTTGCGGGATGGTGCGCAGCAGATCATCGCCGCTGACGGCGCCGGTCGCCAGAATCTGTTCCTCGCTGAGCACGGTCACCGGCAGGGCCGCATTGACCTTTGCTCCGCGAATCTGCGACCCGACGACCACGACATCGTCGACCGTGCTCGCCGCTTCGGGATCATCGGTTCCCGCCACAGCAGGTGCGGTCTGCGCCCAAGCCCCTCCGGTCAGCGTCAGCAGGGCAAGAATCGCGGCGCTGCCCATCAAGGCGGTTCTGTGAATGGTCCTCATGTCTCTTCCTCCCGTTTTTGCCTCGGCCGATCTCAGTCGGCCGTTAGAACGTCTCGATCGCCCGGTCCGGCCGCCGGATCCGGCGCAGCAGCCAACGCCTTGGGGCCTGATCCGAGCGCCGCATGCAGCGCGTCGCGGTCCAGTTCTCCCTCCCAGCGCGCGACAACCAGGGTCGCCACCGCGTTGCCCACGAAATTCGTCAGCGCCCGGCACTCGCTCATGAAGCGGTCGATGCCGAGGATCAGCGCCATCCCCGCGACGGGCACTCCGGGCACGACCGCCAAGGTCGCCGCCAGGGTGATAAAGCCCGCTCCCGTGATGCCTGCAGCTCCCTTGGAGCTGATCATCGCAACCAGCAACAGCAGCAACTGGTCCTGCAGGCTCAACTCGATATTCATCGCCTGGGCGATGAACAGGGCGGCCAGGGTCATATAGATGTTGGTGCCGTCCAGATTGAAGGAATAGCCGGTCGGCACGACGAGGCCGACCACCGATTTGGGCGCGCCGGCTCGCTCGAGCTTTTGCATCAGGCTTGGCAAGGCGGCCTCGGACGAGGAGGTGCCGAGCACCAGCAGCAGCTCTTCCTTCAGATAGCCGATCAGGCGGAAGATCGAGAAGCCGTTGGCGAGGCAGACCAACCCCAGCACGCCGATCACGAACACCAGGGAGGTGACGTAGAAGGTGGCGATCAGCGCGGCGAGATTGGCGATCGCGCCAAGCCCGTAGGCCCCGATCGTAAAGGCGAAAGCCCCGAATGCTCCGATCGGCGCCGCCTTCATCAGAATGGCGACCAGCTTGAAGACGACCTGGCTGAGCGCATCCAGCGCGCGGTTCAGCGGCGCCGCCGCCTCGCCGACGATGGCCAGGGCGACGCCGAACAGGATCGATACGAACAACGTCTGCAGAATGTTGCCCTCGACGAAGGCGCTTACAAGCGTGTTCGGGATGATGCCGGTCAGGAAGCCGACGATGGTGCTCTCGTGCGCCGCTTCCGCATACTGGGCGACCGCCCCGGCGTTCAGCGTCGCCGGATCGATGTTCAGCCCCTGGCCGGGACGGACCACGTTGGCGATCACCAGGCCGATGATCAGGGCCAGGGTCGAGAAGACCAGGAAGTAGGCGAAAGCCTTCGCCGCGACGCGCCCGACCTGCTTCAGGTCGCGCATACCGGCGATGCCGGTGGTAATGGTGAGGAAGATCACCGGGGCGATGATCATCTTCACCAGTTTGATGAAAGCGTCGCCGAGAGGCTTCAGGCTCTGGCCGAGGTCGGGCCACAGATGGCCGATCAACCCACCCGCCACGATCGCCAGCAGGACGGTGAAATACAGGCTGCGATAGAACGGGCGGCGCGCGACGGGCGCGCCGGCTGCGGCGGCTGGATGCAACAAACGACCTCCCTTGGAGCCGCTTCGCGGGTCCGGTCTCAACTGGCGCTCTGACGGCGCGATTGACCCGAGTATCGGCGAGCTGTTCACGACGACAAGCAAACCGTGCCGCCGGGTCAACAATTTGAATTGTTTACGTTTCGTGTGTCGATCGGGCCGTCGCGAGACGATAGTGTGCGGTTGTCCGCACACCCTTGATGGACACATGTGCGTAATCCCGCATAGATGAGGGATGCGCTACGACGCCTCATCAACGACTCAGTGGCGGCTGTTTGCGGCCGCCTGGCTTATCGTCGCGGTCATTGTCGTGTGGGTCATCGGCGAGGTTGCGCGACGAGATGCAACGACCTCGGCCGAGCGGCAGGCCACGACGGCCAGCGCCCTTCACGCCGCTGTTCTCCGTAGCGAACTCGAACGACACCGGTCGCTGCCGATGGTCCTCGCACAGGACCCGGATCTGGCGACTATGCTGGCTCGGCCGGATCCGGCGAGTGTTGCGCGTCTGAACCGGAAGTTCGAAGCCCTGGCGACGGAAGTTCGAGCCGCAGCGATCTATGCGCTCGATACGAACGGGCGGACGCTCGCCGCCAGCAACTGGAAGCTTCCGACCAGTTTCGTCGGTTCGGACTACCGTTTCCGACCCTACTATTTCGAAGCCATGCGCGACGGCCAGGCAACCTTCTTCGCCCTTGGCACCGTTAGCGGCCGCCCGGGCCTCTATCTGTCGCGCCGGGTGGACGACAACCAGGGCCGCCCCGTCGGCGTCATTGTAGCCAAGGTCGAGTTCGACGCGCTGGAGGCCGACTGGCGCGCGTCCGGCGAGCCGACCTATGTCACGGACGCCGACGGAGTCGTTCTGATAACAACCGTGCCCGCATGGCGATTCCATGCTGCCCGACCGCTGTCCGCGGACCGCCGGCGCCGGCTCGCGGCGACGCAGACGGCGGGCGCAACGGTTCCAACTCCCCTGCCCTTTACGCCGCGCAATGGCGAACTGGTCCGCATATCGTCAGACGTCCCCGAGGACCACTACGCCCTGGCGTCAAACAGGCTTCCCGATATCGGCTGGGAGTTGAACCTGCTCTCCCCGGCCGGCGACGCGGTGTCGCGCGCGATCGCTGTGGCGCGATGGCTGGGCGCACTGACCGTCGCGCTGCTGGCCGCTCTGACCGGCATCCTCCTGCGCCGCCGCCAACGCGCGGCGGTCCGTGCGGTCGAAGCCGAACAGGCGCGGGTCGAGCTGGAACGTCAGATCAATCTGAGAACGTCCGAACTGCGCTCAACCAACGAGTTGCTGAACCACGAGATCGACGAGCGGCGGCGGCTCGAGTCGGTCCGCCAGGACCTGCAGGACGACCTGATTCAGGCCAACAAGCTCGCAACCCTCGGACAGATCGCCGCCGGCGTCGCGCATGAGATCAACCAGCCGGTCGCCGCAATTCGAACCCATGCCGACAGCGCATCGGTCCAGTTGCGGCGGGAGGACAGCGAGGGCGCGCTTCGCTCATTGGCCAGTATCGACCGCCTGACCGAGCGCGTCGGGGCGATTACAGACGAACTACGCGCCTTCGCCCGCAAGACACGGTCCGAGACGGTGGCGGTCGGGGTAGACGGGGCGATCGACGGCGCGCTTCTGCTCGTGGCGGGACGCATCAGGGAAAAGGGCATCACCCTCAACCGCCGCCGCGCGCCGGTCGGACTCGCCGTCCGTGCCGAGCGTAACAGGCTCGAGCAGGTGGTCCTCAATCTGTTGCAGAACGCCATCGAGGCGCTGGACGGGGTCGGGGACCGGACGATCGACCTCGGCGTCGACGTGAAAGGCAAGCAGGTGGTCATTCACGTCAGCGACAGCGGTCCCGGCGTCTCGGCGGGCGTTCAGGAGCGCCTGTTCACGCCCTTCACCACCGACAAACCCGACGGTCTGGGTCTGGGATTGGTGATCAGCCGGGACATCGTCGCCGGCTTCGGCGGTGAGCTGGCTCTCGAACCGTCCGCCCGGGGTGCGCGGTTCGTCATTCGTCTGACGAGGGCCTCATGAGCTTTCAGGTCCTGAACCGGGTAGCCTTGATCGACGACGACGACGCCTTCCGTGGCGCGCTGACCGAGCGGCTTGCGCTGGACGGACTGGCCATAGCCGCCTTCTCGTCCGCCGAGGCTGCGCTGAAGGTCGTCAATGATCGTTTCGAGGGCGTGGTCGTCACCGATCTCCGTATGCCGGGCATGGACGGCCGCCAGCTGGTCGAGCGGCTGAACGCCGTCGATCCCGACTTGCCGGTGGTGATGATGACCGGGCACGGCGACATCGCCGAGGCTGTCGATGCGATGAAGCGCGGCGCCTACGACTTTCTCGCCAAGCCCTTCGCACCCGAGCGTCTGGTGGAGACGATCCGCCGCGCGCTTGAGAAGCGGTCGCTGGTCCTGGACAACCGGCGGCTCGCCGTCCTGGCCGCGGACGACGAAGGTTCGATCCCTCTCAGCGGCTCCAGCCGTTCGGTGGAGGCTCTGCGCTCCGCCATCCAGCGGCTGGCTGACGCCCAGGTCGACGTGCTGATCGAGGGAGAGACCGGAGCAGGCAAGGAGGCCGTGGCGCGCGCCATCCACAACGCCGGACGCCGACGGCTGCGGCCCTTCGTGACGGTGTCGTGCGCCGCCCTGCCCGAGGTCGGGCTCGAAAGCCTCCTGATGGGCGACGCGGTCGGTCCCACAGGCGCCTTCCGGCGTCGTGAGGGTCAGATCGAGCGGTCGCACCAGGGCACCCTGTTCCTCGACGAAATAGATCTCGCGCCGCGCGCCGCCCAGCTGTTGCTGCTCCGGGTGCTTGAGGAACGCGAAATCTTGCCGGTCGGCGCGATGGAACCGCATGCACTGGACCTGCGCATACTCGCGGCGACCAAGGCTGACCCGGCCGAAGCGGTGGCGCGGGGCGATCTGCGCGAGGATCTCTACTACCGGCTGAACGTCATTCGCCTTCGGACGCCGCCGCTGCGGGAAAGGCGCGAGGATGTACCCCTGCTTTTCGTGCGCTTCCTCGACCGCGCGGCCCGGCGTATGGGGCGCGAGGCCCCCGCGATCGATCATGTCATCCGCCGCCGGCTGCTGGAGCACGATTGGCCCGGTAACATCCGCGAGTTGGCGAACTACGCAAGCCAGGTCGCCGTCGGTCTGACGCCCTTCGCCTCCGGCGTCGAGACGGAGCAGGGACTGGTCCTGCGCGTCCAGGCGTATGAAGCGGAACTGATCCGAGAAGCCCTCACACGGCATCAAGGCGATATCCGCCGGGTGCTGGCCGAGCTTCGGATTCCGCGCAAGACGCTCTATGACAAGATGGCTCGGCACGGCCTTGTTCCGGCAGCGCACAGGAACCCGATGCGCTCCGCTGGCAGAGACAGTCTGTCTTCGGACTGACCGCCACCGCCCGGATCCCTGTTCTACCGGGACGGTGAGCCTGCGGTCGCGGAGTTCGCCCGGCGCTTTCCCACTGACCTCTGTTCGCCATCGCTTCCGAGTGGCGGAAAGGGCGGATTCCGGGGACCATCGGGCGGGATGCGGGGTTTGACCGCGATTGCGACTGCGGCGAAGGTGCGGGATCACGCTCGCGGGGATGAGCGGGACGCTCGCCGTTCCAGTCCCTGTCGCGACGGCCCCATGCCGGGAGAGAACCTTGGATAGACGTCAGTTCCTCGCCGCGTGCGGGATCGGAGCCGGAGGCGCGCTTCTCCCGGGCTTTGCGGGGCGGGCCGTCGCCGCCGGCCAACTGGTCGACACCCTCGACGTGGCGGTGAAGAGGCGGCTGGCCGACGCGGGTCTGAGCGCCGCCACCCGGGCGGGCGCCAGCTACTGCGATGTCCGGGTCGGACGCTATATGCGGCAGTTCATCATGACCCGCGAGGCGAACGTCGAGAACGTCGTCAATACCGAGTCGACCGGAACCGGCGTCCGGGTCATCGCCGACGGCGCATGGGGCTTCGCCGCGACGAACATCCTGACCGCCGAGGCGGTCGCGGACGCGGCCCGACTGGCCACGGCGATCGCCAAGGCCAATGCGAAAAGCCAGACAAGCCCGGTCCAGCTGGCGCCCGCTCCCGCCCTCGGCGAGCGCAGCTGGCGCACGCCGATCCAGCGCAATGCAATGGCGGTCCCGATCGAGGAGAAGATCAGCCTGCTTCTCGGCGTGAACGCCGCAGCGACCGAGGCCGGCGCCAGCTTCGTCGCGTCCCGCCTGTTCCTGGTCAACGAGCAGAAATACTTCGCCAGCACCGACGGCTCCTACGTCGACCAGGACGTGCATCGCATCTGGGCGCCGTTCACCGTCACGGCGGTCGATCAGACCTCCGGCAAGTTCCGGACGCGAGACGGCCTCTCGTCACCGATGGGGCTGGGCTACGAATATCTGGACGGTCGCGCCGCCGACAAGACCACGATGCCCAATGGCGTGGTCGTCTATGGCAATTCCTACGACATGCGCGAGGACGCGATCGCGGCGACGGTCCAGGCCCGCGAGAAGCTGTCGGCGGCGTCGGTTCAGCCGGGGAGGTACGATCTGGTCCTCGACCCCAGCCACCTGGGGCTGACGATCCACGAGTCGGTCGGTCACCCGCTCGAGCTGGACCGGGTGCTGGGCTACGAGGCCAACTATGCCGGCACCAGTTTCGCGACGCTGGACAAGCGCGCGGCCGGATTCAAATACGGCAGCGACATCGTCAACATCGTCGCCGACCGGACCCAGGCCGGCAGCCTCGGCGCCGTGGCCTGGGACGACGAGGGCGTGGCCAGCAGGAGCTGGCCCCTGATCAAGGACGGCGTGCTGGTCGACTATCAGGCGACGCGCGACCAGGCCCACATCCTCGGCGACACGGCCGCGGCCGGATGTTCGTACGCGGATTCCTGGGCGACCATCCAGTTCCAGCGCATGCCCAACGTCTCGCTTCAGCCGGGCAAGACGCGGATGAGCGCGGCCGACATGATCGCCAACGTCGAGAACGGGATCTACATCCTCGGCCGCGGCTCCTATTCGATCGATCAGCAGCGCTACAACGCCCAGTTCGGCGGCCAGCTGTTCTACGAGATCAAGGACGGACGGATCACCCGCCCCCTGGGCGACGTCGCCTATCAGATGCGCACGCCCGAGTTCTGGAACGCCTGCAGCGCGACCTGCGACGAGAGCGACTATCGCCTGTTCGGCTCGTTCTTCGACGGCAAGGGACAGCCCAGCCAGGTCTCGGCGGTCAGCCACGGCTCGTCCACCACCCGGTTCGACGGGATCAACGTCATCAACACGGCGCGTTCGCTGGGCTGATCATCATGGCCGCGCGGCCGGTCGGCCCAGGCGTGACCGCTCCAGCCACCACAGGGCGACGCTGGCGACAAGCCAGGCGATGAACCACGGCCAGGGCGAGCCGGGACGTTCGGGGCCCGGGACCGTCGCGTCCGCACGGGCGGGGACGGCGCCGCGCAGCAGGAGGGTCGCGTCCCGGTCGCGAGCGGCCCGCACGCCGGTCAGACGATCCGCCGGCAGCACGAAGAACGGCCAGACCTGTTCGCCGACCCCGGGCCCCGACGTATGCAACAGATGCCAGCCTGGGGCCGTGGGCCAGAAGCCGGCGCACCGCCCGACGCCGGACGCGACCCGAGCGGTCGTCATGGAGCCGTCCGGCCCCTCGACACGGGCGTCGCCGGACAGGCCGCACAGGGCGATCCGGTCGCCGACCCAGGCCGGTCCCGAAAAGGCTGGCGCTGCGTCGGCCACGGGACGCGAGACGGCAGACAGCATCGTGCTCCACCAGTCGCCATAGAGATCATTCCTGCCGGTCAGGGTCAGGCCGAAGCTGTCGATTCCCGTGAACACCGCGACCCGGCCCCGGCCGACGGGACGCCAGGCGGACAGGATCGCGCCGCCGGCGTCGCGCAGCAGCGGAACCGCCCCTTCGCCGCCCGGCGTCGCGGCCAGACGGCTAATAGCGGGCAGAACTTCATCACCGATGTCGAGATCCGGGACGGCGTCCGGAGGCGGAACGCCGCGGCGGGTCCGCGCAACCTCGACGTCCGTCGTGGACGGCAGGGCGATCGGCGTCAGCCCGCCGCCGCCTTGAACCGTGAAGCCGAGCGACCGCCACTGGGCGAGCGCGCCGTCTTCCGCGGAGCCCCCGGACCGCAACACCAGACCCAGGCCGCCCCGGACCGCCGAGATCACTTCGGCGCGCTGGCCGCCCAGGCTCGCCCAGCTGCGATCGTCGATGATGGCGGCGTCGTATCCTCGCAGGCTGGCGGCGTTGATCGCGACGGGTGCGTCGCCGAGTTCGACCCCGCCGCCGGCGCTGGCCCGCACCGTCACGGCGAATCCCGCGTCTGTCGCCCAGCGGCGGAGATATTTGACCTCCGGCCCCGGCGCGCCGGCCATGATCAGCAAGCGGGGCGCGGTCTGGCCGTCGACGCGCACCGGAACAGCCGCCTGCTCCACAACCCGGCGACCGGCGTCGCGCACCCGGACGACGAAGACCGTCAGGCCCGGCGAGCGCGCCGTGCCCGAAACGATGAAATGACCGTCGTCGGAGGCCTTCTGCGTGTCGGTCACCCGCCCGGCGGGATCGATCAGATCGACCGTCGCGCCGGGCAGGCCGGACAACTGGCCGCCCACTTCGAAGCCGGCGCCGGGGGCCACGCGCGGCGAGAGGCCCAGCGAGACCAGTCCCTGCGGCAGCGGGATCGGATCGAAGGCGACCTCGATCCCCTGCGCCGCATCGCGGTCGCGCGCCGTCAGCCCGCGGCCCACAACCGTGATGCGCCGGACATCAGGGTGACGTCGCAGGGCGGTTCCAAGATCGGGCGCGGGCTCGGCTCCGGCGATGGCCGGCGCCTCAGGCAGCGCAATCAGGGTCGCGCCCCCCGCCGACCCGACGCCGCGGGGCGCGCCGGCCGTCGCGACCGTCAGCGACCCGGACGCCGCGCGAACGCCGGGAGGGAAGAGGCACAGGAACAGCAGCGCCGCGCAGACCGGCTGCATCGCGGCCAGGGCGACGACCCGCCAGATCGATCCGGCCGCCTCGCGAGGCGCGGTCCGACCCCACAGGAACAGCCGGATCCACGCCGCGAGCACGGCGCAGACCAGAACAGCCGCAACGATCGCCTTCGGCGTCATCGCGGACCCCCGTCAAGGGCGCCGAGATAGCGATCGCCGACGGCGTCCGCGGGCCGGCGCCGGGCGAGGCCGGCGGGCGGCCGTTCCATCGCCGTCCACAGGAGGGCGCGGAGTCTCTGACGGCAGGCGTCGCAGTCCGGTTCGCGCCGCACCGCGTCGAGGGCGCCCGACAGCGCCAGCGGGTCAGGCAGGCGATCGGCGTTGGCGCCGATCCATCGTTCCAGTGCGCCCAGGGCGATCGGCCCCCGCACCGCCTCCGGGCCCTGCCCCAGGGCTCGCCAGGCCGCGGCGACGGGTCCGTCGGCGGCCTCAACCGGCGCGACGGGAAGGCGGCGGCTGGCGATCCCTTCCCGCTTGCCGGTCATGCGGCGCGCCGTATCGACCGGCGGCAGATTCGGTCCCACGCGGGCCAGGAAGATGCGGGTCGCCTGCTGCACCTCCTTGATGAAGTTCAGGGCGCGGTTGGCGTGCGGCAGGGCGAGGTCCGGATGGCCCTGTTTGAGTTGCAGTTCCGACTGCCACATCGCGTCGACCGCCTGGCTCAGCAGGGCGCGCGTCCGGGGATCGAGGCTGGCCGCGGCAGAATCATCATGGGGATGGCCGAACTGGGCCAACACGTCCTCCGGCGCTCCGAAGCCCGGAGACGCCGCGCGCGGCGCGTGGTCGTGTCCGTCGTCGTCCGTATGCGTCTCCGCCGCGTCGTTGGTCGGCAGCTCGGGCTGGCCCTCGCTCTCGCCGCCGAGGAACTGGCTGTAGCGGCCGCGCAGGATTTCCTGATCGCCGCCGAGGGCGGCCGACCGCTCGAGATATCCGTCGGCGGTCAGGCGCCGGCGCTGACGGATCAGGGCTTCGGCGTCGATGATGATCTGGCGCTGGCTGCGGAAATAAGCGGGCAAGGTGGTGGTCATCATGCCCTCCAACCCCGAGCCTTCGGCCGGGCTGGCGGAGGGCCAACGCAGGATCAGACTGGGCCCGCGAACCTCCTGCGGCCCCGGCGAGCGGTTGTCCCGTGCGATCAGCTGGACCACCAGATCCCCGCCCGGTCCGAAGCCGAGGGCTGCGAAATCCAGCCTCGGCGCAAAACGGCGATCACGCGGCGAACCGCCGCCGGCGATGGCGATTTCGCGCTCGGTGAAGGTGATGTTTTCGCCCTCCCCCATCGCCAGGGTGATGCGCAGCCGGGCGTTCGCGGCGACGCCGTAGTCGTCGGTGACGGCGAAGACCGGAGCCCAGGTCCGTTGGCCCGTCGCGACCATGGTCAGGTTCTCGGCCGGAGAGACGACCTTGATCGAGGGCGGCGCATCGGGGATGGCGTCGATACGGTGCAGCGGCGGAACGGCGCCGCGGCCGGCGGCCGGATCGACGCGATACAGGAAGGACGCGTCTACCACCCGGCTGGCGATCCAGTTATCGCCCGAGCGCCGGAGTGCGAGCTTCGCGCCTCCCAGCGTCACGAGAGTCGGCGCGTCCGCCTGCGGGTCGAAACGCAGGGTCCATTCCAGCCTCGATCCCTGTGGCGCGCGCGCGTCCAGTCGGGGTTCGTCACGCATGGGCAGGCCGGTGTAGGCGGGCGGCAGGATGCGCAGGTTCTGACCCACCAGCCGCGGCGCGCCGGCGACGACGGGCGTATCCTCCGCTGCCGGCGCCAGAACGACGGGACGATCGCCGGCGCGGGGCCAGAAAACGGCTCCGGCGACGATGACCATGGCGGCGATCCACGCCGTCAGGATCGGACGGCGCGACCAGTCCGGGGCCAGGGCGTCGGGACTGCCCGCGTCCAGCCGGCCGAACAGGCGCGCCTGCTGAAGCTTCTGCAGACCGCCGAGGATTTGCGGGTCTTCGAACAGAAGCCCGGCGCTGTCCTCCATGTCGCGCCGGGAGGCGTCGAGCTTCCTCACCAGCCAGCCCCGGTTGAAGCGCCCGACGCGCCGGTACGCCGCCAACACGCCCAGGCCGGCGCCGATCGCCAGGGTCGCCGCCGCCGCGCCGGTCCCGCCCGCCCGCCACGCCAGCGCCGTCAGCGCCATCAGGACCGGCGCAAACAGAAGGGCGTCGTTCAGCAACGCCCGTCGCCGCGCGGGGCCGGTCCATCTCGAAATCACGGCGTCGGCGTTCACGGACTGACCCCGCGTCTGCGCCGGGTCGCCAGCCACCGTTCGACCAGAAGCACGACGCCGATCAGCACCGCCAGCCAGGGACGAAGGTCCAGGGGCGCCGGATCGAAATGCCGCGCCCCTGTCACAGGTGCGTAGTCAGCCGCCGTCGCGCGGGCCGGCGCCTTCACCGGCGCGTTGAGGACGGCGCGCAGATGGGCCGGGAAGTCGGCCTCGAGCAGTTCCGGCATTTCGGCCGGCGCCAGCCGTCGCGTGAAACGCATCAGGCGTCCGGCCCCCATCGGGACCGTTTCGACCAGCGGGCGATCCAGCGCGTCGCGCCACACCGCCACCCGACGGGCGTCTTCCGGGAACACCGCGTCCGCGGCGACCAGGGCGGAGCCGCCCTCCTCGACCCAGCGCAGGAGCGCGGGAGGCAGGCTGCCGGCGTCGAACCAGACCAGGGTTCGCGTAACCGGCGGAAGCGCGGCGTCGACGCCGCCGATCTCGAGATCCGCACCGCGGCCGGCCGGCTGCCAGGCGATGGAGGCGGCGCGCAGATAGCGCAACCCGTCTGTCCGGCCGCCATGGCGGATCGACAGAGGCGGAACGGGCTCGGGCTCCGGCCGCACGGCGGGCGCAGCGCCGGGCACGACGCGCCAGTCCACCCGGCGCGAAAGTCGGGGCCGTTCGGCGTCCGCGCCCTCGATCACCGGCGGAACCACGACGACAAGGGGCGCGCCCGCAGGCAGGTCGGCGTCGAGCTGGCGCAGCAGGCTGGCCAGTGGCGCGGCGCCGGCGGGCGCCGGCTCCGTCAGCGCGGGAAAGCCGGGCGACAGCCAGTGCGTCCGGGAATAGTCGGCGACCGCCTCGTCCCCGACCTGGCCGGCCCGGGAGACGTCCGCGCCCGGGACCACCGCGACCCAGGCGGCCTTGCTCGTCGCTCCGAACAGCACCGGCGCCGCCAGCCAGAACGCCAGCAGGATCAGTAGCAGAACCCGCGACGCCAGCAGCAGCGTCTCGTCGAACCGCAGCCGCGACTTCGGGCGGGGCTTCTGCCGCAGCCAGCGCAGCGCGGCGAACTCGATCGGCCGCTCCTCGCTGCGACGCGCGATATGGATCACCAGCGGCGCGACGATCGCCGCGAGCGCCGCCAGGGCTGCGGGCAGCAACAGGCCGGGCGTCATGCGTATTCCGCCGCGTCGGGGGCGCCGAACAGGCGCCGAAGCGGCCGGTCGAGCGGCTGGTCCAGCACGTATTCGGCCCGGCGCACGCCGGCCCGGTCCAGCCGTGCGTGCAGCGCCGCCCGCGCCTCGGCGAACCGGCGCATGAATTCGGCGCGGAGCGCGGGCGCGTCGCCGACCAGTTCCTCGCCCGTTTCGGGATCGCGGAAGCGATGACCGCCGCTGAACGGGAAATCACGTTCGCCCACGGTCAGCATCTCGATCGTCAACACCTCTCTTCCGGCGGCCGCCAGCTTCTCGATCAGGTCGACCACGCCCGGCTCGAAACAGTCGCTCAGCACGACGATCAGATCGCGGGCGCCGATCCGCTCCCATACCGGCGCCAGCTGGGCGTCCCGGATGAAGCCGCCGCCGGCGCGCAGGGGGAAGAGTTCGAGCAGGAGCCGGTCTCGCTGACGGGCGCCGGTCGCCGGCGCCAGCAGCTTCAGCCCCTGATCGCTCAGCGCGGCCCAACCGAAACGGTCGCCCTGGCGCAAGGCCAGCTCGGCCATGCCCTGGGTCAGGGCCTTGGCCGCATCCAGCCGCGACCAGTCGGGCCGGCTCGGGTCCGCCTGGCCCATGGAGGCGCTGGCGTCCATCAGGAACCAGACCGCGACCGGACTCTCGCGCTCGGCTTCGCGCACGAAGAATTTGTCCGACCTGGCGTACAGCTTCCAGTCGATCTGGCGCGGTTCGTCGCCGCGTTCGTAGGCGCGGTACTGGGCGAACTCGAGCCCGGCGCCCCGGCTGTGGCTCTGATGCAGGCCGATCCCCTGTCCGCCCACCGCCCGGCGCGTGACGAGGCGCAAGCCTTTCAGCCGGCTTCGGACGTCGAGGGGAAGGAAGTCGATCATGGACCGGACAGGCCCTCTCAGGCGTCGGGCATGGGCACGGCGCGCACCAGGGCGGCGATGATGTCGTCGGCGCTGCGCCCCTCGGCCTCGGCGGCGAAGGACAGCAACAGGCGGTGGCGCATCACCGGCGCCGCCAGCGCCGCGACGTCCTCGCGCGTGGCGGCCAGGCGGCCCTGAAGCAGCGCCCGGGCCTTGGCCGCCAGCACCAGCGACTGGCCGGCGCGCGGGCCTGCGCCCCATTTCACATATTTGCGGATGTCCTCGATGGCTCCCTCGCCCGGACGGCTGGCGCGCACCAGGGTCGTGACCCATTGCAGCAGGGCCTCGCCGAAATGCACCTCGCGCACCCGGGCCTGAAGCGCCAGGACCTCCTCGCCCCGCATGACCTGGGGCACGACGCCGGATTTCGCTCCGGTCGTCTGGGCCAGGATGTCGTGCTCTTCCTGCGCCGTGGGATAGTCCACGCGGATGTGCAGCAGGAACCGGTCCAGCTGCGCCTCCGGCAGCGGATAGGTTCCGGCCTGCTCCAGCGGGTTCTGCGTCGCCAGCACGAAGAAGGGCGACGGCAGAACGTGCGTCACCCCGCCATAGCTGACGGTCCGTTCCTGCATGGCCTCCAGCAGGGCCGCCTGGGTCTTCGGCGGCGTCCGGTTCAGCTCGTCGGCGAGCAGCAGGTTGGTGAACACCGGGCCGGGCTGGAAGCGAAAATGCCGGTGGCCCGTGCCGTGATCTTCCTCGAGCAGTTCGGTGCCGAGGATGTCGCTGGGCATCAGGTCCGGCGTGAACTGAACGCGGCGGAACTCCAGCTTCAGCGCTTCGCCGAGCGAGCGCACCAGCAGTGTCTTGCCCAGGCCGGGCACCCCCTCCAGCAGGCAGTGCCCGCCCGCCAGCAGGCCGATCAGAAGCTGTTCGACCACCTCCTCCTGCCCGACGATCGCCTGGCCGATGGCGGCGCGCAGTTCGCCGAGACGCGCGAACTGCGCCTGGATATCGGCTTCGGAGACGGCTTTGGGCATGGGAGTTCCCGGGGATGGGCGAAAGGAGAGGAGGCGGCGGCGCGCAGGTTTACGACGACAGGGCGTACATCACGATATTGACCCCGAAGCGCGTGTTGTCCTCGGCCAGAAACCGCTTGTTCCGCCAGTCGTAATCCCACTCGCAGCCGTAGTCCTTGTTGCTGTAGAGCACGCCCAGCCGGCCGTTGATCTCGATGCCCTTCAAATAGTCGTGCACCAGATCGTCGCCCCAGCCGTTGAGTTCCAGCCCGGTGTTGGGCGGACCGTCGAAGGTGAAGAAGCTGCGGTAGATCGGGTGGGAATCGGGCAGCGTCTTCAACGCGGACGCTCCGAAGATCGCGCGCATCTGGGCCTCGAAGGAGCGGGCGAACAGACCGTCGATGTCGTGGTTGCAGTCGTCGACGAAGACGAAGCCGCCGTTGCGGACATAGCGTTCGAAATTGCGGCGCTCGGCCGCGGAGAACTCGACCAGCTTGTGCCCCGCCAGATAGCAGAACGGCGCCGTCAGCATCCGGGGGTCCGACAGGGCGATCACCCGCTCCGTCGGATCGACGCGCAGGGTCGTATAGTCGATCAGCGAGGTGATCAGGTTCGACGGCATGCGCTGGTCCACATCCCAGTCGCCCGAGTCGTAGCGCAGCCGCGTGAACCAGAAATCATAGCCCGCCGAGGCGAACGCCCGCGCCGGTCCCGCCAGCGCGAGCCCCGCCAACCCGCCGGCGCCCAACCGTAAGAACTGCGATCGGTTCATGCGTCCGGCAGGCCTGTCACCGTCAGACGGCGTCCGACAGCGAGGTGAAGGTGAAGTCCCGGATCTTCATGGGCGGAATGACCATGACGAAACCGCCCTCGTCGCTCTGCACGCGCACCGGCCGGCCAAGCTCCTCAACGTTGTTGAGCATGATCACCGGCGACTCGTTGAAGCGGAAATTCTTCACCGGATGTTTGATCTGACCGTTCTCGATATAGAAGGTCCCGTCGCGGGTCAGGCCGGTCAGCAGCACCGTTTGCGGATCGACCATGCGGATGTACCAGGTGCGGGTGACGAGGATTCCCCGCTCGGTCGTGCGGATCAGGTCAGCCGTCGACTTGTCGCCGCCGGACATGATCAGATTGCCCGAGCCGGCAAGCGGGGCCTTGCCCTGCTTCTGCGCCCAGTAGCGCGAATACTCGAGATTCACGACCTTGCCGTTCTCGACGATCGGCCGGGCGGTGCGCGGGAGGCCGGCGTCGTCCCACGGATAGACGGCGGCTTCGGCATAGCCCGGGTCGGTATGGAAGCTGACTTCCGGCCCGTAGACCTGTTCGCCGATCTTGTTGCCGCCGCCCGCCTTCGACAGGAAGCTGCGGCCCTCGTCCGCGGAGCGGGCGTCGAAGAAGTTCATCATGAAGCTGACCAGGCCGGCGGCCGCCGCGGGCTCCAGGATCACCGTGTACTTGCCGGGCTCCAGCGCCATGGCCTCGGCCGAGGCGCTGGCCTTGCGCATGGCGATACGCACGTCCGCGTCGGCGTCGAAGCTGGAGACGTCCTGCACATTGTGCCCGACCCAGCCTGACCCGCGGCCGTCTTCGGTCCGGACCGTGCAGGTGTAGTCGACGCTGGTCGCGGTCTGATAGCCGAAATTGCCCTTGCTGTTCATGAAGGCGACGAAGCCCGTCACATCCTCCAGATAGCCGGCGGCGATCAGTCCGGCCTCCTTGCAGGGCCCTATCGACTTCGCCGCCACAGCAGCGCGGTCTTCGGGGGTGATCGCCGCGGTCGCGGCGCTGAACGTCGCGGTCGGCGTATAGGTCTGGGGCTCGACGGCCGGCACGAACTCCGGATTCTCGGGCGCCAGCCGGGCCAGCACCTCGGCCCGGCGCACCACGCGCTCCAGCGAGGCGTCGTCGAACTGGTTGATCGTGGCGGTGCCCACGCGCTTGCCGAACGCGACCTGCACCGACAGGCCGATGTCGTCGACGATGCCGCTGGTCGAGACGTTGTTCAGGGCGAACCGGATGTTGCCCCGGGTAGATCCGTTCAGTTGCGCGGTGCACTCGTCGGCGGTGGAGAACCCCACCACCTTGGTGAGAATGGCCCGGGCCTGCGCTTCAGGAAGAATGCTCATGGTTCAGTCTCCTTGCACGATCAGCCGAGCGAACGAGCGGTGTTGATGACATTGACCCCGTCGAAGCGCGCGGTGCTGGACCCGTGCGAGACGGCGGATGATTGGGACGGTTGACCCTTGCCGTCGAAGAACGATCCGCCAAGCCGGTAGTCGCTTTCGTCGCAGATCGCCGAACAGGCGTTCCAGAATTCCGGCGTGCGGATCTGGTAGGCGACGTCCTCGATCTGGTGGGTGATCGCGCCGTTCTTGATCTCGTAGAACAGCTGGCCGCCGAACTGGGCGTTGTAGCGCTGCTGGTCGATCGAGAAGGAGCCGTCGCCCACGATGTAGATGCCGTCCTCGACGTTCGAGATCATGTCGGCGACGCTGAGCGGCGTCTTTCCGGGCTCAAGCGAGACGTTGGCCATGCGCTGGAACTGGACGCTGGACCAGCTGTCCGCGTAGCAGCAGCCGTCGGACGCCGCCTTGCCCTCGATGTGAGCCTGATCGCGGATCGCCTGATAGCCGACCAGCTTGCCGTCGCGCACCAGATCCCACTTCTTGCCCGCCACGCCCTCGTCGTCATAGGCGACGGCGCCCAGGCTTCCGGGCTGGACCTTGTCGGCGAAGATGTTGACCCGCCCGCTCCCGTACTGGAAGCCGTCCCTCAGCTTGTCCATCGTCGCGAAGCTGGTGCCCGCGAAGTTCGCCTCGTAGCCCAGCACGCGGTCGAGTTCGAGCGGGTGGCCGACCGATTCATGGATCGTGAGCCAGGTGTGCGACGGGTCCAGCACAAGGTCGTACTTGCCCGGCCGGACCGAGGGCGCCGCCAGCTTGCCGCGCGCCTGCTGGGCCGCGGCGATCGCGTCTTCCTTCATGTCGTAGGAACGGCCGTAGACGACGACGCCGTTCGGCAGGACCGTCTTGCCCGACGCCGCGCCGTCCAGATATTCGAAACCAAGGCCCATCGGGGCGGACAGGCCCTCGCGATTGCGGAACTTGCCGCTCGCCTGGTCGACCACCGTCACGTCGAGAGGCGCCCAGATGCGGTGTACGTCCTGGTCGATGTAGGAGCCGTCGGTGCTGGCGAAATATTTCTGCTCGTTGACGAGGAACAGCATCGACTGAACGAAGCTGGCCCCCGCCCCCATCGCGGCGGCGTTGACGCCCATCAGCAGTTCGACCTTCTCCTCGATCGGCACTTCCATCGAGTTCTTTACGATCGGCGTGCGCCATGACACCTCGCCCACGCCCGTCACGGGCGCGAGCTGGACCGGGGTCGTCAGCGTCCTGGCGTTGGCCTTGGCGATGGCGACGGCCTGGCGCGCGGCCCCGGCGACGCCGTCGCTGGTCATCGTGTTGGTCGCGGCGAAGCCCCAGGCCCCGCCGGCGATCACCCGGATCCCGACCCCGGTCGATTCCGTGTTGACGATGTTCTGGACAGTCGCCTCGCGGGTGATGACGAACTGGCGCAGGTAGCGGCCGACACGTACGTCGCAGTAGCTCGCTCCGGCCTGCGTCGCCGCGGTCATCGCCGCGTCGGCCAGCGCCTTCTTGATCCCGACGTCGAGCGTGGAGACCAGGTCCTGGGCGGCGATCGCCCTGCCCGCGAACATGGACGGCAGAACGAGCCCTCCCATGCCCACGGCCCCGAGAGACAGGAAGTCACGTCTATGCACGATCGCCTCCATCTGCGGCGTCCGCAGAGCATGATCCGGAAGGATTGGATGTTGTCCGGGCACCCTCGCGAACCCGGACAGGCGATCATTGCCCCCCTTGGGCCAGACGTCAAACGCCGATGATTCCGAACTCCTTCCTTCATTATCCGTATGCTGAGGTCGCGAGCTGCGACCGGTAGTCGTCCAGAATCCGCTGCCGCGTTTCAGGACGCTCGAACGCGGCCGCGGAAACGTCCTTTGCGACGACCGCGCTGGCGGGACGCGCGAACGGCGGCGGCGCGGCTTGGCCGGACGCCGGATCCCCGAAACGGTCCGACCACTCCGCCTCGCGCCCATAGGCCCGGCCGCCGAACAGTTTGACGGCGATGTGGATCGCGACCGCCGTGATGCGGCCGACGCCTTGCTCCCTGATCGCCGTGTAAAGAATCCGGTCGGCTATATCCCGGCCTCCCTTTTCACCGACGGCGTAGAGGAAGTCGTGAACCACCGAGCCCTCGGTCCAGAGCCCGAAGGGCGGCAGCAACAGGCTGGCCGGCCAGGGGATCGATGCGAAGTCGGTGATGTAGCCGACAGGAACCAGGTAGACGCCGAGCGTCACCGGATCATGGTAGAGATAGTCGCCCGCAACGATCGCCATCCGGCGGTTTTCGCCCCCCCGACGATCCCGGGTGATGTTGACCAAAAGCCCGTTGGGCTGGGCTTGGAAAAGCTTCATCGCGGTCACGGCGATCCTCCCACTGAATGTTGGCCTGGTGTCGGGGTCGGTCCAGCGCAACGGCCCGCCGTCGTCCGGCAGTCGACGGGCCGTCCGCCTCCGCCCCTACTGGTCGGGAGCGAGCTGGTCGATCTGGGCGACCACCGCAGTTCGCTGGTCGATCAGCTCCGCCACGACCTTGCGCAGATTGATATTGCCGCCCTCGGCGGGAATTTTGCTGGGGTCGACCTTGCGGGACACGAGTTCGGAGATGGAGCGTTCGACTTCCCCGATGGCCTCGTTGAAATCGCCTTCGACATCGGTCCGGAGGGCGACGGTTTCTTCGCTGCCACCGCCGAAGTACGCGGCGATCAGGGCCTGGATTTCCGCCTCCATCCGGGCGGCCACAGCATCGCCGCGCGCTTTCAGCTCTTCGCCGCGGGACTCCAGTTTCCTGGCCTCGACTCTCGTGTTTTTCGCCGTGAACTCGGGCAGTTTGACGATGATCTCCCGCCTCTTGCTGCCGAACTCCGGAATTTTCAGGCTGAAGTCCTTCCGTTCCATCCGGACCGCCGGGATGTCGTAGATGATCTCGTGCTTCTTCATCGTCATTTCCGGCATGTTGCCGTAGACGCACTTCATTCTGATCGTCGTCCCGTGGATTTCGGGCTTCTTGAAGAGGCACCGCCGCACCATCGTCACGGTCGGGACGTCAAAAACGATCCTCGACCGGTTCTTTTCGATTCTCGGCAGGTCCAGCGAGAGGTCCCGGTTTCGCATCGTCACCGTCGGCACGTTGAAAGACAGGCTGCGGTCTTTCCACTGGACATCGAAATCGACGCCAATGACCAGCTCGCCCGAACCGGGCTGTCCGGCCTCGTCCTCGATCCGTCGGCCATCCGCCGCGATCTGATCGATTTCCGGTTGGTAGCGCTGGACGACCTCGTCCACCTTCGCCTGAAACTCGTCCGCCATCTTATCCTCCTGTAGGCCGGGGCCGATCCCGACGCCCGTGCGTCGCCGAACCCCCGGTTCCGTGAAGCATGGGCGAGATCGCCCGCCCCCGCCGTGACGGCCGTCACGCTTCGGTTGTGCCTCACGCCGGTCTCTGGCAGCGTGGCCCCGGGGAGGGTGAGATGGACGAGGCTGACAGCGAACCCGCGCGGTATCGCGCCTTCATCAGCTACAGCCATCAGGATGCGGCCGAGGGCCGTCGTCTTCATCGGCGGCTGGAGCGCTATATCCTGCCCCGGCGGCTGGTCGGACGCATCACGCCGCGCGGCCCCGTTCCCCGCCGCCTGGGTCCCATTTTCCGGGACCGCGAAGACCTGCCCGCCGCGGATAACCTGAGCGAGGAGGTGCGGACGGCGTTGGCGGATTCGTCCTGCCTGATCGTGGTCTGCTCGCCCGCGGCGAAACGGTCGCTCTGGGTCGCGCGGGAGGTGGAGCTGTTCCGCTCGTTGCACCCGGACCGCCCCGTCCTGGCGGCCCTGATCGAGGGAACGCCGGCGGAAGCCTTCCCCGAGGCCCTGATCGGGACGGCCTCCCGCGAACCGCTCGCCGCCGATCTGCAGCCGGCCGGAGACGGACCCCGGCTCGGCTTCCTCAAACTGGTCGCGGGCGTGGTCGGCGTCGGCCTGGACGAACTGGTCCAGCGCGACATCCAGCGCCGCCTGCGCATCGTGACGGCCGTCACGGGGGTGGCGGTGGCGGGGATGCTAGCCATGACCTTGCTGACCGCCATGGCCATCGGGGCCCGGCGGGAAGCGGAGCGCCAGCGCGCCGAGGTCCAGGGACTGATCGAATTCATGCTGACCGATCTGAAAGACAGGCTCGAAGGCGTCGGCCGGCTTGATGCGCTGGACGCGGTCAACGCGCGCATCGAGAGCTACTATGAAAAACAGGACCCTGATCATCAGTCGCCGGAATCACTGGAATGGCGCGCCCGGATGGAATTGAGCATGGGGGGCATCCTGCGTGCGCGCGGTCAGCCCGGGAAGGCGCTGGAGCTGTTCGAGCGGGCCCGTCGGACGACCGCCGCCCAGCTCGACGCTGACCCTGCCAATCCAGACCGCATCTTCGCGCACGGCCAGAGCGAACAGGCGATCGGCGCGCTCGCATTCGAGGGCGGACGCCTGGACGAGGCGAGAACGGCCTTCGATTCCTATCACCGACTTTCCATGCGGCTCGTGGAGCAGCAGCCCCGCAATCCCGTCTACCGCCGCGAGATGGGTTTCGCCCTTGGCAACCTGTGCAGCCACGCCCTCAAGGAGCCCGCCAGAGCGACAGAGGCGCTGGCGGACTGCACGAAGGCGCTGGCCTGGATGAAGGCGGCGGACGCGGTGGCGGAGACGCCGGACGAGTACGGCCTTGACCTCGCCAACCGGCACGCCTGGTTGGCCGACGCCTGGCGCGAAAATGGCGACTACGGCAAGGCTCGGGAGCATCGTCTGACCGAGGAGGCGATCCTGCGTCGGCTCATGGTGCTGAAACCCGCCCACATGAAGGTCCTGCAGCAGTGGGCCGCTTGCCAGCGGGCGCTGGCGGGGCTGGACGTTCACGACGGGAGGCTCGACCTCGCCGAGGGCCGGCTGGAGTCAGCGCTCGAGACCCTGACCCTGCTGGTCGCTCGCGAGCCCGCCAACGAAATGCTGGCCGCCCGGCGCCGCACGATCGACGAGAACCTTGGCATGGTTCGACAGATACAGAGGGAGAGACTGCAATGACGAACACCGCGAACACCGGTCAGACGGACCCGGAATTCCACCTGCCGTCGGACCCCCCAGGCTGGACCGCCTTCGAGATCCTCTACACCTTCTATACGCGCGACAGTGCGGGCAATGTCGTTTCGAAACCCGGAAGCTACGTCGTTTGCAGGAAGACGATCGCGGAGTTTATCAAGGACGTGCGCGCCGGGGCGCCGCTGCCGCCGTCCTGCTATACCCGGCGCAAGCACAAGGATGACCCTGCCAGGGGCCAACCCATCGACATCTATGTCGGCTGCAAGAGCTATGTTGTCATCGAACTCGACCGCGGGCTCGACTGGAGGTTCCAGAAGGGCCGTCCCGGGGTGACAGCCAAAGAGGAATACGGCGACGACAACTGGGGCCTCCGGCACGTTATGCCGGACGGCGCCGAATACGGTAACGATGGCCCAAAGGCCGACGACTGCCGCATCGTCTATTTCGGTACGAACGAACGACGCAAGCCGTTCGAGCGCCAACACTTCCGGCTTCACGTCGTCTCGGGGAAAGGGCGGGAAGACCCGGTCCAGATCGATCCAGATATTCCGAATGACGGGGGCAAGTTTCCGGAGTTCCCGAGAAGTCCATGTCTCGGCACACAGGAAGGCGCCCCCCACTGCAAGTGATGCAATCCCCCTCCGCCCCCCTTCTCGCCATCATCGCCCTCGCCCGGTCCGGAGCCCTGGACCGGGCGAGACGCCTGTTCCGCGAGGCCGGGCTCGAAGCCGTCATCGACGACCCGGCCACGCTCAGCGTCCGTGGGCGGCTGCTCAAGGACGAGGCGCGGCGCGCGCCCGCATCCGACCGCCCCGCCCTGTGGCGCGAGGCCGGCGACGCCTATGCGCGGGCCGCCGAGCTGAGCGGGGCCACCTATCACCTGATCAACGCCGCCACGCTCGCCTTGCTGGCGGGGGACCGGGCCATGGCCGGGGAACGGGCGCGCCTCGTCCTCGGCAAGCTGGACGCCGGTGATACCGGGCCTGAAACGCCCTATTACCTGGCGGCGACGCGGGCGGAGGCCCTGCTCCTGCTGGGCCGGACAGACGAGGCGAAAGCCGCGCTGACCGAAGCGGTGCGACTGGCCCCCGACGCTTGGGAGGATCATGCCTCGACTCTGCGTCAGTTCACCCTTGTCCTCGACGCGCTGAAGCAGGACACCGCCTGGCTGCGGGCTCTGCAACCGCCGCGCAGCCTGCATTTCGCCGGCCCCCTCGCCCTCGTCGACGATGTCGGTCTTCGCGGGCGCATCGACGCCCTGCTGGCGGGTGAGCGGATCGGCTTCGCCTATGGGGCGCTCGCCGGCGGCGCCGACCTGATCGTCGCCGAAGCGGTTCTGGCGCGCGGCGCCGAGCTTCATCTGGTGCTCCCGGCCCCCGCCGCGGTCTTCCGGGCCGACTCCGTTACGCCCCTGGGCGGCGACTGGCCGGCGCGGTTCGACGCTGTGCTGGAGCGGGCCGCCACCCTGTTGGTGGTCGACACGCAGGCGGCGGCGACGACCATGCTCCATGTCCGCCTCGCCGCCGAGGCGGCGATGGGCAAGGCGGTGATGAATGCGGCCGCCATCGCCAGCGAACCGGTTCAACTTCTGCTCGTCCGCTCGGATGCGGAGACCGGCGCGACGGCGGAGATCGGCGAACACTGGCGGCGAAGCGGCCGGCGGCAGGCATTTCTGAACGTGCCCGGGAGGTCGGAGGCCGCGGGACGGGTGAAGTCCCTGCCAGACGGCCCGAACGACGGGACGCTCGCGGCGATGCTGGCGGTCGGCTTCGACAGTCGTGGGGCGGAAGCCTCGCCGCTCCCGACCCGAACGCTTGATCGCATCGGCGCGGCGTTGGCGGGCGCGGCCCGCCCGGTGACGTCGCCAGTCGTGGGGGGCGACACCCTTCACCTTGCTTTCGCGAGCCCGGCCGAGGCCGCCCGCGCCGCCGACCTGATCTGCGAGGCCTGTTCCGGGGACGAGGTCCGGGTCGCCGGCCACTACGGCGTCGCACGTCTTGTCGAGAGTCCGTTCGGCCCCGAACGCGCCCTGATCGGGCCCGCCGCGGCATTGGCGCCCGACATCCTTGCCTCGGTCCCCATCGGCGCCGCCCATCTGAGCGAGACCTTCGCCGCCGCCCTGAACGGATGGACCGCGGTCGGTGCGGGCGAGACCACCTACGTCGGCGACCTGACGCGAGGCGGCGAGGTGATCGCCCTCTACGCCTTGGCGCCCGCCGGGCGCTAGATCACCAGCTCCTCCAGACGCCGCGCGGCGACGATGATCAGGGCGTCATCCTCCCGCCGCACGATTCCGCGCCGCTCGAGCGCGCTCACCGCGCGCGACACGGTTTCCCGCGTGCTCTGCACCCGTACGGCCAGGGCGGCCAGAACAGGCGCCGGCCGAATGACCTCTCCATCGCCCAGTCGGGCGAGCCGCAGGATCTCCGCATACACCCGACCCGGCGCCGAGAGCGTCATGCGCTCCACCATTCTCCCGCTCGTGGCCCGCAACTGTTCGAGGAGGCGCCGGACCAGCAACAGGCCGAGCGATCCATGTCGATCCACCAGAATCACAAGCTCGGTTCCGGGCACGCACGCAGTCCGCGTGGGATCGACCGCGATGACGTCGGCCTCCGCCGGATGCAGATCGGCCAGCCCGATCGCACCGAAAAAATCGCCTGGACGATACTCATGGACCAGCACCATCTGGCCGTCGGCGCCGTAGACCAGGGCGCGGGCGCGTCCCGTCATGACAAGGTGGGCATAGGTCCAGGCGTCGCCGTAGCGAAGGATGGCCGCCTGTGCGGGATAGTCGCGCGCCACCGCATGCGCCGCAATCGCGACGGCCACCTCGGGCGAACATCCCAGCACCGCCAGGATCGCCGTCTCCAGTTCAGCGGCCTCGACGGTCATGCGGACCCCATCCCTCCAGCGAACGGCGGCCCCGTGCCTCCCAAGACCTTCGCCCATTATACAAACGCTGATTCAGACTGTCTGTCCCGGTTACAGACAGCCGTCGATCCCCGCCGGCGCCACAGGCCAGGATCAGGGCCAGGCGTCGTCATCGGCTTCCCTCGGTAATCATCGGATGGCGCTCCTTTCGGGAGCGAGGAAACCGATCCAGCCTCCCCGGAACGTCCGGCCTGTCCGGCGATATCCGGAGCAGAACGCATCATGTCCACCTCGACCGAGAACCTCGTCGTCCTGCCGCGAGGCGGCCCGGGCCTTCGGCCCCGCATCGTCCAGGCGATCCTGATCGGCGGGAGCGCCGCCGCCGTTCTCGACATCGGCTACGCCTTCACCGTCTGGTCCCTGAAGGGGGTCGGACCCGAGGTGATCCTGCGCGCCATCGCCAGCGGCGTTCTCGGGGCGCCGGCTTTCAGCGGAGGCGCGCAGGCCGCCGCCCTGGGAGGCGTCCTGCACTGGCTGATGGCCCTGCTCATGGCCGCGACCTATGTCGTGGCCGGGACGCGACTGCCAACCCTCGTGCAGCGCCCGGTCGTCTGGGGACCTCTGTACGGCGTGGCGCTGTTCTTCGTCATGGACCGGATCGTCGTGCCGCTGTCGGCCGCGCCGGCCGGACAGCCGCCCTCGCTGGCGATGACCCTCGGTCAGATCGCCGCGCACGCCTTCCTCGTCGGATTGCCGATCGCCCTCGCCGCCCGCCACTTCGCAGGGCGGCCGCGGAAGGCCTGACGCCCGCGCCGGCGGACTGGATTGGCGCGCGAATTCAGACCCCCCCGGGTTTTCGCGCGTCATGCCGGAGCGCTTGTCGCTCCGGTCACGGCCCCCATCGTCGCACGTACTCCCGATACGGCGACGATGGGGTTATCCGCTGTCTTGACGGCCCTCATGCCGCGCCAGCATAAGGGCGGCCCGTCGGGACGGCGGCCGGCTTAGCTCAGTTGGTAGAGCGCCAGTTTTGTAAACTGGATGTCGCGGGTTCGATTCCTGCAGCCGGCACCATCCTGCTTCGCGCGAGGGGCGCTGCGCAGGACCTGTCCTGCGAAGCCTTGGCGAAGCAGGATCAGCCGCCGCCCAGGGCGACCGCGATCCGGTAGACGACGAAGGCCGCCAGATAGGCCAGGCCGAACATGTAGACGACCATCACCCACATCCACTTCCACGAGTTCAGCTCGCGCTTGACCACGCCCAGGGTCGCCACGCACTGGGGCGCGAAGACGTACCAGGCCAGGAAGGCCAGACCCGTCGCCAGCGACCACTGGGCCGCCAGGGTCGCGCCCAGCAGGCTGGTCGCGCTCTCGGGATCGGCCACGGCGTAGACCGTGCCCAGGGCCGCCACGGCGACCTCGCGGGCGGCCATGCCGGGAACCAGGGCGATGACCATCTGCCAGTTGAAGCCGATGGGGGCGAACAACGGCTCCAGCGCATGGCCGATCATGCCGGCGAAGCTGTAGTCGATGGCGGGCCGGGTTGCGCCTTCCGGCGGATAGGGGAAGGTGGCCAGGGCCCAGACGATGATCATCAGCGGCAGGATGATCCGCCCCGCCCGCTCGAGGAAGATTTTCGCCCGGATCCACAGATTGAACAGCACGCTCTTCATGTCGGGCGTCTTGTAGGCCGGCAGCTCCATCATGAAGGGCTCGACGGCGCCTCTCCAGAACACCTTGCGGATCACAAACGAGACGGCCAGGGCGCTGACGATGCCCGATGCGTAGAGGCCGAACATCACCAGCCCCTGCAGGCTGGCGAAGCCCCAGACCTGCTGGTTGGGAATGAAGGCGGCGATGATCAGGGTGTAGACCGGGATGCGCGCCGAACAGGTCATCAGGGGCGCGACCATGATGGTCGTCAGCCGGTCGCGTTTGCTGTCGATCACCCGGGCCGCCATGACGCCGGGAATGGCGCAGGCGAAGCTGCTGAGAAGGGGGATGAAGGCGCGGCCGTGCAGCCCCGCCCCGCCCATGATCCGGTCCATCAGGAAGGCCGCCCGGGCCATGTAGCCGAAGTCTTCCAGCAGGATGATGAACAGGAACAGGATCAGGATCTGCGGCAGGAAGACCAGGACGCTGCCCACGCCCGAGATCAGGCCGTCGACGATCAGGCTCTGCCAGATGCCGTCGGGCATGACGGCGGCGACCGCGACGCCGAGCGCGCCCAGCAGGCCCTCGATGCCGTCCATGACCGGCGTGGCCCAGGCGAAGACGGCCTGGAACATCACGAACAGAAGGCCCAGCAGGATCACCAGTCCGCCGACCGGGTGCAGCAGGACCGAGTCGATCCTGCCCGTCAGGGTGTCCGGCCGCTCGGGCGGGCGGACGCAGGCCTTCATAATCCGCTCGGCCTCGCGCGCGGCGCTGCGCAGGGCGGCGGCGTCGGGGGCGGCCCAGGCGTTGGCCGCGGACTGCGGCGCGGAGTCGACCACGCCGGAGACGGTCGCGATCAGGTCGTCGACGCCGCGCCTGCGCGTGGCCGTCGTCGGAACGACCGGCACGCCCAGCTCGGCCGACAGCCGCTCCAGATCGATGCGCAGGCCCTGACGCTGGGCGATGTCGTACATGTTCAGCGCCAGCACCATCGGCCGGCCTACGGCCTTCAGCTCAAGCACCAGACGCAGAACCAGGCGCAGGTTGGTCGCATCGGCGACGCAGATGAGCACATCGGGCGGCGTCTCGCCCGCCAGCCTGCCCAGGACGGCGTCGCGCGTGACCTCCTCGTCGGGGCTGCGGGCGCGCAGGGAATAGGTCCCGGGCAGGTCCAGCACCGAGAGGGTGCGGCCCTCGGACGAGCGGATCAGGCCCTCCTTGCGCTCGACCGTGACGCCGGCGTAGTTGGCGACCTTCTGGTGGGCGCCGGTCAGGGCGTTGAACAGGGCCGTCTTGCCGCTGTTGGGGTTTCCGACGAGCGCGACCCGCGCGCTCCGCACCGCCATATCCATCAGGCGGCGGCCTCTTCCGGAAGCAGGCCGGGCGCGGTTACAGCGGCCGGCTCGAAGCGGACGGTCAGGCTGGCGGCCTCATGCCGGCGCAGGGCCACGCGCATGTCATCGACCCTCATCGCGATGGGGTCGCGGCCGAACAGGCCTTCGTGCAGGACCTCGACGCGAGCGCCCTCGACGAAGCCCAGCTCGAGCAGCCGGCGCTCCAGCTCCATGGCGTGTTCGTCGTGGTGGCCGTGGTCGCCGACCTGGACGATGACGCCGCGGTCGCCCTGCCGGGCCTGGCTGAGTTTGAGGATATCGGACATCACGCTCGCAACCGGATGGCGCGGCTTGCGCGCCTGTTGACACTGATTATCAGGTGCGAATAGCCGCCGTCCAGCCCGGCGTGACGCCGCACCGGTTGCCGCACGTCGCGGTTCAGCTATCAAGGGCGGATATCGCCGGAGCCGCCCATGACCCGCCTCGTCCTGACCGCCGTCGCCGCCCTGACCCTGGCCGGATGCGGACAGGGCGACGCGGGAGGCGATGCGCCCCCGGCGCCCGCCAGACCCGCGGCGACGGCGGCTGAAAAGGCGGCCCTGCTGGCCGCCCTGCCCGCCCCCTACAATCAGGCCGATCTGGACAACGGGCGGCGCGTCTTCGCGCGCTGCCGCTCGTGCCACACCATCACCGAAGGCGGGCCGAACATGACGGGGCCGAACCTGTACGGCGTCTTCGGACGCGCGGCGGGAAGTCAGCCGAAGTTCAACTATTCGGCCGCCGTGAAGAACGCCGGCTTCACCTGGGACGCCGAGCATCTGGATCACTGGCTGGAGAACCCGCGCACCTTCCTGCAAGGCACCAAGATGAGCTTCGCCGGCCTGCCGGATGCGACGGACCGCCGCGATGTGATCGCATACCTGAAGGTCGAGACCGGCTACACGCCGCCCGCTGCCTGAGGCCTATTCCGCCGCGGCGGGCACGGCGTCGTTGGCCGTCGCCTCTGTGGCTTCCCATTCCTCGATCTTGCGGGCCGTGTACTCGGGCGATTTGGTGAAGCGCGCCAGCACGCCATAGATCACAGGCACCACGAACAGGGTCAGCAGGGTTGCGAACATGGCTCCGGCGAAGATGACCACGCCGATGGTCTGGCGGCTGCCCGCCCCGGCCCCCTGCCACAGCACCAGAGGCAGGGCCCCGAAGGCGGTGGCGATCGAGGTCATGATGATCGGGCGCAGACGCAGGGTCGACGATTCGATGATGGCGTCGTGGATCGAGCGACCCTGATCGCGCAGCTGGTTGGCGAATTCGACGATCAGGATGCCGTTCTTGGCCGCCACCCCGATCAGGATGATCAGACCGATCTGCGAATAGATGTTGAGGCTGGAGCCCGCCATCATCAGGCCGAACAGACCTCCGGCCGCGGCCAGGGGCACGGTCAGCATGATGACGGCCGGGGTGATCCAGCTTTCGAACTGGGCCGCCAGCACGAGGAAGACCAGCAGCAGGGCCAGGCCAAAGGCCGCGGCGACGGCGCCGCCCGCCTCCTGCTGGTCGCGCGCCGCGCCGCCCCACTGGGTGTTGACGACGCCCTGGGGCTGTTCCCGCGACACGCGGCTCATGAACTCGGTCGCATCGGCCAGGGTGGTTCCGGGGTTCAGATCGGCCGAGATCGAGATGGCCCGCTGACGGTCCAGCCGCCGCCGGTCCGGCGTGTCGCCCGAGGTCTGGGTGGTGACCACCGCCGACAGGGGCACCAGCTGGCCCGAACCGGTCGCGACATAGAGGGACTCGAGGTCGGCGACGCTGCGACGGTCGTCGCGCCGGGTCTGCAGGATGACGTCGTATTCCTGACCGCCGCGCAGATAGGTCGTCGCGCGCCGGGAGCCGAACATGGTCTCCAGCGTCCGGCCCACGGCCTGTGAGGACACGCCGAGCGCGGCGGCCTTCCCAGGGTTCACCTCGACCAGCAGACGCGGGGCGTTGGGCTCGTAGTTCAGGCGCGGACGCGACAGGCCGGGATTTTCCAGCGAGGCGGCGAGCACGGGCTGCAGCCAGTTGTAGATGTCCTCGTATTCGGCGCCGGTCACGACCATTTCGATCGAGTTGGAGTTGCCGCCGCCGCGCTGGAAGGCGCCGGGGACCGAGGCGTTGACCTGGGCGTCGGTCTGGCCGCGCAGCTTGCCGTTCAGCTCCTGGGCGATCTCGTCGGCGGCGCGGTCGCGTTTCGACCAGTCGCTGAGGATCAGGCTGCCGTTGCCCGAGTTGAAGCTGCCGCCGCCGAAGCCCGGAGCCGAGATCAGATAGGAGTCCGCCTCGCCGCTGGCCTTGTACTCGGCGAGGATGGGTTCGATGCCCATCATGATCTTGCGGGTGTAGTCGAAGCCCGCGCCTTCGGGACCCTGGACGCGAACCTGAACGCGGCCGCGGTCTTCCGCCGGCACCAGTTCATTGGGCAGGGTGAAGAACATGGCGGCCGCGCCGCCGGCGATCAGCAGCACCAGCGCCGACACCCCGACCACCGCGATCCGCCTGCCCAGCAGGGCCTGAAGCGAGTTCTGGTACGAGTTGCGCAGCGCCTCCATGGCCCGGTCGACCCGGCGGGCCAGCCAGCCGCCGCCCGAGGCCGGCTTCAGGATGCGCGAGGCCAGCATGGGCGACAGGGTCAGGGCCAGGAAGGCCGAGAAGGCCACGGCCGCCGCGATCGCCGCCGCCAGCTCCACGAACAGCCGGCCGACATAGCCGGGCAGGAACAGCAGGGGCGCGAACACGGCCAGCAGGACGATGGTGGTGGCCACGACGGCGAAGAAGACCTGCCGCGTGCCGCGCTCGGCGGCCACCAGCGGGGGCTCGCCGTGGTCGAGGCGGCGCTGGATGTTCTCGGTCACGACGATGGCGTCGTCGACCACCAGACCGATGGCCAGAACCAGGGCCAGAAGCGTCAGCAGGTTCAGCGAGAAGCCCAGCGGCGCCAGGACGATGAAGGTCGACAGCAGGCAGATCGGGGCCACGATCGACGGGATGAAGGCCGCGCGCATGCTGCCCAGGAAGACGAAATTCACCAGCGCCACCAGGGCCAGAGAGATGCCGATGGTGATCCAGACCTCCTCGATGGCGTGGGAGGTGAAGACGGAGTTGTCGGAGCCGACGACCAGTTCCGTGCCGGCGGGCAGGCTGGGGCGGACCTGTTCCAGCATCTCCTCGACGCCCTTGGAGATGGCGAGGTCGTTGGACTGGGCCTGACGGGTGACCGCGAGGCCGATCTGGTCCTGTCCGTTGCCGCGGAACAGGCGGCGATCTTCGGCCGGAGCCTCCTCGATGCGGGCGATGTCCCCCAGACGCGTGACGTAGCCGGACTGGCCCTGGATGGCGCCGGTCGCGCCGCTGGGCAGGGCCATGGCGCTGGAGGCGGCGCCGGCGGCGGCCGCTGCGGCGCCGCTGGAGCCGCGCGTGCCGATGGGCAGCTGGCGGAAGTCCTCGGCCCGGGCGTAGGTGCGGGCGACGCGGACGGTGTAGTCCTTCTGGCCCGACTCCAGCTGGCCGGCGGGCAGTTCGACGTTCTGGGCGGTCAGGGCGGCCTCGACGTCGGTGACGGTCAGGCCGCGGGCGGCCAGGGCCGAGGCGTCCAGCCAGATGCGCATGGCGTAGCGCTGCTCGCCGTAGATCTGGACCTGGGCCACGCCGGGCACGGTGGCCAGGCGGTCGATCAGATAGCGGTCGGCGTAGTCCGTCAGCTCCAGCCGGTTCATGCCGGTGGAGCGCAGGAACAGGATCATGATGGGCTGGCTGTCGGTGTCGGCCTTCGAAACTTCCGGCGGCTGGGCCTGATCGGGCAGGCGGCCGACGACGCGGGACACCCGGTCGCGCACGTCGTTGGCGGCGTCGTCGATGTTGCGGTCCAGCGAGAATTCGATCGAGACGTTCGAACGGCCGTCGCGGCTGGACGAGTTGATCCGCTCGACGCCCTGGATGCCGGCGATCTGCTGTTCGATCGGCTCCGTGATCCGGCTTTCGATGACCTCGGCCGAGGCCCCGGCGTAGCTGGTGCTGACCGAGACGATGGGCGGGTCGACGTCCGGCAGCTCGCGCACCGGCAGGAAGAAGAAGGCCGCGGCGCCGATCACGCACAGGACGATGGCGGCCACCGCCGCGAAGACGGGGCGGCGGACAGCGAGATCGGACAGCATCATCGGGCGGCGCCCCTTGCGGAGGCGTCTCGGCCTGCGCCTCCACGGCCGCCGCCCTGGCCGGCGACGCTGACCGGCGCGCCGGGCTGGATGCGGTTCAGGCCCGAGCCGACGATGCGGTCGCCCGCATTCAGGCCGGAGATGATCTCGACGAAGCCGCCCTCGACCGAGCCCGTCTCGACCTCGACCCGCTGTGCGGTGGAGCCCTTTTCGCCCCTGGCGATGCGATAGACGAAGGCGCCGTCCCCTTCGTACTGGACGGCGGCCTCAGGCGCGGCGGGCGCGGTGCGCTGGCCCTGCTGGACGGCGACGCGCACGGCCATGCCAGGGCGGATGCGATAGCCCGGATTGGGGATTTCGGCGCGGGCTGTGACGGCGCGGGTTTGTTCGTTGATGCGGGTGTCGATCAGGGCGATCCGGCCGTTGAAGACCTCGTCGCCATAGGCGTCGATGGTGGCCCGGATCGGGGTCCCGGCGCGCAGGACGCCGAGGTATCGCTCGGGCACCGGGAAATCGACGCGGACGACGTCGATGTCGTCCAGGGTGGTGATGACGCCGCCCGGATTGACCAGGGTGCCGGCCGTGACCGAGCTGAGGCCCAGGACGCCCGCGAACGGAGCCCGGATCAGCCGGTCGCCGCGGCGCGCCTGGGCGGCGTTCAACGAAGCCCGGGCGGTGGCCAGCGAGGTCTCGGCGTCCTCGGCGGTGACGCGGGGGGCGATGCCCTGGTCGGCGAGGGTCTTGTAGCGGTCGTACTGGCGCTGGGCCTGGGCGACCTGGGCCCGGGCCTCGATGATGCCGGCGTCCTCTTCACGCGCCTGCAACTCGACCAGGGGCGCGCCCGCCGCGACCCGCTGGCCGTCAGTGAACAGAACGCGCGTGATCAGTTCGCTGGTCGAGGAGGTGATGTTGACCGACCGGCGGCCGCGCGCCACGCCCAGCACCCGGATTTCGTCGGTGAAGGAGCGGACCCCGATGACCGCTTCGGAGACGGTTTGCCCGCGTCCGCCGCCCGGACCGCCGCGGCCTCCGGGACCGCCGCCCGCCTTCTCGTCGCCGGCGAAGGCCATCTTCAGAACGACGGCCACGACCATCAGGCCCAGCAGGACGGCGGCGGCGACGATGAAGAAGTGGCGTTTGATCACTCGGGGCGCTCTCTGACAGGGGGAACGAGCCGACTTAGCGGCTGACGCCGTCGACGCAAAACTAAACGATTGTAACGGTGGCGGGTCTGGTTTCCGTCGCCGCCAGGCGCGCTTGAATGTCGCGGTCAGAACCGCCGCCACAGGGCGATGACGGGGCCGCCGCTTTCCGGCGTTTCCCGGCCCGCGACGGCCTGGCGCCAGCCGGCCTGCAGGCTCCAGTCGCCGAAGTCGCGGACCACCGAGGCCTCGACCGACAGCCAGCGCGGGCCGCCGTCGTCGGCCTGTCCGCCATAGGCCTGGGCGAGGACCATCCAGTCGTCGCTGAAATGGGCGCCGGCGGTGGCGTCGATGCGGATCTCGTCGGGCAGGCCCTGACGCATGCGGCGCGCGGCCTGGACCTCGACGAAACTGCCCGTGGGGGCCCAGTTCCCGCTCCAGCCGTCGAACGAGCGTCCGATCGAGCCGCGCAGCTCCCAGTCGTGGTCGCCCTGCCCCGGAACGGCGTAGCCGGCGTTGCGGCCCTCGCCGCCGTCGGCGTAACCGGCATAGAGACTGGCGGCCGTCCGGTCGTCGCGCCAGGCCTGCCAGGTCACGCCGATCTCGAGCGGGCCGCGACCCTCATAGTCGACGAAGGCGTCCTCGCCGGACTGCCAGTCTCCCTTGAACTGGAGGGTGAACCGTTCGGTCAGGCCGTATTCGGCGAAGACGCCCAGCGAGGTATCGCGCCGCTCGGCCGGCAGGTCCGTCAGCGAGCCGTCGGGGTCGAAGCCCCGGTCGGCCTGCATGTCCTCGTATTTGAGGATGACCTGCCCGTGCCCGGCCGGCTGGGTCCAGGGCCCCGCGTGGACGGCTCCGGCTCCCGCGAGGGCCGCCAGTCCGATCAGCAGCCCCCCGGCCAATCTCAAGCGTCGTAGCCCGGGGATTTTCGGTCCAGCATGCGCAGGGCGCCGGGCCAGGCGAGGGCCGAGATGAAGCCGATGCCCTTGCCCTGTTCCTTCGTCTCGGCCTGGGCGGCGTCGGGCGCGAACAGCACATGCTCGCGTCCGCCCGACAGCGCCGCCACCTGCTGGGCGCAGGCGCGCTCGAGGAAGAACATCCCGACCCAGGCCGCGGCCGCTGTCTGACCGACCGCCAGGGTTCCGTGATTGCGCAGCAGCATCAAGGGCTTGTCGCCCAGATCCGCGACCAGCCGTTCACGCTCGTCGTGGTTCAGCGCCAGGCCTTCGTAGCCGTGATAGGCGACCTGGTGCTGCAACAGGCAGGCGTTCTGGCCGATGGGCAGCAGGCCCTCCTGCTGCGCCGCGACGCCGACGCCCGCGACCGTGTGCAGGTGGATGACGAAATGCGCGTCTTCTCGCGCCCCGTGGATGGCGGAGTGGATCGTGAAGCCGGCGGGATTGATGAAGCTGGTCGTCTCCTGGACGATGTTTCCGTCGAGGTCGACCTTCACCAGGGACGAGGCCGTGATCTCCTCGAAATACCAGCCGTACGGGTTGATGAGGAAATGATGCTCGGGTCCCGGCACGCGGGCCGAGATGTGGGTGAAGATCATGTCGTCCCAGCCGTGCAGGGCCACCAGCCGGTAGAGGGCCGCCAACTCGACGCGGACGTTCCATTCCGCCTCTGACACCCTCGATTTGAGCGATGTTGTCGCGCCGTCGGCCATGATCGTCTCCTTTTGGTTGCGCACGCTCGCGCCGGACCGGGCCGCCGTCAAGATTCAGCTTCCGTTAACCGCGTCTTAGGCCCCGCCGTCCCAGGATGGGATCACGTCGTATCCTGAGGGAGAGGTCTGTGGTCCTCGTTCAACTGGTCCAGCCTGTTCGTCCCGAGGTCGCGGCTCCCAGTCCCGGCGAACTTCTGTCCCTCGCCCGCAACGCCAGCCCGGATGCGCGGCAACGGCTGCTGCTGGGCGTGGTGGCCCTGTGCGACGCCAGCCCGCCCTCGGGCGAGCTTTCGCCGGTCCTTGGCGAGATCTTCCTGACCCTGGCGCGTCAGGCCGAGCGCGAGGTGCGCAAGGCGCTGTCCGAGAAGCTGGCCCACGCCGACTGGGCGCCCCCCGCCCTGGTCAATGTGCTGGCGCTGGACGAGATCGAGATCGCCCGCCCCGTCCTGTCCTCCAGCCCCATCCTGCAGGACGACGACCTGCTGCGCGTCATGGTCGAGGCCTCGCTGGAACACCAGATCGCCATCGCCCGGCGTCCGCAGATCAGCGGCCGGGTCGCGGACGCGGTCATCGAACGCGGCGAACCGGCGGTGCTGACCGCCCTCGCCACCAACCGCACCGCGGACCTGAGCGTCGACGGCGTGCGCCGGCTGGTCGAGCATTCGCGCCGCATCGCCGCCCTGCGCGCCCCCCTGACCCGCCATCCGCGCCTGACCGAGGCCTTGGCCGAGCAGATGTACCACTGGGTCGGAACGGCCCTGCGCCAGTCGATCGCCGCCCGCTTCAATGTCGATGAAAAGGCGCTGGGCGCGGCCGTTTACGACGCTGTCCAAGGCGTCATCCGTCAGGCGCGTCCGGAAGAGGTCGCCCAGGACGATCCCGATCGAGACGAGATGGAGCGGCGGCTGATCGACAAGCTGCAGTCCGCCGGACAACTCCGGGCAGGCTTCCTGATCCGCGCCATCCGCGAGAAACGCCTGAGTCTGTTCATTCACGGCCTCGCCGCCCTGGGCGGTTTCGCCGCCGCGGACATTCGCGAAGCCCTGGCCGCTCCGACGCCGGAAGCGCTGTACTACGCCTGCGCGGCGGTCGGCATCGACCGCGCGGTCTTCCCGACCCTGCTGACCGAACTGCGCAAGCTGAACCAGTCCCTGCCGGGAGACCGGGGCGAGGCGGTCTGGCTTCGCGGGGCCCTGTCCTCGACCTCGGCGGCCCGCGCCTTCCGCGCGCTGATCGCCGACACCCACGGCGAAATAAAAGCCGCCGTTTGACTTCGCCCGCCGGCTCGGCTTGCGTGGGCGGGTGAGCGACTTCCCCATTCCAGACATGCGCGTGGCCTTCGTGGCCTCGGACCGGCCGGAGGCCCAGTCCGCGCGGGAGCGGCTGATCTCGCTCTATGGCTCGGTCGAGCCGGATCAGGCCAATGTCATCGTGGCCCTGGGCGGCGACGGCTTCATGCTGGAGACCCTGCACACGGTCATGGACCGGCGCGTGCCCGTGTTCGGCATGAACCGGGGCTCCGTCGGCTTTCTGATGAACGACTATGTCGAGGAGGGACTGCTGGAGCGGCTGGCCGGCGCGGGACGGGCCGTGATCCACCCCCTGCAGATGGACGCCTGGACCGAGGCCGGACAGGTTCACAGCGGTCTCGCCATCAACGAGGTCTCCCTGCTGCGCCAGACGCGGCAGAGCGCCAAGCTGCGCATCAGCGTCGACGACCGCGTGCGGCTGGAGGAGCTGTCCTGCGACGGCTGCCTGCTGTCCACGGCGGCGGGATCGACGGCCTACAACCTTTCGGCCCACGGACCGATCATTCCGCTGGATTCCCGGGTGCTGGCCCTGACGCCGATCAGCGCCTTCCGCCCCCGCCGCTGGCGGGGCGCCCTGCTGCCGCATCAGGCCAAGGTCACGTTCGAGGTTCTGGAGGCTGACAAGCGGCCTGTCAGCGCCACGGCCGACAGTTTCGAGGTTCGCCGGGTGGCGCGCGTCGAGGTCCGGGAACGCCGGGACATCGCCCTGACCATGCTGTTCGACGCCGGACGCTCGTTCGAGGAGCGGGTTCTGGCCGAACAATTCGCATCCTGAGGCCGTGCACGGTTTTTTAGGGACACCGGCCCAGACTGGCGCCTGTCCGTCTTCAGGAGATCGCCGTGACCAATCCGGCCCAGGTCATTCGCCCGCCCAACACCCTTCGCATGAAGGTCGGCGGAGCCTTCGGCGGCATCGACGCCGGCGCCATCGCCAAGGCCGAAGCCGCCCTGAAGGCCATGTCGTCCCAGTTCGGACAGTGGCTCCAGGACGAGATCGTCAAGCTGGACAAGGCCCAGGCCGACATCCGCACCGAGGGTTACAACGCCCAGACCGCCGAGGCCCTATATTTCCGCGCCCATGACCTGAAGGGTCTGGGCACGACCTACCAGTATCCGCTGGTGACCCGCCTGGCCGGTTCGCTGTGCAAGATGATGGATGACCCGGCCAAACGCATGGCCGCTCCCCTCGTCCTGCTCGACGCCCATATCGACGCCATCAAGGCCGTGGTTCGCGACCAGATCCAGACCGACGACCATCCGGTCGGCAAGGTTCTGGCCGAGACCCTGGAAGGCCGCGTGGCCCAGCACCTGGGCTGATCCGACCCTCTTTCGACCAACAAAAAACGCCCGCCGGTCCGGCGGGCGTTTTGCTGTCAGGCGGCGGCGCTGAGCCGGGTCCTGGCCGGCAGCGGATCGTGGTCCAGCCGCTCCATCAGATAGGCCAGGTCCTCGCGCGGCGCGTTCGGGCGCTGCGTAAGGAAGCGTTCCAGCATCCGGCGGCGGAATTCGTCGCCCGAGGTGTCCACGCCCTCGGCCTGAAGCTGGCGCCAGGTGTCGACCCCGGCGCGATAGGCCTGGAACAGCCGCGGCGGCAGGCCGGCCCGGTCGTAGACGGCCTTCAGCCCCAGCGGACCGGCGTCATGGATCATCAGCGAGGCGCGGGCCAGCGGCGTGCCGGCCAGTTCGGCCATGCCGTGCTCGAACAGCGTCATCTGCCCCCGGGCCAGCGCCCGCAAAAGCAGCGACGGCGTCAGGGCGCGGCGCGCGTTCAGGCTTTCCACGAACTGGGGCAGGTCGGAATGGCTGGAGGCCTGATCGACCAGATCGACCGTGGCCCGTTCGCGCGCGAAGGCGGCCAGACGGATCGCCGTCTCGGGCGCCACGGCGTGACGTGTGACCAGATGCTCGCGCACGGCGTCCGAGGCCAGCTCGACCAGCCGTTCGGTCACCGTCAGCGGCAGGACCTGGCGATAGGCGATGGCCGCCACGATCTCGGGCGAGGTTCCGAACCGGTCGACGCAGCGCCCCAGGGCGGCCTCGGCCACATCGGCGTTGTCATTGGCCGCAAGGGCGCGCACGGCCTGTTCGCAGCCGACCTCGGCCACGGCCTCGGCCACGTCGCGTCCGACCGTCGGGCGGCTGGCGACGGCGACCTGACGCACGGCCGATCCGGCGCGCACGATCTCGATCAGATCCTCGTCGGTGAAGACGGGCGAGAAGTTGATCATCGGCAGGGCCACGCTGTCCACGTCGGCCGCCATGCGGCGGGCCACGTCGCGGGGAATCAGGTCGGACGCCTTCAGCGTCACCGCCATCGCCCGGCGCACCAGTTCGGCCGCGTCCTGGGACAGCATGCGCAGGATCTTCTGCGCCGCCGCGCGGTCGTCGTCGCCCAGTTGGGCCCGGTCCATGCTGCGGCACAGTTTGTGGGCCGCAGCCGCGCGCTCGTCCTCGTCGGTCGCCTTGATCAGGCGATGGATGTCGGTCTCGGTCAGGCGGGCGCGATAGGCGGTCATGGGCGGATCCAGGATGTGCCGGTCAACATCGGCCCGTCATCCCTAACGGGCGGTTTACCATCGCCGGATTCGGGATCAGATGCGCGCCCCTGCGTCGGGCCCGAAAGCGCCGCCGAAGCCCCCGTTCTTGCCGTCGCCATCCTGGCCCAGCAGCAGGGCCAGCAGGCTCTGGTCCTGTTTCAGCCGATCCAGCCGGGCGGCCAGCATCTGGTCGCGTTCGCTGAGGTCCGGAGCCGCCTGGCCGACCCCCGAACCCGCCGCCGGAGCCCCGTCGCCCGCGCTGCGCTGCAGATTGGCGTGAACCTCGGCCACCGTCGCCGGCCGGCCGTCGCGATAGAAGATCGAGCGGTTGGCCGCCGCGGCCTCGGGGAAGATGGCCGCGGCCGGACTCCCGGGCCGGCGGTCCATCGCATCCATCAGCTGGGCCGCGCCCGCCGGTCCCAGGAAGTGGGCGGCGTACAGGTCCCCCGCCCCGGGCTCGCGCCCCGAGCGGCCCCGCAGATAGGCGGCGTTGGAGGCGGTCAGCTCGGCCGCCATGGTCGATGCGGCCTGCGGGTCGAAGCGCAGGTCCAGCACCACGTTGCGGGCCGAGCCCTCGACGCGCCAGCGGCCGTCGGCTCCGCGATAGATCAGGTCGGCGTACTGGCCGTAGCCATGCTTGGCGCCATGCGCCTTCACCGTGCCGAGCCAGGTCTGCTCGATGAACTGGAACAGGCCGGCGGCCGACGACGTCCGGGCCTTGGCGGACGGGTTCATCGCGCTTTCGCGGCGGGCCGTCCGGACCAGGAAGTCGGCGTCCACGCCAGTGGCGTTCGAGGCGCGCCGGATGGCCGCCTCCACTCCGCCAGACGATGGAATCGCTCCGAGGTTCATGAGTCACGAGGCTGGTCGACCGTGGTTAATCAAATCCTAACGACAAGATTAACGTCCACAGTCCCTTAACCTGGACGCAGCGCAGGGCCGTGTCGTTTCCATGGCCGCGCTCGTCCAAAACTTGCCGCAAGACCGGCGCTCAACTTCCCCGTGGGACGCTGTGGGGACGGCGAGAGACAGGGAGTGACGGCCATGATGATGACGACCGCTGGCGGACCCGGACTGGTGTATCCGCTCGACTTCAACGAACGCAAACGACCCCGGTTTTCCCGCGCCACCTGGATCGCCGCGGGGATCGTCCTGTCGGCCCACGCGGGGCTGGGCGTCGCCCTCTACTATCAGCGGTTCGAAATGCCGACGGTGGTAGAAGCGCCCGAGAGACCGCCCATCGACGTGACCTTCCGGCGCCTGACGCCGCCGCCCAAGCCGGTCGTGGCGGAGACCCCTCCCGCCCCGAATCCGGACGTGAACCACCCGCCGACGCCCATCACGCCGGTCGAGACCGTGGCGGTCGTGTCGTCCGACGCGCCCGTGGGCGATACGACGGTCATTACGACCGGCACGCCCGTCGAGGTCTCCGCGCCGCACAGCACGACCACCGAGCCCGTCGTCGCGCCCGCCCCGGTGATCCGCAACCCGACATGGTCGCGCCAGCCCTCGGCCGACCAGATGATGGACGCCTATCCGAAACGGGCGATCCCGGCCGGAGTCGAAGGGGCGGCCACCCTGAACTGTCTGGTGATGGCCACGGGGTACGTGACGGACTGCAACGTCACGCGGGAGACCCCCGGCGGCTACGGCTTCGGTCGCGGCGCCCAGAGCCTGTCGCGCTACTTCCGGATCAATCCGCGCACGGTCAACGGCGCGGCGGAGGGGTCGCGGGTCAATATCAACCTGCGCTTCACCCTGCCGGAAGACTGATCAGGCGAACCTGAGCGGATCGAGGGCGGCGGCGTCCACCAGGGGCGCCCTGCCCTCGATGCCGTCGGCGACCACCTGGGCGACCAGGGGCCCCATCAGCCAGCCGTTGCGGCGCGGGGCCAGGGCCAGATGCAGGCCCGGCTCGCGTGTCGGACCCGCCAGGGGCAGGCCGTCGGGCGTGGCGCCGCGTATGCCGACGCGAACGGCGCCCGCCTCGCCTGTCGCGCCCAGCAAGGCCAGGCCCGCCTCGACCTGACGCGCGGATTCGGCGGCGTCGGGCGCCAGATCGCGGCGGCCGGGCTCCATGGTGGCGCCGACGACGACACCCCCTTCGCCCGGAGCGACATAGACGTTCGGGGCGCGGATCACCCGCGGCGGAGCGGCCGTGGCGACGGCGGTCAGCTGGCCGCGGACGGGCTGGACCGCGTTGACGACGGCGGCGACCGGATCCGGCAGGCCGGCGATGGCCGGCTCGGCGCCCGTGGCCAGGACGACCGTCGGGCTGAACCAGACCCGTCCGTCCGCCGCCTCGACTCGCCAACGCCGGCCTTCGTCCGTCAGGCGAGCGACCCGGCCCCGCACGACGGCGACCCCGGGCGCCCGCGCCAGGGCCGTGAGGGCCGGGCCGACGTCGATGCGCCAGTCATCGGAGGTCGTCAGGCCGCCGTCGCCCTGCCGCGCTTCGAAGCCGAGCGCCTGGAGTCGGTTCAGAGCCGTCGCGGCGTCGGCCCCGCGCCAGTCGGCGCCGTCGCGGTGCAGCTTCAGGCCGTTCGTCTCGGCCACGGCGGGCCAGAGGTCGCGCGCCCGCTTCAGCAGGGCGGCGCGCTCGGGCGGAAGGTCTTCGAGCAGGGATTCCAGGGCCGGGGCCAGCATGCCGGCGGCGACCGCGCTGGCGTTGGGCCCGCCCGGGTCCACAACGGTCACGGCGTGGCCCCGCGCGCCCAGCTCCGCCGCGGTGCAGAGACCGAGCACGCCGGCGCCGATGACGATCACATCTGGAGAGGAAGCCACGGACGATCTGATCGACCGCCCGGGCTATGAAAGCAAGGCCTACTCGGCGGCGATCGCCGCCGCGCGGTTGGCGTCGATGCGAGCCGTCAGGGCCTCATGCTGGTCCCACAGGGCCTGCGGCAGTCGATCGCCGAACTGGGCGTAGAAGTCCGGGATCAGCGCGGCCTCCTCGGCCCAGACCTCGGCGTCGACGTCCAGCAGGGTGGACAGGTCGGCGTCGGACAGGGTCAGGCCGGACAGATCCAGCGCCTCGCGGGTCGGAACCCGGCCCACCGGCGTGTCGACGGCCTCGGCCTCGCCGTCCAGACGTTCCGAGATCCACTTCAGCACGCGGGCGTTGTCGCCGAAGCCCGGCCAGACGAATTTGCCGTCGTCGTTCTTGCGGAACCAGTTGACGAAGTAGAGGCGCGGCAGCTTCGCCGCGTCCGTGCGTCCGCCCATCGAGAGCCAGTGGGCGAAATAGTCGCCCATGTTGTAGCCGCAGAACGGCAGCATGGCGAAAGGATCGCGGCGCAGGGTCCCGATGGCGTTCTCGGCGGCGGCGGTGCCCTCCGAGGCCACCGACGAGCCCATGAAGACGCCGTGCTCCCAGTCGAAGGCCTCGGTCACCAGCGGCACGGCCGAGGCGCGGCGGCCGCCGAACAGGATGGCGTCGATCGGCACGCCGCGGGGGTCTTCCCATTCTGGCGCGATGGTGGGGCACTGGCTGGCCGGAGCCGCGAAGCGGGCGTTGGGGTGGGCGGCGGGCTCGCCCGACGCAGGATCATGCGGCTGGCCCTTCCAGTTGGTCAGGCCTTCCGGCGCTTCCTTCGACAGGCCTTCCCACCAGACGTCGTTGTCGGCGGTCAGGGCGGTGTTGGTGAAGACGGTGTTGGTGGCCAGGGTCTCCAGCGCATTGCCGTTGGTGTTGCGGCTGGTGCCCGGAGCGACGCCGAAGAAGCCGGCTTCCGGATTGACGGCGTACAGGCGGCCGTCGTCGCCGAAGCGCATCCAGGCGATGTCGTCGCCGATGGTCTCGGCCTTCCAGCCCGGGATCGTCGGTTGGAGCATGGCCAGGTTGGTCTTGCCGCAGGCCGAGGGGAAGGCGGCGGCGACGTATTTGGCGCGGCCCTTCGGATCGGTCAGCTTGAGGATCAGCATGTGCTCGGCCAGCCAGCCCTCGTCGCGGGCCATGACCGAGGCGATGCGCAGGGCGTAGCATTTCTTGCCCAGCAGGGCGTTGCCGCCGTAGCCCGAGCCATAGGACCAGATCTCGCGGGTCTCAGGGTAGTGGACGATCCATTTGTCGTCGTTGCAGGGCCAGGGAACGTCGGCCTGACCCTCGGCCAGGGGCGCGCCCAGGGTGTGCACGGCCGGCACGAAGACGCCGTCGTCGCCCAGCACGTCCAGCGCCGGCTGGCCCATGCGGGTCATGACGCCCATGGAGACGGCGACATAGCCGCTGTCCGTGATCTCGACGCCCAGGGCGCTGATCTTCGAACCCAGCGGGCCCATGGAGAAGGGCACGACGTACATGGTGCGGCCGGCCATGCAGCCGTCGAACAGGTTGTTCAGCCGGTCGCGCATCTCGACCGGATCGGCCCAGTTGTTGGTCGGGCCGGCGTCGATCTGGTTCGCCGAGCAGATGAAGGTGCGGCTCTCGACCCGGGCCACGTCCTTGGGATCCGACGCGGCGTAGTAGCAGCCGGGGCGTTTGACCTGATCCAGTTCCTTCAGCGTGCCCTTGCCGATCAGATCGGCGACGATGGCCTTCTTCTCGGCCTCCGAGCCGTCGCACCAGTGGACGCGCGCGGGCTTGGTCAGGGCGGCGATCTGCTCGACCCAGGCGATCAGACCTGCGTGGTTGGTCGGGGCCGGATGCAGGCCGGGCACAGTACTGGTCACGCGCATTCTCCTGAACGTCGCCCGGCGATCTGACGCCGCCGTGGCTCCTCCGCTGCGTACTCATCACGCAATGTTTCAGCCGGAATGACACCGAAGCGGACGCGGCGTCAACCGATGCACGTTTCAACCTCTCGCGAGCGGGCGATCCTGCCGCAGCTGCATATTTCCGTTCCCTGCGGGCCACGTAGCGGGGTATCGGAGCCTCCATGCAGACCATGGATGCGATCGACCCGACTCCCGCCGGCGGCCTGTCATCGCCGGCGGCGGCGCGGAATGCCGGACCAATCCTGGAGGTGCTGCGGGCCCATCTGCCGGCGCGAGGCAGGGTGCTGGAGATCGCGGCGGGATCGGGCGAGCACGCGACGGCCTTCGCGCGCGCCCTGCCCGGCCTCGAGTGGACGCCCAGCGATCCGTCGCCCGCGGCGCGGGCCAGTATCGCGGCCTGGGCCGGAGCCGCCGCCCTGCCGAACCTGCGTCCGCCGCTGGCGCTGGACGTGCTCGACCCGGCGACCTGGCCGGAGGGCCGGGTCCAAGCTGTGGTCTGCATCAACATGATCCACATCAGCCCGTGGGCGGCGACCGGGGGACTGATGGCGCTGGCGGAACAGGCGCTGCCGCCCGGCGGCCTGCTGGCGCTGTACGGGCCGTATCGGGAGGCGGACGCGCCGCTGGCCCCGAGCAACGCTGCGTTCGACGACAGCCTGAAGAGCCGCGATCCGGCCTGGGGCCTGCGCGACCGGGACGAGGTCGTGGCGGCGGCGAAGGCGGAGGGGCTGGCCCTGACCCTGAAGATCGCCATGCCGGCGAATAATCTGATGCTGCTGTTCAGGCGCGCCTGAGCCGGCTCGCCCTTGTGCTTCCCGCCCGGATGTGGCGGCATCCGGGCCAGCTTCACCGGAATGTCCGTCATGAAACGCCTCCTGGTCATCCTCGCCGTTCTGGCCGCCGCCGCCCCGGCATGGAGCCAGACGGCCCCTGGCCCCGCCGCGCCTCCGGCCGCCCCGGCGCCGCCCTATGGCGCGCCGATCGGGCTGGAGGCGGCGCAGGCGCTGATGGACCGGGCCGTGGCTGCGGCCGGGGCGCGGAATTTCCGCATGGCCGTGGCCATCGTCGAGCCCTCGGGCGAACTGGTCGCCTTCGCCCGGATGGACGACACCCAGTACGGCTCGATCCATGTCGCCCAGCGCAAGGCGGCGACGGCGGCCCGGTATCGGGGGCCCACCTCGGCGATGGAGGAGCGGACCTTGGCGGGGCGAACCGTCACCCTGGCCAATGAGGACATGCTGCCGATCGCGGGCGGCGTCCCCATCGTGGTCGACGGGCGGATCGTCGGGGCCATCGGGGTATCGGGCGCCTCGGCGGCCCAGGACGACGAAGTGGCCCGGGCGGCCCTCGCACCCCGCTGACGCTTGCGGGACCGGGGCCCCGACCGGTACGGGACGCTGCATGGCGTTTTCCCGCACCTATGACGGCCCCGAGCCCGTCCGGATCAACAAATGGCTGGGCCAGTCCGGCGTCTGCTCGCGGCGCGAGGCCGACGCCCTGATCGCCGACGGCCTGGTGTCGGTCGACGGCGAGGTGGTCACCGACGCGGGGCGCAAGCTTGAGCCGGGCCAGACGCTGACCCTGAACGAGCAGGCTGCGGCGGCCCTGGCCGAGGGCGTGACCATCGTGATGCACAAGCCGATGGGCTACGTCTCGGGCCAGCCCGAGCCGGACAAGATCCCGGCCGTGCGTCTGATCACCGAGGCCAACCGGGTCGGCGAAGGGGCCGTTCCGCCCGAAGGCGCCTCCCTGCCCCCGATCGGGCGGCTGGACGAGGACTCGCGGGGCCTGCTGCTGCTGTCGTCCGACGGGGTGGTGGCCAAGGCGGTGATCGGACCCCAGTCCGATCTGGACAAGGAGTATCTGGTCCGCGTCGCCGGCGACATCACGGAAAAGAAGCTGAAGATCCTGCGCCACGGCCTGATGCTGGACGGGCGGCAGCTGAAGCCGGCGTATGTGAGCCGGATGGAGTCCTTCCGGCTGAAATTCATTCTGCGCGAGGGCCGCAACCGCCAGATCCGTCGGATGTGCGAGATGGTGGATCTCGAGGTCGTCGACCTGATCCGTGTCCGGATCGGGCCGTTGAAGCTGGACAATCTGCCCGAGGGCAAATGGCGGATGCTGACGGCCGAGGAGCGGGCGGCCCTGGTCGGCTGAGCCTCAGTCGACGGCCATGCCGCAGGTCAGATTGGCCACGGCGCCCGTGATCGCCGCCGCCTGATCCGAAGCCATGAAGGCCGCGGCCGAGGCGACGTCGTCCAGCGTCGGCAACCGCTTCAGCAGGGTCATGTCCTCGAGGAAGCCGATGAATTTGTCGGGATCCATGGGCAGGTCGGGCGCGGCCTTCAGGGTCTCGCCGATCCGGTGGGGACGCAGGCAGACGACGCGAATCCCCCGGGGGCCGAGCTCGGCGGAGAGGGTCCGGGTCAGGGCCTCGATCGCCGCCAGCGACACCGCGAAGCCGGAGGTGCCGGCCACCGCCAGCCGGGCCGGAGACGCCGACAGGGTCAGGACGACGCCGCCCGGCCCCATGTGACGCGCCGCGGCCCGCGAGGTCAGGAACTGGCTCTGCGGGCCCGTCGCGATCGGGAACATGAAGTCGGCGACGTCGATGTCCAGCAGGGGCACGCCCTGGACGAAGTCGAAGCCGACCGCGTTGAAGCCCACGTCGATCCGCCCGGCGCGGTCGAAGACCATGGCGGCGTGGGCCTCGACCGCGTCGCCGTCCAGGGCGTCGACCTGATGGCCCTCGGCCTGATGACCGGCGGCCCTGAGGTCGGCGGCGAGGGCCAGGACGTCGTCCGCCGTCCGGCCGCACAGGAACAGCCGTGCGCCCTCGGCCGCGAACCGGCGGGCGACCGTCGAGCCGATCTGGCCGGCCGCCCCGTGAATGATCGCCACCTTGTCCCTGAGCAGCATGCGCTTGCTCCGGCTCAGGCGGCGGCCATGGCCGCCTCGGCCGCCCTGAAGGGGGCCAGCTGGTCGGCGAGGGCGCGTTTGAAGGCCGGGCGGGCCTCGGCCCGGGCGACATAGGCGGCCAGGGCCGGATAGTCGGCCAGGATGTCGCAATGGCGCAGGTCGCGCAGGACGTGGGTCATCAGGATGTCGGCGCCGCTGAACCGGTCGTTGGCGAACCATTTGCGGTCGCCGAGCGCCGTCTGGAGGTCCGCCAGACGCTTGCGCAGCATCTCCTCGACCTCGGGCCGGCGCTCCTTCGCCCAGGCCTTGTCGGCATGGAAGATGTCGATGCCGGCCAGCTGGCCGACCAGGGGTTCGACGCTGTTGGAGGCGGCGAACAGCCAGGTCATGACCATGGCCCGCCCCGCCTCGTCGGCCGGCATCAGCTGGTCCGAGTTCTGGGAGATATAGAGGACGATGGCGCCGCTTTCGAACATCTCGACCTTGCCGTCGCTGAAGGCGGGCACCTGGCCGAAGGGCTGGAGGGCGCGATAGGCGGGGGTCGACTGGTCCTCGAAGCCGATGAGGTGGTCGTCATAGCCCAGACCCGCCTCTTCCAGCGCCCACCGGACGCGGATGTCGCGGACCGAGCCCTGGGCGAAGGGCGGCACCCATTTGAACGCGGTGACCTGGATCATGACGGGCTCCTCCTCATTGACAGTTGGGTTGATATCAACATAATTTGGGTCATGTCAAACACGCCCGCCGCCTTCGCCGCCACCACGCACATCCGGGATCACTGCCTGTGCCTGCACGCCCAGCGGGCGGCGCGGACCCTGGCGCGGCGTTTCGACGAGGCGTTCCGCGAACTGGGCATCACCAGCGGCCAGTTCTCGCTGCTGAACAGCGTGAACCGGCCCGAGCCGCCGACGATCGGCGCGATCGCGGCCGTCCTGGCCATGGACCGGTCGACGGTGACGGCCAATCTGAAGCCGCTGGAGCGGATGGGCGCCGTGGTCCTGGGCGTCGATCCGAAGGACCGGCGCAACCGCCGGCCGAGCCTGACCGACGCCGGCCGCGCCCTGCTGGCGGCGGCCACGCCGATCTGGATCCATGAGCACGGCCTGATCGAGGCCGGACTGGCCGGCGGCGGCGACGCCCTGCGGGCGGGCCTCAGACAGGTGGCCTGACACCCTCTACTGGTGGTCGATGTTGACGTCGCCGTCGGCGCCCGTGATGGCGGTGTCCGTGCCGTTCACCTGGGTCGCCTTGACCCGGTTGATGTCGGCCAGGGTGATGCCGCTGGTCCCCGCGTCGAAGGCCGCGGTGAGGGTGTGGCCGACGTGCTGGCCGCCGTTGTAGGTCCCGTCGTCGTTGAGGACGAAGTCGACCGGCGTGTCATAGCCGCCGCCCGCGGCCTTGCGCGCCGCCACGACGGCGGCGTTGCCCAGGGTCAGGGTGACATTGGCCCCGTTCGCCGCGACCCTGGCCACCCCGCGGTCCAGGACGGCGTCGGCGTCGACGTCGCGGACGAAGCAGATGTTCTTGCCCGGCCGCACGTGCAGGGTGTGCGTCGCCGTCTTGGCCCGCAGAATCCCGTTCGGATAGACGAAATAGGCGCTGATCCCGCGGTCGTCCCCCGCCGTGGTGAAGAACTGCGCCGCCACATTGTCGTAAAGCATGATGACCTCCCAGGTCTCGAGTGGATACAACCTTTGGTTATCACAGGTTGTGCGGCGACGCCATAATTTTCTCGTTTTGATTGTGTGCGGGTGCTGGCGCGTTCTCCCTCCCCCTTGTGGGGAGGGTGGTCGCGCAGCGACCGGGTGGGGAATTCCAGACTTGCCCCACCCTGTCGTCGCTTCGCGCCGACATCCCTCCCCATGAAGGGGAGGGAGAAGGCAGGCTGAAGCCCTCTCCGGCCGGGGGGGCCGGAAAGTGCGGGGAGGTCGCGGAGCGCGGGCGGTCTGCCCGGAACCGTGAGGTGGCCCCCTGCTTTCGCTTTGCGGGGACCGGATATGTTTTTCGGCGTCGCCGCCTTTGCTCCGCGCGACCGGTTCACGCAAGCTGACGGTGGTGGGCTTCGCTGGCGGCCTGCGGGGCTTTCCGGACTGTCCCGACCCCGACCTTTTCGCCGCATTCATCCCGGTCCGTCATAGGCTCGCGACGGGCGGAAGGCTTCCAGGCCTCCCGGGCCCCGGGGTTTAGGC
>Ga0164290_1000600_pt1 | contig 103584 bp, 88 predicted proteins | sample Micstemetagenome_FD_108782 | JGI IMG/M metagenome (GOLD analysis project Ga0164290, IMG submission 108782) | Contaminated culture microbial community from soil near Moab, Utah, USA - Microcoleus steenstrupii SON62 (Illumina Assembly) | ecosystem: Environmental > Terrestrial > Soil > Soil crust...
CGGTGTTGCCCAGCATGGGCGACAGAGAACGGACCCGACCCGCAGTTTAGGAGGGTCGTTCTCAGGCATCGTGAGGCTCAGCAAGGGGAATACAGGTTTTCTGGCGAGAGATCGGAACCCAAGACGATTGGGCCTGAATCCGCAGTTGATTACATGCCTGGAAACCCGCCACCTGGTGGCATGCCGCCTCCAGGGAAGCCGCCTTTTCCGCCGCCACCCATTTTTTTCATCAATTTGGCCAAGCCACCTTTCTGCATGCTTTTCATCATGTCGCGCATTTGCTCAAACTGCTTGAGCAAGCGGTTCACTTCTTGAACCTGTACGCCAGCACCTGCTGCAATACGGCGCTTTCGAGAGGCTTTTAAAATATCGGGCTTAGTGCGTTCGGCAATGGTCATCGAAAAAATAATGGCCTCGGTGCGTTTCATCTGCTTCTCTGCGGCGGTGGCATCTACATCGCCCGCCCCTTTCATCAATTGGCTGGGCAGTTTGTCCATCAGGCCTTGCAGGCCACCCATGTTGCGCATCTGGCTAATTTGCGCCAAAAAGTCGTTCAGGTCGAAAGCCTTGCCGCTTTTCAGTTTTTTCGCCAGTTTTTCGGCTTCGTGTTGGTCAATGCCTTTTTTGGCTTCTTCCACCAAGGAAACAATGTCGCCCATGCCTAGAATTCGGCCCGCCACGCGGTCTGGGTGGAATTTCTCAAAGCCGGTCAGCTTTTCACCCACACCCATGAATTTAATGGGCTTGCCGGTAATTTGGCGCACGGAAAGGGCGGCACCGCCTCGCGCATCACCGTCCATCTTGGTCAGCACCACACCGGTGAGGGGCAGGGCCTCGTTAAAGGCCTTGGCGGTGTTGGCCGCATCCTGACCCAACATGGCGTCAATCACAAACAGGGTTTCAGTCGGGTTCACCGCAGCATGCAAAGCCTTGATTTCATTCATCATGGCTTCGTCAATGCCCAAGCGGCCCGCCGTGTCCAGAATCAGCACATCAAAAAACTGGCGTTTGGCGTGGTTCAGGGCGGCCAGGGCAATGTCAACCGGCTTTTGAGTGATGTCGGAAGGAAAGAACTCGGCGCCAGCTTGCGCGCTGACTGTTTTCAGCTGCTCGATCGCCGCAGGGCGGTACACGTCGGCTGAAACGGTAAGCACTTTCTTTTTCAGGTTGTCTTTTAAATACTTGGCCAGCTTACCTGTGGTGGTTGTTTTACCGGCACCTTGCAAACCCGCCATCAAAATCACCACGGGGGGCTGGGCCGCCAGGTTGATTTCTTCTGTTTTCTCGCCAATCAGCTTGATCAACTGTTTGTGAACAATGCCCACCAAGGCTTGGCCGGGGGTGAGGCTGTTCAGCACTTCCTCGCCCAGCGCCTGTTCTTTCACCTGGTTGATGAACTCTTTCACCACCGGCAGGGCCACGTCGGCCTCCAGAAGCGCCAAGCGAACTTCCCGCAACATTTCCTGCGTGTTGGCCTCGGTGATGCGGGCTTCGCCTTTGATATTTTTGACAACGCGCGTTAGGCGATCGGAGAGGTTTTCAAACATCGTGTGGTGCCCCTGACTCGTGCTATGAATCGAGTAAACTGATTGGTATGAACAACACAATATTGTACGCGCTCGCAGTGCCCCTGCTGTCCGCCTCGGGTGGATTGGCGGCGCTGAACGTTTTCGGCAAATGGTCTGCACCCGCCGCGTTAAACCGCGCGTTGGTTGCTTTGGCCTTGACGGTCTCGGGTTATTTATTGGGCACCTTGTTGTTTCAAACCGATGGCATGCACTTCGGCTTTGTTCTGGGCCTGATGTGCGTGGCTTGGTTGGCCTCACTGGTGGCCTTTGTAGAAAGTTTTTTCAACCGTGTGCCGCTGCTTGAATTAATTGTGTTCCCGCTGTGCGCAGTTGTATTTTTGCTGCCCTTGTGGATGGGGGAAGATTCCGCCATTCGAATGGCAGGCGATCATCTGTTTCAATTGCATTTGTTGATCGCGCTGGCAGCCTACAGTTTGTTGGGTATTGCCGCCGCCCATGGCATCGTGATGGCGTTTCAGGAAAAAGCCTTGCACCAGCCTGTGGCTTCCAACCAGGAAAACCGCATGGTGCGTGAACGCCTTCTGGATCAGTTGCCTTCCTTGCTCACCATGGAGTCGATTCTGTTTCGGCAACTTTGGGCTGGCTTTGTGTTGTTGTCGCTTACCCTGATCACCGGCTTTCTGTTTTCCGAAGAATGGAGCGGCAGCAGTTGGCGATTTGATCACAAAACCCTGTTCGCCATCATTTCATGGTGTTCATTCGCGGTATTGCTGGGTGGGCGTGTGGTATTTGGCTGGCGTGGCAAAGTGGCTTTGCGCTGGTGTTTGGGCAGCTATGCAGTATTGGTGTTGGCTTATTTTGGTACCCAGTTTGTGCTGGAGTTTATTTTGAAAAGGGCAGTTTGATGGGTCGTATTCTGTTTTTCCTGGGCCTGGCGTTGGTGGCCTGGATTCTTTTCAAAAGCTGGCAGCGCAAACAATTGGGTGAAAAGCCTGGTGTAGACGTTAAACAAAAAGGCAATCTTGGCCGTAAAACCCAAGAAGAGATCATGCCTTGCCAACACTGCGGTGCCTACAGCCCCATGTCTGAAGGTGTGATGATGCAGGGGCGCTTCTACTGCGGCATGGAGCACGCCAAGGCGGCCGGAGAGAAAGTTCGCTAAGTTTTGAAGTGCATTGACCTTTAGAAGGGGCACGCCATGTGGCTGGACGAAGGCTGGATTGAAGAAGACTGGGTGCACCGCCTGCAAAGCCCCAATCAGGATGCACGCCCCATGGGCACTGTGGTGGATACCCTGGTTGTTCACTGCATCAGCCTGCCCGAGCGGGGACGAGACCCCGCATTAATCACTGACCTGTTTTTGAATCGACTCGATTGTCATGCGCATGTTTCATTTGGCGAGTTGATTGGCCTGCATGTTTCTTCACATTTCCTGATTGATCGAGACGGATCGATTACCCAATTTGTATCCTGCGAAAAACGGGCCTGGCACGCTGGAATTTCAGCCGCAATGGACCGTAGTAATTTCAATCATTTTTCAATTGGTGTTGAATTGCTGGGCGATATTTATACCCCATTCGAGCAGGCTCAATATGCCAGCCTGAGGCGTCTTGCTTTGGAGTTACAAGCACGTTATCCACTGAGATATGCCATGGCGCACAGCGAGATAGCACCCACCCGGAAAACTGATCCGGGACCCTTCTTCGACTGGAAAGGTCTTCGTAAATCAAACACCTACGAACTTCAGATTGACGGCCTTTGAAAGGCCGTTTTTTTGTTGCACTGCGGTTATCCCAAGCTTGTCCACAACTTGTTCACAGAGGATAACTGTGTGCACAAGTTGGGGATAAGAAAGTGTTTGCCAAATTGTGTTTCGACCACTACAATTAGTTCCAAGCCACATACAAAACACAAGATATAGTGGTTGCCGGTTGTGCCTCACTACAAAAACAAACCCTCAAGAACACGTATATTCCAGGAGAAAGATGCATGCTAACTAGCCATGGACCCTCAGATTTGGCGAGCAATTTGGCAACTGATGCGCCCTTGTCCACCTCTAAGCCTGCAGGTGCAGCGCCCGTGGTTGACAGCGCGTACTCAAACTACAAAATTATTCGCCGAAATGGTGCCGTGGTTGGTTTTGAGCCTAGCAAAATTGCCGTGGCCATGACCAAAGCATTTTTGGCAGTGAATGGCGGTCAGGGTGCAGCTTCCGCGCGCATTCGCGAACTGGTTGAGCAGATGACTGGCAGCGTGGTGAACGCACTGGTGCGTCGCCAGCCTTCCGGCGGCATTTTCCACATCGAAGACATTCAAGACCAGGTTGAACTGGCCCTGATGCGCTCCGGCGAAGCCGAAGTGGCGCGTGCCTATGTGCTGTATCGCGAACGCCGCGCCCAAGAACGTGCTGCCAAACAGGTTGAACAAGCCGAGCAGCATGCCTTGAACGTGATTGATGGCGACATCAAGCGCCCACTGGATGTAGAAGCACTGAAAGCGCTGATTGAAAGCGCAGCCGTTGGCCTGAACGAAATCGATGTTGCACACCTTCAGAAAGAAACCCTGAAGAACTTGTATGACGGCGTGAAAATCGACGAAGTGTTCAAGTCTGCGATTTTGGCCTCACGCGCCATGATCGAGAACGAACCCAGCTACACACTGGTGACCTCGCGACTGTTGCTGCACACGATTCGCCGTGAAATTATTGGCCGCGAAATTGCGCAAGATGAAATGGCGCAGGTGTACCCTGAGTACTTCCCCCAGTTCATCAAGAAAGGCATTGCCGCAGGCCTGCTGGATAATCGCCTGGCCCAGTTTGACATGAAGAAATTGGGCGCAGCCCTGAAGTACGAACGCGATCTGCAGTTCGATTACCTGGGCCTGCAAACCCTGTATGACCGCTACTTCCTGCACGTGGAAGGCACCCGTATTGAAATGCCACAGGCGTTTTACATGCGCGTGGCCATGGGCCTGGCCTTAAACGAAGTGGACCGCGAAGCACGCGCCATTGAATTCTATGAAGTGTTGTCCACATTCGACTTCATGAGCTCTACGCCCACATTGTTCAACAGCGGCACCATTCGTTCGCAGTTGTCTTCTTGCTACCTCACCACCATTGGCGACGACCTGGACGACATTTACGAAGGCATCAAGGAAAACGCGCTGTTGAGCAAGTTTGCTGGCGGCCTGGGTAACGACTGGACCCCCGTGCGTGCATTGGGCAGCCACATCAAGGGCACCAACGGCAAATCACAAGGTGTGGTGCCATTCCTGAAAGTGGTGAACGATACTGCGGTTGCTGTTAACCAGGGTGGCAAGCGCAAAGGCGCGGTGTGTGCCTACCTGGAAACATGGCACCTGGACATTGAAGAATTCCTGGAACTGCGCAAGAACACTGGCGATGATCGCCGCCGCACCCACGACATGAACACCGCGAATTGGATTCCCGACCTGTTCATGAAGCGTGTGATGGAAGGCGGTAACTGGACCCTGTTCAGCCCATCCGACTGCCCAGATTTGCACGACCTGTACGGCAAAGCCTTCGAGAAAGCCTATGTGGGCTACGAAGAAAAAGCCGCGCGTGGCGATTTGAAATTGTTCAAAACCGTGGAAGCAGCCAAGCTGTGGAGAAAAATTCTCTCCATGCTGTTTGAAACCGGCCACCCCTGGATTACGTTCAAAGACCCTTGCAACATTCGCAGCCCCCAGCAACACGTGGGCGTGGTGCACTCATCCAACCTGTGTACAGAAATTACCCTGAACACCAACGAGAACGAAATTGCGGTGTGTAACCTGGGTTCTGTGAACCTGACGCGCCACCTGAAGCCTGCCGACAACGGCGAGCTGGTACTGGACCACGAGAAGCTGCAGAAAACTGTGGGCGTGGCCATGCGCATGCTGGACAACGTGATCGACATCAACTACTACGCAGTGGCCAAGGCACGCAATTCAAACCTGCGCCACCGCCCTGTGGGCATGGGCATGATGGGTTTCCAGGATGCGCTGCACATGATGCGCAAGCCCTATGCTTCACGCGATGCAGTTGAATTTGCCGACGAAAGCATGGAAGCCATTTGCTACTACGCTTACGAAGCTTCAACTGAGCTGGCTGCCGAGCGCGGTGCGTATAGCACCTTCAAGGGTTCGCTGTGGGACAAGGGCATCATGCCTTTGGATTCGCTCAAGCTGCTGGAAGAAGAGCGTGGCGGTTACGTGGAAGTGGATACAAGCAGCCGCATGGATTGGGACGCACTGCGCGCTCGCATCAAGAAGCACGGCATGCGCAACTCCAACTGCGTGGCCATTGCCCCCACAGCAACCATTTCCAACATCATTGGTGTGGCCGCTTCCATTGAACCGACATTCCAGAACTTGTATGTGAAGTCGAACCTTTCAGGTGAATTCACCATCGTGAATGAACACTTGGTGCGCGACTTGAAGCGCCTGGGCATTTGGGACGAAGTGATGATTTCTGACCTGAAGTATTTTGATGGTTCAGTGATGAAGATTGACCGTATTCCGGAAGACCTGAAGCGCCTGTACGCCACTGCGTTTGAAATGGACCCACGCTGGCTGGTTGAAGCTGCAGCCCGTCGCCAGAAATGGATTGACCAAGGCCAAAGCTTGAACATTTATATGGCTGGCGTCAGCGGCAAGCGTTTGGATGACACGTACAAACTGGCCTGGATTCGCGGTTTGAAAACAACCTACTACCTGCGCACCATTGGTGCCACACACGCCGAGAAATCAACTTTGGCCGGTGGTGAGTTGAACTCGGTGAATGCGGAAGGTGGTGCATCTGCCGCGTTTACATCGGCCCCGGCTACTGGCCTGGTGTCCAACCTGCCTGAGCAAGAAATTGAAGGCAAGGTGTGCACCATGCGCCCAGGCGATGCGGGCTTCGACGAGTGCGAGGCTTGCCAGTAAGTTTTTTGAATAAAAGACCAGCGATTTGGGCAAGTTACCAAGACTTGCCCAAGTGAATAAAAATGAACATAATGACACTGTGACTTTATACAGTGTATTAGTTAAGGAGTTAGAAAATATGCTGTCTTGGGACGATGAGTTTGATGCAGCCATGGGCAAAACAGCAACTGCTGCCAAGCCCCCCGTGCAAATGCCGCCTGCCATGGGGTCTGTGGCCTCGGGTTTTGCTGCGCCTGCAGCCAGCCAAGGTTTGTATCAGCAAGCTGCGCGCCCTGTGGTGCAGCAGCCTGCCGCTGAAGGTGCAAAGGCTGGCCGTGTAAACGCTGCCGACAAGCGCGTAATTAACGGTACAACCGACGTGAACCAGCTTGTGCCCTTCAAGTACAAGTGGGCTTGGGAAAAGTACCTGAGCCAGTGCGCCAACCACTGGATGCCACAAGAAATCAACATGGATCGCGACATTGCGCTTTGGAAAGACCCCAACGGTTTGACTGAAGACGAGCGCTTGATCGTGAAGCGTAACCTGGGCTTTTTTGTAACAGCCGATTCACTGGCTGCCAACAACATTGTGCTGGGTACCTACCGCCACATTACAGCGCCCGAGTGCCGCCAGTTTTTGCTGCGCCAGGCGTTTGATGAAGCCATTCACACCCACGCTTACCAGTACATCGTAGAAAGCCTGGGTATTCCTGAAGCGGAAACATTCAACGCGTACAACGAAATTTCCTGCATTAAGGCCAAAGACGATTTCTTGCTGCCGTTCATTGATGTGTTGACTGACCCCTCATTCAAAACCGGCACGCTTGAAGCAGACCAAACACTGCTGAAGAGCTTGATCGCTTTTGCCTGCATTATGGAAGGCATGTTCTTCTACGTGGGCTTTGTGCAAATTCTTGCGCTGGGCCGCCAGAACAAAATGATTGGTGCTGCCGAGCAGTTCCAGTACATTTTGCGCGACGAGTCTGCACACTGCACATTCGGTATCGACCTGATCAACACCGTGAAACTGGAAAACCCACACCTTTGGACCCCGGAATTCAAGGAAGAGATCAAGGCCATGTTCCGCAAGGCTGTTGAACTTGAACACGCGTATGCCGTAGACACCATGCCACGCGGCGTGTTGGGCTTGAATTCTGCCCAGTTTATGGAATACATGAAGTTTATTTGCAACCGCCGTTCCAACCAGATTGGCTTGGGCACCTTGTACGAAGGCGCAAGCAACCCATTCCCATGGATGAGCGAAATGATGGACTTGAAGAAAGAAACCAACTTCTTTGAGCGCCGTGTGACTGAGTACCAAACCGGTGGTGCGTTGAGCTGGGATTAATTTTCCAGTTGCAAGCCGTGATGTAAAAGAAAGCAGCCTTCGGGCTGCTTTTTTATTTGGGCTTTTCAAGTATCACCCTGAGTGGGTGACAGCAACCTAAATTTCTACCCTCTATCGCAGGCTGACTACACTTCTTGATTATTTAAATTCTTGGAGTTGGGGCACCATGCCAGCAGATCTGTTTTTGAAATTGGGCAATGTGAAAGGCGAGTCGGTTGACTTGAAGCATGCGGGCGAAATGGAGCTGCTAAGTGCACGTTGGGGCATGCAGGTGGCGGTGGGTGCCAATGGGGGTGTACTGGCACCTGCAGGGCGTGCCGAGGTAAAAGCCTTGCGTGTTGAAAAGCGCGTTGATCGTGCTTCCCCCACGCTACATGCACAAACCTGTATTGGTCAGCTTTACGACACCATGGTGTTGACCAAGAGAAAGTCGGGTCTTGTTCCGCTTGAATATTTGCGCATTACTTTCAAAGACGTGATTGTGAGTGACATTGATATTTCACTGAGTGCAGGTGACGATGGCGACCTTGAAGTGGTCACCTTTGTGTTTACAGAGTATCAGGAGGAATACAAACCGCAGAATGGCGATGGCACCGGCGGTGCTGCTGTCACCGCCGGTTTTAATTGTATTAAGTGCGTGAAGATTTAACTTCGTTCTGGAGGCGTTCATACGCCTCCACATGTTGGTTGAACAGCCTCAGGTTGAGTTTTCGGATTGGGGCAGGCAGGTGGTACTTCACGTAGTCGTGGCGCCATTTAAGGCGCTCATCGAAGTCGTACACTCGAAGTGGCCCTTTGGCTTGACGCTTTTCAATGTTGATCAGACAGAGAGCCTCTGCCAATGAAGCACCCAATAGCGAATAGACAATAATCGTGATTGCCATAGAGCATGTTCTGATCATAAGAGCCTTCTGTGTGTCGCTGTTTACGTCACCAAGATCCATATATGCCAGCAATAACAGCAGGCCACCAAGGGCGGAGAATGCGATAAACAACGGGGTAAGTCGTTTCATGCCAGGCGGCGACAAATAAGCGTGTTCATCCAGATCCAAATCCAGTGTAAGCCAAGATGCTTCAGAGCCGCTGCTACTTCCAACCCTCGGAGTGTGTTGGCGGGCGCTACGGGATGCCCAAAAAAAACTGATCAGCAACACCATAACCGCAAAGGTTGAATTGAAAAATGTCGGGATGTTCTGTGCTGCAGTCAGTGAATCCGCTGTAGCAAACAACAGATCGGGTTGCATGGTGAATGGTGCGTAAGTGACAATTCCAATTAGCGATTCGACGATGTATACCCTAGGGGATAGGCTTGATCTGAACAGAAAGTGATAAGCCCATCCTGAGTAAAGAATCAGCACCATCGGAAAACCCGCAACAAGAACCCCCCAGGAGTAGCCAAGCGCGTGGCGTATCGGAAATGCCAAGGCAAGCCAAAGAAGTGAGCTGAATAGCAAAATGGATATAAAAAACTGATTGCGAGTTACTCGACCGGTAAACACGTTACTTAACCCCTAATGCATCTTTTGCCGCTTTGTTGACCTGTTTGTCTGTCCCAGAAAGGCTGTAGGCGACACCAGCAACTACAGAACCAAACAGTCCCAGCAGTACAAGCGGGGCCCCTGCCACAGCCGCTGGCGCTATGAATATAGCCAACGCCATGGCTGTTGCCCCACCGGCCACGGAAATCAAGTTGCCTGTTTGGTTTGTCGCTGAATCAACTGCAAATTGTTTGTAGTTGAATTTTTGATTCAATCGGGCATTGTGGTTGTAGTTGTTGATGACGTCGCTGATTAACGTTGGGCCGAAGCTTAGAACTCCGCCAACTTTGACGGAGCTTAACCATGGCGCTCCAGTTAGCCTGCGCAATTCCCACATTTCATCCGAGGCTTGCCTGCTCAAGCTGAGTACCTTGTCGTATTTGAATGCATTGGGTCCCAGTGATTTGGTGCTCATGTTCTTACTGATTTTTTCGAACTGATTTTTCTCCAGCAGGGTAATTTGTTTGGCGTTGGTTTGGCGAACCCGGATAAGCACGTCGGCGTGTTTGCCAAACTGGTTGGGGCCTTTAAGGCCCACGGCTTTCAGTTCCACACCGTTGCCCAGTTTCACTGTGCGCGGTTTACCGCTGGCCAGTGTGGCTCGCAATTCAGTTTTCATTTTTGAAGTAAAGCGCGCTTTGGCGGCGGCTTCAATCAAATTGGCCAGGTTGCCGGGCAAGTTGGTGGGGCCAAACAACTGAGCCAGCAAGGCGGCACTTAGTGTGCCTTTTTCAAATGCACCTACTAGCGCACTGGTTTGCTGTGTGTTCAATTGCGATGTCATCAGCATGACCCCAGCCACAGGGTCTTGCTGCATTACCTCTGGCACCATCGCCAGGCTTACTTGGGCATCGGGTTCAAAGTGGCCCAGAAAATCCATTTCCTGATGCAGATAGAGCGGCGCTGAACCATCGTGGCTATTCAGCGCACGGGTGTAGGCGAGTTGTAGCGATTGCGCTTTGCGCTTCAGGTGGTCTTCGTGAAATGTGCGGGCTTGGGTGTTCATGACGAAGCAAGATAAAAACGAGGCAAGCCGCAGTATGCGTGAAAGGTTTTAAGGGGTAGAAATGAAGGGTTATTCCAAGCGGTTGAGGGGGATGGTTTGGTTTGAATTGACGGGGGTGAGTGAAGGTGATGAAGAATAACAACAGCAAACCCTTCAAACCACCGTCAAAAACTCCGCCACCACCATCATTTCTTCCGCATCTTCGGTACTCAGCACAACTGCTTCATGCTTTTCATTCGTCGATTCAGGTTTCAACATAATTACGCTGTTCACCACGCCATTTTCACCGAAATGCTTTTCGTTTTTGTAGCGTTTAATGGTGTATTGCCCACCCAGTTCAGGGTCTGAAATGCGGCGGTGTTGTACCAGTACAATTTTTCCGTTGCGTGTGCCTTGCGGGTTGAAGTGAAAGAGGCACCATGCACCTGGTGGTATGCGTTTGTTCATTGAATCACCTTCAACGCGGGCTAAAAAATAGCCTTCGCTCGCGTGCAGGTGTGCGGGCAGTACTACATGGTCAAACGTGTCAGCCTGTTGGTAGTTGCCAAACTGCTCGGCGGCAAACTTCAAATCGATAACCGGTACGCTGTTGGCGGCATTCTGACAGGCTTGCACGATCGGCAGGTTCAACCCCACATATTTGTTCAACATGGGTACGGCCTCCATGTGTTTGAAAACCATTCACCGGTACCTGAAAGTTTGTGCGTGTTTTCTTGTCGGTGAAAGACTTCTTGAATTTGATCGTATGACTCGTCGTCGAGGAAGTTCGATCTGTAGCCGGTGTGTACGATCATCTCTTCGAATGTATCAGGAAACCTTCGTTGAATGAATTATTTGATGAGGTGTAATTTAGGGCTACAAATGGGTGGAGGTGTTCTGAACAGGAATGGAACCACTTCATGCACGCGACTACTCAGCAGTCCCTACTCACAACAGAGGTTTATATGAATTCATCATTTGCAATCAGTCCACCTGATGTCCAAACCATGAGTCACTCTGATCAGATTCATGCACGTAACATGGCTGCTTACCATATCGATCGTCGAGAATTCGAGGCGTCGCCATGCAGAAGAAACTCTGCGCTAATGGGAAAAATCACTGGTACTGCGGGAACATTGGGCTTATTGATTGCCTCGCCGATTGTCAGTGCGAAATTAGGGGCTTCTTTGGCATCTATTCTTACTGCCTCTATGAGTGCTGCCTGTTGTGTGGCTTGTTGCATCGGTATCAGCATTGCCGAGGAACCGTGTGTACCGAGGCATCCAGACCTGCCCCAAAGCCACGATTAAGACTTACATGGCTGAAGCATTTAACCCCTCACCAAATTTCTTGCCACTGCTTCGGCCACTTCAATGCCATCGACACCCGCCGACAAAATACCACCAGCGTAGCTGGCACCTTCGCCGGCGGGGTAAAGGCCTTTTGTATTCAAACTTTGGAAGTCGTCGCCGCGCGTAATTCGCAGTGGCGACGAAGTACGGGTTTCTACGCCGGTCAACACGGCGTCGTGCATGTCGAAACCTTTGATTTTTTTGCCGAATGCCGGCAAGGCTTCACGCATGGCCGTGATTGCGTATTCGGGCAATGCGTCGGCCAGGTCAGTCATTTTTACGCCGGGTTTATACGATGGTTCTACGCTGCCAAGTTCAGTCGATGCTTTGCCCGCAATGAAGTCGCCCACCAATTGTCCGGGTGCCTCGTAGTTGCTGCCGCCCATCACAAAGGCATTGGATTCAAGCTTGCGTTGAAAGGCGATGCCTGCCAGTGGGCCACCGGGATAGTCGGCCGGGCTAATGCCCACCACAATGCCGGCGTTGGCGTTGCGTTCGTTGCGGGAGTATTGGCTCATGCCGTTGGTGACCACGCGATGTTCTTCTGACGTGGCGGCCACCACAGTGCCGCCGGGGCACATGCAAAAGCTGTACACCGATCGGCCATTGGCAGCATGGTGCACCAGCTTGTAGTCGGCTGCGCCCAGCAGGGGGTGGCCGGCGTGTTGCCCCAGGCGGGCACGGTCGATCAGCCCTTGCGGGTGTTCTATGCGAAAGCCCACTGAAAATGGCTTGGCTTCCATGTACACGCCGCGCTCGTGTAGCTTGGCAAAGGTGTCGCGGGAACTGTGGCCCAGCGCCAGCACCACATGGTCTGCGCGCAGTTCGTAAGTGCTGCCATCTGCAAGGTTCTCAATGGTTAGGCCGCGAATGTGGCCGTCTTCAATGTGAAAGTCGCATACGCGCTGTTGGAAGCGAATTTCACCGCCCATGGCGATGATTTGTTCGCGCATGTTTTCTACCACTTTCACCAGGCGGAAGGTGCCAATGTGTGGTTTGCTGACCAGCAAAATTTCTTCGGGTGCACCAGCCTTTACAAACTCGGTCATCACTTTTCGGCCAAGAAAACGCGGGTCTTTGATTTGGCTGTACAGTTTGCCGTCTGAAAATGTGCCTGCTCCGCCTTCGCCAAACTGCACGTTCGATTCGGTGTGCAATACGCGTTTGCGCCACAGGCCCCAGGTGTCTTTCGTGCGTTCGCGTACCTGTTTGCCACGCTCAATCACAATGGGTTTGAAGCCCATTTGCGCCAGCATCATCGCTGCAAAAATACCGCAGGGGCCAAAGCCAATTACCACAGGGCGAATGGCTGGGGCTTCGTTCAGTTTCACTGGCAACTGGTAGACCATGTCGGGCGCAGGCCGAATGTGCGAGTTGGTACTGAATTTTGCCAATAGCTGCGCTTCAAGCTGAGCGCTGTCCAGTTCCACATCCACGATGTACACCAACAGCAGTTTTTGTTTGCGCGCGTCGTAGCTGCGCTTGTAAATATTGAAGCTTTTGAGCTGGTTGGCTGAAATTTTCAGTGTGCTGCAAATTAATGCGGGCAGGGCGTCTTCAGGATGGTCGAGTGGAAGCTTCAGCTCGGACAAGCGGATCATGGCGGGTGTACCTTGTGGATCTGTTTTTCGGATCAAGGCCGTATTTTATGCTTTTACCCGCCAAAGTGCACTTATTTGATTTCGATTCCAAGCTTTAGCGATTTGGCTCAAACACCAAATATCCAAGGCAGTCAGGTCTCTTTTCTTGAAAACCAAAACTGATTTTCCCCCAAGTGGTTACATCAGTGAAGGTGGTTGCTTCCAGAAGCGAGTCGCCACGTGGCATACCAGTTATGTTCAGGTTGGGAAATACTTTGTTGACCTGTTCAACTGTGATGCATTCTCCGTCTATATCTATCACCAACAACCCAGTGGCATCGTGAGATGGTTGAGGCAATCTAAGGTCAATTTTCCAAATCTTAGAGTGACCAGCAAGCAACACGGGTTGACCAGAATAGAACCTGAAATAATTATTCGATTGCTGGGTTTGTTCCACAAGTGTTTGGTTGAGTATTTCTTCAATGCCCGACAATGACAATGGGGCAGTTTGCATGTCTTCGATTAATTGCCAGACTGAGAGGTTGAGTTGAATCATGGTGTTGTCCTTTGATGCATAGGAGGAAGATTGGCATGCAGTTGCGAGCAGTGCCAAGAGCAGGATGAGTGTTTTAAGCACTCGCTCATTTAGTTCCGCAATATTTTTTACACCATGGTACATATTGGTTGTCATACCATTTTCCATGCATGTCTTCATAAGTTTCCTTTGTGGTCGATGTGTATTCTCCCTTGCGGAATGTGTCTCCGATTTTTCTAATTGCTGACTTATAGTCGCCGTCTTTAAGCGATTGATCGTAAGCCCTCTCGTAGATCGGAGTATTCACCGGTTGACCAGCGATGCCGATGTCAATTTTGCTAGATTTGAGAATTTCCCGCTGCACTGTGATGTTCTTCATGACGGCGGCGCCTTCGTCGTCCAGGGCATCATTTAAATAAGTCGCTTTGCTACTGTAGTCGGGTTCGAAGGGGTGACGCGCATGCCCCACTTCATGAGATAGAACCTTGACAAGGTTTTTTTTTATCACCCTTCAAGGTGGGGTCGAGGGTGATTAATTTTTTATCGCGGTTGGCCGAAGACCCCCCGCCAGTCTCTCCAAATTTAATAATCCATTTTTCTTTGCTGAGTGTTTCCAGGTCTTTGCTCAGCGTTGGCGATTTGCCTATTAATTCATTGAGGTCTTGTCCAAGCTCCTTTTCGAATGGGTTACTTGTTGAACCTGGCGCGGGAGTGTCTGGAGTTTCTGGCTTAATGGCTGACGCTATCAAGGTGGCACCACACGCAATTTTGTGACCGTGCAGGGCCACTGCCATGTAGTTGTCGGTGAATGTGCAGAGTCCCTCGACAATCTGGAATACATGGGGTTTGCACAAAGGGCAGGTGACCATGTCGCCGACCCTGGCGATGGGTCGGCCTTCAACCGATGTGGTGGGGCTGCCCGAGATCACCACGCCACCGTGGCTTGTGGTGTCGCCGATCAGGATTTGTGCGCGACCCTGTATAAGAGGCCTTGAGGACATGCGATCAAAAGTAAGTGGTGTAGCTCCTTGAGTAATTAATCCGTGGCGGTGGTTCCTTTGAATTCACCGAATCCACAAACCATGGCGTTAAATCCATGGTTTGTGGATTTAGCCCCTCACTTGTAATACTTGCGCAAAGCCATCAAGGGTATGGCATACAACACAGCAAACCCGGAATTCAGAACCGCGTTTTGCCAGAAGCCGCTGTACAGCGAAAATGCGGTATCGGGCACATACCAAAGCAATACAGAAATTGCGATCATGTTGCAGGTCTGTTTGGCGTCCCCAATGTTCAGCTTGCGCACCAGCATGAAAATCAGCGCGCCCCAACCCACCAACACTGAGCCCATCACGGCATGGGCCAGTTCAATATAAGCAGTGGCTTGTGGGTCGAAAGCTGCAAACTGTTCGGTGTTCTGGAATATCAACAATCCAAAAGCCTGTTGAGTCAGCCCCGGTGCAAGCACCATGAGCAGGCCAAACAGCACTGTGAATTCGGCGGTGTAAGTAAGCCAGTTGATCCAGAATGTGGGTGTGCTTGTCGCATTGGTATGCATGGTGCTGGTTTGCATGGCAGGTCTCCTCGCGTGGTTGAAAGTGAATCAGTTCAACACCAGTTTGATGAGGTCAGGGTCATTGTCGCAATAACCTGCGAGGTCATAGATTTCAGAAATTTTCCGTGGCAGTATGAGCACATGCATACACAAGCCCCCACCCATACCGCCGGAATTCGCCTGCGCGATTTACGCACTCGGCAAAAGGTCAGTCAACTTGATTTGGCCTTGCGCGTTGGCGTTTCCCAGCGCCACTTAAGTTGCATTGAAACAGGCAAAGCCAGCGCCAGCAAAGACATGTTGTTGGCACTGCTGGAGGGTTTGGATGCGCCACTCAACGAGCGCAATGAAGCGCTGGTGGCTGCGGGTTTTGCGCCCTTGTTTGGCAGCCGGCCGATTGATCACCGTGAAATGGGCACCATCAATGAAGTGATTGATTTGATGTTGACTGCGCAGCATGCCGCCCCGGCCATGGTGTTGGACAGTGAATGGAATTTGCTGAAATTCAATCCCAGCTTTGTGCGCTTGTTGCAATTGCTGGAATTTGACTTGGCCGCATTGCAAGCCACACCGAATGTGTTGCTGGCGCTGACTGCACCCGGTGGCTTGGCCTCGCGCCTGGAGAACCCGGCCGAGGTGCTGGGTGATGTGCTGAAAAGGGCTCAGCGTGAGGCTTTGCACGTGCCCGCCTTACAAGCCATGTTGAAGCAAATTCCGCAATCAATGTTCGATACCAAACAGCCACAGAACTTCAACAACCCCACCTTGGTAACCCGGTTTAAAAGCAAGGTGGGTGAGCTTCGCTTTGTGTCAACTTTCACCAGTTTCGGGGCGCCTTTGGACATCACTGCCGCATCGTTAAGAATTGAACATTTGTTCCCCGCTGACGAGGTCACTCGAAAGGCGTTTGCCTGATGCGTACGCTGTTGTTGTTTTTGCTGATCGCCTTGGGGGCATTTGCAACATGGTGGTTTCTTCAAAAACCCAGCCACAATCGACAATGGGCTGATGATGTGGCCCACATGCTGCATGCCGATGTGAATGGCGACAAGGTGGTGTTGAAGAATGTGCGCAACTTTGAGTGGCGCACCGAAACCGATTACACCCCACGTTGGGAAACACGTGGATACGATTTAAGCCAGTTGAAAACCGCCGACCTGGTGCTGTCGTACTGGATGGGGCCAAAAATTGCACACACGCTTGTTTCATTCGGTTTTGCCGATGGCCAATACCTTACTTTTTCACTCGAAATTCGAAAAGAGCAAGGGGAAAAGTTTTCTGCATGGAAGGGGTTTTTCAGGCAGTACGAGGCAATTTTGGTGGCGGCAGATGAAGCGGACATTATTCGCACGCGAAGCAATGCACGTGGTGAGGATGTGTACATGTTTCGCTTGGCCATTCCGCCCGAACAATTGAAAACCTTGTTTTTGGCTTATGTGGAGCAAGCGAACAAACTGGAAAAAACCCCAGAGTTTTACAACACACTGACCAGCAATTGCACCACGGTGGTGTTCGATATTGCCAAGCGAATTGTGCCTGATTTGCCCTTGGATTACCGCTTGTTGCTCAGTGGGTACTTTGCGGAGTACGCGCATGCGCAGGGTGGTTTGGTCGAGGGGTTCAGTTATGCCGAACTTCAAGAAAAAGGCTACCTAGTGCCCCGTGCCAAGGCCATGCAGGCCGGCGAAAACTTTTCCGAAGTTATCCGCCGGGGTGTACCTGGCATGCAGCCAGGCATGCCTGCCAAATAATCAGCATCCACCCGCCCAGCGTGGGTCATTGATGTTGTAGCTGCGCGGTTTCATATAGTCCACCGGGTCGCGCAGGTAATCTACTTCGGGTGGGTTGGGCAGCTTGCCAACCGCCTCTAGCCAACTGGTTTCATAGGCTGAAGCGCCGCCACCAATGCCGGGTGTCCAGGCGTCGTGGTGGTTGGGCAAGGCCACTTTGGGTTTGGTCAGGGCCACATAGGCCAGGGCGTCGCGGTAGGCACTGGTCACCAAACCAAAACCCACAATTGCATTCAGTTGCACATCCACGCATTCGGGCAAATTGACCAAGGCGTTGGCCACGGCTTCACTTTCTGCATTGCCTGCTTTCATTACCCCGGTGGAATTGTGCCAAAACCAGGCAAAGTCGCCTGCGCGGAAGTGATAGGCCCAGGTGCCACCTGCGGGTTGGCCCACACCACCATCGTCACGCAGCGTGCCCACAAACCGAAGTGCCTCGGCCAGACTGGTGTTCAGGTAAGTGGGGTAGGTCAGCACATCGGGAATGTACACAAGCGGCATACCACCGCTGAGCAGGTCGGTGGGTTCAGCGGCGGAGTGAGTGTGCTGTACAACATGCACGGGCTCGACATCTTCCCAAATTTGAATGGCGCGGGTGCTTCCAGCACCGGGGCTGGTTTGGTCGCCCAGGTTCAGGCAGGGAAAGGTGTTGGGTATGCCCTCACTGGCGGCGCGCTCCCGGGCGATGTCGCACACATTGCTGCCTGCAACCAGCAGGGCGTTGCTCAAGCCGGCCACATAGCCGGCATCCGCAGCGTGGTCAAAGTGGCCGTGGCCAATGAAGATTGCCTCGGGTTGAATGGCGGCCAGTTCCTCGCGGCCAATCGGTACGTAGTTGGCATGCACGCCCACAATTTCCCAAGCGTCCATCAAGAACAAATGGCCCTTCATGCTCACGATAAAACTTGAAACACCCACCCACCAGAACTTCACTTGTTCAGGGTCCATGGCATTGGGGCCCAAAATGTGTTCGCGCGTGGCTTGAAGTTCGGCATTCGCAGTGCCAGCCGCGGGCAGGGGTGCGAAGTTTGCGGGCTCAAACACATTGGGCCGTGTTTCGTTGGGACTGGTTCTTGCCGTGCTGGCGCTGCCTGTGGCGGAATCGCCTCCCAAACAAGCGGACAGGATTGGTGCGCAAAGCAGGGCACAGGCTGCAAGGCCTGTGCGGGACATGAAAGAAGTCATTGTTGTTGGTGTTGAATGTGTCTCCAACACCTTGTACTACCGAGTGCGCTGTTTTAGATGCCTTTCACCAGCGGCGAGAAAAAGCGAATGATCTTGGTTAAGTCTTCTTTCGCTTCCGGCAAAGCAATATTCATCGTGGGCCAAATGTGCGGCATACCGGGGCGGGTGAGTAAGGTGATTTGCCCGCCCACTTTTTCCACTGCATCGCGCAGCAACACGGAATCATCCAACAGGCATTCGTCTTCACTGGCAGTCACCATCAGTGGTGGCAGGCCTTTTAGCTTGCCCAGCAAGGGCGATGCGCGTTCATCCGCGGGGTCATGGCCGCACATGTACAAGTTGGCGGCATGTTCAATCATGTGGGAAGACAACATGCTGTCGGTTTTGTCATTGCCTTCAATAGAAGGTGACAGGCGGCGCATGTCGGTGGCTGGCGAAATCAGCAGACCGCCGTGCGCGGGCAACTTTTTCTTCAATGCATGTTGCAGCACAGCCAAACTCAAATTGCCGCCAGCGGAATCGCCTGCCACGAAAATTGGTTCGCCGGTGGGCGTGTCGGCCACCAGTGCTTCAAAGGCTGCGATGCAATCATCGAGTGGAGCAGGGAAGGGATTTTCAGGTGCAAGGCGGTAGTCCACCATGAACACTCGAAATCCAAGCGCATTGGCCAAGGCGCCACAGAAAGGGCGGTACATCGGTGGGTGACCCGCCACAAAGCCGCCACCGTGAATGTAGAGCAAAGCGCCCTTGGGATTCACGGGAATCAGCCACTCACCGGGTATGCCGCCCAAAGCGCCTTTGATGTGTTTCAAGCCTTTGGGAACTGGCGCCAGCAGGTTGGATGCAGCAGTTACCATGCGGAACCTGCGCACAAAACCGGCACCGTTGCCCCGGTAACTTTTCAGGGCAATGCTCGCAATTTTGTTCATCACTTTGGCTTGAATAGACGGCATGGTGTTCCTCTTTGAAAGTGGGGTGGAGTATTTATAGCACTGCCAGTGCTGGCCAGTTTACCCTGAGTTTTCAATGCACTTGATAAATTCGGACAAATCTGGAGGGGATTCGCAAACGCTGTTTTCAGGCCTGAAAAAATCGGCACAATAAAAAAAGAGAAAAACCACACGGAGACACCATGGCGATATTCGACGAAGACATTTTGATCATTGGCGCAGGTTTGTCAGGCATTAGTGCTGCATGCCATTTGAAAAAGGAATGCCCCAACCGAAAGTTCACCATCCTCGAGCGCCGCACCACCATTGGTGGCACCTGGGATCTGTTCCGTTATCCCGGCATCCGATCCGATTCCGACATGTTCAGTTTCGGCTTCAAATTCAAGCCCTGGAAGAATGCGCATTTTTTCTCGCAGGGCAATGACATTCGCAGCTATGTGCACGAAGCGGCCACCGAGAACAAGGTGTTCGACCACATTCGCTTTCAGCGCAAGGTAAGTGACGCCAATTGGGACAGTGATGCGCAGCGCTGGGTGATCAATGCCGTGAATGAAGTGACAGGCGAGCCCGAACAATACCGTGCCAAATTCATGATGGCCTGTGCGGGTTACTACAATTACGACCAAGGCTACCGCCCTGATTTTCCGGGTGAGAAAAACTTCAAAGGCTTGATTGTTCATCCACAGCATTGGCCAGAAAACCTGGACTACACCGGCAAGAAAGTGGTGGTGATTGGCAGCGGTGCAACTGCAGTTACGCTCATCCCCAGCATGGCCGACAAGGTTGAGCACATCACCATGTTGCAGCGTTCGCCGTCTTATATTTTTTCATTGCCCTCCGTGGATGCGCTCACGAAGGTACTTCAAAAAACCCTGCCTTCCAAACTGGCCTACAAGCTGAACCGCACGCGTACCATTGGTTTGGCGCACTTCATGTTCAAGGCCAGCAAAAGCAAGCCTGAGGTGGTACGCCGTTTCTTGATTGCCATGATGCGCAGGCAGTTGAAGGGTTCGAATGTGGACATCAAGCACTTCACACCCAACTACATGCCATGGGATCAGCGTTTGTGTTTGGTGCCTGATGGCGACTTTTTCAAGGCCCTTCGCAGCGGCAAAGCCAGCGTGGCCACAGACACCATCAAGCAATTTGTGGCCAATGGCATTGAATTGAACTCGGGTGAGATTCTCGAGGCCGACATTATTGTGACTGCCACCGGTTTGAATGTACAAATGGTGGGCGGCATGAAGATTTCACTGGATGACAAGGCTGTCAACCTGAGTGAAAAAATGTTCTACAAAAGCGCCATGCTTCAAGACCTGCCCAATGCAGCAATTGTTCTGGGCTACACGCACGCTTCATGGACCTTGAAATCGGATTTGGTGAGCGGTTTTGTGTGCCGATTGCTGAACCACATGGACAAGAAGGGCCACGCCGTGGCGGTGGCCAAAACGGCCGATGTTCAACCAGTGGAAGGCTTTACAGTATTGGGCGGCTTGAATTCAGGCTACTTGAAACGCGTGGCTGACCAGTTGCCCCGCCAGGGCGAGACCCACCCCTGGCACAATCGGCAAGACTATTACCACGACACCAAAACCTTGCTGGAAGACCCGGTGGATGAGCCCGGTTTGGTGTTTGAGCCAGCAAAGGCTGGTGGGAACCGGGCCAAACCGAAGTTGAAAGCAGTGGCTTGAATTTAATTGTCGCTGTCAACGAGGGTGAAGCGCTGGGTCATGCGTTCACCCACCTGTACCATTTCAAAAAATACATTCATAGGCCGAGTCCAGGCTGTGTGTGTGTCGCCACTCAGGGGGCGGTACACCACCACGGGGCTTAAATCGCTTTCCTGAATGGCCTGGCAGATAATTTCATACAGACCACCTTTGTAGTGTCGGTAACGTTCGCCTGCTTTTACGCTGTGTAGTTGTTCCGGTACGTGGCTCATGGGTGTCTCCTGTGTTGTTCAAAGTCTTATTTCTTGAATATTCAAGGTCATATCGTTAAACTGTACGGCTGTCCTTGAAGAATTGAAAGGAGTTCCTGAATGCCTGCAACCAAGCGAGCAACCGAGGAAACCAGCAAACCAGCAACAAAGCCTTTGACCAAGTCGGCTGTAAAGCCAGCCACAAAGGCTACGGATGCCAAAGCAGAAACGCCTGAAAGCAAGGCGCGCCCGGTGGCTACAACCCGCAAACCTTCCAAAACAGCGCTTTCTCCTTCTGAGGTAACACCGCTGGCCCTGCTGACGCCCAACAAGCCCGCGCGTCGCCGCAGGTCGGGTGCCGCAAAGCCCAGAAAATTGAAGGGGGCTACAACCACCTGGCCATTTCCAACCGGCTCAAGGCCTTAACCTGCTGAACGCTTCACTATGCTTCTAATCGATATTCTGCGCTTACTGCTGGAAACAGCCGCCAGCCTGCTTGCTTTTTGTCTGTTGCTGCGCGCATTGATGCAGTGGGTGCGTATACACCCAAGCAACCCTTTGTCGCCCTTTATCTTTTCAATGACCGACTGGCTGGTGAAGCCGCTGCGCAAGGGCGTGCCTGGCTATGGTGGCATTGATTGGGCCTCCATTTTTGGTGCTTTTGTGGTGTCTTTTGTGCTTCACATTGTGTTGGTGCTGCTTACGGTTGGGCTTTCCAGCGGCGGGCCCGGTGTGGGCGCGCTGATTACCCTGACCATACCCATTGCCATTTTCTGGGTGCTGCGCAATGTGGCCTATCTGCTCATGGGTATTGTGTTGATTCAGGTGGTTTTGAGTTGGGTGAATCCGTTCTCGCCAATCGCATCCATTTTGAATGAATTGTCGCGCCCTTTTCTGGAGCCGCTGCGCAGGGTATTGCCCACCATTGGCAATGTAGATTTATCGCCCTTGGTATTTTTCCTGATTTTGCAAATTGTGATGATGGTGCTGCAAAGCCTGATGCCAGGTTTTTGATTCTATTGAATGAAGATAAAAAAAGAGCACTTGTGAAAGTGCTCTTTTTCATTTGACTTGGAACCTTGTAGCCTTTTAGCGTGTAACGCGTGAAGTACCACCGCCACTTACAACCCGAACGCGGTCGCCGGGACGGAAGTCTTCACCCGCTGCATCTTGAACATAAGCGCGCAGGGTGCCGTTGTCCATGCGAACGGTGATTTCAAGACCCTGGCGAGTCGACGCGTTGCGCTCAATGGCTTGACCGGCCACACCGCCAGCCACTGCACCCACGATTGCACCCACTGCGCGGCCACTACCCCCGCCCACATTGCTGCCTGCAATACCACCGATAATACCGCCAGCAGCCGTACCCACCCCGTTGGTGTCGCCTTGAATGGTCACCATGCGCACGCTTTCAACCGTGCCTTGCTCGATAATTTGCGCTCGGCGGGTTTCACCTTCGCGGTACACCTGGCCCGAGCTGCTTTGCGTGGCACAACCTGCAAGCGCGGAGAGCGCGATCAGGGCCACTGCGCCGGTGCTTCTAAAACTGAACTGAATTGACTTGGCCATGATTTGATTTTCCTTTCAAGTTACCAGGGTTGTTGACCAAAAGCGGCGGTAAACCTGGACGCAATTTCTTCCCGGCTGTACTGGTAGGTTTGGGGGCCTTTCACTTCAATTTTCAGTGAACCCATCAAACTGGCCAGCCTGGCCGCATTCACAATGCCCATGCCTTCCGTAAGGCCGTAGAGCAAGCCGCCGCGGTACGCATCGCCACAGCCGGTGGGGTCGGCAATGCGTTCTGCTTTAACGCATGGTATGTCGTGGCGTTGACCCTGTGTATACACCCAGCTACCTTCCGCACCGCGTGTAACCACAAGCGCTTCCAGCTTGTCGGCAATTTGCTCCAAGGTCAGGCCTGTTCGGTCACACAACATTTTGGCTTCATAGTCATTGACAGCAGTGTAGGTGGCAAGTTCCAAAAACCGGTCAAGTTCGGGTTTGCCGAACATGGGCAGGCCCTGGCCCGGATCAAATACAAATGGAATGCCCGCTGCAGCAAACTGCTCGGCGTGTTGCATCATGCCGTCCCGGCCATCGGGGGCGATAATTCCCAAGGCAATGTCGCCTGCATCGCTCACTTTGTTAAGGTGTGAGTAGCTCATTGCACCTGGGTGAAAGGCGGTAATCTGGTTGTCGTCAAGGTCGGTGGTGATGAAAGCCTGCGCGGTAAACTCCTCGCCAATTTGTTTCAAGCAGCTGGTTTCAATACCCAAGGTTTGCAGGCGCTGAAAGTATCCACCGGCATCATGTCCAATGGTGGCCATGGGTACTGGTTTGCCGCCCAGCATGTTCAGGCTGTAGGCAATGTTGCCCGCGCAGCCGCCCCAGTCTTTGCGAAGGCTTGGAACCAGAAATGCAACGTTCAAGATGTGTACCTGGTCGGGCAGGATTTGGTCTTTGAAACGACCTTCAAACACCATGATGGTGTCGAATGCGATAGAGCCGCAAATTAAAACGCGTTTGGTGTTGGTTGGGGAATTCATTGTGAAACAGTCCAGTATTTAAAAATTGGCTTGGCGTTTATTGTTCGCTTGGGCCTTGGTCGAATAATTCAAGCCGAAAGCCAGTCGCGGCGCTTTCGGGTAGTTGTGTGTTTAGGGTGCTCAAGTTCAAGTATGCCAGTACTTCCACGGTTTTTTTGCCAGTTATCAATGGTGCCTGGCTGGCTGCATTCTCGTCACGCAGTTGGTAGTCGCCGGGGCTCAGCGATTTGCTGGCCAGTACAAGGCCTTGCGGGTCGAGCAATTCCACTTTCAGGTGGGGCCATCGGGCGGGCAGGGGAAGTGGGTTGTGCAAGGTCAGGTCAACACGCAAATTGTGCTCATCCAGCGCTTGCAGGCCGCTGCCTTCAACGCGCAAAGCTTGGGTGGCAGGGCTAGCAAACAGCCGTTGAATGGCGGGCCCCGCATTGTTGATGTGCTTGGCTATTTCTGGCGTTTCTTGCAACAGGTTTATGCGCTGCCACCACAGCGCCTGCACACCGAGCGCCAGCAGCAGTGCAATACAGGCGGTTTTCAGGGCAGGGTTGCCCTGGTTGAAATTCAGCAGTGGTTTGGTGGGTGCAGTGTTGGCGAACAAGGCCTCAGAGCCGGTCCCGTCTCCGCCTGTCAGGTTGTGGTCGCTGGTGTGGTTGTCGTCGCTTTGCCTGGGGCTTAGGTCCAGCTTTTGCCAGGCTTCGGTGTCGGCTGATGTAAGGTGTTCAATGCCGGAAAACACCGTTTGGCAATGGCCACAACGCACCTTGCCCTCGTGCATTTGCAGTTGGCCAGAGGTAACTTTGAACAAGGTATTGCAGTTGGGGCAGCGTGTGGCAAGGCTCATGGCACTAGTTTAACCTTGCCTGTCAAAGGCAGGATTATTAATTGGCAACTTGGTTGCCAGCTTAGTCAGCGGCTTTTTGGCCATGCAGGCATACCCAGCCATCGCGCTCTGCCCACACTGCCAGCTTGATCCATTGGCGGTAATGCGCAATCACTTCTTCAGCCTGTCGGGCCAACACGCCAGAAAGCACCAATTGCCCCCCCGCTTCCACGTGGTTGCACAGCGACGGCGCCAACACTTTCAGTGGATTCGACAAAATATTGGCCACCACCACAGGAAACTGACGTTTGGCCAGTGGAAAGTCGGGCAAACCACAGGGCATTTCAACGCCATTGTTGCCCGCATTGTAGGCGGTGCTGTCGACCGCTTGGGGATCAATATCCACGCCGATGGCCTCAGACGCTCCCAATTTAAGTGCAGCAATACCCAAAATTCCCGAGCCGCAGCCGTAATCCAGCACACTTTGCCCTTTCAACGGAAATTCGCTGAGCCAGCGAAGGCACAGCGCGGTGGTGGGGTGTGAACCGGTGCCAAAGGCCAAGCCGGGATCGAGCACCAGGTTGATTCGGTCGTCGATGTCTTGAGGTTCGTGCCAGGAGGGCACAATCCACAAGCGAGCTGAAATTGGAATGGGGTCGAATTGGGATTGGGTTAAACGAACCCAGTCTTCCTGGGGTACTTCGGTGTAATCAATTTCAGCATCTCCCAGCAATTCAGCTGGAATTTCACCGAAAATTTGCTCACCTTCGGCCTTGTTGCGAAACAGGGCCACCACATGGTTTAAATTCCACGCCGCTGATTCCGGCTCCATGCCAGGCTCGCCGAACAAGGGTTGTTCGTCTTCGCTGTCTGCATTGGCATCTTCCAGGCTGACGGCCAAGGCCCCCAGCTCCATGAGCAGGTCGGAAACTTCGTCGGCTTGCTCAAAGGGCAGGGTAAGTTTGGCTTGTATCAGCGGTGTGGCCTGTGGGTTCATTTACTTGAAACGTGCTTCCAGTTTGTGCTCAAGGTAGTGAATGCTGGTGCCGCCTTCCACAAAGCGGGCGTCTTCCATCAATTCACGGTGCAAGGCTGTGTTGGTTTTGATGCCGTCGACTACCAGTTCGGCAAGTGCTTGGCGCATGCGGGCCATGGCCTGCTTGCGGTCTTCGCCGTAAGTAATTACTTTGGCAATCATGGAATCGTAGTGAGGAGGCACGTTGTAACCGCTGTACACATGGGAATCCACGCGCACTCCGGGGCCGCCCGGCGCATGCCAGTTTTTGATTGGGCCGGGTGAGGGCACAAACTTGAATGGGTCTTCCGCGTTGATTCGGCATTCCATGGCGTGGCCACGGAATTCAATGTCACGTTGGCGGAAACGCAGTTTCTGGCCAGCGGCAATGCGAATTTGTTCCTGCACAATGTCCACGCCGGTGATCATCTCTGTAACCGGGTGTTCAACTTGTACGCGAGTGTTCATCTCGATGAAGTAGAACTCGCCGTTTTCGTACAGGAACTCGAATGTGCCCGCACCGCGATACCCAATTTTGCGGCAAGCTTCAGCACAGCGTTCACCAATGCGCTCAATCAGGCGGCGTGGAATGTTCGGCGCCGGTGCTTCCTCAATTACCTTTTGGTGGCGGCGCTGCATGGAGCAATCGCGTTCACCAAGCCACACGGCATTTTTGTGTTCGTCGGCCAGAATCTGGATTTCAATGTGGCGCGGATTTTCAAGGAATTTTTCCATGTAAACCGCGGGGTTGTTGAAAGCCGAGCCTGCCTCGGTTTTGGTCATGGTGACTGCATTCAGCAATGCAGCTTCGGTGTGCACCACGCGCATGCCGCGCCCACCGCCGCCGCCCGCAGCTTTGATAATGACCGGGTAGCCCACCTGGCGTGCAATTTTCACGATTTCACGTGGATCGTCGGGCAATTCACCCTCTGAGCCGGGTACACAAGGCACACCGGCTGCGATCATGGCCCGCTTGGCAGACACTTTGTCGCCCATCAGCAGAATGGATTCAGCACGGGGGCCGATGAACACAAATCCGCTTTTTTCGACACGGTCGGCAAAACTGGCGTTCTCGGACAGAAAACCGTAGCCGGGGTGGATGGCCTCAGAATCAGTGACTTCGGCGGCGCTGATAATGGCTGGAATGTTCAGGTAACTTTCTTTGGAGCTGGGGGGGCCAATACACACCGATTCGTCGGCCAGCTTTACATACTTGGCGTCTACGTCTGCGGTGGAATATACCGCCACGGTTTTAATGCCCATTTCCTTGCAGGCGCGCAGAATGCGCAGGGCTATTTCGCCGCGGTTGGCGATCAATATTTTTCCAAACATGGTGGCTGCTCCTGTTCTATTCAATGACGAATAGAGCTTGACCAAACTCCACGGGTTGACCGTTTTCGACCAAAATGGCCTTCACAACACCTGACTTGTCGCACTCAATTTCGTTGAGTAACTTCATGGCTTCAATAATGCAGATGGTTTGGCCTTCCTTCACAGTGCTGCCAATTTCAACGAAATTGGAGGCGCCGGGGCTGGGTGCGCGGTAAAACGTGCCCACCATGGGTGAAGTTACTTTGTGGCCGGCATCGGCTGGTGCCGCTGCCGGTGCCTCTGTGGCTGCAGGCGTTGCTGCTGCGACAGCGGGTGCAGCCATGGCTGCTGGTGCTTGCTGCATCATTTGCTGCGGCATGGCCATGGTGTACTGGGGCTGGCTTTTGACGATTCGTACCTTGCCTTCGCCTTCGGTCACTTCCAGTTCGGAAATGTCAGATTCGGCGACCAGGTCGATCAATGTTTTTAGCTTTCTGAGGTCCATTTACTTGCTCCATCTAGGGAGGTTGGTTTTGTATGGCAGTACACAACCAAGCGCGAGGTGAATTGAGCCTAACTTCGTTTAGTGTGCACTGAAAATCAATTATTTTCCACCTTGGAGGGCATTGGTGAACCTTGCTTCGCGGTTCGCCCAAATCAGGCGTTGCGTGAGCATACCCGATTTTAACGTTGCAGTGCGTTAGTGATAGTACTCATCTGTATTCTGCCGGCTTCTTTCAGCAATTCATTACCATTTTCGTCCAAAATGACGGTAAATGGTAATCCGCCCTGTTGATTGCCCAGTATTTTTCCAAGTTCTGTACCTGTCATGCCTGCAAGCACAATCGGGTAATTTACAGGTGTTTTTTGCAGAAATTGCTGTACGTTACCGGCAGAATCAATTGCAATCCCGATCAGCTCCACATTCTGGGCCTGAAGCTGCGGGTACAGCTCGTCCAGTTCCGGCATTTCTTCCACGCAGGGTGGGCACCAGGTGGCCCAGAAGTTAAGAACAACCACCTTTCCTTTCAATGCGCCAAGGTCGAGAGATCCGCCTTGGGGCGTGTCAAAGGTATAACCACTTAATGGGTAATCAGGACCACTTTGTGGTTTCAGCCCAAAATAAAGGCCAATTGCCAAGGCAAGAACCGCGGTCACGATGGGGATGAGTTTGTTTTTCATGGTGCTTCTATTTGGCTTATCAAACGGGTCAAGCCCGCTGTATCAGTTTGAAAAAGGGTTCCGTCTGGTGCTTGCCTGTTAAGCAGGCCACGGCGTTGTACCGGGCTGGCCACGCCCAATTGAAACCAACGCTGTTTCCAGCGAAAGGCCACGGCGGGGAATGATTTGCCAGCCAGCAAGGCGTCTTCGCAGGCGTCGAAATTGATATTTTGGTTTAACAACCAGTAATCCACTTCTTTTTCGTCGTCGGCAAAGGCAATGATGTGAACATCTGAATGTGCGCTACCTGTGCCATTCACGGCCGCACCATACACAATGGGCTCGAATTGCTGAATTCCTTGCATGAATTGGAGTGCAACTTCGCGCAATTCGTTCAATTCACCGGGCTGGCTGTCGGCTTGAAACAGGGCTTGATAGGCGCGCAGTTCGTCTTGTATGTCTTGATCGGAGGGAAGCCGTTCACGAGGCACACGCTGTTTTCCAAGGAGGGCTTTCACGGCCTGATTGCGTGCAGTGGCGTAGTCCAAGCCTTCCTCGGCGATCAATCGGGCGGCGGTCATCGCAATTTCTATGCGAAGTTCGTCTTGCGGGGCGAAGAATTCTTCCATACCGGCAGTGTATCCAAATTCACAGGCACTACAATATGGGCTTGTTCTGAAAGGAAGAAAGAATGCACATCCACATTCTCGGGGTTTGTGGCACCTTCATGGGCGGTGTCGCCCAGTTGGCCAAGTCCCTAGGCCACACCGTGACCGGTTGCGACGCCAATGTTTACCCTCCCATGAGCACCCAGCTAACCCAAGCCGGTATTGAATTGACCGAGGGTTTTGGTGTGGAACAGCTGGCGATCAAGCCTGACCTGTGGGTAGTTGGCAATGTGGTTTCACGCGGTAACCCACTGATGGAAGCCATTTTGAACCAGGGGCTGGCTTACACCAGTGGCCCGCAGTGGGTTGGCGAACACATTTTGCGCGGTCGCAAGGTGTTGGCTGTGGCGGGTACGCATGGCAAAACCAGCACCAGTTCCATGTTGGCCTGGGTGTTGCAGCAGGCGGATTTGAACCCCGGATTTTTGATTGGCGGTGTGCCGGGTGGCTTTGGTGTGTCGGCCACACTGGGGCAGGGCGACTGCTTTGTGATTGAAGCCGACGAATACGACACTGCGTTCTTCGACAAGCGTTCCAAGTTTGTGCATTACCGCCCCGTGGTGGCTGTGTTGAACAACCTGGAGTTTGACCACGCCGATATTTTCCCCGATCTTGCTGCGATTGAAACCCAATTTCACCACCTGGTGCGCACCGTGCCGTCGGAAGGGAGGGTGGTTTGTCCTGCCAATACCGAGTCACTGGAGCGAGTACTGAAACGGGGTTGCTGGACACCAGTTGAGCGTTTTTCCGCCAATGGCGATGAAGCCCCCTGGCAAGCCCGCGTGTTGGGTGCCTCACGATTTGAAGTGTTGAAACACGGTGAAGTGAAAGGCCGGGTGGAATGGGACTGGTCGGGCTTGCACAATGTGAACAATGCCTTGGCGGTGATTGCTGCTGCGCATGCTGTTGGTGTGAAGGTAACGGATGCATGCAAGGCTTTGAGCGAATTCCCGGGTGTAAAGCGCCGCATGGAATTGCGCGGCGAAGCGGCGGGTGTCAAGGTGTATGACGATTTTGCGCATCACCCCACCGCCATTGCCACCACGCTGGAGGGTGCGAAAGCCCGAATGACAGAAATTGCTGCAGGGGCGGGTGTACCCACGGGCAACTTGATTGCGCTGTTTGAGCCCCGTTCCAACACCATGAAAATGGGAACACTTGCGCAAGCCCTGCCAGCTTCATTTGACGAAGCGCAAGCTGTGGTGTGTTACACCGCGGGCATTCAATGGAATGTGCGTGATACTTTGGGCAGCGTGGGCGAGCGGCTGTTCACCAGCGATGACTTGAACGAAGTGATCGACCATGTTGTTTCCCTGGCGCAGCCCGGTGACTGGGTAGTGGCCATGAGCAATGGTTCGTTTGGCGGCATTCATCAAAAGCTGATCGAAGCCTTGGCCACACGGGTGCGGGCTTGACGCCATTTGCCCTCAATAGCCCCGGCGGCTTTGCGCGCACTTCAGGCGTAGCTGACCTGGTGGTGTATCTGCATGGTTTTCGTTCGTCGTCCAGGTCTGTAAAGGCCCAGAAAATGATCGACTGTTTTGACCAAGTTGGTTTAAGCAGCCACTTGTGGGTGCCCGATTTGCCGGCTTCGCCTGCGCGGGCCATGGCCATGATCGAGCAGCACCTGGATGCGCGTTTGCAAAGCCAGCCCGAGTTGTCATTAACCTTTATTGGCAGTTCTCTTGGCGGTTATTACGCCACGGTGTTGGGCGAATTGCACGCTCAGGCTTCGATTGTGTTGTTGAACCCGGCCATCAAGCCTTATGACGATTTGCAAGACCAAATCGGCAAAAAGAAAGTGTATTTTTCTGACGAGGAAATTGAGTTTGTTCCGGCTTACCTCGGTGATCTAAAGGCCATGGAAAAAACCAGCCTGACCGATCCATCGCGCTATTTTTTGGTGGCCGCCCGGAACGATGAAGTACTGAACTGTGACACCATGCTGGCGCGTTATCGCGGTGCGCATCAACTTCACCTGTTGGGTTCTGACCATGCCTTGAGCGATTTCGATGAAATATTGCCCTTCGTGAAACTGGCTGTGGGTTTGCCATGAGCGGTGGTGTCGCATGGAGCAGGCATTGCCCGCCAAGCTGGCCTGTGTGGGCCCGAAACTGGGTGAGTACCCCCGGTTCGCTCACCCAGCGTTTGGTGCGCCTGAACCAAGGGTTTAAAGTAGAGCCTGTTGTGCAAGCCAAGGTGTTGATCAAACACGGGCCTGGCGCCAGGGGGCAAAGTGTAACGGGGCAAATGATGCGCCAGAGACTGGTACGTTTGCATGTGAACAACGCGCCTGTGGTGCTGGCCCAAACTTTGGTTGAAATGGATGGCCCAGTGAATGATTGGCATTTTTGGCGGGGTTTGGGCACCCGCTCATTGGGCACGGTGTTGTTTTCCGACCCGCAGGTAAAGCGGGGCAAACTTTATTTTGCACGTTTGCCTTTGCAGCAGCCTTGGGTACAACGCTTGTTGCCCCCGGCAATGAAAGCCGAGATGAACAGACAGGGCAACGGCCGTGTGTGGTACGCCCGTTGTGCGCGCTTTTCGCGCAAGCCCAACAGAACACCGTTGTGGGTGATGGAAGTATTCCTGCCCCAACTTGAACACTATCTTTAGGACAGTTGATGAATTTGTATTACGAAGAGGCCGGAGCCTTCAAAGTGGGCCGAGTGCTTCAAGAGCAGGGCAACGCCTATCAGGTGGAAACCTTGCATGGCAAGCGCACCAAGGTGAAATCCAACAGTGTGATGCTGAAGTTTGATGCGTTGGAATGTGCTGAGTTCCATGCGCAGGTTGAGGCCTTGGCCAAAGAAGTGGACACCGAGTTTTTGTGGGAATGTTCGCCTGAAGGCGAGTTTGATTTCACAGCCATGGCCCAGGAATATTTTGGCGAAAAGCCCACCGTGGTGCAGCAGGCAGCTACCCTTGCGGCTTTGCATGCTGCGCCCATTCATTTTCATCGCAAAGGCAAGGGCATGTACCGTGCAGCCCCGCCAGAAATCTTGCAGGCTGCATTGGCGGGTCTGGAGAAAAAGCGCTTGGCGGCTGAGCAGCAACAGGCTTGGGCCGATGCCTTGGTGCGCCGTGAACTACCCGATGGTTTTGCAAAACAGGCAGCCACACTGCTGGTGCGCCCGGATAAAAACAGCGCTGAATACAAAGCATTGATGTTGGCCTGCACAGAAGCCGGCCGGTCGCCCGATGTGTTGTTGATTGAATGTGGTGCCTTCAAATCGGTACATGAAATGATGCGCGCACGTTTTGCGGCGGTGTATTTTCCCAAAGGGCCGGAAATTGATTTGCCTGCGCCCGAAGTGCCCGCCGAGTTGGCAGAGTTGCCCGTGGCCAATGTGCGTGCTTTCTCGATTGATGACATTTCAACCACGGAAATTGATGATGCATTCAGCGTTGTGTGGCTGGATGAAAAACGCGCGCGCATTGGCGTGCACATTGCAGCGCCTGCGCTCTTGATTTCGCGCGGCAGTCCCTATGACCGCGTGGCCCGCGAGCGCCTGTCCACTGTGTATGCGCCCGGTGACAAAATCACCATGCTGCCCGATCAGGTGGTTGAACTGGCCACCTTGGCTGAAGGGCGTACCGTTCCATCGGTCAGTATTTACGTTGAAGTAAGTACTGAAACTGGTGAACTGATCAGCGAGCCCTACAGCGCCATTGAGCAAGTGCCCATGGCAGCGAACTTGCGCCACAATCACCTGGATGCGGCTTTGTCCAAAGAGGTTTTGGAAGCCCCCGATTTGCATGAGCTTGAGGTGGTGGGCGAGTTTTTTCCAGCATTGAAAATGCTGTGGAAAAGTTCGTGTGTGCTGCGAATGGAGCGCGAAATTGTGCGCGGGCAGCCTGAGAAGCACACGCGCATTGATTTCAATTTCTATGTGAGCGATGACGGAACCGTTGAAATTCAACCACGCCGCCGCGATGCACCACTGGATTTGTTGGTGGCCGAGTGGATGATTTACGTGAACCGTGAATGGGGTGGCATGCTGGACGAATGCAAGGTCACCGGCATTTATCGTGTGCAGCCGCCCATGGGTCGCGTGCGAATGTCGACCCATGCTGCCCCACACGTGGGTTTGGGCGTGCCGCAATACGCATGGAGTACGTCGCCATTGCGCCGTTATGTTGATTTGGTGAACCAGCAGCAATTGATTTCGCTGCTTCGCCAGGAACCACCGGTGTACACCGCAACCGATGCGGAATTGCTATCAGCAGTGAACAGTTTTGATGTGACTTACAAAGCCTATGCTGAATTTCAGCAAAGCATGGAACGCTACTGGTGCCTGCGCTGGATTCAGCAAAAGGGCCGCAAGCAGTTTGACGGTGTGGTGGTGAAAGACGAACTGGTGCGCCTCGACGACATTCCCCTTTTTGTTCGCCTGGTGGGAGTTACTTCGCCAGGCCGCGGCGTGCAGGTTGAGGTTGAGTTGGATCAGGTGGATGAACTCACCTTGACTGTTTCCTGCAAATTGATTGCTTTGAAGAAAGGAACGCCCACACGTTTGCTCGATGATGATGAGGAAGAGGAAATTGAACTTCCGCAGGCACCAGTGGCTGTGGTTGATGCAGGTGAGTCAGAGGGGCTGAGTCCGCCTGACGATTCCGTGGGAGGTTCAGCGGCTTGAATTCGCTGCGTGCACCAATTGGCGAGATAAACCTGAAAAAGGCACTGGTGTTGTCGGTGTTTCTTCACGCCTTGTTGTTGCTGGTGCATTTCTCAAAACCGAAAGCAGACACCGCTTTTAGCCGTCCGCTTGAAGTGATTCTGGTGAATGCGCAATCGCAAAAAACACCCACCGACGCCAAGGTGCTTGCGCAGGTTGCGCTGGATGGTGGCGGGCAAGCCGACAAGGGCCGAGCGACCACCTTGCCCGGGCAAGCCGACGACAAGGTCAACCAGCGCGAACTGATTGCCAGCCAGGAGCGGCTCAAAGAACTGGAGGCCTTGCAGCGAAATTTGGCCGGTGGGGAGTTGCGCACCACACCGCAAAACGAAGTGTTGGACACTCGCCCTGGCAATGATCCGAAAAGCCAGCGCGCGCTTGAAATAAAACGGTTGCAGGCTCAAATTGCCGACAACATCAAAAGCTACAACGAGCGTCCTCGCAAGCATTTTTTCTCGCCACGCACCTCGCCCTATGCCTTTGCAATTTACGAGGAAGCCTGGCGCGCCAAAGTAGAACAGGTGGGCAATGCAAATTACCCCGATGAACTGAAGGGCCGTATTTACGGCAAGTTAAGGTTGACGGCCTATGTGCGCGCAGACGGCACGCTGGAAGACGTGGAGGTAGACCGTTCCTCGGGCTCAGCCGTGCTGGACCGGGCCGCGTTGAGAATTTTAAGAATGTCGACACCCTTTCCGCCTTTCCCTTCAGAGATGCGACAGAAGGCCGATATTTTGGCGATTACCCGCACTTGGGTGTTCAGCCGTGACACCATCAGCACAGAGTACTAAAGGCATGGAGATTTCGTGTTGAATGCATTAATCCATCAGGCAGATCGCTACGTTGTAATTGGCAATCCAATTGCACACAGCATGTCGCCTTTCATTCATTCCAATTTTGCAGCGCAGCTTGGTTTGCCCCTGCAGTATGAACGCGTGCTGGCGCCTTTGGATGGATTTGCGCAAACAGTGGCTGCGCTGCAAGCGGCTGGTGTGAAAGGGGCCAACGTGACCGTGCCCTTCAAGCTGGACGCTTTTGCACTGGCCAGTGCCTCACCCAATTCTCTGACACCCGCGGCTGAATTTGCGCAGGCAGCCAACACTCTGAAATTCAATGCCAATGGCACGGTGCTGGCGGATAACACCGATGGCGGTGGCTTATGCCGCGATTTGAACCGGCAGTTAAATACCCTGGGTTTGCACCTGGAGCAATGCCAGATATTGATGATTGGTGCTGGTGGCGCAGCCAGTGGTTGCGTTGCAGCTTTTCAGCAAGCGGGCGTTCAGCACCTTACGGTACTTAACCGAACGGTGGACAAAGCGCGCCAGCTGGCGCAGCGTGCGGAGGCCATTGACCTTCCGGCGGCGGGTGGTGGGCTGGATACACCGCCATCACATTTTGATTTGCCCGGTGCGCCTGTCGTGATTGTCAATGCCTCCTCAAGCAGTTTGAAAGGGGACGTACCCGCACTTCACCCGGATTGGTACGAGCGTGCCGTGCTGGTGTACGACATGATGTATGCCGCCGAGCCCACAGCGTTCATTCGATCTCTCAGCAAGCTGGACTTACCATGCAGCGATGGTTTGGGTATGTTGGTGTTTCAAGCCCAACTCGCTTTTGAGGTGTGGACCGGGCAGTCACCCAATGCACTTGAAACCTTAACCAAAGTTCGGCAAGCCTTGCTTGCCAAAGCAAAACAACAATGACCATGGCGCGCAGAAAATCCTCTCCTGGCGGCAGCAAGCGTAAATTCAGTCTGAATCCATTGGTTTGGCTGTGGCGAATTTTCTTTTGGGGGTTTTGTGCTGTCGTGTTGTTGCAGCTTTGGTATTTGGCACAAATTGCGGTGTGGACGCATGTGAACCCCAGCAGCACCAGTTTCATGCAAACCCGTTTGGCTGAAATTCGCAAGACCGAGCCTGGTTTTCAGCTTAAACACGAGTGGGTGCCTTACGACAAAATTTCCCTGAATTTAAAGCGTGCCGTAATCGCCGCTGAAGACAGCGGGTTCATGACTCACAAGGGTGTGGAAATGGAAGCGATCCAACTGGCCATCAAGCGCAATGAGAGACGCGGTAGGGTGACACACGGTGGTTCTACCATTACCCAGCAATTGGCCAAGAACCTGTTCTTGACCAGCAAGCGAAGCTATGTTCGCAAAGGTCAGGAATTGGTCATCGCCTTGATGATTGAGGCGCTTTGGGACAAACGCCGTATTCTGGAGGTGTACCTGAATGTGGTGGAGTGGGGCAATGGCGTGTATGGTGCGCAGGCTGGTGCGAAACACCACTATGGTGTCAGTACCGCGCAATTAAACAGTTACCAGGCGGCGCGCATGGCGGGCATGTTGCCAGCGCCACGCTATTTTGACAAACGCAGAAACTCACCTTTCCTGGCTCGAAAAACCGGAACCCTTCAAAAGCGCATGTACCAAGTGACTGTGCCGAAGTAAACGCAGGGCACTGAACACTTGCACTTTAGCCCAGCAGGGTTTCCCAAAGCTTACGAATGGGTTTTCGCATCACCATCAATGCTGGGTCGCTGGTGCGTGATTTGTCATGTCCTGCCAGCCGCAAGGCGTGTTGCTTGGCCCGCAGTTGTCGGTAGGCATCAGCCACATAATTGGCAAGCTCAGCCGGCACCAGCCCCAGTTCCCCTGCTTTTTTCAAAAGGGCAATATTGCCTTTGTTCTTGGTCAGTTCAGGGTACTTGTTGGCGAAGCCCAGTACCAAGGCCTGCACCATGAATTCCACATCGACCATGCCACCCAAATCGTGTTTTACATCAAACAGCTCGGTGTGGTTGGGGTGTCCATCCAGCATTTTCTGGCGCATGGTAATCACTTCTTTTTTGACGTTATTCCAGTCGCGGGGCAGTTGTAAAATTTCTTCCCGCAGCGTCTCGAATTTTTTTCCAATTTCAACATCACCCACGCAGAAACGGGCACGGGTCAGTGCCTGGTGTTCCCAAAACCACGCACCCACTCCGCCTTCGCGGCGTTGGTAATCTTCAAACGATTCCACACTGCTCACCAGCAAGCCTGCCTCGCCGTTGGGGCGCAAGCGAAAATCAGTTTCAAACAAGGTGCCTGCTGCGGTTTGAGTGGTGAGCCAGCGGTTCATGCGCTTGGCCAGTTGGGCGTACAAATCGGGCGCGCGGTCATCCTCATCCTCAAACAGGAAAATCAGGTCCAGGTCGGAGGAGTAGCCCAACTCTTTGCCGCCGTGTTTGCCATAAGCCACCACTGCAAATCGCGGTTGCGCGCGGTGCCGTTTTGGCAACTGGTCCCATGCACGTTCCAGAATAATCTCAAGCGTGCAATCGGCCAGTTCGGACAGCAAATCGGATACATGCTCAACAGTCAGCAGATTTTCAAGGTCCTGCGTCAGCACCCTGAACAGTTGTGCATGGTGCTGCTCCCGAATCAGATCCATTTGCCGTTCAAGGTCGGGCTGCCCGTCGGGCAGTTTGGCTTGGTCCAGCAGGTCTCTCAGCTGTTGCTTCCATTGTTTGAAGTCGGGTGGTGTGAGCAAGGTTCGGCTGTCCAGTAATTCATCAAGCAACAGCGGGTGTTTGATCAAAAAGTTGGCAGCCCAAGGGCTGGCCGCAAGCATTCGGCTGACCCGCATGCGGGCAATGGGGTATTCATCCAGCAAACTCAGGTAGGCCCCGCGCCGCGACACGGTTTCAATCAGATCGCAGCAGTAACGCCAGCAGGAGTCTGGCGCTGAGGAAGCGCCTGCTGCCGCCAGCAAAGTGGGCATCAAGCGGTCAACCCGTTCCCGATGTGCACTGGGCAAAGCCTGGTACCGGCTCGATTCAATCAAGTGTTGGTAACGGTCTTGTGCGGCTTTGGGGTTGGTGAATCCCTGGGTCAGGGTGTCTGCCCAAGGCAATTCAAGGCTGGGGGTTTCTTCGTCTTCCTGTTTGTCACCAAATACCACATCAAAGTGGCTGGCCACGTAATCCATGTGGCGGTTCAAGGCCTTCATGAAGTTGCCCGGGTCTTGAAATCCCATGGATCGTGCAATGCGCAGTACCTCGGTCGGGCTGGCAGGAAGGCGGTGGGTTTGGGCATCGTCCACGTATTGCAGACGGTGTTCAAGGTTGCGGAGAAAGCGATACGCCGCCACCATTTTGTCGTGGTCGTCTTTGGTGATCAGCCCCAATTCCACGCACACTTCCAGCACATCGACCGTACGCCGCAATTGCAGCTTGGGTTCGCGCCCGCCACGAATCAGCTGAAAAGCCTGTGCCGTGAATTCAATTTCACGAATGCCACCGCGCCCCAGTTTGACATGCACCGAGCCTGGGTGCTGGCTTTCCCGCTTGTTCACCTCATTGCGAATTTGCACATGCAGTGCTCGCAAGGCGCGAATGGACCCGAAGTCCAGGTATTTGCGAAATACAAAGGGCCGAACAATGTTGTTCAGGTTGTCCAGGCTTTGTTGAAACGCGGCATCTTGAGCCGGGTCCACTGCCCAATTCACCACGCGGGCCTTGATCCAGGCGTAGCGCTCCCATTCGCGGCCCTGCACCACAAAGTATTCTTCCAGCATGTCCAGGCTCACCACCAGTGGGCCAGAATCGCCATTTGGACGAAGGCGCATGTCGACCCGGAATACAAAACCTTCGTCCGTCACTTCCGAAATAATCTTGATGACCCGTTTGCCCACCTGCGTGAAAAATTCTGTATGGGATTGGGTTTTACCCGTAGGGCCTCCGAGGGTTTCTCCATCCTGGTTGTACAAAAAAATCAGGTCGATGTCGCTGGATGCATTCAATTCAAGACCGCCCAGCTTGCCCATGCCAACCACCATCATGCAATCACCATCGGCGGGCTCGCCGAAACGCTCTGCCTGCATTTTGTGGCTGAATTTCAGTGCAATTTGTACGGCGGCATCGGCCAGAAAGGACAAGGCCTCTGTCACTTCGAACAGGTCCACCTTGCCTTGCAGGTCGCGGCGCATGATTTCAATCATGCTGCGTTGCCGAACCAGGCGAAGTTCTGCCATCAGGGCTTTTTCGTCGTTTAACTCGCGCGCTTTCTCCAGCCAGGTTTCAATGCAGTTCAAAAGATGATTTTCATCGTGCTCGGTGCTGTCCCAATGTGGAAAACGGTGAAGCCAGCGCTTGGCATAGTCGGAGTGGTTGGGCCAAACCTGATGATAGAAATCCAGTGGGTCGTTCATGCGTGTCGTAATAAAGGGGAGCTTGGTTCTACAATAGCGTACTACAGGTGTTGACGATTATTCGGGCGGTATTTCTTGCAGGAAGGAACAAACCAGGCACTGGTGCAACAAGTCAAGGGCAACCCCGCGCTTCGGCGTGCAGGGGCGGTGCTGTTTTGGGTGTTGATTGCGGTGTATACCCCCCTGTGCATGGCCCTGTTGGCCATCAAGTGGTTGGTCTTGCCTGAAATTGACCGCTACCGCCCCGAAATTCAGCAGTACTTGCAAACACAAACAGGCACTGCACTTGAAATTGGCGAGATTCAGGCAAGCTGGCGCGGTTTTGGTCCCTTGCTGGTGGTGCAAAACATTCGCTTGCCCCAAGCCAATGGTGAGCCGGGCTTCACCGCGGATCGGGTTCACTTAACCTGGTCTTTGCCCAGCATTCTTGCCTTCAATCCACGCGTGAAAAACCTGGAAGTGCAATCGCCAGCGCTTAGTGTGGTGCGCAATTCACAGGGTGTAATCGAAGTGGCCGGCATACCCTTGGTCGACGATGGCAGCCAGGGCAACCCCGGGCTGGACTGGTTGTTGGCCCAGCAACGTGTGTTGCTGAGAAACGGCGTATTGAACTGGCAGGATGCCTTGGGGCAATTCCCCGGCGCCCAAGCCATCGAGGCTGAACTGTTGCTGGAAAATGGCCTCAGCCGTCACGAGGCCGGCCTGACTTTCAAATTGCCGGTGCTGGCTCAAACGCCTGTGAACGCGCGCTTGAACTTCAAAACACCGTTGCTGGAGCGCAAGTTGGGCGATGTGTCCAAATGGAAAGGCAGTTTTTATCTCAGTGCTTTGGTGGATCAAACGGAGCCGCTTGAGTCGGTGTTCAAAACTTTCGGTCTGGATGTGGATTTAACCCAGCCACAGGGAAAACTGTGGATCGATTTTGAAGACGGTTTGGTGCAGCGTTCCTTGCTGGATGCCCGAATTGGAAAGTTGCGTTTTTCCAACCCAGAGGTTGAGGCCACCCCTTTTGACATGACCAACACCAGTGCCTTGATCGAGGTGCAAGGTCAGCACGCTTTGTTTGAGCCGAATGCCATTTCGATCCGTCAACTGAAAGGCCAGATTGCCGGGCAAAAACAGTTTGGCCCGACCGATTTGTCCCTAAAGAAAGAAGCAGGTGCAGAGGGGGTGGATTGGGGTGTGCAGATTCAGCAATTGGACGCGGCTCAGGCCCAGGCAATTGTGCTCGAGTTGGGTCCACATTTGGGGCAGCTTCAGCGGCTTGAAGCCTTGAAGTCTTTCGAAGTGGCCGGGCGAATCAACCGTGTGGCGCTGGATTGGCGGACTTCTGGTAACAAGCCCTTTGAGGAATCAGTCTCGTTCAAATCCGATGTTGATTTCAGCAAGCTCACCGTGTTGTATCGCGACCCGTCGCCAAAATCAAACGGACGAATTACCGGGTTCAAGAACCTCAGTGGCACATTCAAAGGCAGCGATTCCAAAGGCGAATGGACCTTGGTTGGCCGCAATTCTGAAATTTCCCTGCCAGAAATATTTGCAGCTGAAACCCTGGCCTTTGATTCCATCGAAGGTCGAGGCGGTTGGCGAGATGTTTTCACGGCCAATCAGCCAGCGGAATTTTCTGTGGAGCAACTGAAGGTCGGCAACACAGACCTTCAGGCCCAGGTTGCGGGCAGTTACCAGTTTCGCCGGGATGAATCGGATGTCATCGACATCCGGGGCACCTTGCCGTCGGCCAATCTTGCGCGTGTAGCCAATTACTTGCCATTGGTGGTTGGGGCCAGTGCGCGTGAATGGCTGACAGAGAATCTGAAAGCGGGCATGGCAAAAAACGGTCAGTTTGAATTGTCTGGCCGCTTGAGCGACTTTCCCTTTGCGGATCCCAAACACCCAGGTGTGTTTAGAATCGATGTGCCTTTTGAAAACGGTGAACTGACTTATGCCCCCGGCTGGCCCGGCATTCAGAAAGTGAATGGCAAGGCCTTGTTTATTGGCAAACGCATGTTGATTGAAGCGGAGCAAGCTGAAACTTCCGGGGTAGGCCTGAAAGGCGTGCAAGCGACCATTGACAACCTGGACGCTTGGGAACCACTGCTTGAAATTAAAGGGCAAGGCCAAGGCGATTTGGGCAAAATGGTGGCCTTTGTGAATCAAAGCCCGGTGCGGGAAATATTGAACGAGGCACTTGTTAATGCACAGGTGGAAGGCAATGCCAACCTCGATTTGCGTTTGAATATTCCGATTGCTGATCCTGAAAAAACACAGGTCAAGGGCGACCTGAAATTGAAAGGCAATTCCATCCGAGTGGTGAGGGGCATGCCGGTGGTCAGCAATGTGGATGGCGTCATCCAGTTTTCCAACAAAGGTTTGTTTATTGACCAGCTTCAAGGCCAGGCCCTGGGTGGGCCTGTGGTGGTGAAAGGCACCACAGATGCCAATGGGCGTATGGAAATTCGGGCCAATGGCACTGCGCGTGCCAAAGGCTTGGCCCAGTATTTGAACCCCCTGAGTGAGCCTTACCTGGCTGGCAGCACGCCGTATTCGGTGCTCGTGGCCACTCGTGAGAATGGCGTGGCGGTGGATGTGAACAGTCAGTTGCAGGGCTTGGAGGTGAAATTGCCTGCGCCTTTCGCCAAAAAAGCAGATGCCAGATTGCCCTTCAAATTGAACCAAAGCGCCACAGCCCAGGGTGAACGTTGGCAAGTGGATTTGGGCCCCGATGCAAAACCGCTGGCACAACTTCGTGCGATTGTTCTGGAACAGGCGGGTCAAGCGGGTATTGATTCCATGCAGTTCGCCATCGGTGCGCCCCTGGCGGCCCCCACAGCAGGAATACAAGGCGACATTCGGGTGCCTGCAATCGATTTGGACACTTGGCGCTCTATTTTCAATGACATCACCTCGGCCCCGGGCAACAAGGGCTTGATGGGCGAGTTGATGGGTGACCCCACCGCTGACACCGACATCAAGTTAAAGGTGGGTATCCGCACCGAACGCCTGAATGTGGGCAGCAAATCATTTGAAGGCGTGTCGGTAGCGGCCCGCACGGTCGAAAAACGATGGCAGTTTGATGTGAAAGCCAAGGGGGTTGATGGTTATCTGTCCTGGATTTCTGACAAACAAAGGCCTGATGGTGCTGTGTTGGCGCGTTTTAAAACGCTGGTCATTCCCAAAACGCTCGACAGTGACCTACGTGATTTGGTGGAGGAGCCCGCCTCCAGCATTCCAGCGTTGGATGTGCAGGTGGACAATTTCACCTTGAATGATTTGGCTCTGGGCAGCCTGAAATTAATCGCGGTGAACCAAACCCGTGAAGAACAGGCGCGCGCCGCTCTGGGTCAACGCCCGAAAGAATGGAAACTGGAAGAACTCCGCATTGAAAACCCGGAATCGATTACCCGGGCCAAAGGAGTTTGGCAGTACGGTGAAAACCTGAAAAATCAGCGCACCGACATTGAAGTGGACCAAACCGTGAAGAATGCGGGAGGCTTGTTAACCCGACTCGGCATGGCCGGGGTTTTTCAGGGTGGTGAAGGTACGCTGCTTGGGCGATTGCGCTGGAATGATGCGCCCACGAATATTGACTACGGCAGCTTGAGCGGGCAATTCAAGCTGAAAAGCAGTAAGGGGCAGTTTTTGAAAGCAGACCCTGGCGTGGCCAAATTGCTGGGCGTACTTTCCTTGCAAAGTATTCCGCGTCGATTCACGCTCGATTTCAAGGATGTGTTTTCCGAGGGCTTTGCCTACGACACCATGGAGGCCGATGTGGCCATGAAAGAGGGCATTGCCAGCACCCAGAACTTCAAAATGACCGGACCTAGCGCCACCGTGTTGATGGACGGAAAACTGGACCTGGAAAGCGAAACGCAAAACTTGAATGTGGTTGTGTTGCCAGACCTGAACCCCGCCGGCGGTTCACTGATCTACTCTGTGATTGCAGCCAACCCGGCGGTGGGTATTGCATCATTGATTGCCGATTTTGTGCTGAAAGATCCGCTTTCGAAAATCTTCTCTTTTCAGTACAAGGTGAGCGGCCCGTGGGTGGCCCCGGTTATTGAGCGTGTGCGCAGGGGCGATCCGGTCACCCCGCCCACCAACGACACCAACACAAGGAATTAGCATGAGCAAGTCCATGACCGTTGCAAGCCTGCAAATGATTGCCACTCCCGACCTTGAACGGAATCTGGACATCGCACAGCGTTTGATAGGGCATGCTGCAAAGCAAGGCGCACGCATGGTGTTGCTGCCTGAATATTTTTGCTTGATGGGCCACAAAGACACCGACAAGCTGGCGATTGCAGAGCCTATCGGCAATGGTCCGATCCAGCAATTTCTGGCCGATCAGGCCGTGGTACGTAATTTACACATTGTGGCGGGTACCCTGCCAATTGCCAGCGAGGTGGACGGCCGTGTGTACAACACCACGCTGGTATTCAATCCGCAAGGCGAATGCACGGCCCGCTACGACAAAATTCACCTGTTTTGTTTCACCAAGGGGCAGGAAAGCTACGACGAAGCGCGCGTGCTACTTTCCGGAAAAACACCTGTGGTGGCCGATGTGGAGGGCTTCAAAATAGGCTTGTCCGTATGCTACGACTTGCGTTTCCCAGAACTTTACCGTGCCATGGGACCTGTTGATTTGATCGTGATGCCCGCTGCATTCACCTATACCACTGGCCGCGCTCACTGGGAGGTGTTGATGCGTGCCCGCGCCATTGAAAACCAGTGTTATGTGCTGGCTTGCGGTCAGGGCGGTGTGCACGAGAATGGGCGCCGTACCTGGGGCCATTCCATGCTGGTCAACCCGTGGGGCGAGGTCGAGAATGTGCTTGAAGAGGGCGAGGGGGTGGTGCTGGGCCAGCTCGACCCTGCTAAGATAGTCGATGTGCGAAACAGCTTGCCCGCGCTTGCGCACCGCGTGCTTTAAAGGATTCAACATGAAAGTAGTAGACCCCGCCATCGCCAACCTGGCCACCGCCCAAAGCCTGTTGTGGACCCCCTACGGTATCGACGAAGGCCACATTCAAAAGGCCTTTGGTGAAATTTTTTCCCACAAGGTGGATTTTGCCGACCTGTACTTTCAGTACGGTTGCATTGAAGGTTGGTCGCTCGATGAAGGCATTGTGAAATCGGGCAGCTACAACATTGAGCAGGGCGTGGGTGTGCGCGCTGTCAGCGGTGATAAAACTGCTTTCGCTTATTCCGACGACATAGCCTTCAAACCCATTTTGGCAGCGGCCAAATCGGTGCGTGAAATTGCAAGCTTGGGTAAAACAGCCAATCGCAATCTGAAAACTGGCAAGGGCTTCGCTGGCGCTGAAAGCCGGGCACTCTACAGCCCTCTGAACCCGATTCCCACGCTGACATCGACTGAAAAAGTAGACCTGCTCAAGCGTCTTGAGCAATTCGCACGCAAGCGCGACAAGCGCGTGAAGCAAGTGATGGCCAATATTGTGGGCGCCTATGATGTGGTACTGGTGGCTCGCAGTGACGGTGTACTCGCCGCAGATGTGCGCCCCTTGGTGCGTGTGAACGTGAGTGTGGTGGTAGAACAAAAAGGCCGTCGTGAAACTGGTTCATCGGGTGCTGGTGGCCGTTACGACTTTGCACAGTTTACAGACGCGTTTTTGATGCACCATGCCCACACTGCAGTAGACCAAGCCTTGATCAATCTGGAAGCCCGCCCAGCACCGGCAGGCTTGCAGACCGTGGTGCTGGGTTCTGGCTGGCCCGGTATTTTGTTGCATGAAGCGATTGGCCACGGTCTGGAAGGTGACTTCAACCGCAAAGGCAGTAGCGCATTTTCAGGCATGATTGGCCAGCGCGTGGCCGCCAAGGGGGTCACGATTGTTGATGATGGTACTTTGGCCAGCCGCCGGGGTTCGTTGAACATTGACGACGAAGGCAACAAAACCGAATGCACCACCTTGATTGAAGACGGTATTTTGAAGGGCTACATTCAAGACATTACGAACGCAAGGCTCATGAAAATGCCGGTCACCGGCAGCGGTCGCCGCGAGAGCTTTGCGCATTTGCCCATGCCCCGCATGACCAACACTTACATGTTGAACGGCGACAAAACGCCTGAGGAAATTATCGCCAGTGTGAAAGACGGTGTGTACGCCGTGAACTTTGGCGGAGGTCAAGTCGATATTACCAGTGGCAAGTTTGTATTTTCAGCTTCGCTGGCCTACAAAATTGAAAACGGCAAAATCACTTACCCACTCAAGGGTGCAACCTTGATCGGTAACGGCCCAGAGTCGCTCACGAAAATTTCAATGGTGGGCAACGACATGGCGCTTGACGATGGCGTGGGCACTTGCGGCAAGGAAGGTCAAAGCGTACCTGTTGGTGTGGGCCAGCCCACCCTGCGCATCGATGGGCTGGTGATGGGCGGTACGCAGTAATTCAGCGCGGCATGCCGTAAGGGTCGATCGCATCGTCTTGCGCCCATTCTGCATGCAAGGCAGCCAGGTTGCCTTGGTCCCCGGGCTGTGGGCCCTGCAGCAGGTCTGTGTCTCCTGTAAGCCGGTAGAGCAAATTGGTGTCAATAGCCTGCTTTGACAAAGACCAAGGCCCCAATGGTGTTGTCACCAGCAAGTTGCTCGGACCTTGCTCAAGCAAATGGCTTGCGATTTCGAGCGCCTCGAAGCAGCTGTTGTCCAATGAAATGGCCAAACGAGTAACTTCTCTGGCGTTGTGTCGCACTTCATCGGTACAGTTCTCCAGTTTACGAAGAAAATCCGCATGACCCTCATCGGGTTCCAGGAACGTACTTTTGAGTTGTTGTGTGGCTGAAACGGCGACAGCCTGCGCTTGCGGCAACACCATCCATGCCGTGTAGAAATTGTTGACTAGCGGAATTAATGTCGCAGTCTGCCCCCTGATTTGTGTGGCCAGAGCCCTGACCGCTTCAACGGTGGGGCGTTGTTGGGCCTGGGGAGGTGCTGGGGCAAAATTCAATGGGTTCACTTGAATTGGGTTGATTCCGTTCATGCTCATGATTCGTCGGTTGGTGTATTGAAATTGAACGCCTGAGTGGACTCAAAGCTGTCAAAGTTCCTTGTTTTTCAGTGGGATGCCAACCACACCCACCCGTGACTTGTTAGAATTTGGTTTAGCGCGCTTGCACAGCGGCCATGAATTGATTACATTTAAAAGATGAACACGAATTTCGCGCACTCTTTTTATGCTTTTTTTGGCTTCTTTGCCTGGTTTGGGCAAGCGGCGGAAGAGGGTTGTGCGTAAAAACACATAGTTCGAACAGATCCCAAAACCGCCAGGCCTGAACCTCCTGGCGGTTTTTTTTTGAACCGACACTTTGAACAAAAAGCGCGCCAGCATTCAGGAGAATTGGCATGAACACGGTAACAGACGACTTGAGAATCAAAGAAATTAAAGAACTGATCACCCCTGCGGCCTTGATCGCAGACGTGCCCATTACCCCCGCAATTGCTGACACAGTCGCAGGTTGCCGTACCGCTTTGCACAAAATTCTGCACGGTGGCGACGACCGTTTGATCGTGGTGATGGGGCCTTGCTCCATTCACGACGTGAAAGCGGCCATGGAGTACGCCAACAAGCTGAAGGTGTGCCGCGAAAAATACGCGGAAGACCTGGAAATTGTGATGCGTGTTTATTTTGAGAAGCCCCGCACCACCGTGGGTTGGAAGGGGTTGATCAATGACCCCAATCTGGACGGCAGTTTCGAGATTAACAAAGGCCTGCGCATGGCGCGTGAAGTGCTGCTGAACATCAACGGCCTTGGTTTGCCCGCTGGCACTGAATTTCTCGACATGATCACCCCACAGTACATTGCTGATTTGGTCAGCTGGGGCGCCATTGGTGCCCGCACCACTGAAAGCCAGATTCACCGTGAGTTGTCATCGGGCCTGAGCTGCCCGGTCGGTTTCAAGAATGGCACAGATGGCAACGTAAAAATTGCAGTGGATGCCATCAAAGCTGCTCAGCACCCGCACCACTTTTTAAGTGTGACCAAGGAAGGGCGTAGCGCCATTGTGAGCACCTCGGGCAACGAAGATTGCCACATTATTTTGCGTGGCGGGAAAGGCCCGAACTACGATGCGGCGTCTGTTGAGGCGGCTGCGGCTGATATTGGCAAGGCGGGTCTCGCCGCCCGAATCATGATTGATGCAAGCCATGGCAACAGCAGCAAGGTGCCGAAGAACCAGGTAGGCGTGTGCGAAAACATTGCTGAACAACTGGCTGCCGGTGACGCCCGTATTATGGGCGTGATGGTTGAAAGCCATTTGGTGGAAGGTCGCCAGGACCTTGAACCCGGCAAGCCTTTGACTTACGGCCAAAGCATCACCGATGGTTGCGTGGGCTGGGACGACAGCCTGCAAGTACTTGAAACCTTGGCACAAGGTGTGCGCAAACGCAGGTTGGCTCAGGTTGTCTGATATCCGGTTTTAATCGCCGCCAACTGTTGGTGTAGTTCAGAAAATCCCGCCGGGTTTAAACCCCCGAGCGGGATTTTTGTTGTGCAGAACGGATTGAGTTTTGTTGATAAATCGAACTTCTTTTTTGGTTGGTTAACAGACTTATCCTTTTCACAAATTTGAGGACTATTCAAGATGTATTCAAGTTCTGTTGCTACCAGCAACCCGGTTGTTGAGCAATTCAATATCAACAAACAAAACTTAAGTAACCTGAAACGAGATATCTCTCCCTTGGTCAATGCAGCATCTGAGTTGGCGCAAACTGCGCGAGATATGAGAGCACATGTGGTGGCGACCACAGGTAGCTCCAAAGCCCTGATATTTTCTCCGCAAGGGGATTCAATTCAATCCAAACAATTAATCAAATTATTGGATGGAGCGAAAGATACACTCAAAAGTTTTGCGTCAAAAGCAAAAAGCCTCGACCAGGAAGTAGATTTCTTTTCGAATCATCAAGATGGTTTGTTCCAAGGCAATGTCGCGGCGATTCCTCAAGCTCACAAGGTAAATTGGTGCACAGGTCAAGTGGAAAAGATATTGAAACGAGCAAGCAAGCTTGGTGCAGACCAGGGGCCCAAGGTAACTACAGCCGTCAACAACCTGAGAATCGCTGCGCAATATACTCGCCAAAATATCCAATCGGATTTGGATACAAACGTTGTGGCTTTGAACAGGAATATTCATTAATTTTCCGATGAGAAATAACATGCCAATTGAACAAATAGCGAATTGTTGGGGTGTTAGCTCAAGGGGACTGATTGTGCCCAGGCCATTTATGCAACGATGTGCGAAAAAGTGCTTGGCGGATAATTCGTGATAGTCGTACCGCGAAAGCTTGCTTAGGGGGCTTTCGTGTTTTATTGATTTTCTCGAATTAATTGAATTCGTTCTTCAGCACCTGGGTGACTGTCCAGATAGGACGAGTCGGTAGAACCCGAACCATCCAGGCTGCCCAGCTTTTCATGTAGCAATTCAAGTGCGGCAAGGTCGCGCCCTTGTTTAACAAACAGTTCAATTGCAAACAAATCAGCTTCCCGTTCAAATTCTCTGCTGTAGTGCTGCGCAATCAATTGCGTGCCCAGGGTGCTGATCAGGACTGAAACATCACCTGAAAAAATGGCAATTGCGGTTCCAGCCAGAGCGTTTTGCAGCAATCGGCGGAACATGTGCCGAAGTTGAATATGCCCCAACTCATGCGCCAAAACACCAGGAATGGTCTTCGCCGGTAGGAAGTTCAAAAGTTCGTCGGTTAAAACAATGGTGCCGTCGGGTAAGGCAAAGGCGTTGGGACCAATTTTACTGCTGCGAAACGCAAGCCTGACATGGGACAACTCTGCGCGGCCTGCGATGAGTGAGTTCAGTTGCTGCTGGTAGGTGGATTTCGCCTGATCGTCTAGATTGCTGGGTTGAAAAATAACATCATCCAGCTCAATCAACACGTTTCCCATTAATTCCGACAGCTTGGCTGGTGGTGTGGCAAACGCGATCCATTTGCTGATCAAAGGCAAGCCTTGGCCGTAAAGGCCAATTGCAAACGCGATAGACGCGATGCCAATAAGTAGCCATTGAGTGGGGTGGTATTGAACTTTTTCAAACCAGCTTAAGGAAAGTACTTTCCAGGATTGCAGGGTGCTTGAGCAGCTTTCCCTATCAAATTCGAGTGTGCCCCCGTTGGGCAAATCAAGCACAATTGGCGCATTGCCGAAGCTTTCCGGGCGCTTGATATTGCGCAAAGCAAAGGCATGTTTTGTATCGTTGACCAAAAACACCAATTGCCCAGCATCGTTGTAGACATTCACGGGGGTACCTTTCAGTACCTCCCCGTTAAAGTAAATGGCCGGTAAAGCAGTGGGATGCGGGTTTGATCTCAAATGCCAAGTTCCAAACCAAGTGCATCCCCCATGCTGTCACCGAAAGCTTTTTGTTTGCTCTGCTCTTCCCGCATAATCTCGTCGATGCTGCCCACGGGGACGAATGCCATGTGTGTAATTCTGTAGCGTGTTGAGCGAATTCGTGCGAATGGAAGAAACAAACCCATGGTGCAAACCATCAGGAGAATATTGCTGATGTGGATCCATGTGGCCGCGATTGGGCTCGCCGTGCTTTTGAACCGATGCTGGTTTGCAAGTGTGGTGTTGTTCCACATCAGGTTGTCAATGGCGGTTTTCAAATAGGCGCCGAATGCAAACAATACGAGATAAGCCAGCAATGCAATTGCGCCGAGGCTTGAAAGCATGGCCATGGCTTGCATGGCCACATGTGCTTGTTCTTGCGCAGCGCTGTCTTCTGTCGTGGGGGTTTCTTCACTCAAGGGCATCGAAAAATCGAGCGCGTCGGTGAATAGGCTCATGTTGATGGCAAATGCAGCAATGGCCAGAAGAAACAAAGCCAGGCCAGCCAAAAATGTTGATTTCAGGGTGGTTTTGCCAAATTCGCCAAACTGAGCGCCGCACTTCAGCTCGGCGTTGCCGAACTTTGAGTGATTCATGACAAACAAGCGCAGGCCGCTGATGAACATGGCGAGAATGAATGCAATGCCAGTGCCTAGCAACAGTGAGGCTGCAATGATCATCAGGACTGAGGTTACCCCAGAGAATTCCAGGTTGATCAGCCCTCTACCGATTCCGAACACCATGCCAAGCACCACAAAAAAGCCCAGACTGATCAAAATGGTGACTATCAATTTGCCATAGGCCCTTTTAGCTGCGCCGTTGAAGCGGAAGCGCAACCCCCTATAGCTGCTGTTAGCCAAGTGAAAACGCAGGCTCATGACCAGAAACAGTGGCATCAGGAAAATCACCGACAACATGATCAGGCCCGCAAAACCTGGGGAGTAAGCCGATGAAAACAGGTAGGTCAGTGCGATGCAGACAACCAGCAAATTGCCTTTCAGTATTGCTTTGGGGTCGCCGTGATAGTCAAATCTGTTGCCGTTTAATTCAGTGGATTGGTAGAAATACTTGCGTGTTCGTACTTTGGCCCATGCCGCGTAAATACCCAAGGTTGCGATGGTGAGTACAAGGTTTACAAGCCAGATTTTGAAATATTCGCGGCCTGCGCCATGAAAAATGAACTTGTCAGGGGTGTTGGTATCGAGCATGGACTAACAGCCAATCATGTAAACGAAGTAAGTGACTTTGCCGCACCGGAAAGTTCATTTGTACGTTTCCCCACAGAGAGGTACCAAGAAGGAACCATTCTTGTATGTTTCCCCACGAAGCGCTCCTTAACTGATTCAGGAGTGTTGATTATGCAAAGTCCGATTGGAAATCTGCATGCCCAGTTGCAGCACAGTACCGCGGTGCTGGATGGTTTTATCTCTGATGTTCAAACTTTGAAGAAAGAATCCAGTGCATTGACCAAATCGGTCGACTCGCTGGCAAAAGATTATTTGAAGCAATGCCGACGTTTTGCCACGCCAGCAAGTGTGGCCAATCCGGTGATTCAAAACCTTGAAAACTTGCAGGCATGCAGCAGCCTTGTTTACGATCAGGCTGATAACTTGAAAGGCTGTCTGGATGCTGTGGTGAAAAACAGTTATAAACCCGATTTGAAGCGGGCTGATCAGGGGAAACCTACAAAAATACTGGTTCAAGCCGAACAAGAGGCCGCCACATTTGAAACCCACATTCGTTTGGCAGAGAGTTTGGTGGCCACTGTCTTGCCCAGGCGCGATGCACCAGCCTGCCACAATGCACTGCCCCGTGATTATCAACAGTTGGGTGACCTGAATTCAGCATATCTTGCTGTTCAGGGCTCCATCCCCACCGGTATTCAAACACCACTGCTGGGGCAGTTGCGGGTAGGCACGTTGACGGCTGCAGCCATGCATCTGCGGGATCAAATCGAGTCGCCAAGCGTGCGTCATCGTGTTCAGCCCTTGCCCCTGAGCCAGTAGGCAACGCCGGGTTTTATAATTTCAATCAAGCAGGCGGCTTAGGCCCGGTTAAGCTCGCCTCACCCATTACAATCAAAGTCATGTAGCAACTGTTTTACCCTGCAGGCACCCCATGACTAGCAAAGCAAAAAAAGACCAAAATTCCCAATACCTTGGCAACATCATTCGCATCAAGGGTGCCCGCCAGCACAATCTGAAAAACGTTGACATCGACATCAAAACCGGTGAAATCACAGTGTTCACGGGTGTGTCAGGCAGTGGTAAAAGTTCATTGGTGTTCGATACCCTGTATGCCGAAGGGCAACGCCGCTACGTTGAAACCTTTTCGCCCTATGCACGCCAGTTTCTGGACCGCATGGACAAACCCGATGTAGACAGCATTGAAGGCGTGTTGCCCGCCATTGCCATCGATCAGGCCAACCCCGTGCGTACCTCCCGCAGCACCGTGGGCACAATGACTGAAATCAATGATCACCTGAAGTTGATTTACGCTCGCGCCGCCCACCTGCATTGCCGCCAGTGCGGCCAGTGGGTACGTGAAGACACCGTAGCCACCATCAAACAATCGATACTGGACAAGGCCGCTGCGCAAAACGACCCACGCTTGGTGGTTACCTTTCCCGTGCGCGTGCCCGCAAAATTTACGACTCAGGAGATTGAAGATTTCCTGAGCGCGCAAGGTTATACCCGAATTCACCGCGAAACACCGATCAAAAAAGGCCGCAGCGTGGTGGAAAAATTGCTCGATGTGGTGCAAGACCGCTTCCGCGTGGCGGGTGTTGAGGAAAGTCGTTTTAGCGACGCCGTGGCCAGCGCCCTGCACCGCGGCAAAGGCAAAGTGAATGTGTTTGCGCTGCCTGAAACTGGCGATGAAGGGGCTGTAGAACGAGAGCCCTGGCGCTATTCCGAGGGGCTGCACTGCGCCACCTGTGATCTGGATTATTCAAGCCCGCTGCCCAGCCACTTCAGCTTCAATTCCCCCTTGGGCGCTTGCGACACCTGCCGTGGTTTTGGACGGGTGATTGGAATCGATTATGGCCTTGTTATCCCTGATGAAAACAAATCGCTGGAAGAAGGTGCGGTAAAGCCCTGGACCACGGAGAGTTTCAAAAGCTGCCAGAAAGATTTGGTGAAATTTGCCAAAAAACGCGGCATTGCCACCGATATTGCTTACAAACATTTGCCCGAAGAACACAAGTTGTGGGTGATTGAAGGCGATGCCAATTTTGACGGCAATTGGGACGGTCACTTGTTCTATGGTGTGGCCCGTTTTTTCGAATGGCTGGAAAGTCGCACCTACAAAATGCATGTGCGGGTCATGTTGAGCAAATACCGCAGCTACACCCCTTGCGGGGATTGCGGCGGTGCACGCTTGAAACCTGATTCACTGCTGTGGAAGTTGCCCAGCGATTCTGGCAAGCACAGCATTCATGAAATCATGCAGATGCCGCTATTGAAAGTGGCGCAACTGTTTAAAAACCTGCAACTGCCCGGCGCGCTCGATGAGGCCAGTGATTTGGTGTTGCAAGAAATTCGCACCCGCTTGGGCTTCCTCATTCAAGTGGGCTTGGGTTACCTGACACTGGACAGGCAAAGCAGAACCCTGAGTGGTGGTGAAGTACAGCGAATCAATTTGACCACGGCACTGGGCAGTTCGCTGGTGAATACTTTGTTTGTATTGGACGAACCCTCGGTGGGCCTGCACCCCCGCGACATTGCGCGCGTGGCTCAAGCCATGCAGCGTCTGAAAGAGGCCGGTAACACCTTGGTGGTGGTTGAGCACGACCCGCAATTGATGAACCAGGCTGACAGGCTCGTGGACATTGGTCCAGGCCCGGGTGAAGCCGGTGGCAATATTGTGTTTGATGGCGCGCCCGCCAAAATTGCCCAGGCAAATTCGCTGACTGCCCGCTACTTGAAGGGCGAACTGAAGGTGGTGGAAAACATCGAGCCGCTGGGCGATTCCACAGAGCACATTACCTTGACTGGTGTGCGCGCCAACAACTTGAAAAACATCGACCTCAAATTGCCATTGAACCGCCTGGTGGTACTCACTGGTGTTTCAGGTTCGGGCAAAAGTACTTTGGTACAAGACGTTCTGGTACCCGCCATTAAAAAAATAAAAGGCGAGCCCACAGAGCCACCGGGTGACTTTGATTCATTGGAGGGTGTAGAGCATATTTCACAACTGGCCTTTGTTGACCAGAGCCCGATCGGCAAAACCACGCGAAGCAACCCCGCCAGCTATGTGGGCGCCTTTGATGAATTGCGCAAGCTGTTTTCCAAAACAAAAATTGCCGTAGAGCGCGATTACAAACCCGGCTTTTTCAGTTTCAACAGTGGCGACGGCCGCTGCCCCATATGCGGCGGCAATGGCTTTGAACATGTAGAAATGCAGTTTTTAAGCGACGTGTATTTGCGCTGCGGCGAATGCAATGGCACACGCTACCGGCCAGAGGCACTGGAAGTCACGCTTGAACGAAAAGGCCAAGTGTTAAACATGGCGCAGGTGCTTGAGCTAACTGTAGACCAGGCCCTTGATTTGTTTGAGAAAGACACCGCACTGCTAAAAACACTGCAACCGCTTGCACAAGTGGGTTTGAATTATTTGCGCCTGGGTCAGCCCGTGCCCACGCTCAGCGGTGGTGAAGCACAACGCTTGAAACTGGCTGGCTTTTTGGCCAACTTGAAGCCCACTGCCAGCGGCCAGAAAGTGGCCAAGCGTGGTGACCTGTTTGTGTTTGATGAGCCCACCACCGGTTTGCATTTTGACGATGTGGCCAAGCTGATGTGTTCGCTGCGCCTTTTGCAGGAAGCAGGGCACAGTGTGCTGATCGTTGAACACAACCTGGATGTAATATGCGCCGCCGATTGGCTCATCGACCTTGGCCCTGAAGCGGGTGAATACGGTGGTGAACTGGTGGCCCAAGGCACACCTGAACAACTTGCAAAGAACAAAGCCAGCCACACCGGCATTGCAATTAAGCAGTATTTGGCGCAAACCAATTTGCTGGATGCTGCCGATTTGAACAAAGGCAGTGATAAAGGTAGTGACCACATGGTGGCCGAGGCTGCTGCCTTGTATGGGCTAAACACGGCAAGTAGCCGCCGAGGTTTGACCGATGGCATTGAAATTTTGCATGCGCGCGAGCACAACCTGAAGAACGTCAGTTTGACTATTCCGCGTGAAAAAATGACGGTAATTACCGGGCCTTCGGGCAGCGGAAAATCGACGCTGGCATTTGATATTTTGTTTTCCGAAGGCCAGCGCCGCTACCTTGAAAGTTTGAATGCCTACGCACGCCAGTTTGTGCAGCCTGCTGCCAAGCCCGATGTGGATGCTATTTTTGGCATCCCACCCACGGTGGCGATCGAGCAGCGCACCAGCCGTGGTGGTCGAAAAAGTACAGTAGCCACAGTCACCGAGGTGTACCACTTCCTGCGCCTGATGTTCGTGAAGCTGGGCATTCAGCATTGCCCCACTTGCGAAGTGCCCATTGCTCCGCAAAGCATGGACAGCATGCTGGCGCAAATCATGCAGCATTACAAAGGGCAGGAGATAACCCTGCTGGCACCACTTGTGCAGGGCCGCAAAGGCATTTACAACGAAATTGCAAAATGGGCCGTGGACCGCGGTTATGAACGCCTGCGCGTGGATGGTGAGTACGTGCCCACCAACCCCTGGCCCAAATTGGCCCGTTATCAGGAACACCACATTGAACTTCCCGTTAAAACCCTGAGCATTCAAGCCAAAGGTGAGAAAGAACTGCGCGAAGTACTGGCACTTGCGCTGGAATATGGCAAAGGCACAGTAATGGTCGAGACGCCCGGAAAAAAAGGCGAATCACCTGCCATTCGTTTTTATTCCACCAAACGTGCCTGCCCCAGTTGCGCGCGCAGCTTTCCGGAACTCGACCCGCGCTTGTTCAGCTACAACAGCAAACATGGCTGGTGCGCCAGCTGTTTTGGGGTCGGTGAAGAAGTAGAAGGCTTTGATGCTGAAACCACAGGCGAAGAAGGCAAGTGGCTTTCTGAGCAAGATAAAAGTGCAGACGAAAATGCTGAAAATGAAGAAGGAAGCTATTTGCGGGAAAGCATGGTGTGCGCATCATGCAATGGCCAACGCCTAAACCCCACCGCGCTGGCTGTGAAGTTCAAGAACAACAACATTGCCGAACTGGCCGACCAAACAGTCAGTGACGCTTTGCTGTGGGTGGATCAGCTTGAGTTGGATGAACGTGAAACTGCAATTGCCAAAGACATTCGCATTGAAATGGCTGGGCGATTGAAGTTTTTGAAACAGGTGGGGCTCGATTACCTCCACCTGAACCGCAGCGCGCCCACCCTGAGTGGTGGTGAAGCCCAGCGCATTCGCTTGGCCAGCCAGTTGGGCACCAACCTGCGTGGTGTGTGTTACGTGCTGGACGAACCGACCATTGGTTTGCACACCCGCGACAACCATCGCCTGCTGGACGCGCTTGAGGAACTTCGTGCCAAGGGCAACACCCTGGTGATTGTTGAACACGACATTGACACCATGCAGCGCGCTGATCGCTTGGTCGACATTGGCCCTGGTGCGGGCACATTGGGTGGTGAAATTATTTCCCAAGGCACAGTGGCTGAGGTAACCGCGGACAAAAATTCGCTGACAGGCCGTTACCTGAAGAACCCCATTCCGCACCTGCCAAGCCCCAAACGGCTGGTTGAAAAAGACACAGCACGATTGAGTATCAAGGGTGCCAAACTGCACAACATTACGGGTTTGGATGTGGATATTCCACTAGGCCGTTTGGTGGCCATCACTGGCGTTTCTGGTAGCGGAAAATCTACCCTGGCCCGCGACATTTTGTTGGCCAATATGCGTCAGTACGTGTTGAACCAAAACAAGAAAGGCAAGCCCGTACACAACTGGTTTGCCTGCGATGCCATTGAGGGCGCTGACCAAGTGGCCCGTGTACTGGAAGTGGACCAAACCCCGATCGGTAAAACGCCGCGCAGTTGCCCTGCCACTTATATTGGTTTCTGGAACCGAATTCGCAATGTGCTGGCCGACACCATTGAAGCCCGCATGCGCGGTTTTGCAGCCAACCGCTTCAGTTTCAATGCAGGGCCCGGCCGCTGCCCAGTGTGTGATGGCCAGGGCATGCAAACCATTGAAATGAACTTCCTGCCTGACGTGAAAGTGGTGTGCGAGGCCTGCCGAGGCAAACGATTCAACCCTGAAACCTTGCAAGTCACCTGGCGCGACAAAACCGCTGCGGAAATTCTGAACATGAGTTGTTCAGAGGCGGCGCCGTTTTTTGAGGCGCACCCTGCGATTGCGCAGGCGCTCACTTTATTGAATGACGTTGGTCTGGGTTACCTCACAATTGGTCAACCCAGCCCCACCCTCAGTGGGGGCGAAGCTCAGCGGATCAAGCTGGTGACTGAACTGGTGAAGGTGCGGGAAAACAAAGCGGGTGTACAAATGAGCCCGCCCACTTTGTACGTGTTGGACGAACCCACTGTTGGCTTGCATATGAACGACGTGGAAAAGCTGATTGCCGTGCTGCACAGGCTGGTGGACGCGGGCCACACGGTGGTGGTGATTGAACACGACCTTGACTTGATCGCCCAGGCAGACTGGGTGATCGACATGGGTCCAGAGGCTGGCATTGGCGGAGGTCAATTGGTGGCGCAGGGAAGCCCGCAAACGCTGGCCAAGGCGAAAGGCAAGAAAGCGGGGCACACTGCAGCCGCGCTGGCGCAGTTTTACGCCAGTAGAAACTGATATGTATCAATAGCTGGAGGAACTTTCGGGCCGCATTTGTTCCTTAGATGAAAGGGGATATTTCCCCTGTCGTTTTACTGAATTTCAGGCAAGGGGAATACATGCCGGCCAGTTCCTCCGGGGTAGGGAATTCACCCTCCTTACCTCCTCAAAGTGTTGTTGCGGAAAGTGCAGCCAAATCACCCTCTAGCGCAAAGACTGTGGGTGAGGGTGGCCTGTCAAAGGCTGCATCAGCCATTTGGAACAAACTGAGTGCAGACTTGAAGCAGAACCCCGCGCTGCATTGGCAAAATGCACTGAGCACCGCCGATGAACTGGCTCGGTCAGTATGTGGCCAGGATCTTCCCGAAGATTTTCAAGCTGATCTTATCGGCAATCTCAATCTGCTTGAACAAACATTGTTGGGGTTGAAAATTCAATCTACGGACGGACTACTTGTCCCCGGCCCCTATATCAAAGAGCTGCTCTCGGTTTTAAAGTTGAATGTTGTCACCACCTCCAAGCAACTCCAGACCCTTCACAGTCTCAAGAAGAATTCTTCAAATTGACCCCATGATTCAGACTCGGAGCTAATTCGTGACTCAGCATTCTCCTATTTCATCCAATTCAAAAGGCACAGTTGTTCCGCCCATTCCGGCGGCCGCATCCAATAAATCGGTGGTTCAGCCTCGGCCTTCTTCACAGCTGCTTGCAACTCAAACCAAAGCGGATTTCACACGCTCACCGCAGGCGCGGCCCAATGTCATCGAGTTACTTACTGAGTGCCATCAGATTGCTGGCACTGAAGAGGTAAGTAATGAGTTGAAATCGATTGTTGATGAGTTGGCGGTTCGTGTTGAAAAACTGGGTGGTGGTCACAAGTCGGATGATGTGAAGAATTTCATCATTGGACTCATGAAAAAAGCAGGCCCAGCAGTGGCTGCAACTCCCGCTGCAGCAACACCAGCAGCAACACCAGCAGCAACACCAGCAGCAACACCAGCAGCAACACCAGCAGCAACACCAGCAGCAACACCAGCAGCAACACCAGCGGGTTCCGCAACAGTTTCGCCATCCCCAGGGCCTGCAACGCCAGGAGGGACGGCTACCCCAACCCGCCACACTTCGACATCTTCTTTGCCGTCATCGCCACAACCTGAAGTTAAATCCGGCAGTGTTTGGAGTTGGTTGAATCCTCTTAGCTATTTTGGCTCGAAAAGTCAGTCCATTTCCGAGGTGGTGCAGCAGGTCGCCAGCCAGGACGGACTCTCGGGCAAAGTAGTCAAGCTTAAAAAGCAGCTTGAAACTGAAAAACAACAAAAAACAGTTCAGGCAGAACTCAATGCAGAGCTCGCGGCGATTGATGCTTTGTCTGATATCAAAGCGGTGACTACCGTATTTGAAAAACTTAGAACATCAACAGAATTGTTGAAAAAGGTTGTTGAAGCGAGAAAACAGGGTCTGGTTGGCGAACTTCGTCATGTCGAAGTCAGCAATCGAAAACAAGGCAAGTTGCTTGATGAACAGCGGGTTATGCGTTCCACACTTGATGCACTTTCTCCGACCAAAACACTCGAGGGGAAGTATGCCAAACTTTGGTTGACCAAGGTCCGTGACGGATCACAACTGCGTGAAGCAGCGCAATCTGCACAAGCGGGTTACAAACATATCCAAGAACGTTCTTCGCACGTGATCAATGTAACGTTGCCCGAATTGCAGCCTAAAGTGAATAGTCAGGTGGCTAAACTGGAGGCCTTCTCTAAGAAATTAAGCGAACTGAATAATCAACACAATCAGAGCTTAGACAAACTTAAAAGTGATTTGGATGTTGCAAAAAAGGAGGGGCGCGCAGGTGAAGCGTCTCAACTTCGAACCCAGATCGACCACGTGAATGATGCGCTTGGCGACCTCAAGAAATTGAGGAAACAATTTGAGGATATTGAGCATGATGTGGAGTTGGCCGGTGTCGATTTGCGCGCAATCGAAGAATTGGGTGCACGCGTCGCAGTCAATCGGTCGGATGTTAAGGATTTGCCGTTCAATCTGGCGATGTTGGCCAATGGCAAGGAATCCCCCTCCATTGAAAACGGTTGCAGTTTGAACCAGGCCCTTCTTCTGGGTAACTCTGGCTCAGGTAATCATGTTGCGCCTCGAGCTCTGACCCTGAGTCACCGTTTGGCTGAGTTTGGCTCTGATCTGAATCTTTTTCAAAACGAAGGCAATCCCACACCCACTACATCTCGGGGTGACAAGCGTTCGTTCTTGGCTGCTTTGGGCGGCGCGCTGAGGGCCAACGAAGAAAAAAGTGTCAATGATGTGCTCAACTTCATGAGTCGTCCTGAGGGGCGAAAGCATGTGCATCATTTGGCGGCCATTAACTTGGTCGCTGCCGGGTTCAATACCGAGACGCTTTCACTGGATGCGCCTTCGCTGGCTTATAAAGTGGAGTCAGGGTTGAGTGGGCTGAAAAAATGGTTTATTACGCCTACTGGCAAATTTGCTCGCAATCCGGAAGAACACATCGGTGTGCGCCTTACTTTGCTCGGTCATGTGTCCGAAGTGTTGCAGCGGGAGCTATTTCGCAATGGCAAACCAGTTAGTCTTGAGCATGCAGTGATTACACCACAGCACGCCGTAGAGGCATCGTCTTTGATTATTGCCGCTCTTCCCAATGACCTGTTGACGATTCATGGCGACGAAGTGACTCGCTTCGTTGGCATTCTAAAAAAGTTTGAGGCAGAAGTGGCGGCATCGACCAAGGAGAAGCCGCTTGACCCCCGCTCAATGATCGCCTTCAAACGTACTTTGAATGACTTTCATCAACAGGCGGGGCAGTGGCTCACCGAACGAGCCGGGGCGGGCGGGGCCGCAAATTCCCTGGCTTCAGCGCGTCAAATTTCGGCTGATCTTGCCAGCAAGGCACGTAAAGGTTTCTTCCGGCAAGCGAAGGCTTCAACAGGTAATTTCATTAACTTGGCGGGTGGAAGACTGGTGCGTGAGGGTTGGTCTGCATTCCGAGCCTACGTCGGTCAAATCAACCAGAAAGAGCGCATGTGTCAGGCCATTCGAAGCCCCGTGAATGTGGTGCAGGTAGCCCAGATGAAGCGGGATCTGATGGCTTTGGCCGAGAAAGAGCCGGGTTCGAGCGCGAACGCAAAAGCATTGATCTCTTACCTGGACGGCCGTTCCTTGAATGTTGAATTGAAAGACCCGTTGAGTCCCCGAATGATTATTGAATTGAAGCGCACCGGCGATTTTTTACAGAAAGCCTGGGCGCCTGTTTCAAAGGGCAAACAAGCTCCCACGGTCATCGGTTTGTCCGCATCTCAAACCAATGAAATTCCTGGTTTCGTCCACACCAAGCTGAGTCAGTTTGTAGGCAATCCCTTGTCGGGTTCGCAATCTTCCACGCCCGAGTCCGCACCGACAGTTGTTCCGGCGCGTGGCGGGGCAGCAGCAACCTCTTTCCGTGTGGAAGCCACCAATAAATTATCTAATAATCAGTGGGTTGTGGCCATGTGGGGCAAGGTGTTGAACCATGCAGGTCAACCAAGAACCAAGCAACTGCACAATCTGCAAAAAGATTATGAACGGGTGTTTCTCACAAATTACCCCGAGGGGGCGAGTCCACCCAGCGAAGTTGAGGTCAAGAAATACCATGAGAACCGCAGTGCAATGGCAGCCATTTCTGCGCATATTGCCTCGGAGGTCAAAGATATCCCGTCAGATATCGTCTCTAAAATGAAAGAGTTAACACCATTGCTGCTCGACATTACTCGAGGGCATGTTTTGACTACTGAATTGGCTGACCTTAATACGCGAGTCTTGCAGAACGTGGCGCCAGACAAGAATCGTTGCTGGTTGCGATCTGCATGGGGGGTGGCAGCACAGGCGTTGTCCAAAGAGGACTTTACAACACGCGTATCACAAATTGGCAGCGATCTGACCACAAGCGAGATTCAGGAAATTTATGATCAAACCACGAAGGCTCCCTTAAGCGGCATGATAAACAATCCTGCGCTTGAGAATAAGCAAGTTAACTTGATGATCGGAATTGCCAAAAAGCAGGCAAAGGCTTGGTCGAGTGATGCGCGAGCCACTTTGCAGGCCCTTGAAGCGAAGCGTGAGGTACAGGCAGAAGGTGATTTCGGTGCGGCATTTTTGAACGCCTTGAGCCTACCGGTGGTAATAAGAAACGGAAACGGCGATGCTCCTGATATTTATTTGCCCGAGAATTTTTCAGTTGATCAACAAGGCCATCCTGACACTTGGCCAACACTTCGATACGACGGAACCGGCAATACCGGCCACTGGCAGTTTTATCAGAAACCAGCAGCCGCTTAAGTAAACAGAGCAAGAAAGCAATATTGGTGCTTAACTTTTCTTCTGCCCGATTTTGCTTTCTTTGCCTGCAATCAAATTGGCAATGTTCTGCTTGTGTCGATAGATGAGCAATGCGGACATAATCGTGATTGCGGCAGCCTGCCCGTTGATACCAAAAAGCAGTACGTTGTAAAACACAGCAAACAGCGCGGCGATCAAGGCTGCCAACGAGGAATAGCGGAAGAAGTAGGCAATTACAATCCAGGTAATGGCGGTGGCCAGGCCCAGTACCCAGTTCAAACCAAGCAGTACGCCCAGCGCGGTGGCCACGCCTTTACCCCCTTCAAATTTGAAAAAGATCGGATACAGATGACCTATAAATGCGGCCAGTCCAATCCAGGCAATGTCGGTGCGGCTGTAACCCAATTGGTCTTGAAAATGAAAGGCCAGGGCCACAGCAAGCGTGCCTTTCAAGGCGTCACCCAGCAAGGTCAGTACAGCGGCTTTTTTGTTGCCGCTTCGCAGCACATTGGTCGCGCCCGGATTTTTTGAACCGTAAGTCCGTGGGTCGGCCAGGCCTACAAATTTGGAAACAATCACTGCGAATGAAATTGAACCAATCAAATAGGCGATTAGCAGGCCAGCGGCAAAATTAAGCAAAGGTGTCTCCTGTTATTGGGCTTTGGCGTCGATTTTAGCGACTTTTTGATCGTGGGTGGCTTTGATTGAGCAAGGTGTGCAGGTGTTCTTTGGCCACATGGGTGTAAATCTGGGTTGTGCCAATGTCGGCGTGGCCCAGTAACAACTGCACCACGCGCAGGTCGGCGCCGTGGTTAATCAAATGCGTGGCGAATGCATGCCGCAACACATGCGGGCTCACGGTGGTGTTGATTCCGGCGATTAAAGCCAGGCGCTTGATGTTTTTCCAGAAACCTTGCCGGGTCATCGGGGTTCCAAAATGGGTGACAAACAAAAAATCGCTGGTTTTCCCCTTCAGTAACTCGCCACGGGCCTGCTGCAAATACAGCTGAATTGCCAATCTTGCAGGTTCACCCATGGGCACCAAGCGTTCTTTTTTGCCCTTGCCCAGTACCTTGACAGCCCCCACATTCAGGTCAACGGCACGCAGGGGCATGTTCACCAATTCACTGACCCTCAGGCCGCTGGCATACATGAACTCAAGCATGGCTTTGTCACGTTGCCCGGCCGCGTTGCTCAGGTCGGGTGCGGCGAGCAGGTCCAGCACTTGTTTCTCGCTCAGGGTTTTGGGAATACGCAAGCCGCGCTTTGCACTTTGCAGTTGCGAGCAGGGGTTGTCTTCGCGTTGTTGGGTGGTGTTCAGCCACAGGTAAAAGCGTTTGTAGCTGCTTAATTTTCGGTTCAGGCTGCTGGGTTTTAATTCCAGTAAATCATGCACGTGGTTGCGAATATGTTCACTGCTGGCCTGAAGCAGGTTCTCACCAAAGTGTTCATCCAGCCAGTTACCCAGTTGTTGCAAGTCGCCGCGGTATGCCTGCAGCGTGGCTTTGGCCAATCCTTCTTCAAGCCACAACGTGGTACAGAATTCGTCGATGAGATCGGCATTGCTCTTCATTGTGGTGCTGGCAGCATGTGAAAATAAAGGTCATCATACCTTTAGCAGCACCAAGGAGTTTTGTTTTATGTCGATCGCAGATCTTCGAAAAGACTACACCCAAGCCACGCTGGATGAAGCCGACGCCCTGGCCAATCCATTCGACTTCTTCAAGCTTTGGTTTGAGCAGGCCTTGAATGCCGATTTGCCCGAACCCAATGCCATGACGCTGGCCACGGTGAATGCCAAAGGGCGGCCCTCGGCACGTATTGTGTTGATCAAGGGCCTGGACGCGCGTGGCATTACTTTTTTCACCAATTATGAAAGTCGCAAAGGCCAGGAATTGGCGCAGAATCCGCATGCAGCCCTTCTGTTTCATTGGACAGAACTGGAGCGGCAGGTTCGTATCGAGGGTCGGGTAGAGAAGTGCAGTCCCGAAGAATCAGATGCGTACTACCTTTCGCGCCCGGCTGGTAGCCGCTTGGGTGCTTGGGCTTCGCCTCAAAGCCAGGTGATCGACTCCCGGGAAGTCCTTGAAGCCAGAGTGCGGCAGGCTCAGGAAGATCAGCAGGGTGATCCGCAAACACGCCCTCCATTTTGGGGTGGTTACCGTTTGGTGCCTGATTTTTTTGAATTTTGGCAGGGTCGGCCATCGCGACTTCACGATCGCCTGGCCTACACCTTGCAAGGTGATTCATGGGCAATGTCCCGTCTTGCCCCTTGAGGAATGAGTAAACCTGTTCATGGTCAATAGCAAAACCGGCAAAGCCGCTACACCTCCACTGAAAGTACTCTTGGTCGACGAAGAACCAGGTCGGGCTGCCATACTGGAACGCGCCTTGCTAGATGCTGGTTACGTGTTGGTGTCCCGCCTTAGTTCTGCTGATCGTTTGGTTGAGCATGTGGCGGTGTCCCAACCCGACATCGTGATTGTGGACATCGACTCGCCCGATCGCGATTGCCTGGAAAACATGGCGGTGTTGTCTCGCAGCAATCCAAAGCCGGTCATCATGTTTTCGGATGAAGACAACGAAGACACCATTGCCAGTGCCATCAAGGCTGGCGTGAGTGCCTACGTGGCCGATGGCATGAACCCTGATCGCGTTCGGCCTATTGTGCAAGTGGCAGTGGCCCGTTTTCGTGAATTTCAGGCGCTGAAAAACGAGTTGCAGAAAACCCGGGATCAACTTGCCGACCGCAAGCTGATCGACAAAGCCAAAGGCCTGTTGATGAAGCACCGCAATTTTAATGAAGACGAGGCCTACCACGCCATGCGCAAGCTGGCCATGGAGCGCAATCAACGCCTTGTAGACACAGCACGCAACGTGATTGAGGTGTTTGAAATGTTGGGTGGGGGTGGCTTGTGATGCAACAGGAAATTCGCATTGGCGTAATTGCCTTGACTGATTCTGCGCCATTCGTGGTGGCCCAGAAAATGGGTTTCTTCGAGGCTGAGAGCTTGACTGTAGAACTGGTGAAGCAGGCGTCTTGGGCTACGCTGCGCGACAAACTGGCGTATGGTGAAATTGACGCAGCACATATGCTTTCGCCCATGGCCATTGCGCTGCAGCTGGGGCTGGGTGGTTCTCCCAAAAAAGATGTATTGGCACCATTGGTGTTGAATCGAAGTGGCAACGCGATTACGGTCAGCAAGGCCTTGGCGGCGTTGATATCCGGGCTGGTCGAGGGTGAAACCCTTGGCTCAGCCTTGCGTGCGGCAAAATCCCGGGGTGAGCGTGTGATGGTATTCGGCACGGTGTTCCCGTTTTCGATGCACACCCTGCAGCTGCGCCGTTGGTTGCGCTTGAACGATGTTGACCCGGATCAGGATGTGCGCTTTGAAGTGGTACCGCCGATCCGCATGGTGGGTTCATTGCAGGCGGGTTTGATTGACGCCTTTTGTGTTGGAGAACCCTACAATTCCTTGGCAGTGAATGAGGGTTTGGGCACTATTGTGGCGACATCGAATGGTTTGTGGCCCAAGGCCCCAGAAAAAGTCTTGGGTTGTACCCGTGCATGGGCTCAAGAAAATCCCGAGGCGATGACTGGTTTGACGAATGCTTTGCGTCGCGCGTGTTTGTGGTTGGAAGGTGGCATGGAGAATCGCAGCAAGGCAGCCGCTTGGTTGTCTACTTCGGATCATGTGAATTTGCCAGGCTCCGTACTTGAAATGGCTTTGTTGGCGACGATCAAGGGTGGGACCGATCCGTTCATTCAGTTTGACGGCGCTGAGTTGACCGAAGATCAGCGCCCCATGTTTGAATCGCTGGTGGTTGAAACCCATGCCTTGACCAGTTCGCGCCCCCTTGACGCCATACAGTTTGCAAGCGGCCTGAAGCCATTCGGTTTCTAGCCAATTGCATGGCGCCGATGTCGTGATTACACTTAAGCAGTAATGTTGCTCGAAGTTGGAGTGGAGTATGTGGCGTGTGTGGGTCGAAGTCTTGCGGTTTGTATGGATCACCTGTCTGGGCTTTGCCTTGTTTTACTCAAGCGCACAGGCGGCAACCCGCACTGACATCGACCATGCAATTGTTCAGTTGGGTAAAACAGTGCCTAATATGAAGCTTGAGGTTGAGCTGACAAAAACCTGGAGCAGGGCCTACGTGTCAGACCGCATCGAGGGCGCGCTGCTGACCATGGATCCTGACTTCTTGAACCGCTTAACACCCGATGGCGTGTTGTTTGTGATCGCCCATGAGTACGCCCATGTGCACCTGGAGCATCAGAAAAAATTGGGCTCTAAAGCCATGGAACTGGCTGGCCAGCCTACACCCGACATGGCTTTTGATGCGATTGAACGCAACCCGGCCACCATGGAAAAACTGCATGCAATGAACCGTCAATTTGAACTGGATGCTGACGAGGCTGCGACCAAATGGCTGGCCAGTTTGGGTGTTACTGCCTGCACCGAGGATGTGCTTCGCAGCATTGACGGTGCAGACATGATGATGCCAGTGGTGCCCTCGCACCCTGGCTACTACAGCCGTAGGCAGGTGATTTGCCGGAAGTGATCAACGGGTGAAGCGTTCCTGTGTCAATGACAATTGACTGGCAATCTTCGTCGCAATGTCTAACTGAGCTGGCTTTTTCGCAAAGCTTTGCAGTTGATTGAAAGACAGTTTTTGACTCGGATTTAAAGCTGTGTGTTCAAGCATCACCCATGCGCAAAGATTTTCCTGACGTGTCGTCAAATCCCCGGGGTTTGTTATTCTGCGACTCACCAGAAATTCCCCCAAGGCCATTCGCGTAGCAACGGGAACACCACGAAACATCTGGTTTTCAATGGCGTTGCATTTGCTCACAATCTCTTGAACAACATTAATCCCTTCAGATTCAAAAATTTGTGAGGCTTGTCGGCGGGCAGCAGCAACCAGCCCACTACCCTGGAGGGGGTCGGTGCCCGCTGAAGCGTTGTAACTCATGTGTTGAATGGGCGGTGCACTGGTAAATTGGGTTGGGTTCATGGTGACTAAATTGCGTTTTCAAAAGGTAAAAGGACACCTTAGTGAAATTGCAAGAATGTCAGTTCCATTTAAACTGCTTGCGCCACCCACTCTACCCAGTGGCGAACATCCACAGTGGCATCACTTTCCAAATGACCCAAACAGCCAATGTTGGCAGATGCTATTGCTTGTGGTTTGCCCGCCATCAGATTGGCCAGCTTGCGTTTCTTCAGTTCTTTGGACAGTTCGGGTTGCAATACTGAATAGGTGCCCGCTGATCCGCAGCACAAATGGGAGTCCGCAACTGGAGTTAGTTTGAAGCCAAGAGTAGTCAACACATTTTCAATCACGCCCTTGATTTGTTGGCCATGTTGCAATGTGCACGGTGGGTGAAATGCAATGGTGCCTGGAATGCGTTGCTGTTCAATGGCTGCCTTTACTCTGGTTCCAAGGCGTGCCAGCCCGTCGGTGTTTTGTTGGGTGATGAACTCGCCAATGTCCAGAGTTTTGTCGCTAACCAGTTTGGCTTTGGCGGCGTATTCCTTGTCGTTCTCAAAGTGGTGAGCGTATTCACGCACGGTTACGCCGCAGCCTGATGCATTCATCACCAAGGCTTCAGCCTCGCCGCTTTGTAGCAGTGAATACCAGGCATCAATATTGGTTTTCATTTGTGCAAGTCCACCCGCATGGTCGTTCAGGTGAAACTTCACGGCACCACAGCAGCCTGATTCCTGTACCACCATGCTTTGAATGCCCAGCGCATTGAGTATTACCGATGTTGCAGAGTCAATCGACGGCATCATTGCAGGCTGCACGCAGCCTTTCAGCAAAATAACTTTGCGTGTGTGTGCGGTGTTGGCAAATGGCAGGGTGGCGCGCTTGGCAGGCACTTTTTTCTTGATGCTTTCGGGCAGTATGCCGCGCACAGCCTTGCCCATGGCCATGCCCGCAGTGAACATGGGGCGGTTGGTCATGAGCATTTTCAGGCTTTCGCGGGTCAGTTTTTCAGCCATGGGGCGCTCTACGCGCTCGTCTACGATTTTGCGGCCAATGTCGATCAACTGGCCATATTTCACGCCGGAAGGGCAGGTGGTTTCGCAGTTGCGGCAGGTGAGGCAACGGTCCAGGTGTTGCTGGGTTTTGCGGGTTACCTGCTTGCCTTCAAGCACTTGCTTGATCAAGTAAATACGACCGCGTGGGCTGTCCAATTCGTCGCCCAGTATTTGGTAAGTTGGGCAGGTGGCTGTGCAAAAACCGCAGTGCACGCACTTGCGCAAAATGGCATCTGCGGCCTTGCCATCGGGGGTGTCTTTGATCCAGTCTGCGAGTTGGGTGTCCATGGGCTCTGCTTACAAAATAGGTGACAGGCGGTTGATGCTGAACACACCAGCCGGGTCGAATTGTTCTTTCAGGCGGCGTTGCAGTTTCAGCATCACCGCATCGGGTTGCTGGAATGCGTGAACGCGCGCAGCTTCGTTGGCAGTTCGGTACAAAGTGGCATGGCCGCCTACGCGTTTGGCCATTGCGCGAATTTGTTCGGCATTTACAGCAGAAGAGTCATCTGCACGGAACCAGCGCAAACCACTGCCCAATTCATGCACACTTTGACCATGCATGGCCAAATCTACTGTGGTGGGTGGCACGGCCAAGCGCCACAAATCACCTTCGCGGCTGAAAAATTCATGTTGCTGGTCGCGTACGCTGGTCCAGAAGGCTTGTGCCTGCTGCACCTCAATTTCCTGTCCACCCATGTTTTTAATGGCGGCCTGCACCGCGGCGCTGGCACCACGCAGGCGCACAGTCAGCTTGCCATTCTCAAAGAATGTGGCCGAAATGGGCAAGGGTTTGGACAACCATTCATTGCTTTGCGAAATGGCTTTGTTGACGTCCATCTCGAACTGCAGGGTGGCTTCAGCGGGTGCAACCGGCATGACCTTGATCGACAGTTCAGTGACAATGCCCAGCGTGCCCATGCTGCCGGGAATAACCCGGGATACATCGTAACCGGCCACGTTTTTCATCACCACGCCGCCAAAGTGCAGCAGTTGGCCTTTGCCATCCAAAAGGGTACAGCCCAGTACGTAATCTTTCACGCCACCACGGCTTAAACGAGCCGGGCCAGCCAGGCCGCTGGCGATGGCGCCGCCAATGGTACCGCCGGCGCTCAACCTTGGTGGCTCAAATGCCAATTCCTGTTTTTGCGCAGCCAGTGCCGCTTCCACTTCAGCCAGCGGCGTGCCTGGTTTTACCGTGATTACCAATTCCGTTGGCTCGTACTCCACAATGCCAGCCCATTGGCGCATGTCCACCTCAATGCCTTGCAAGGGGCCACCGTAAAAGTTTTTGGTGCCGCCACCCACCGGGCGAATTTGCGTGTTGTTGCGTGCAGCCAGTTCCACCTGCTTACACAGGTCGTCGATAAAGTCGCTCATGGTCTCGTTCTTTTAAAAGCGGGGCAGGTCTGCAAAAGGCACTTGACCACCATGCACATGCATGCGGCCATATTCAGCGCAACGGTGCAGGGTTGGAATGGCCTTGCCAGGGTTGAGCAAACCAGGTTCGTCGAAGGCTTTTTTAACTGCGAAAAATGCATCCAGTTCAGCACGTGAAAATTGCACGCACATTTGGTTGATTTTCTCGATACCCACGCCGTGTTCGCCGGTCACTGTGCCGCCTACTTCCACGCACAGTTCCAGGATTTCGGCACCGAAGTCTTCGGCGCGTTTAATTTCCTCTGGCTTGTTGGCATCAAACAGAATCAGGGGGTGCAAATTGCCGTCGCCTGCATGAAACACGTTGGCACAGCGCATGTCGTATTTCTTTTCCATCTCGGTGATGGCGTTGAGTACACGGGCCAGGCTTCTGCGGGGAATGGTACCGTCCATGCAATAATAGTCGGGTGACACGCGGCCAGCAGCAGGAAATGCATTCTTGCGCCCCGCCCAAAACTTCAGGCGCTCAGCTTCGCTTTGCGACACCTTGATGGCCGTGGCACCGCAGCCGTTCAGCACGCGGGTCATTTCCGCAATTTCTTCGGCCACTTCTTCCGGGGTGCCATCGCTTTCAAGCAGCAAAATGGCTTCGGCTTCAGTGTCGTAACCGGCTTTCACGAAAGGCTCAACCATTTGGCTGGCGCGTTTGTCCATCATCTCGAGGCCAGCGGGAATAATGCCGGCAGCAATCACGGCAGCCACGGCATTGCCTGCGTTGGCTACATCGTCAAAGCTGGCCATAATGACCTGTGCCAGTGCGGGTTTGGGCACCAGTTTTACGGTGACTTCAGTAACCACAGCCAGCATGCCTTCAGAGCCAATCACCAAATTCATCAATTCAAGGCCGGGAGCATCGGGTGCTTCAGATCCGAACTCAACGATTTCACCTTCAATGGTAATGGCGCGCACCTTTAACACGTTGTGCACGGTAAGGCCGTACTTCAGGCAATGCACGCCACCACTATTCTCGGCCACATTGCCGCCAATGGTGCAGGCAATTTGGCTGGAGGGGTCGGGTGCGTAGTAAAGCTGGTGTTGGGCCACGGCCTCGGAAATGGCCAGGTTGCGAACACCAGGCTGCACCACAGCGCTGCGCGATTGCACATCCACTTTCAGGATTTTGTTGAACTTGGCCATGCCCAGAAGAATGCCGTGCTTGTGGGGCTGTGCACCGCCAGACAAACCAGTGCCCGCGCCACGAGCAACCACCGGAACATTCAGGCGATTGGCCAGTTTCAGGATTTGAACGACTTGATCTTCTGTTTCCGGCAAGGCCACCACCATGGGCAGCTGCCGAAACAGGCTCAGGCCATCGCATTCATAGGGTTTGGTGTCTTCAACTTCATGCAAAACTGCGTGTGCGGGCAGAATCTGGTTCAGTCCTGCGATTACTTCTGCGCGCTGGGCGGCATTCAGTACAAAGTCTTCGGTGGGCGCATTCATAGGGGGTACCTCTTTGACAGCTTTAAAGAATACCTTTTTCAGAACCCCTATGGTAATTGGTGCTTGCCCGAGTTTCTAGGCACTCAGCTTTGCGGCTTTGTTAAAACACCTTTGTTTGGAATACGCTTTACCCTGGAAAATTACATGTTCATCGGTGCCCAAGGTCAAACCAAGTTGTGCCCAATAGTTGGGGTTGGATGGTTCCTCGCGCAAGCGGTGAAGCGCGGCGTCTATTGGATTAAAGAGAATATTGCTTGCGGTAATTGGTGCCCGGCACATCATACAACGCGGGTCCATGCCCTGTGCAATCGCCTGATTGGCCAATTTGCGTGCGCAATTTGTGCACGCAGTGTGCTGGTTGTTGCAAAGTTCAATTTCTGGATTGTTCTTTGGGGAAGGTATTTCGTAGCAAATGGGGCATTCAGCTGCATTTATCATGGGTGCTGCAAGAGGCGAAACGGTAAACACAGTCAGTGGCATTTGCTGTCGATGGGTTCAATTTAAATTTCCATTTTAAATTTCCATCGGGGTGGCCAGTTCGCACCTGGGGCGAGTGCGCATGCCGTAATCCCGCGCATCCAGCAGCGCTGGGTTCATGGCCAGTTGCATGGCACCCGCAAAAGCAATCATCGCACCATTGTCGGTGCACAAGCTTAGCTCGGGGAAGTAAACTTCCACACCACGTTTGCGCGCCGCTTTCACCAATTGTTCTCTTAGCAATTGATTGGCACCCACGCCACCGGCCACAACCAAGCGCTTGTGGTCTTGCTGTAGGCAAGCTGCCAAGGCTTTCTTCACCAGGGTTTCCACAATGGCCGCTTGAAAACTGGCTGCGAGGTCAGTTTTGTCGGTGTCGCTGATCACCATGGTTTCAGAAGGTTGGCTAACCCCTGCCAGTTTCATGGCGGTGGTCAGTACTGCGGTTTTAAGGCCTGAAAAACTGAACATGAAATCGCCACTGTGCAGCATGGGCCGGGGCAGTTTGAAGCGTTCCGCATTTCCACTTTCTGCAAGTCTTGATAATGCCGGGCCACCTGGGTAAGGCAGGCCGATCATTTTTGCGGTTTTGTCAAACGCTTCGCCAGCCGCATCGTCCAACGTTTCACCCAGCAGGGCGTAACGTCCCAGGCCTTCCACACCCATCAGTTGCGTGTGCCCGCCACTGACCAACAGCGCGGTGAAAGGAAAGGCAGGTGGGTTCGAAGAAAGCAAAGGTGACAGCAAGTGCCCCTCCAGGTGGTGCACAGGAATTACAGGCAAGTTCAAACCCATCGCCAGGCTGTAGGCAAAGGCGCAACCCGCCATCAGCGCGCCTGGCAAACCGGGGCCTGTGGTTACGGCGATGGCATCAACATCCTGTAAGGCAATGCCGGCCTGTTCAAAGGTTTCATCCATCAGCGGAATCAGGCGGCGAATGTGGTCGCGTGAAGCCAGTTCGGGCACCACGCCGCCGTAGTCCTTGTGCATTGCAATTTGAGAATACAGTGCTTGCCCAAGAATGCGGCCATCGGTGGTGCACAGTGCTACGCCAGTTTCGTCACAGGAGCTTTCAAAACCAAGCACGATTTTCGGAGAATTTGCAGCAGAAGTCACTTCAGGCGGCCAGAATGGAATCAACTCTTTATTTTAGCGTGGCTTCGATAAGCAATTGAATCTGAAAGGCTTCAAGTGCTAGTAATAGTCAAAACATTACAAATCGGAGACACTTAATGTTGATCAGTGTAAGCAGACTGCTGGGGCCACTGCTGTTGGTAGTTGGGCTTGCGGGTTGCCTGTCGGAAACTGACCAGGCAAGGGTTGGCAATACAGGCTCAATCGGCGGTGGTGGCCTTAGCCCTTCTGAAACTGAAATGCCGTTGCGGGTCAAAAGCCAGCAAACGGCCACAGGCCATGCCGCACGTGTTGAGCAGGTCGTCATCCCGGCATTTGACGGCACAGATTTGGCGTTAACTGTCTATTTTCCGGAGTTGGATGCGGGCGAGGCTACTCCCCTGTTGTTGCACTCCCACGGCTTTGGCGGCAACCGCGCTGCAATGCTTGATTTCGACGAGGCCCAACAAACCTCCGAAATTGGTGTAGACACTCTGCAAGTGGCCTACAACGAAAAAGAACCGATCGCCGGGCGTGCAGGCTGGTACGTGATTTCTTATGATCAGCGCGGTCACGGCGACACCGGTGGCAATGTCACCATTCTTGATCCTGAATTTGAGGGCAAAGACTTCAAAATCATCCTGGATTGGGCCGAAGCCAATTTGCCCAATCTGGGTTACCGCAGCAAGGCCGGGACATTGAACCCGGTGGTAGGCACCATTGGTCGCAGTTATGGTGGTGCTTTTCAATTGATTGGCAGCGGGCTTGATCCCCGAATTGATGCCATGGTGCCCAACGGCACCTGGTACGACTTGCGCTACAGCCTGAACCCCGGCGGTGTGCCCAAAACCACGTACCTCAACGGTTTGGTGGCCGGTGGTTTGCAAAGCAACCGTGGGCGCTACGATCCTTTCCTGTTTGAGGGTTTGGCGCAGGCCAACACCACCGGTGTGGTGTCGGAGGAAATCGCAAAGCGATTGGGCTCGCAAGGCTCCGTTTCCTACTGCGACTTGTCTGCAAACTTGCCCAGAGGCATGAACCTGAAATCAGATGTGCCTGCCTTTTTTGTTCAAGGTGCTACTGATGTGTTGTTTAACCTGAATGAAGCAATTCAAAACTTTGAGTGCTATCGCAAGGTGAATGCCGATGCGAAATTGTTGTTCGTCAAATACGGGCACTTGCTCAATGCTTTGGGCGTGCAGCAAGACCCCAATATGGCGCTGGAAGGCACAGGCGCCAAATATGCCTTCAATGAAAGCCTCATCTGGCTGAAAACCACACGCAATACCTGCCCCGCCGCCAACTGGGATGCTGAAACAGGCCGTTGCGTTATTCCGCTGAAAAACATGATGTTCCAGTTCCTCGCCCAGCATTTGGTGGGCGGCAGGCAATCCAGGTCTGCGGATTACCTGGGGTTCGACCCAGTGCCCTTGCCCGAAATTGCTTCAGTTCTTGAAGACAGCAGGAATGACCCCACCGCAGTTGAGGTGAAGTCCAATTCATCCAACCGCCCAAAACTGGAAGGTGTACGCGCAGCCTCGGCGTTTACTGCACCCACGCAGGTGGCGGCGGGCGTGGCAGGTCTGTTTTCTGGTTTAACCTCAACACAGGCAGCGCAGTTGGCCCAACCCGTGTATGTTGAATTGAACAATGCGAACTTGCCCGGTTGTTTCGTGGGCACGCCCAAAGCCACTGTGAAAGTAGAGCCAGTTGGCCCGGCTTCGCCGGAGGCGCCCATTGTGTATGTGGGCCTTGGGCTTAAGCGTGCCGACGGTACCCAAACCGTGTTGCACGATCAAATTACGCCGTTGAAAGGCTATGGCGAGAAAGCAATCGAGTTGCCGGGTATCTCGGTTCAATTGTTGGAAGGCGATTCGCTCACCTTGACCATTCAGGGCTACAACCCTGTTTTTGTCAGTAGTTTCAACCGCTTGCCCGTGCCTGTTACAGTCAGTGCCAGCGTGGCCTTACCCAATCAAGTTCAAGACCCAACCGGTTTTTGTACGCTGTAACAAACCAGCGCACTGTTCTACACAGAATGGTGCGCTGCACTAGTTGGGTGCCAGCCAGCCCGTCCAATACTCCCCCATTTCACCGGAATCAGCCTCTTTGTGGTGCAAAACCACATTGAATCGGCTGGCACGCCCCTTGCATTGATAGGGGCGTAGGTCGTCAACGGCGGCGATCTGCAGGTGGATTGACAGGTCTCCCACGGTTACGAAAGTGACCACGGGAGTTGGACAACGGCGTCCGTGCTGCTTCGTGCAGCCGGGGGCCGTTTTTTTTTTGGTAAATTGGGATTGAATATATGCTGATGTCCGTCAAAAAACAGAAGCTGGTGGTGATTGGTAACGGCATGGCCGGTATCCGGGTGGTTGAGGAGCTAATAAAGCTTGCCCCCGAGCTGTATGAAATTACCGTGTTTGGCGCAGAACCGCATCCCAATTACAACCGGATCATGCTTTCGCCGGTATTGGCTGGAGAGCAGAAGTTCGAAGAAATCGTGCTCAATGATTGGGACTGGTACACCAGCAACAACATCACCCTGCACGTGGGCCGAGAGGTCACTGAGATCGATCGTGTGAAACGCGTGGTGAAATGTGCCGACGGCACTGCTGCGCCATACGACCGCTTGCTGTTGGCCACAGGCTCCAATTCCTTCATTTTGCCAGTGCCCGGCTCAACCTTGCCCGGCGTGATCGGCTATCGCGACATTGCAGACACCGAAGCCATGCTGGAAGCGGCCAAGCACTACAAAAAAGCAATCGTGATTGGCGGTGGCTTGCTAGGCCTTGAAGCTGCCAATGGCTTGGCCATTCAGGGCATGGACGTGAGCGTGGTGCATTTGCCCACCTGGTTGATGGAACGCCAGCTTGACCCCACCGCAGCAGGTTTGCTGCAAAAAAGTCTTGAAACCAAAGGGCTCAAATTTTTACTCGCGAAGAACACCAAGGCTTTGCATGCCGGGCCCGATGGCCGTGTTGCACAAATTGAATTTGCCGATGGTGAAATTCACGATGCTGATTTGGTCGTGATGGCGGTGGGTATTCGCCCGAACGACAAGCTTGCCGCCAGCAGCGGCCTGCTGTGCAATCGTGGTGTGGTGGTTAGCGACACCATGCAAACCATCACCGACCCCAAAATTTATTCTGTGGGCGAATGTGCCAGCCACCGTGGTATTGCTTACGGTTTGGTGGCCCCTTTGTTTGAGCAAGCCAAAGTGTGTGCCAACCACCTCGCGCAGTTCGGCATTGGCCGCTATGAGGGGTCTGTTACCTCCACCAAATTGAAAGTGACTGGCGTTGATTTGTTCTCTGCTGGCAACTTCATGGGTGGTGAAGGTTGCGAGGAATTGCTGCTTTCCGATCCAATTGGTGGCGTGTACAAAAAGCTGGTTATTAAAGAAGACAAACTGGTTGGCGCCTGCCTGTACGGCGACACGGTAGATGGTTCCTGGTATTTCAAGTTGATGCGTGAAGGCAAGGCCATCAAGGAAATTCGCGAGAAGCTGATGTTCGGCCAGAACAATATTGGCGACACCGGCCATGAAGGGCAAAACCAAGCCAGCAAAATGGCCGACACGGATGAAGTGTGCGGTTGCAACGGTGTGTGCAAAGGCACCATTGTTCAGGCAATTAAAACCAAAGGTTTGTTCACCATTGAAGAAGTGCGCAAGCACACCAAGGCCAGCGCAAGCTGCGGTTCATGCACAGGGTTGTGTGAACAGATTTTGATGAGCACGGCGGGCGCTGATTATTCCGCCACGCCGAAAACAAAACCCATGTGTGGCTGTACAGACCACGGCCACCAAGTGGTTCGCGATGCAATTTTCAAGCATCACTTGACCACCAAGGAAGAAGTGTTCGCGACCATGAACTGGCGCACGCCCAACGGCTGTGCGAGTTGTCGGCCGGCTGTGAATTATTACCTCATCAGCTCCTGGCCCGGCGAGGCGGTGGACGATCCACAAAGCCGCTTCATCAATGAACGCGCACATGCCAATATTCAAAAAGACAAAACCTATTCGGTGGTGCCACGCATGTGGGGTGGTGAAACAACCGCCGCTGAACTGCGCCGCATCGCTGATGTGGTCGACAAGTACAACATTCCCACTGTGAAGGTAACAGGTGGCCAGCGCATCGATTTGCTGGGTGTGAAAAAAGAAGATTTGCAAGACGTGTGGAAAGACCTCGACATGCCCAGCGGTCACGCTTATGCCAAAGGTTTGCGCACAGTAAAAACCTGTGTGGGAAGCGAATGGTGCCGCTTTGGTACGCAAGACAGCACGCAAATGGGCAAAGATCTTGAACGTGGTTTGTTCAAAATGTATGCACCCCACAAGGTGAAACTGGCTGTGTCGGGTTGCCCGCGAAACTGCGCTGAAAGCGGCATCAAAGATGTCGGTGTGATTGGAGTTGATTCTGGTTGGGAAATTTATGTGGGCGGCAATGGTGGCATTAAAACCGAAGTGGCCCAGTTCTTGTGCCGCGTTAAAACTTCCGATGAAGTGATGGCAGTGAGTGGTGCATTCCTGCAGTTGTACCGCAAAGAAGGCTGGTATCTGGAGCGCACGGTGCATTACCTCGAGCGCGTGGGTCTTGAGCACGCCAAGGCCCGCGTGGTCGATGATGTCGCCAATCGCAACGCCTTGTGGGCCGAACTGCAAGCAGCACTGGCCATTGAAGAAGACCCATGGCACAAGCCCAAAGAAGCGCAGGTTGATTTGCGCCAGTTCATTCCAATCAAGCTGGCGGAGGTGGTCTAATGTCGGCATCACTACTTGAGGAACAGAAGGAAATTCAAATGGAATGGATTGACATTTGCGCGGTGGAAGACATCCCCGTGTTGGGATCACGCATTGTGCGCCGCCCCACAGGGCAAGACATCGCGGTTTTTCGCAACAGTGAAGAACAGGTGTTTGCCTTGCTGGATGAATGCCCGCACAAAAAAGGCCCCTTGAGCCAAGGCATCGTACACGGCACCACGGTCACCTGCCCTTTGCACAACTGGCAAATTGGTTTGGCCGATGGCTGCGCACGTGAACCCGACGAAGGTTGCACCGCCAAGTTCACCGTGCAGGTGGTCGATGGCCGCGTGCACTTGAAAGCCAGTGAAGTAAAGAACCACGGCATTTGATTTTTCGGAAAAGAAGCCAATGACCGAACTGCTGCAAGCCATTCAAAACACTAAAACAACCTGCCCGTATTGCGGGGTGGGTTGTGGTGTGGTGGTGCGCACGCAAGGCGGAAAAATTATTGATGTGAAGGGCGACGAAACACACCCGGCCAACCTTGGCAAGCTGTGCAGCAAAGGCAGCAAGCTGGCTGAAACGGCCACGGTGAATGTGTACGGGCAAGTGCGTGCAAGCCAACCTTTGCTGCGCATTCAGCGCGACCAGCAAGTCGCCCCCACCGACTGGAACACCGCGCTTGATTTCACCGCGCGCGAGTTTGCGCGATTGATTTCCACCTATGGACCCGACAGCGTTGGCTTTTATATCAGCGGCCAATTGCTGACCGAAGACTATTACGTGTTCAACAAACTTGCCAAAGGTTTGATTGGCACCAACAACATCGACACAAATTCACGCCTGTGCATGAGCAGCGCTGTGAGCGGTTACAAACGCACGCTGGGTGCTGATGCGCCACCTTGCAACTACGACGATTTGGCCCTGGCCGATTGCGTGTTTATCGCCGGTTCCAACATGGCGTATGCGCACCCAGTGGCTTACCGCAGGCTTGAAGCTGCGCGCGCTGCCAAGCCCGGTCACAAATTGATTGTGGTCGACCCACGCGCAACCGACACCGCGCTCATGGCTGATTTGCATTTGAAAATTCAGCCTGGCACCGATGTGATGTTGTTCAACGCCATGTTGCACGTGATGATGCAAAACGGTTGGCTTGACATGGCCTACATCAACAAACACACAGAAGGCTTCGACGCAGTGGCCAAAGGCTTGGTTGATTACACGCCCAAGCTGGCAGCCAGTGTGTGCGGAGTTCCGGAAGGCGACATTGTGACTGCCGCCACCTGGTTCGCCCAAAGCAACAGGACACTCTCCCTGTATTGCCAAGGGTTGAACCAGGCCACCACCGGAACCGACAAAAACACATCGCTGATTGCTTTGCACCTGGCCACAGGGCAAATCGGCAAAGAAGGTTCAGGCCCGTTTTCGCTCACAGGCCAGCCCAATGCCATGGGTGGCCGTGAAGTGGGTGGTTTGTCTACCTTGCTGCCTGCACACCGTGAATTGAATAACCCAGCGCATGTGGCTGAGGTGGCTGCATTTTGGGGTGTGAAGCAAATCAGTGCCACACCGGGTGCCAGCGCAGTTGAAATGTTTGATCAACTGGAGCAAGGCAAAATAAAAGCTGTTTGGGTGGCGTGTACCAACCCCGCGCATTCATTGCCCAATTCGCAGAAAGTGGCACGTGCTTTGCAAAACGCCGAGCTGGTGGTGGTGCAAGATGCCTATTTAACGCCAGCCACTGTGCAGTATGCCGACGTGTTATTGCCAGCAACCACTTGGGGTGAAAAAGAAGGCACGGTCACCAACAGCGAAAGGCGCATTAGCCGCGTGCGGCCTGCCATGCCTGCCTATGCGGATTCAAAAAACGATTGGCAAATTGTGGTGGAGTTTGCAAGGCGGCTGGAAGTGGAGTTACAAAAGCTGGGTGTGGAAAGCCCGCGCCTTCACAACACGGCCGACGCGTTCATGCCCTACACCAGCACTGAAGAAATTTTCAATGAGCACCGCGAAACCACACGTGGCCGTGATCTCGACATCACTGGTTTAAACTATTCGGTGTTGGAGACAAGAGGCCCGCAACAGTGGCCCATGCCCGAGGGAGTAGCTGAAGGCAAAGCCCGCCTGTACGAAGATGGGGTCTATCCCACCGCCACAGGCAGGGCCAAGTTTGTATTTGCCAATTATGAACCTGTGGCCGAAGAGGCCGATGCGCGCTTTCCATGGCGCTTGAACACAGGGCGTTTGCGCGACCAGTGGCATGGCGCAAGCCGCACCGGCACTCTGGCTGAATTTTTCTCGCATGAAGCCGAGCCTGCAATCGCCTTGCACCCGGCCGATTTCAAGCGCCTGAACCTGAAGCCACAAAGCTGGGTGTCGGTGAAGTCTCGCCGCGCCACCATCACCTTGCGCGCGAAAGAGGATGAGTCGGTTGCGCGAAACCAAGCCGTGTTGCCCATGCATTGGGGACCAGAATTTTTCGGTGGCAAATCGGGTGTGGGTGGTGTGAATGCGCTCACCATTGAAGCGTTCGACCCCTATTCCAAACAACCGGAACTGAAGCATTCCGCTGTGAACATTCAACGTGTGCACTTGCCCTGGCAGGTGGTTGTGTTTGTCTATAGTGAACATTGGCTTGGCCTGTGGCAGAAGGCCCGTGCGCTGTATGCCGAATTTGATGCGGCGGTGTGCGTGCCCGTGGGCCGCGAGCAGACCGGTGTGCTGTTTCGCGCAGCCAGTGCACAGGCACCTGCCAAGGAAGTGATTGATCGCCTGCAAGCTTTGTTTGAATGCGAGGGCGGCGATGTCATGGTGTATTCCGACCCGAAAACCGACGCACGCCGCCGCATTGGCGTGAAAGTTCAAACCTCGCCACAAGGCCAAACTGCCACGCTGAATAAAGTGTTCCTCGCTGGCAATATTGAATCAGAAGGCTGGTTGCGCAATTATTTCGACCAGCAGCTTGATGTCATGCCCTTGCGCAGCTTTCTGCTCGCACCCGCAAGCCAGCCTCCAGGCGTGCAAACCGAGGCAGTGCGCATGGTGTGCAACTGCGTGGGTGTGTCTGAACAGGCCATACAGGCGGGCATTGCAATTGCCTGTGCAAAAAGTCCCGGTTCAAACCTGTGCGCCGACGAAAACCAATTGCTTAGTGGTTTGCAAGGCAGCCTGAAATGCGGCACCCAATGTGGTTCGTGCGTGCCTGAAATTCGCAAACTGATTCGCGCACAGGCCAGCCTTGCTACAATGGTGTCTTAAGTATTTTTCAAGACCCTATGTCCAACTCCGCTCAAGCCGACAAATTTTCTTGTGCCCCCTTCATTAAAGAAATTGGTCGCGGGAAGGATGGCGCACGTGGCTTGCCCCGCGAGCAAGCGAAAACCCTGTTTTCAGCCATTTTGCGCGGTGAGGTGTCGGATTTTGAACTGGGTGCAGTACTCATCGCATTGCGGGTCAAAGGCGAAAGCCACGACGAGTTGATTGGTTTTTTGCAAGCCATTGCCCAGCACTGGCCTGACGAAAGCCATTCGCCTCATTTTCACACCCTGCAGGCGCTCAACGCGCAATCCCGGGCCGAGGGCAAACCTGTCATTGTGATCCCCAGTTACAACGGGGCGCGGCGCAAACCCAACTTCACCCCCTTGCTGGCAGGCCTTTTGGCGCAACGCGGCTACCCTGTACTCGTACATGGTTTGCAAAGCGATTTCACCGGGCGCGTTACCAGTGCGCAAGTGTTTGCCCATTTAAACTGGAATGCCGTTCACATGCCCCACACCGCACCCGTGTACATGCCCATGGCGCAAATTTATCCGCGTATTGAAGCCTTGTTGCAAACCCGCAAGGTACTGGGTGTGCGCAGTTGCACCCACACCTTGGTCAAATTGATGGTGCCAAGCGCATTCAACAATGCGCTTCTGGTGACCAGTTACACCCATCCAGAATTCTGGAATTTGCAACGCGAGGTGCTGTGCGCAACAGGCCACACTGCGCTGGTGTTGCGCGGCCATGAAGGCGAACCAGTGGCAGCCCCTTACCGCAGCCCCCGAATGGACGGTGTGAAGGCTGGCGGCACCTGGTGTATTTCCGAGCCCGAAAACCTGTTTACCGAACAGCCTGATCCACACCCCGATATTGACGCAGAATCAACCGCACGTTTAATTGAAATGTGGTTGAACAATCCGCAGGAAATGCCGCATGGATTTGCGCGTCAGTTGGATGCAATTGAGGCTGTAAATCGAGCACCTGAGCAAGCACCAAACCAAGCAACAAGCCATGCAGCAATTTGATGTCATTGTGATTGGTGCCGGTGCTGCCGGCCTCATGTGTGCCGCGCAGGCCGGGCAGGGTGGTTTGCGGGTCGCATTGCTGGACCACAGTGAAAAACTGGCTGAAAAAATTCGGATCAGTGGTGGTGGGCGTTGCAATTTCACCAATGTGAAGGTGTCTGAGGACAATTTCATATCTGAAAACCCAAGGTTTGCCCGCTCCGCCTTGGCGCGTTATACACCCGCCAATTTCATTGCGCTGGTGAAGCAATACAACATACCCTTTCATGAGAAACACAAAGGCCAGTTGTTTTGCGACCGCAAAAGCGACGACATCATCGACATGTTGGCGGCCGAATGCAATGCAGGCAAAGTGAAGTGGTTTCGCCCCCACAGCGTGAATGCAGTGGAACATGACGGTAGCCAGTTCAAATTAAGCACTACAGCGGGTGCCTTACAGGCCCGCAATGTGGTTGTGGCCAGTGGGGGCTTGCCAGTGCCCAAAATTGGCGCCACCGATTTTGGCCTGAAGCTGGCCAAGCAGTTTGGCCACACACTGGTCGATCAACGACCTGCACTGGTTCCGCTTACTTTTGATTCCGGCATGTGGGAGCCCTTTGTCGGGTTGGCTGGTGTGGCGCTACCAGTGTATAGCCGCGGAAGCGATTCCAATGCCCCCTGGTTTGATGAAGACTTGTTGTTTACCCACCGGGGCTTAAGTGGCCCCGCCGTGCTGCAGGCCTCTACGTACTGGAACCCGGGCAAGCCAATTACGCTTAACCTGGCCGGCAAGGACACAGACGCGGCGGCGCTACAAACCGATTTGCTGCAAGCCACGCTGGGTGCAAAAGCCAACGCCGAGAACTGGTTTGCTGCGCAAGTGCCGCACTGGCCCAAGCGTTTGGTGCAAGCCTGGCTGAACAAACCCGAATTGCAGTCGCTTGCCGGGCGCAAAGTGGCGGAGTTGGGGAAAAAACAACTTGGGCCCTTGGCGCAGCGAATTGCAGCCTGGCAGTTGGTGCCCAGTGGCACGGAAGGCTACAAAAAAGCCGAGGTAATGCGGGGCGGTGTCAGCACTGCTGATTTGCAGCCCAAAACACTCGAGTCGCGCAAAATTCCAGGCCTGTACTTTATTGGCGAGGTGGTGGATGTAACTGGCTGGTTGGGTGGTTACAACTTCCAGTGGGCTTGGGCCAGTGGCTACACTGCGGCCCATGCAATATTGGACCAAAAATAGTTGAAAACCCTTGAGAAAGCCGGCTTTCGCATGGTATTATCTTGGTCTTTGCCAGATTCTTGGCGGTAACTCTTTGCTCTAACGTATTGGGTTTTGCATAAAAAAAATATGTGAAATCAATGGGTTAGGGGTTAGAAAAGAGCTGAAAAACAACTTACGAACACCCGATTGGAGCCATATGCCAAACGTTCGCGTTAAAGAAAACGAGCCATTTGAAGTTGCCCTGCGTCGCTTCAAGCGCACTATCGAAAAAACAGGTCTGTTGACTGAACTGCGCTCACGCGAGTTCTATGAAAAGCCAACCGCTGAGCGTAAGCGCCTGAAAGCTGCCGCCGTAAAGCGCCACTACAAGCGCCTGCGCAGCCAAATGTTGCCCAAGAAAATGTATTGATTCGTTTGGCATGTCACTGAAAGCGCAAATTCTTGAAGACATCAAGCAGGCCATGAAGGCCCGTGAGCAGGCAAAGCTCACAACGCTTCGAATGCTCTCAGCGGCAATCAAACAAAAAGAGGTCGACGAACGCGTCGAACTCGACGATGGGGCGGTTCTCGCCATCATCGAAAAGCAAATCAAGCAACGAAACGAAGCCGCCATCCAGTTTGAGCAGGGTGGTCGGCCAGAATCGGCTGAGGCTGAAAAGGCTGAAGCTGCTGTTTTGGCATCTTATCTTCCCGCGCAATTGTCCGAAACAGAAGTTGTGGCCGAAATTCAGGCCATTGTTCAGGCAGTGGGCGCAACTGGCCCGCAAGACATGGGCAAAGTAATGGGCGCAGTGAAAGCCAAGCTGGCTGGAAAGGCTGACATGAGCAAAGTATCTGGGCTGGTCAAGGCCGCTTTGGCCAAATAAGCTGGCCCATCGCAAACCAACTGCTCGTTTCCTCCCCTTTGGGTTTGTTATTCTAGAAGTCGGGCCATTGGCTCTGATTTTTCTGCATGTGAATTCACCCAAACTGCATGATTCCTCAAAGCTTTATTGATGACTTACTGTACCGCCTCGACATTGCCGATGTGGTGGGGCGTTATGTGCAGTTAAAAGCGGCCGGGGCTAACTTGCAGGGCTTGTGCCCATTCCACAACGAGAAGTCTCCATCATTCACGGTCAGTCCGTCCAAGCAGTTCTATCACTGTTTTGGTTGTGGTGCACATGGCAATGCAGTGGGATTTGTGATGGAGCACCTTGGGCTTACCTTCCCCGAGGCCGTTGAAAACCTGGCGGGCAATTTGGGCATTGATGTGCCTTATGAAAAAGGCATGGATGTTCCGGCCGAGGTGCGTTCCGAGCGGGAAGAGCTGGTTGAGTTGCTGACACGCGCTGCCAACTATTACAAGGCACAGCTTAAAAAAAGCCCGGTGGCCATTGATTACCTGAAGAACCGCGGATTGACTGGGCAAGTGGCCGCCCGCTACGGCATGGGTTACGCGCCCGATACTTACCAAAACCTCGAAGCCGTGGTCGAGAATTACGCAAGCAATACCCAGCTGGATTTGGCCGGGTTGACCAAAATCAGCGACAGCAACCGTCGGTACGACGCCTTTCGTGGCCGCATCATGTTCCCGATCCGAAATGCCAAAGGGCAAGTGATCGGGTTTGGTGGTCGCGTGCTGGGCGATGAAAAACCCAAATACCTGAACAGCCCCGAAACGCCTGTGTTTTCCAAGGGGCATGAGGTGTATGGCCTGTTTGAGGCACGCCAGGCCATTCACAAAATGGGTTATGCCCTGGTCACCGAAGGCTATATGGACGTGGTGGCCTTGGCACAGTGGGGTTTCGAGAACGCAGTGGCCACCTTGGGTACGGCTGTGACACCTGACCATGTGTTGAAGTTATTCAAGCAAACCGACAGGTTGGTTTTTGCCTTTGATGGCGATGCGGCTGGTCAAAAGGCGGCATGGCGCGCCTTGCAGGCTTGTTTGCCACACGTTAGCGAAAACAAGCGGGCCGATTTCATTTTCCTGCCCGCCGAGCATGATCCTGACTCCTTTATTCGAACCGAAGGGCCAGATGGCTTCGAGGCCATGGTGGCGCAAGCCGCCTCCTTGTCAGAATTTTTGGCGCGCTACCTGGAGCGCAACTACCCCTTGCAGCAAATTGAGGGCAGTGCGGCTGCCATTTCATTCTTGAAGCCTTTAATTGTGCAAATGCAGCCCACCGTTTACAGGTCGTCGTTGTTGCGTGCATTGGCGAATTTGCTGGGCGCCACACCCATGGAGCTTAGTCGCCACTTGGGTTTGAAAAGCCGCGAGGGCGGGGGTGATTACTTTTCGCCGAAAAACAAGGGGCAGTTTCAGGGGGGGCAGCAAAATGGGCAGCAGGGCAAATTTTCCGGCAAGAAGTTCAGTAAACGGTTTGGAAAGTTCGACGACGAGCCATTACAAAACAATTGGGGCCCCAGGCCCACTGCAAAATCGCCGTTATTAAGCCTGGCTGCGCGGGTTATTCGCGCACCCCAGCTTGTGGAGTTGTGTAATTCATTGCTTGAGCTGTACGAGCGAGAGCAAGACCCCGCAGCCGAGGTGCACAGTTTTGTTCATTTGCTTGAAAAAGTCAGAAACGACCCCAACTTGCTAGAGGCTAGGCTTCAACATGCCTTCAATGACGAAGTGCATCAAAATTGGGTTAACTCGGTTCTGAAAGAAGCGCGCAGTTTGGATGATTCCCTCGATTTTGAAACCGAGTTGCGTTCTGGCGTGTATCAATGTAGCGAGCTGTGGTTTAAGGCTGAGCTGGAGCGGCTAACCGCCGAGATGCCCACACAGGGGGAGCAACTCCGTTGGTATCACGAGTGCATGCAACGCTTCCAAGAATTAAAACAAAAGCGAGTTAATCAGTTATAATTAAGGGTTACGGTGCAGCTTTTGCATCTTTTTGTAGTGCGCATTTGCGCATTAGGTGGCTGTTATTGAGTTGTTCAGGGAATGAATGTTCAAAATACTCAACATTTTTTCAAAAACACAGGAACAGAAAGCCAAATCCGGCCACAAAACCAAGTCTGCGAAGTCACAAACCGTGAGTTCTCAGCAAACCGATACACACACACAGATTCCTGGTGGCCAAAAGCCGGAGAAGGAATCCTCCACTAAGGCATCCAAACGCAAGGGAGCGTCGTCAATGGCAGGGAAGAAGGTTTCTCCTCAAAAGGCAACTGTAAAAGAAGCGAAAGTAAACACCGTGGTTAAGAAGACAGAATCCAAGAAAACAGCACCTGTTGCTGAAAAGCCTGTGAGCAAGAAAGCCGCTGCGCCCGCACCCGCACCTGTTGTGGCCGATGAAACGCCCAAGCGTGGCCGCAAGCCCAAAGTGGTTGAAGCTGCTGCCGAGCCAGTGGCCAAGGCAGCCAAGCCTGTAGCCAAAGCGGCGGCCAAGCCCGTCAAGGTGGCGGAGCCTGTTGCTGTTGAGGAAGTACAGCCCAAAAAACGCGGTCGCAAGCCCAAGGTGGTTGAACAGGCGGCGCCAGCGCAAACCGCTGAAGCCCCCAAGGGGCGTGGACGCCCGCCCAAGGCTGGCAAGCCCAAGGCTGAAGAAGAGGACGACGAGGACATCGATTCCGGTGCAGACGCATCGATCGACTCCGACGATGTGCCCGAAGACGACGATTCAGATGCCAAAAAAGCCGACCTGGTGATCATGCCCAAGCGTGGTCGCGGCTCCAAGGCCAAAGACAAAGCGCTGATCAACTCGGCTTACCTCAGCTCGGCCAACGCCACTGTTGAAGAACTCGAATTGCGCCGCAACCAGCTTAAAACCCTGATCAAAATGGGTAAAGAGCGCGGCTACCTGACCTTTGCTGAAATCAACGACCACTTGCCTGACGATGTAACCGACGGCGAAGTGATCGAAGCCATGGTCAGCACCTTCCACGACATGGGTATCACTGTTTACGAACAGGCCCCTGACGCGGAAGCCTTGTTGATGAACGACAACGCACCAGTGGGTACTTCTGCCGAAGACGCAGAAGAAGAAGCTGAAGCCGCGTTGAGCAACGTCGATTCTGAATTTGGCCGCACCACCGACCCCGTTCGCATGTACATGCGTGAAATGGGTACGGTTGAGTTGTTGACTCGCGAAGGCGAGATTGAAATTGCCAAGCGAATTGAAGCTGGCCTGAAAGACATGGTGCAAGCCATTTCAGCGTGCCCAGCCATTGTCGAAGACGTGGTTGGCCTGGGCCAGCGCATTGCTGAAGGTTTGTCGACGGTAGATGAAGTGGTTGACGGCATTGTTGACGACTCAATTACAGATGACATGGTTGAAGCCGCAGCGCCTGAAGAGGTTAGCGACGACGAAGACAGCGATGACGAAGAAGAAGGCAATGACGGTGGTACCACCTCCGGCATGTCGGCCCGTCAGCTGGAAGAACTCAAGAAGAATTCGCTGGTGGTTTTTGCTGAAATTGAAAAGCAGTTTGCCAAGCTGAAAAAAGCACGTGCAGATGGTGGCTACAATTCTGCGGCCTACAAAAAAGCCAAGGAAGCGATTGCTGAACAGTTCATGAAAATTCGCTTCACTGCCAAGCAGGTTGAGCGCCTGTGCAGCATTTTGCGTGAGCAAGTGGACAGTGTTCGCAAAATTGAACGTGAAATTTACGACATCGCCGTAAACCGCGTGGGCGTGCCCCGCGAGCAGTTCCTCGATAAATTCCGTGGTCATGAAGTGGAAGCGGCGTGGGTAGATACATTCAGCGCATCCAACGCGGCTTGGGCTGAAACCTGGGCGCGTAATATTCCTGCGATCAACGAATTGCAGCAAAAGCTGGTTGCCATTCAAGACGCGGTTTCTTTGCCTTTGAATGACTTGCGCGCGATCAACAAACAAATGGTGTCCGGTGAAAACCGTGCCCGTTTGGCCAAGCGTGAAATGATCGAGGCCAACTTGCGTTTGGTGATTTCGATTGCCAAGAAGTACACCAACCGTGGCTTGCAATTCCTGGATTTGATCCAGGAAGGCAACGTGGGCTTGATGAAGGCGGTGGACAAGTTTGAATACCGCCGTGGCTACAAGTTCTCAACCTATGCCACCTGGTGGATTCGCCAGGCCATTACCCGCTCCATTGCTGACCAGGCACGCACCATTCGTATTCCGGTGCACATGATCGAAACCATCAACAAGATGAACCGTATCAGCCGTCAAATTCTGCAGGAAACCGGTATTGAGCCCGATCCCGCCACCTTGGCCGAGCGCATGGAAATGCCCGAGGAAAAGATTCGCAAGATTCTGAAAATCGCGAAAGAGCCCATTTCGATGGAAACACCGATTGGCGACGACGACGATTCTCACTTGGGCGATTTCATCGAAGACAATCACACTTTGGCCCCGCAAGACGCTGCACAGTACAGCAGCCTGCGCTTTGTCACCAAAGATGTACTCGATTCGCTGACCCCACGCGAGGCGAAAGTGCTGCGCATGCGTTTTGGTATTGAGATGAGCACCGACCACACGCTGGAAGAAGTGGGCAAGCAGTTTGATGTAACCCGCGAGCGGATTCGTCAAATTGAAGCCAAGGCACTTCGCAAGCTGCGTCACCCCAGCCGTTCAGACAAGCTGAAAAGCTTCCTGGAAGGCGAATAAAGCTTTTGAAAGGTAAAGTGGGGCTGTAGCTCAGCGGTTAGAGCAGAGGACTCATAATCCTTTGGTCGAGGGTTCGAACCCCTCCGGCCCTACCAATAACAACTAGGACTTAGAGGCGGTACGCTTCTAGGTCCTTTTTGTTTTTTCATTGCCTGTGTTGAAATTAAGTTTGCATCCACTTCAAGCCCTGAAGCGTCACCTTCGAAATGACATAAAACCGAATAGCCCGGCCCAACACCACTGCCGGTAAAAAAGCCGCCAGGGGCATTGCGCCTGCGCCTGCGGCCAGCGCCAGTGTTTTAAAGGGAATGGGCGCAAATGCCGCGATAAACAAAATAGGCGGGCCGTATTCAGCCATCAGTGTTGTGGCCTGGTTTATTTCTTCCAGGTTAACCGATTGTGCCCATGTGGCCAATTCACTTGCGAATGCAAACCCAAGTAAGTACGCTGAACAGGCACCAGCCACCGAACACAGCACGCATGCGATCATCAGGGGTTTCCAGCGGTCTGGGCGACCTATGATCATGGGCGGCAACATGATGTCGCTGGGCACGGGAAAAATGAATCCACCCAGGTAGGTCAGCAGACACATGGCTGCAATGCCGAAACGGCTGTTGGCCAGTTTCTCGCAAATGGATTTGAGCATGGCCTGGTGTCGCTTTGGGGGATTGGTCAAGTGTTCTATATTGACCGAGCAATGTTTCAGGTCTTAATCAGCAGGGCGTTGAATTCACGTATCACCTGCGTAAATGCGTCTGCATTCAATGTTTCCAGGCGATGCGCTCGCAACTTGGCAACGTGTTCAAAGGTCAGGGGTTCTGCTTCGATAACACCCATGGTCCAGTTGTCGAACATGCGCTCTTTCATCGGCGAAATTTGAATGATTCGACTGTCGGTGTGCCGCTTGTCGTCGAGAATTTTCATGTAGGTGCGCAGCACATTTTGCTCTGGCCCTTCAAGCACTTGCATGAACATGCCACCTCCGTGAACCAGCACGCCTGTGATTCCCGCTGCGCTGTTGTTTTTCCTGGAGATCAACAAGATTTCTTTCAGCACTTCTTCACTGAAATCGGACTTGGCCTGGCTGCAATACAAAAGACGAATCATGAGCAGCACTCCGGGTGGGCTGGGGGTTTGGCGATTTGATTTCACTATGTTAGTGGGTTGATTTGATCGCGCGTCGATAGAGGACATGGGTAATTTGGGTGGCAATTCCTGCTTTGTCGGGATTTACTCGGCGCTGGCTTCTTCATTTTCTGACATGTTGTCGGCCGAAGTCCTGTAATCATTTTCCTTTGTGCCTGATTTATATCGGGAATCGTTCTAAGTATCTTTTTGTTTTTCCGCCTCAACAAACCAACCTTCAGCATCATCATGATCTCTGGCGACAAACCCCCGATAGCCTTCACCATGCCCGATCCCAAGAAGGCGGACGCATTGGCCGCCTCGCGCCCACCGGAGGTGAAAACCGCCGCAGACCGGGATGGTGCCAGCGTGGTGGTGTCGATCTCAAGGCCAAGGGGCACCATGTTGGTGGACAGTACCACCCCATTTGATGCGGACAAGGTGGAAATGATTCGCCGTCAGCTGAGTGAGGGAGGCTTGAAAATTGATGCCAGCATAGTGGCTGATCGCATGATTAATGATCAAAAAGCACTGTTGGGAGGGTAAATTCTCAAAAGTGTTCACTTAAAAAATCCATTTCAATCAAATAAAAAAATATCAATACAATCAATTATTTAGTCAATAAAATAAGTGTACAGTTGTACTCTTCTGACACTTTATTCTAGTTTTTTCAGCAAAATCTCTTGCGAAAAACAGGCGTTATTAGTTACATTGGTGCACATCTGTTCACTAACGTGGAAAACGCAATGAGAACCAACAGCCAACTGTCCAACAAAGTAGTCCGCGGACTCTCCAAAATTCTGGGTCAGGAATTCGTTACCTTCTGGCTTGAGCAAGCGGGCAGCACCCATTCAAGCGATCGTTGTCTGGCCGAGGTGGTGCGTATTGATCGCGAGACTGCGGATGCAGTCAGCCTGTGGTTGCGCCCCAATGCTTTGTTCAAAGGTTTCGAGGCTGGCCAGCACGTGAACCTGAGCATTACGATTGATGGTGTGGTGCACACGCGTTCATACAGCTTCAGCAGCGCCCCCACTGAAAGTGGGTTGGTGCGCCTGACTGTCAAGCAAACTCCAACGGGTCTTGTATCACGTTATGTAGTGAACCAACTTGAAGTGGGCACTGTGGTGGAACTGGGCGATGTGTTTGGTGACATGACCCTTGCACACACTCAGCCCACATTGAGCCAACAACGCCCCAGCATGTTGCTGCTGGCAGCCGGCAGCGGTATTACACCCATGATCAGCCTGATTGAAGAACTGGAAGTACAGGGTTGGCCAGCAGATGTAACCTTGATGAGCTGGGCGCGCAACCCGGAGGACGTGTTGTTTGACACAACACTGAAAGCCAAAACCAACGAACACTTCAAGTATGTACGCTTGCTGGAAAGCGGCGCCAACCTGGCCGAAGGTGATTTGGCTGGTCGCCCAAGTGCAGCGCAGTTTGCTGCTGTTGCTGGCGCGCTGGACAACACCGATGTGTACGCCTGCGGCCCCGATGGTTTCATGACTGCACTGCGCGGTATTTTGGGCGATGCGCCCAAGAGTTTTCATGCCGAGTCATTCACACCCATGGCCTTGAGCATTGATGAAAACGCAGAAGTAAAAACATTCACTGTGACCCTGACCAAAAGCAATCGCATTCTTGAAGTGAGCAACAACAAGCCACTGCTGAAAGCATTGCAAGAGCAGGGTATTAACCCCCCACACGGTTGTGGCATGGGCATTTGCAACACCTGTTCATGCGAGAAGCTGACGGGCACCACGCAAAACATGCAAAACAAATCGGTGTGTGGCACCAACAATACGGCGCTGCGTTTGTGTATCAACGCCGCCCAAGGCCCGGTTTCACTGGACCTGTAAAAGCAAAATCTAAAAATACTGGAGCAAATCATGAGAAAAGCTGACCGCAAATTGAGCCCCGCTGAACTGGAACAGTTTGGTGCCGAGATTGAAGCGATTCGCCAGAAACATTTGGCGGATGTGGGTGAACGCGATGCCAAGTACATCACCAAAATTGAGAAGGCTGTGCGCTATACAGAAATCGCAGGCCGTGGCCTGTTGATGGCTGGTATTTTTCCGCCAGCATTCATTCTGGGTACGCTGACACTTGGCGTGTCGAAAATTCTGGAAAACATGGAGCTGGGCCACAATGTGATGCATGGCCAGTACGACTTCATGCAGAACAAGCGCCTGATGGGTCAAACCTACGAGTGGGACACCTGGTGTACCGCCGATAACTGGCGCTACAGCCACAACTACCGCCACCACACCTACACCAACGTGCTGGGTGAGGACCATGACATTGGTTATGGTGTGTTGCGCCTGTTCCCTGAACAAAAATGGGAACCTCGTTTTTTGGCCAACGTACCGCTGATGGTAATTTTGGCTACCTTCTTTGAAAATCTGCTGGCTTTGCAAACGCTTGAACTTGAAAAAGTTATCAGCGGTGAAAAAACCCTGAAAGAAACCAAAGACCGCGCCATTCCTACTTTCAAGAAAGCGGGTCGCCAAATTGCGAAAGATTATGTGTTCTTCCCGCTGTTGGCAGGTCCCTTCTTTTTGCCGGTGTTGGCAGGCAACTTCCTTGCGAACATCATTCGCAATTACTGGACCTTTGTCATCATTTTCTGCGGTCACTTCACAGCTGATTCCGAAGTGTTTGACAAGTCGATTATTGACGGTGAATCGCAAGCCCATTGGTATCTGCGGCAGTTGAAGGGTTCTTCAAACCTGACAGGTGGCAAGCTGTTTCATATCATGTCTGGCAACCTGAGCCACCAGATTGAACACCACCTGTTCCCCGAGGTGCCAGCGCACCGTTACGCAGAAATGTCGGTTGAAGTGCAGGAAATTTGCAAGCGCTACGGTCAGCATTACAACAAGGCTTCGCTGCTCAAGCAGTTTTCTACCGTGGTGGGCCGCGCGTTCAAGTACAGCCTGCCAAGTTTGAAGCGCAAGAATCAGGAACCATTGGCTGCCTGATTACCGTGAATCACGGGTTTTTGTAACCCGTTGGCTGATTTCCCGCGTTAGTGATTGTGCACTCCCCAAGGGGTGCGCAGTATCCATAACAAACAAAGGAAGTCAGCCATGAAAAAACTAATTTCTATCGCCGTTTTGTCTGCAGCCGCAGCCAGCCCTGCCTTCGCGGAAGGCCCTTACCTGGGCGCCACTTACAACAGCTTGGGAATTACTGATAGCCGAATTGGTGGTGTCGAGCTTGATGTTGATACCTTGGGCGTGGTTGGTGGCTACGAGCTTAGCCCCAATTTGGCCATTGAGGGTCGTTTGTTGACCGGTGTGGACGAGGAAAACTCGGGCGCATTCCGCGCTGAGGTGGATTCTTACATTGGTGCCAACCTCTTGGGCAAATTGCCCTTGAACAATCAGTTCTCGCTGTACGGCACTTTGGGTTACGGTTTTCTGGATGCCAATGTCAGTGGCCCTGGCTTTAATACCAGCGACGACGACGGCGCACTGAGCTATGGCGGTGGTGTGATGTACACCGCAGGCAGCGTGAACATTCGTGCAGGTTACGAGATGCTGTATGACAAAGACAACATCGAAGCAGACGGCTTGAATTTGACTGCCACTTTTGCCTTCTAAACTCAAGTAACTCAGGGGTGCGCCGCGTGAGGTGCGTCCCTCTGTCCACGCCTTGCTACACTCCTTGAGTGTTTGATCATTCAATGTCCAGAAGAGATGGCTTTTTGTGTTTCTTCTTGGTAGTTTTCTGATGTAACAATGCCCCTACACTTTTGAGGGGTCCTTTGGTCATCGAGAGTTTGAATGGTTCGCACCGCACTTTTTCTCAGTTTCTTGTTGTCATCACTTGTCGCCCAAGCTGCGCCTTTGCGCATTGGCGTGTCTGAAACCTTGTTGTCTTTGCCTTTGTACGTGGCTGAAGCTGAAGGGTTTTTTCAGAAGCGGGGGGTGAACGTTGAATTCGTGAACTGCGTGGGTGGTAACCGTTGCATGAAAAATATGTTGGACGGTCAAACTGACCTGGCCACCGCCACCGAGTTGCCGGTGGTGTTCAACAGCTTCTCGAGAAACGATTTTGCAATTTTGACCAGCTTTGTCAGCGTTTCAAACGACTTGAAGGTGGTGGCCCGGGCTGAGGCCAAAATTAATGAACCAGGCAAACTTCGCTACAAAACCCTGGGTTATGTCAAGGGCAGTGCAAGCCAGTATGTGCTCGATTTGGTGTTGGTGTACAACGGCATCGACCCAGACACGGTGAAGTTAAAAGCCATTACCCCCGAAACAGCCCTGACAGCCCTGGCCACCAAGGAAGTGGATGCCCTGTGCATTTGGGAGCCTTTTGCCTCTCGCATCGAGCTGGAGTTGGGAACAGACGTGCAACTGGTGCCAATCCCGAAGCTGTACACCGAGACATTCAATTTGATTGCGATGCAAAGCGTAATCAGAAACAAACCACAGGAACTTGAGCGCGTTGTACAGGCTTTGAGAGACAGCACCCGGTTTATTCAAACCCACCCGGAACAAGCCAAGGCTTTGGCTGCCAAGCGGTTGAAAATTCCGGTGCTTGTGGTGGACAAGATATTTGATGACTACCGGTTTCGTTTGAGTTTAAACCGCTCTTTGCCGCGCACAATGGAAGGGCAGGCGCGTTGGGCCCTTCGTGAAGGGCATGTGAATGTTAATTTGCCGCAACCCAATTACACCGGTTTTTTTTACCCCGCCTTTTTGAAAACAGTAGACCCTGGCGCTGTGTCGCTTCAATAAAGGGAAGTTAGAGTGCGTGTTGCCACCAAAATCAACCTTGCCATTCTTAGCACCATTGTTTGTGCTGTGGTGTTGGTGTTGGGCAATCTGTTCATTCTCAGTGAGCAGTTCAAAGGCTTGGAGCAGTCACAGAAAGCACAAAGTATTACCCGTTTGTCCTCCAGCCTGTTGGTGCTGACTCAAGAGTATGTGCTGTTCAAATCGCCTTCTGTGGCGGATGCCTGGTTGCGCACTCAGGAAGAGCTTGAAAGATTGATCAGCTCCACGGTAAGCCCCTCGGTGGCACCGCAAGAACTGTCGGATATTCAAGGTAGCTTGGCCGAGCTAAAACCAATTTTCAATGAACTGAACAACAGCACAGTGCCCGGGAATAACAGCCCGGCGTTTTTAGAACGCCGTGAAAGCCTGATTGTGGAGCGCTTGATTGCCGAAACCCAGGTAATTTCCGAGTTGGGTTACCAATGGGCCACACAAGTGAATGATGCACAGGCGCGAAACCTGAAAGGTTTGACCCTTCTTGAATCGGTGGGTTTGGGTAGTTTTGTGGTGGTGATCGCCTTGTTGGTGGTGTTGATGCGCACGGGTGTGTTGAACCCGCTGGCCAAGTTAAAACGAACAGCCGATGAAATTCGCAACGGCAATGAAGATGCTGTGTGTGAAGTAAATTCCAACGACGAACTGGGCGATGTGTCCAAAGCCGTGAACCAGATGGCTCACAACCTTGCGCACAAAAACAAGCGATTGCGGGAGGCCAACACACGGGTAGAAATGGCGAGTCAGGCAAAAACAGAATTTTTGTCGAACATGAGCCATGAAATTCGCACGCCATTGAACGGAATTGTGGGCCTGACTTATTTGTTGAAGGACACCTCGGTGTCGAGCAATCAAAAGTTGTTGCTGGAGAGCCTGGAAAAAACATCGCGCAACCTGATTGATTTGGTCAGCGATGTGCTCGATATCTCCAAGATTGAAGCGGGCAGCATGGAGCTGGAGTCCAAGCCCTTCTCGACACTGGAGTTTATCGACAAGGTGTCGGGAATCATGACTGGCGCTGCGGCGAACAAGCCAATCGAGTTGATTATTGAACCACCCGCTCACATGCCACGTGAATTGATTGGCGACGAGCTGCGTTTCCGTCAAATTGTAGTGAACCTGGTGGGCAACGCCATCAAGTTTACGCAGGTGGGGCATGTGCATTTGCTGTTGCAGGTGTTGTCGAATCAAGATGGTGTTTGCCGCATGCGCGTGGAAGTGCGAGACACCGGGGTCGGTATTTCACCGCAAGGGCAAGCCAACCTGTTTCGACAATTTCATCAGGCCAACACCTCGGTTGCACGGGAGTTTGGTGGTTCTGGTCTAGGTTTGAGCCTGGTTAAAAAGCTGGTCGAGTTGATGAACGGCAGCCTGGGTTTCAACAGCGAGTTGGGCTGTGGCAGTACCTTTTGGGCCGAGCTTGAATTCGCTGTACCCAAAGGTGGCGCAAGTACTTTCACCGAGACAGGTGAATCGGTGCTGCTGGTGTCTGACAGTGAACTTCAAACCCAGGCCTTGCTCAACGCCGGTAACTTGGTGGGTCGTCAATTGATTACCACTGACAGCCTTGATGAGGCACGCAAGCTGATGGTCAGCACCCCCGGGGTCGCTGGCGTTGTGCTGGACTTCCCCAGGCGACAAATTGATCGACTGGCGTGGATTGAGTTTGTCAAGGCCATGGGCTTGATGGGAGTTCCCTGTGCCGTGCTGCTGGGCAGTGATGACACACGGCGTTTGTTGGACAAAGGCATCAGCGAAATTTTTAGCGCAATTTATGTGAAGCCCTTAACCCCGCTTCAACTTCAGAGTGCATTTAAAAATGCGGCACCTAACCTGGCCACGCGAATGAACTCGGCAATTGCGGCACGCGATAAAATGAATTTGTTGATTGTGGATGACAGCGACCTGAACTTGAAGGTGCTTGAAGGAATTTTGGTGCGCAAGCAAGCCAACATTACCAAAGCCAACAATGGGCTGGAGGCATTGTCGTTCTTGTTGCAATACGGCCATGGTTTTGATGCGGTGGTGATGGATGTACAAATGCCGTTGATGGACGGACTTGAGGCCACCCGAGAACTGCGCAAACAACCTTTCAATGCAAATTTACCGGTGATTGGTTTGACTGGTGAAGTGGGGCCGGAAGACGAAAGACGTGCCCTTGAAGCGGGCATGAATGCGGTGCTGCACAAGCCGTTGCAACCCGAAGACCTGATGTACATACTCAACAAGCTGGTCAAGCCGGTGAGTGCTTGACCGGTGCGTGTGCCCCCGATTACTTGGCTGCAACAATCCACATATTGTCACTGGTGGGCTGCCTGTCTGCTAAACCAAATTGCACCACCTTCATGCCTTGCCGAACAATGAGTGCTTCCAGGTTTTCGGGCGTGAAGTAATTCACGTGGTCGGGCAGGCGAAAGCCACACCATTTTTCGGCGCGAATTTTTCGGTTCCATGAGCCATAGTTTGGAACCTTGATAATGACTACGCCGCCAGGTTGAAGCACCTTGGCCACGCCTTGCAGTAGACCGTTGGGTTCTACTTCGTGTTCAAGAAACGCGCTCATCAGCACACCGGCGAAGTGGTTCTCGGGCAGCTTTTGAATGCCGTTCAGGGCGTTGTCGTGCATGATGCTGCCGCCCCGAGGCTCGACCACTTCACTGGCCGCCTGTGCCAGGGCTTTGGATACTTCAATGCCATGGGGTTGGTATTTGGTGGGCAGAGTGGCCAGCAAACCGCCGGCGGCACAGCCAATGTCGAGTACGCGACCACCGGGAATGTATTTTTCGATCAGCTCGGGCAACTTGTTGCGCTTGAGTACTTTTTGCCGAAAATGCTTGAAGGCGCGGCTTAAGCCTTGCTTCACAGGTTCGCGTTCTTCGCGCACCTGGCGTTCGGTTTCTGATGTTTTTTCCCAAGCGAATTCTTCGCTCAAGCGTTCGTAAACCGGTGCGCGTTTCAGATACACAAACCGGCATTTGTTGCATTCAATCATTGGCCACTCACTGCTGCCGTAGCTAAGTACCTGTGCGTCTTCTGCGCTGTTTTGGCAGAAGGGGCAGCTGCGGGAGACGAGGCGTTGAGTGACATCCATCAGAAATTCTCGTTGTTGCTTAATGTTGTTGCTTGATATTGTGCACCAACCGGTTTTGTCGAAATGTGATAGCTTGGCAAGCAAGCGTTTTGATTGTACATCACTTGTTTTCTGAACTTGGAGGGAATGGATTTGAAACTCTTGCTGAGCTGGGTTTTACACGCAGTGGCACTGATGGGGGTGGCCTACCTGCTGCCAGGCGTCGTTGTCGAGGGGTTTTGGGCAGCATTGTGGGCTGCATTGATTCTGGGTTTGGTAAACACCATTGTGAAGCCTGTATTGCTTATTCTGACATTGCCTTTGACTGTATTAACCCTGGGCCTTTTTTACTTCATTCTGAACGGTTTGATGTTTTACTGGGTGGGCTCCATTCTGGAAGGTTTTCAGGTCAATGGTTTTTGGTGGGCTGTGTTGGCCGCCCTGTTGTATTCCCTGTTTGCGACTTTCTTGAGCTCGATCCTGTTTCAGGAAAAGGTCAGGATCGAGCGAATTTAAACCTTGATTGATGCTTTACGCTTGCTGGGTTAACTTGAATTTGCCCATGACGGTGTCCATTTGATTCGACAGGTTTTGTAGTTCTGTAATCACCTGGTTAACTTCATGGGCGACGCCTTGACTTTCTTCGGTCATGCGCGCAATTCGTTCTACCTGCTGGGCAATGAGCGTTGAGGCCGAGCTTTGCTCTTTCAGGGCCTCTGTAATTTCGGTCACTGCGCGTTCGGCATCGCTGGTGTGGTGGTTGATGGCTTCCATTTGCTGGTCGGCACCCGTGGAAGAGCTCTGACCGAGGTTGATCATGTCGGTCCAGCCAGTGACTTGCTCAACGGCTGAGCGCGTCTCGTGTTGAATGTCTGAAATCAAGGCTGAAATGCTTTTGGTCGACGATGCAGTTTTCTCGGCCAGCTTTCGTACTTCGTCAGCCACCACCGCAAAACCCCGCCCCTGTTCCCCAGCGCGCGCCGCTTCAATGGCCGCATTCAGCGCAAGCAGGTTGGTTTGGTCGGCAATGGCGTGAATCACCTGAATAATGCTGGAAATGTTGTCAGACTGATTGCCCAGGTTGTTGATACTTTGCGCCAGATTGCCCGATGCGGTGCCAATTTCCTCCATGGCCTGGCGGGCTTGTTTTACACTCTCGCGACCACTTATGGACGATTGCCCTGCCTGATTGGACAAACCAAGCGCCTGGCTGGCATGGGTATGTACCTGGCTGATCGATACCGTCAGTTCTTCGACCGAAGCGGCCACCGCCGAGGCGGAGTCGGTTTGCTCTTGCACGCTGCTTTTCACCTGCGAGGCAGCAATCACCAAGGTGTTGATGGTGTCGGCCATTCGGGTGGAAGCATCCTTTACTTCGCCCACCAGGCTGGTCTGTTTTTGACGAATGTTCTCGAGTGCTGCGCGAATTTTGCTGATTTCATTGCTGCCATGGCTGTCAATCGGTTTGGACAAATCTCCCATACCGATAATTTTTGCATGCGCCAAAATCTGGGCGATTTCAGTGTTGGTGTCTTTGAACACCACATAACCCAAGGCCAAGGCCAGCAAAAGTACTGCCAAGGAACCAGCGCCTGCCTTGATCAGCGTGCCTTGCATGCCCGAGATGCGCTCTGTCAGGTCGGCTTGCAAGGTTTTGTTCAAACTCTGGCTCAGCTGAAATCCGGTGTTGACGGCTTCGCCAAGCAAGCCAACCATGTTGGCATGGCCCGTGACGCTGTCGTAATTCAGGTCTTTGGCCGATTGTTCTTTCACCCAGGCCGAGATGCTGTCAATTCGTTGGTCAATGGTGTCAATTTGTGCGCGCGTGTCAGCGGTAATTGCACCGCCCGCAGCGGCTGATTTCTCGGTGGCTTCACGAATTTCATCCATGGCCCGGCCCAAAGTGCCAAGCCGTGACTGTACGAAACTCAAGGTGGCTGCGGCATCGCTGTTGGGGTTGCGAAGGCGACCTTCCAGTTCAGACAAATACTCGATGACGCGTGGCAGCTGAAAGGCCATGGGGCTCATCATGTAGTAGCTGGGCAGGAAGGGGTCCAGTGTCAGTTCACTTTCATCGGCCAGCTGGCGCACCAGGGTGACCATTTGATTGCCCAGTTCTTCGGACTGGGCATCGGTGGTGTCCTTGTTCAGCGCTTGCGGCAACAGGACTGTTACTTGCTCCAGGTTGCGGGCTGTGATGGGCCAGCTCTCCGGCAAATCCGTTTTGGCTGCTTTCAGGGCTGCGCTGAGATCGCCAACAGCCCCGGCCTGTTTTTGTGCTCGATCAGCCAGGACCTTTTGCATCACAGGGTTAATTTTTTCCAGAAAAACGGCACCGCGCAACTCGTTTTCGGACGAGCCGATTAGCGTGTTGATTTGCGTGTACATTTGCTGAAACAGAAAGCCAAAAGCCAGCAAAAGTGGCAGCGCGATGATGGCGCATTTCTGGGGCAAGGTCAGCGAGTTTAGCGTGCGTTTGAATACCATGGGGCAACCTTCAGTGGCGTGTGAATTGTGTTCAGCCTTGAGTGTGGAACACAATTGATCGCTTGGTATCCCTGTTGAATGGGAACCCGAAATGGTTAGTTGCTGGCTGTTAGAAGCGCGCTGATGCCTTGGTAGACCAAACGAAGGGCCAATGCGGTCAGCAGCCAATTCAGGATGAGCGTGAATTTTTCCTCGGGCACGCGTGTAAGCAACCTGGCACCCATCAGGTTGCCCGCCAGTGTGGCCAGGCCAATGCCCAACAACAGGGGCCAGTACTCCACCAGGCTCACGTTCAGGCTGGAAAATGCAATGACCTTGATACCATGTTGAATCACCATGGCCATGCCATGTGTGCCCACCACCACTTGCCTTTCCCAGGCAGATTTAGGCAGCACCGACATCACCAGTGGGCCGGTGGCACCCAGCACCAGGCTAAGCCCAGTGGTAATTCCACCCGAAGCTGCCGGCGGCCAGTGCGCAAGGCGCAACCATGCACTTTTCCAGGTGGCCAGCACAATGAACAGGCCCAACAACACCTGCCCCACGGGCACTGGCATATACACGGCCAGCGGTGTGATCAATACCCCGCCAACAATAGAACCCAGCAGGAAGGGCCTGATGTAGGCCCAATTGATGAATTTGCGTTGCACTAACACACGGTTGGTGTTGGACATGAGTTGGGCTGCGCCGTGCAGGGGAATCAGTATGGCGGGCGGTACTAGTTGCGCCATCAGGGCCAGCAACACCACGCCACCACCAATTCCCGTGGCAGCCGTGATGCTGGAGGTGATGAATGCTGCAAGGCTGAGCAGCAACACCAAAGTCATGGCGTGACTTCGATGCTGCCGATGGTGGTGCCAGAAACATCAAGCTCGATGGCGTGTGTGCCCGGCGCATTGGCCGCAATACTGACCAATGTGGTTTGATTGCCTGGAAGTGGCACGCGTGCATCCAGCCCTTCAACAATCAGTGAATCTGTTTGATTGCTGTGGACCAAAAACTGAATACGCTGCCCTTGGCGAACGGTTGCACTGTAGGAACCCGTTGTCAGGCTGCCGTCGACGATGGACAAAGACTCCAGTGCCTGTGCGGCATCGCCTTGCGCAGCAGGGGCATGTGCGTTTTCAGTGGGCAATGATTGAACGTAAAGGTAAGCCCCGGCCAGCGTGGCGCTGGCCAGGCCGAGGTAAACAAGTGCGCGTTTGTTCATGGATTGATTTGAGGTCGTTTCGCTGTGGTTCTTTCCCACATTTGAATATACACCTCGGCTGAATTGTAGAGTGCCTTCAATGCCTCGTTGCCACCCTCGAGGCGCAATTCTTCGACCCAGTCCGCTTTTAGCCCGTAGTGGGCCTGTCCTTCAGTATTGGCATCAAACACGCGCTCGCCACTGGTTTGCTTGTCAAATTTCACAGGGCTTACATTGGTATTGAATACACCGGCCCAATCGGGTCCCTGGAACAGTGTGAACGGGTAAGTAATTTGTGGGCGGTCAGCGCCCCGTGGGCCTGCCTGGGCACCAAGACCGTTGGTGTCGGCACCAAAACCCATGGCGAAATCAAACTGTTGGCTTTTCAGCGGGGCGATTACTTTCAGGTCCTCAGTCCAGCTTTGCGCATTGCCTTGGTAGGGGTAAATAATGCCGCCCGCCGCCAGAATTTTGCGAGCCTGTTCCCTGGTAATGCCGCCGTGTGCACCGTGGGTAGAAACGAGTGGGTACTTGGGTTGCTGGCGATCGGCCATCTCGATCAGATCGCCCTTGATGCTCAATTCCATGTGGTCCACTTCAATGATGATGCCTTTTTCCATCAATCGTTTAAAGGCGTATTTGCCCAGTTCGGTCAGGCCGCGGCGATTACACTGGCGCTGGTTTTCACCCGTGGGGTAGATTGGGGCCACGCCGGGGTTGTTGGCAATCAGTGCCTGCGTCAAAGGGTCGTTGCCCAAACCGGGCGCTGAAGTCATGACCGCGCCGGGCTGACGCAAAATGTAATCGGCGTAATTGTTGTCGCCGCCGGGGCAATCGTAGGTTTGCCAGAAAGCACCGGTGTCCAGAAAGTTGCCCACGTTCAGCACTGCACCATCGAAAATGCCGTTGCCGCCAAATGCGTTGTCAAATTCGTGAATGGGGAACATTTGCCGCACACCCAGTGCGTGAAGGCGATCCAGTTGCTTGTCAATTTCTGCTTCATCACACAGGTTTTGTCCCAGTTTGATGCCGCAGTTGAACAGGTGTGAAATTTCAATACCCAACACCACCGCCAGCTTGCCCTCGTTAATTACTTTGCGGGCTTCAGCAGGGCTGGTCACGATGCGGAACCAGCCTTTCCCAGGGCCACCTTCCTGGGCGTCAATGTAGCTTTCAAGCTGTTTGACATACTCAATCTGGGTAACTGCGCTTTCCATTTCATTGCAGTTTGCAAGGGGCCTGCCTTTGCTCACTTTCACCAAATTACACAGGGTTTCGTTTTCCACCAGGTTGGTCACGAAAATACGCAAGCCGGCTTGCCAGGCTCGTTCCAGCCATTTGTAATACAAGCCTTCATGGGTAAGCGCGTCGGCCGCAGGCCAGCTGCGGAAGGTGGGCCAGCCCTCGGTATCGTGGCTGGCTTGTGGTGAAAACTTGAACAGGTTGTCGACCAAATCAAGCCGGCCCATTGGGCCATGGTTTGCCTCGCAACTACCCAGCGCCTGTGTTACACCAAACCGGTGGTGGGGCGTACCATGGTGTGCGCCACCCAAAAAGGTGGTGGCAGTGATGTGGTTGTGCACATCAGCAAAACCTTTCACAGCGCGGTTCAAACCGGCGCCAGCAAAGGTGCGGCCTTCGGTGTTGGTGGAAATTTCAGGAAACTCGGCACAGCCCGTGGCTTTTACAAACTGAAAAAGGGTTTCTTCACTGTTGCCTGCGCTTTCCACAGTACCCAGGCCATTGCTGAAACCCAGAAGGGCCAGCTTCATGGTGTTGCCCGTGTTGGTCAGGGAAAAACCACCGCGACCTTTTTCATCTTCCTGAACTGCCCATTCAATTGAGTCGGAAAAGGCGGTGCTGCTGCCCACCGGGGTACCTGCCGAATTGCCCACGGCCTGCATCATGGCATCGTCGCGGTTGTAAATCATGTACTTTCCCAAAGCCGTGGGCTTGAGGAAAAAGGGCGCTGCGTTCACTGCAGTGGCCTCGGTAACACCGTAGCTACCATCGCTGCTCAACGCCACAAATTTGTTGTTGGCGAGAGACTGTATTGCGACACATTGATTTGCAATATTGAATGCCGTGGGCACCGCCTCGACTTCGTTGGGGGTGGTGCGCCCATCGGTATTTCCGGCGGTGGTGTTCGAATCGGAATTGCAAGCGGCCAGGGCTGCACACAGCACCAAGGTGCCAAGTAGGGCGTGTCTCATGTCTCGTCTTCCCAGGGTCTTTGTGACTCGATTGGTTCTACAAATTAATACTGACAATTGGTCATTTCAGATTCAGTAAACTGCACCCCCCATTTAGAGGGGGAAAGGGTTTCAGATTCCTGAAAGGCCTGCCGTTATTCCATTCGAGGAGAATGCACCGCATTCGCAAGGGAACCCGCACCATGTCTGTTGAACAAGCCACCGATGACAAGCAGTTGATCAAGGAACTAGAGCGCCAGTTGGCGGAGTTCCAAGGCAATGCTGACAAGTTAAGCAAGGAAGTTGAAAGTTTGCAGGGTGCAAACTCAAGCTTGAGTCATCAGCTTGAGTCTCAGCGTGCTGAAACCCACCAGATGCAACTGATGCTGGAGCAAATTCAGCGCGAGATGCGTATGCAGTACCTGGCGGCAGTGAAGTCGTTTTCCAATTTGATGGAATTGCGTTCGCCGCAACTGGCTGCTCACGGTTTGCGGGTTGCAGAATTGGCGCGTTTGATCGCCAAGGAACTTCATGCCAGCGAGTCCGCTTTGCAGGATATCTATGTGGCCGCGCTTTTGCATGACATTGGCAAGCTGGGTTTGAGTGACGACACGCTGTTTAAACCCGTGGTGGAATTGAAGGGTGATGCGCGCGTGGCCTTGATGAAGCACCCAATGAAGGCGCAGGCGGCTTTCCATGGGGTATCGGAAATGGTGCATGTGTCCGAGATTATTCGACACCACCATGAGCGTTACGATGGGCAGGGCTTTCCCGATGGGCTGGAGGGTGAGGGCATTCCGCTGGGAGCGCGAATTCTGGCGGTTGCCGAAGATTACGATGAGTTGCAACAAGGCTGGCTGGCGTCCAAGGCTTTTGATGAGTTGCAAGCCCAGACATTTTTGGTGGGTGCTGCTGGCAAGCGTTATGACCCCAAAGTGATTGCGGTGTTACCCACGGCCCTGGTAAAACTGAAGGCCGCGGAGAAAGCCAACGAGAAAATTTTGCATGGCGAGGACCTGTACGAAGGTTTGGTGTTGGCCCGTGATTTTGAGGGTCCAGACGGGTTCATGTGGTTGTCCAAGGGACAGGTGGTATCGCGCCATTTCATTGGTCGGGTGCGGGAGGCTGAGCAGCAGCATGGTGTTCAGCTGAAAATTTACACGGTCAAAACCGCCAATTCACGCAATGCATCTTCGAGTAAGGACGCATCGCTGCAGCCTGCGCAGCAGACTGGGCATGTGGCGCTGTAGGCGAGTGACTTGGGAGCTGAACTTGAAGGGTCACCGCTGCCCGAAAACTTGGCACTTCGGCTTGTTGTCTTGAGCCTGCACTAAGCCAAGCCCTCCAAAAGTAACGGTCGGGTCTTGGCTTTCGCGCCAGGGC
>Ga0164290_1000601_pt1 | contig 103509 bp, 80 predicted proteins | sample Micstemetagenome_FD_108782 | JGI IMG/M metagenome (GOLD analysis project Ga0164290, IMG submission 108782) | Contaminated culture microbial community from soil near Moab, Utah, USA - Microcoleus steenstrupii SON62 (Illumina Assembly) | ecosystem: Environmental > Terrestrial > Soil > Soil crust...
GGGACGAGGCAGCAAACGCCCCCATACCGAGCTGCTGGTATAACCAAGCTGCAAGATAATGTCAAATTTGCGCTTTCTCGAATCGCGGATCACGTTTAGATCATAGATAAACTGACCGATGGTACCGTATTTGTGTTCCGGATCATACGCATGAATAATTTCAACCCCGTTCCAATCCTTCTGCTGGTAGGGGTGATTATGCGAATTGTAAACTGCTACGGTGAAGCCTCTTTTTACTAACCCGGCTGCTAAGTATTCGGCGCACTGTTCAAAGCCGCCATAATTGTTAGGAATACCCCGGGTGCCGATGATACCAATGTACATTTTCTATGAAGTTAATACTTGTTGATACGCTAGTAAGGTCTGGGCAGCAGCGTCCTGCCAGGTATAGTTTGTAAAAATATATTCCCTAAGTTTTGGGTTAACCGGATCCTGATGAGCGCGCATAACGGCCTCCCGAATCGATGCTATGTCGTCCGGTTCACAGTAATACGCCAGGTCGCCGAAGTATTCTTCCGTATCTCCTTTTCGGGTAACAACTACGTTACAGCCCATCGCCCCTGCCTCCAGAGAACTTAAACCGGTTGTTTCGAACCAGCTGGGCAGCACATGAACTTTAGCCGCCGCATAGACGGCAGCCAGTTCTTCGTGGTCAATCTGGGGGATCAACTGAATATTGGGAGAGGATCGGGCTAAAGTCAGGCACTGATCATAATAGCCCATGTGGTTAGGGGAAGGCTTACCGATAATGGTCAATTTCAGATCGGTGTCCAGAACGGCTTTGATCAGGTTCAGTTGGTTTTTACGGCCTTCAATACGTCCTACACAAAGAATATGATCCGTGTAGTCCGGATTTGGTTTCACATAGTCGTCAAACAACGACGGGTCGATGGCATTAACTACTTTTTGATATCGCTGCTGTACCTTGTACAAAGAGGCAAACCGCTGGTATTCGTTATGCGAGTTGGGCAGAAGAATAGCAGCCCGTTTTGCGATGTACTGGATTGATTTTCGCTGCCCGTGATTGATAAAATATACCGATTTAATCCTATCGCCGCCCCGTACTGATCTGGCTAATGTTTTGATATGCTCTACTTGATCACGCTCAATAACCGAATACATAGCTTTCAGTACGCGCCCTCGCTGGCTCATTTCGTATTCGTAATAATCCACAAAGATCGTCGAAATGACAAAAGGGACATCTGTGGCCCTAATATGCGGCAAAATATCATCTGGACGGATAATATTGAAAAAATGCAATAAATCGTAGTTAGTATACTCGATTCGCTGGCGGCTAAGTTTAATGTCAACTTCAACACCCAGTGTTCTGAGGTACTTCGCTGTTTTTTCAATTTGGGTACTATCTCCGCCGGGCGAACTAAACAAGGTATTTCGGGCAATCATGGCAATTCGCATAGGTGTGGCAATTAATAGTTAACAGTTACTTCCCGCCCGCTTCTCCGCTCAGGCGGCGGCGGATGAACGTCAGGTAGCCCCGGTTGTGCTCGCGGCGAATTACCTTGCCGACGGATTCCGCCTTGCCGTCGGCCTCACCCCCGCCGTTTAGCCAGCCGTTGGCCAGGTACTTCAGGCACTTCAGGGCCATCTTTCCCTTCTGGTTGGTGTAATCGATATTGGCTTCGGAGGCGCCGATGTTGTAGGCGTACTGCAGGATGAAGGCCTTGTTCATCCGGTTATCCACCTTGTGGTAGACGATCAGCTCCGGGTGGTAATGAATCCGGTAGCCCAGCCCCTGCGCCCGCAACAGGAATTCGTTTTCGTCCCCGCCCAGCTTGAAATCCCCGATGGGTCCGATCTCGGCATTGTAGTCGCCTACCCGTTCGGCCACTTCCTTCCGGAAACTGTGGTTGGCGCCCAGCAGCTTATTGACAATGGCCGGCGCATCGCCGAAGTCGAGCGTACTGGTCAGGTAATGAAACTCCTTCGGCAGCCAGTCGGGGATCTGGGTCTGGTAGGGCAGCACTTTCCCGCCGGCGATGTAGACTTCGGGGTTGCTGTAGAGTTCGGTCAGCACCGCCCCGTAGCGCGGGTGCAGCTCGATATCGTCGTCCAGGAAAACGATGATCGGGTATTTGGCCTCCTGGATGCCCCGGTTGCGGGCGTGGGAAAGCCCCTGCCGGGTTTCCAGCACGTACCGGATATGGGGATCGTCGGCGAATTCCCGGACGACGGCAGCCGTCTGGTCCTTCGAGTTATTGTCCACCACCATCAGCTCGTAGGTGAGTTCATCGCCGAGGTGGTGAAGGATGGAGCGGAGCGTGTCCCGCAGAAAGGCTGCCCGGTTGTAGGTGCAGACAATGATGCTAAACGCCAGCATAGGCCCTGGGTCTTGGTCAGTAATTATCCAGTTTCTGGGGGTGGGTTTGCAATCGATCTTCCAGGAAAATCAGCCGGTACGGTGCGGTCTCCGCCGCCGCATTGTAAATGGCGCGGTAGAAAAAAGCGGTCATCATCAGGCCGATGGCGTAACCGACGGCGGCCTTGATCATGCGCTGGCTGTGGCTGTTGAACAGGTAATAGAACAGGAACCCCAGGATGAGGACCCGGAAATTGAGCAGGTAGTCGTTGGTGCGCGCCAGGATGAAGTTGTTGTACACAATTCGTTCCAGCAGGGCGCCCAGGAAGTACAGGTTATAGTAGCGGTGGAAATCGTATTGTTTGAAATTCTCCTTCAGGGCGGGGCTGTAGACGACGATGGCCACGTCCAGGATCAGGAACAGCGCCCGGGCGGTGCCCGCCCCGACCTGGCCTTCCTCCGTGATCTCGTACATGAAATCCAGGTTTTCCACGTAGTAGCCGTAGCCCGCCACGGTGATGATGGGCCCCGCCAGCCGGAGCACCAGGACGAGGATTTGGGAAGCCAGCACGGTCACCACGGCCAGCAGTCCCAGCTGCACCCAGCGGTTGGGAAACCAGTCCCGGCCCAGCAGCGGCAGGAAAGCCGCCCCGATCAGAATGCTTTTGTGAAAGCTGAAGCCCAGCAGCAGGTACAGCAGGGCCGGTCCGTACCGCCCCTCCGTTGCCCGGTTCAGGGCGTGGAAAAAGACGAACCAGGCCAGGCTCTGCCGCATGATGTTGAGGCTGCTGAACATCAGCAGGTAAGTAAAAAAGAAGAAGATAAACCAGGGCAGCAGAAACGGAAACCTGGCCAGGGCCTTGTAGAGAAACAGGATCTGCAGAAACGCCAGGATCACGAAGAGAAAGGCGAAATGGGCGTTGAGGTAGTTCAGGGCCTGATTCAGCCAGCGGTAGCCAAACTCAATATCCCGGGGGTAGATGCCCGTTTCCTTTAATTCCAGATACCATTCCAGGTACGCCTTGTAGTCGATGCCCACGTAGTAGCGGCAGCCGATCAGGAAGGTATACAGGGCGATGCTGATCCAGACCCCCGGCCCCCAGTAGGCCGGGAACCCCACTACCTCCCCGTTGGCGTCCAGCGCCGGCTGGGCCGCAGGACGCGCCAATAGGATCAGCGCGACCATCAGCAGGGTGTAAAAAAGGTATGTTCCCGGATCGGTCATTGGATGTCTAAATAATTACGACGGCATGAGTGTATTCTGCCGGATTACCCGGGCGGGATTGCCGACTACGACTGAGTTCGGCGGAATACTTTTCACCACCACGGCCCCCACGCCGATAATGACGTTATCACCCACTTCGATATCCCCGATGATGCAGACCTGCGCCCCGATATCGACATTGTTGCCGATCCGGGGCGGGGCGCTGTAGCCCCCGTCGGGCAGCTGCTTCTTGCCGATGGTGGTCGACTGCCGGAGGAGGACGTTCCGGCCCAGGATGCACTCGCCGTTGACGACCAGCGCCTGCCCGTGGTCGAGCTTCAGGCCGCTGCCCGCGCGCAGGCTCCAGGGCAGTTCAATGCCCATCAGCCACTCCACCAGCACCCGGTAGAAGATCAGGTACCAGAAAAACAGCACCGTCAGCACCTTGTAGTGCCGGACCAGCGTCGCCAGCCGGAACAGGGTCAGCACCAGCCGGGCCTTGCTGTTGCCCCGGTTAGCCCGCCAGTCCTGGAAAATGCTGTATTGGATTTGGACGTCCATCGGTACGGTTTAGGGTTTAAGGTTTATAGTTTAGAGTTTAGGGTTTATAGTTATAAGCTATGGGTTTATAGTTGATTTACAACTAGTTAGCCAGCACCGCCAAAACTATAAACCATAAACGCTAAACCATAAACTGCAGCGGCAGACCGCCTCAAAAAACAGCCCTCCGCTGCAGCCTTTGCCGGATCAGCCCCTGGACCAGGTCCAGGTCCGCCCGGGTATAAACACCCAGGCGGTAAGCGATGGGCAATAGTACAATAAGAACACCTATGCGTATTCCATAGGTTAGGTATAAATTATCCTGAGGGATTCCCTCCCGTAGCAGCAGCCAGCCTCCCATCAGCGCCCCGAAGTAGAGCAATGTGCCCGGATAGAAAAAGAAGCGAATCTGGGGGTCCAGTTCGGCGGCGGCGCGGGCAAACAGGAAGCGCTCGAACAAACAGGCCAGCAGCAGGCCGAAGGCTACCGAGACGGTCAGGTCGCCGAAGAGGGTCAGATAAGCCGGCAGCAGCGTACAGACCACGATGGCGACGGTGAACAGCAGCGAGGTCCGGCGGTAGGCGCTCAGCCGGTTGTGGGCAAAGAGGTAGTTCTGATACGGGATGGTGAGCGTCTTGACGTAGGCGAACAGCAGCGATAGGATGAGCACGGGGTAAGCCTGGCTGTAGCGGGCGCCGAAGACCAGGGAAATCAGCTCTTCGCCGAAGAGGGTCGCCACCAGCACGGCGGGCAGGAACACGATGGAGATGAAATGCTCATAACTGGCCAGCTGGTCGGCGGCCTTGTCGGGCTGCTGTTCGGTGGCGCTTTTGGCGAAAACCGACAGAAAAATGCCCCCCACGCTGGAGCCCAGCGTCAGCACCAAAAGGCCCAGCCGGTTACCGACGTTGTAGTAGCCCAGCTGCTCGGGCGACACCCGGAACAACCCCAGCAGCACCTTGTCAAAGCTGATCAGCAGGCCGTAGGCGATGGTGGAGGTCGACAGGCTGAGCGAGTATCGGATGTAGGCCCCCATGATGGCGCGGGAAAACGGCCCGAACCGCGCCCGGATGAGGGCGATCAGCGGGTAGACGGAGCCCAGCCCGCAGGCGGCCATCATGTACCAGGCAATGCCGATTTCGGATTCGCCCAGCAGCACGGCCACGATCTTGGCGAGGTTGATCAGGGTCTGGGCGAAAAAATCGACCAGGTTGGCCCGCACGATCTGCAGCTTCGACGACTGGTCGGTCACGTACAGGTACAGGGGCGTCATCAGGTAATCCTGCAGGATGAAAATGACGATGAGCGTAACCTGCAGCTCGGTAAAGGTGCCCGGCGACTGGCGCTGGTTCCAGAGCACGAAGGCCAGCACCAGCAGGGTCGTCAGGAAGTTGTACAGCACAAAAACGGCCAGGTAGTTCTTCATCCCGACCCCGGGATTGTCGCCGTACATTTTCAGGTGGGCGCTGTTGACCGTGTGCGTGAAGACGGACTTGATCAGCACCTGAAACGACATGGCCAGGCTGATGTTCCCCAGGATGGCCGGTCCGCCGATGCGGGCGATAAAGACCGAACTGAGGATGCCCAGGCCCATCGAAATCAGGCTAATGGCGAAGTTCTGACCGAGTTTTTTGCCGAGCATGCTGTTCCGTTGAGCGTTCCCCACCTAGCTCCGCTTGAGGGCGAAACTGTTTTCCTTCCGGCCGTCGTTGAGCACCAGGTAAGGCCGTTTGAGCTTGTCGCTGGTAACCAGCTCGCGCAGGGCCTCCAGCTGCACCCGGGGGGTATCGTTGTAGCGCACCACCAGCAGGGTCATATCGACCAGGGGCATCAGGGCGTAGCCGTCGGCTACCTCGCCGACGGCCGTTGTGTCCAGGATGACGTGGTCGAAGCGTTGCCGCAGCGCCCGGAGGAGCATGCCTACCCGGGGCGTCAGCAGGGTTTCGGTCGGGTTGGCCGGCAGGGCGCCGACGCCCATCACCAAAAGGTCGGGGGCGGCGGCCGTTGATTCGAGCAGGCTGTCGATCTCCCCGCCGCTGCCTTCGGCCTGCAGGTAATCCGTCACCCCCGCCGTATCCCGTAGCCCCAGCGCGGCCAGCACCCGGGGGCGGCGCAGGTCGAAGTCGACCAGCACCACGCTCCGGCCCGTCAGGCTAAGGCTGACGGCCAGGTTGAGGCTCACAAAGGTTTTGCCCTCGCCCGAATGCCCCGAGGTCACCAGGATGACCTGGCTGGGCTGGCCCCTGCCGGCAAAATCGAGGTTCGCCCGCAGCAGCCGGAAGTGTTCCAGCACGGGCGTGCGGACCTGGTCGGCGATGGCCAGGTAGCCTTTCCCCCGGAAATGGCCGATTTCGCCCAGAACCGGGGCCGGCAGGGCTCGCGTGACGTCGGCTTTTCGCCGGACCTGGTCGCCGATCAGCTCCCGGCTCAGGATGAACGCCAGCGGTGCCAGCAGGCCCAGCAGCAGCGCCAGGCCATAGACGACCGGCTTTTTGGGGCTGACGGGCCGTTTGCTGGCCATGGCCGGGTCGATGATGCGGGTATTGGTTTCGGTGGCCGCCAGTGACAGGGCCGATTCCTCGCGTTTCTGGAGCAGGTAAACGTAGAGATCCCGCTTGACGCCCTCCTGCCGGTTGATGGCGTTGAGCTCCCGCTCGATATTGGGAATCCGGCGGATGCGCGCCTGGAAGGAGCTTGCCCGGGAGGCGAGGTTATTCCGGGTGACCTGCAGGCCGTTGCGGATCGTGCGCAGGCTCTCCTGCAGGTTGAGGCGGAGATTGGCCAGCTGCTCCTCCAGGTTGACCACCAGCGGATTGGTCGGTTCGGCTGTCCGCAGGATCCGCTCCCGCTGCAGCTGCAGTTCGTTGTAGCGTTCGATCAGGTCCAGGAGCGTCGGGTCGTCGATCCGCAGATTGCTCGGGACCAGTTCAAGCTGGCTCTTCTGCCGGGTCAGGTACCGCTGCAGGGTCTCCACCACGTCGAGCTGGATGTTGAGGGCCGACAGCTGGTTGTCGTAATTCCGGGACTCTTCCAGGTAGGCGGCGGCTTCCGAGCGGACGTCGGTCACCTGGTTCTCCCGTTTGAAGCGCTCGACCGACCGCTCGATAGCCGACAGTTCCCCCGACAGATCGCGCAGCCGGTCGTCGATGAACCGGACGGTATTACTGGCCAGCAGGTTGCGGTCCTCGCGGGCGTCCTGGTTATAGACCTCAATGAGCTTGTTGAGAATGGCCCGGGCCTTATCCGGCACCTGGTGACGCAGGCTGACGGTGAGCACGTTGGCTTTTTTGTTGATCTGGGCGACGGTCAGCTCTTCGTTGTAATCCATCGCCAGGTCGCGCAGGTTGTGAAAGCGCAGGTGGACGACCTGGGGACGAGTGCCGCTCCGCAGGACCTGGAATGTCCCGTAGGACGTCCGGACGGTTTCGCCAAAGGCGTAGGTGGAGGTGATTTCGCCCTTGGATTCCCAATCAAACTGGCGGTTGTTCCGGATCCGGAGGGTTACCTCATGGCGGGGGGCGTCCTCGGTCAGGCGCAGCACCCGCACCCGGACGGGCAGCGTGCTCCCGTAGAGTTCTTTTTTCCAGGGAAAGCCTTCGGCATAGTAGCTCGTCTCCAGGGAAAGCGCGGCCAGCACGCGCTGCATCAGGCTCACCGACCGCAGGGCTTCCACTTCGTTTTCGATGCTGGTGGCGGCGTTGAAGATGTCCAGTTCCCGGAAGGCCGGGTTGCCCGCCTGAAAGTCCGGCCCTTTGTCGATATCGCGGATCAGCAGGGAGGCACTGACCAGGTACTCGCGCGGGGCCAGCCGCAGGTAGAGCGTCGCCAGGCCAAACGCCAGGGCCAGGCTGATGGCAAACAGGTACCAATACCGGAGGTAGCGGTAAACGAATTGCTTAACGTTCCAGGTTTCGGATGGTCCATACCGTACTGCTCCCTCGGCCATAGTGTCGTAGCTATCGGGTGAAGGTGATCAGGGCAAACCCCAGGGTGGTGATGATGGCCGCCCAGAGGGGAATAAACCGGTTATTGGGATCGTTCTGGGCGAGCCGGGCGCGGTTGTCCGGCTCGATATACACGATATCGTTCTGTTTGAGGTAGAAATAAGGCGAGTCGAGCACGTCCTTCCGGTTCAGGTTCAGCCGGGCGGCGGTGCGCACGCCTTCGGTTTCCCGGATCACCAGCACGTTTTCGCGCCGGCCGAAGGGCGTCATATCGCCCGCCAGTCCCAGGGCCTCCAGGACGTTGATCCGCTCGCGGGGCACGTTGATGGAGGTCGGCTGGCTCACCTCGCCGATGACCGTTACCCGGAAGTTGAGCAGACGCAGGTCCACCAGCGGATTTTTTAAATACTTGCGGATATCGGCCGTCAGCTTCCGGACGGCCTCCTCCCGGGTCAGCCCGCCGAGTTTGACGCTGCCCAGGACCGGAAACTGGATGTTGCCTTCCTTATCGACGAGGTAGCCTTCCAGGGCGCGCTTGCTGTCGAGGGCGTTGTTAACGGTGGTGGCTTCGGTAGGATTGGCGCTGCTGCTGCCGGCGAGCACGCCATTGTTGAAGAGAATACTGGACTCGGGGCTGAGGCTGCTGACGGTGATGCCCAGCAGGTCATCGGGCTGAATGCGCAGCACGGTCTGGTTGGCCAGGTAGGCCTGGTATTCGGCCGTTCCCCGCAGATCATTCAGGTAAACCAGGTCCCGCCCGGGTCGGCAGGCCATCAGGGAGCTCAACAGAGCCCACACCAGCAACGTACTAGGCAGCGGAAGTTTTCTCACCAGGACGGTCAGGGTTCATGTAACCAGTGTCGGTCGGGCCGAAGCCTCGACCGCTTTCTCACTTACATGAACCCTTTGTACCGAAAACGGTTAGTGTCATCTTAGGCAATGGCCTGACCGGCGGGTCAACCCAGTAACTCCAGGTTGCGAAAGGTCTTGCCTGCCAGCGGGTTAAGGTCCCTGCTCTCCAGCAGTTCGCTCATCTTCTCGATGTCGCGCAGTTTATGGGCGTCGGTACAGACAAAATCGATCCAGTCGTTTTTCAGCAGGGTAAGGGCGTGTTCCTTCACCCGGGAGCCGTAGCGGCCGCTGAGGGAGAGCAGGTTAAGCTGAAACAGGCAGCCTTTTTCCTTTAGTTGCTGGAGGCGTTCGGGATGGTCCTGCAGGTAGGCGTAGCGCTCGGGATGGGCCAGAATCGGCTGGTAGCCTTCGGTCATCATCATGAACACGATGCCGTCGAGGTTCGTCGGCGGCACGGCAAAGGGAATTTCAAACAGGAGGTAGTTACCGGCAAAGGTCAGCACGTCGCCGGTCTTCATTTTCTTCAGAAACACATCGTCGAGCAGGTATTCCGCCGCCGCTTCGATCTGCAGGCCGAGGCCCCGCTCCCGGGCTGCCGCCTGCACCTCCGCCAGCCCCGCCCGGATGGCCGAGGAGGTATTGGGCCAGTAGTCCTGGCTGACGTGGGGGGAGGCAATGACTTTTTTGTACCCCATCGCCTCCATCTTCTCCAGGCAGGCCAGGGACGTCTCCAGATCAGGTACCCCGTCGTCGATGCCCGGAATCAGGTGGGAATGGAAGTCAACGCCTAGAAAGCCGTAATCGGTAATGGGATCGACTTGCGGGCGTCGGCGGAAAAAGGAAAACATAGAGAAGCGCTACAGTACGAATGGGTAAAGATAGAACGAAAAGCGTTAGAACCATGGGTTGAAAGCGGTCATTCGGTTTCCCGCCGAAACCCGGCGCGCGGCCTTTGCTCAGTTCGCCGAACTCTAATCCCAACCCCTGGGTTAGTGTACCGCACCTACGCCGCTCCTCACACGCCATGCATCAGGATTCCGCTCAGTCCCAGCCCGATTACGGAGAGGCTCCGTCGCGGCTCGACGAACTTACCGGGCAGCTGGACGCTTTACTGGCCATCCTGGCCGGCCTTCGGTCAGCTCAGCAGCAGCGGCAGGAACGGCTCCGGACGGCTGCCCACGACCTCCGCAGCCACGTGGGCATTGTCAGTTCGGCGGCGCAGCTGCTGATTCAGACCACGTCCGAGGCCCAGCGTAGCCAGCTCAGCGACCTGCTGGTGCGCAACGCCCGGCAGCTGAGCGAGCGGTTATCCCAGTTTTTAGAAGAATTTCAGGAGGACGCTGCTTCGCCCACAAGTGCGCCGGCCCCGTTCGACGCCGGCCGGCTGTTGCACAACCTTGGCCGGCAGTTCCTTCCCCGGGCGCAGGAGCATAGCCTCTCCTTCACGGCTGATGGTCCGGACAGCTTATCGGTGACTGGCGACCCGGAGCAACTGGGTCTCCTGGTTCGTACCCTTATGTCCACTGCCCTGCGGGGAAGGCCAGGAGGACAGGTATGCCTGAGCTGGGGCGAGGCGTCCGGTGCCCGCCGGTGGTGGCTCCAGGTGAGCGCAACTTGCCCGGATTTACCGGCCCAGTTTCCGGCCGAAAACGTCGATCTGAAGGTGGCCCGGGAGCTGGCGTGGGCCATGGGAGGAGCCTGGGAGAAGACCGGCGAAAACGTGAAAATTTTTTTTCGGCCATAAGCGCGGATTGCTCCTAAACTTCACTCCACCGGCTTGGTAGATTTCTTCTTTTTGCGTATTTTTAAATCCTTTAAATCGCTCATTCTAACCCCCTATAAAAGGCAAAAGGGCCGCATAGCAGGCCCCCTGTCCGAACAGTAAACAACAAATACTAATGAACACACAAAAAAACAACATAAGTCTCGGAAATCAAAGCGGTCTGACCCTGAAACCTTATCAGTTTATCCGGGAAAGTGACGGAAATGTCGCCAATAAGTACAAATATCTGGAAGGACACCCCCGTCAGTACCGTTTTGACGCCAAAGAAGGCCTCTTCAACCTCAATGGCACCGAGAAGCTGGGAAGCCAGCTTTCCTTCCAGCCGATCGCCTGGCGCATCTTCACGGACAACATCCTGAACATGGGGACCAAGAACTGGGCAGAGCTGTTCTTCATTGATGATAAGAACTGCGTTTCGGCCATCTTGTTCCACGGCTACTCCGTCGACAACATCTTCCGGCTCATCGAACCGCTGTTCTACGATGACCTGACGCTGGCGGATGTGGTCATTACGGCCACGGCAATCCGGAAGGAAACCACGCGTGTTCAGCCCCGCAGCGTTTACTACATCGCACAGTTCGCCTATACCCTGGCCGATCCCGCCCGGACCCAGGAATTACGGCAGTACGCCACCGACCATAAGATCTTCCGCCAGGAAACCCTGACGGATATAGCCAACGTACGGGCCTCGTATCTGTTTTACAATCCGTTTGAGGAGGCTCCTGTCGGCCAGCCGTCCGTCATCAGTCCGCTCGGCCAGTAAACGGCCCCGCGGCGCACCGACTGACCAACCGCGGACAGACTCCTGACGACCAGACAAAACCATGCTTATTCCCTCTTACTCGCTTATCCCCCGCGTGTCCAACTCCGACCTCACCCGGTTGAAGGAAGAACTGCTGGGATACGGTACGATTCCTTCGGCCCGGTTTTTTCCGGAGACGGCCCGGACTTTCGGGCGGGCGTTTCACCAGCACCTGCTGGAGCCGGAAACGATCGGTGCCGTCATTGACCAGCTGCTGCCGGACCTGTCGCCGACCGAGTCCGACCGCTTGCAGCGCCTGACGGAGACGATCCAGCAGGATCCGTTCTGCCGCCGGTATTTGCGGCGCTCGGAAAAGGAACGGGTGGTGCTGTTTACGGACCCGGTCAGCCAGGTGGCCTGCAAAGCCCGTCTGGACCTGGTCTACACCAGCCCCAAACGCCGGAGTGTGCTGGTGATGGACTTTAAAACCACCTCGGCCCGTACGCCGGCGCAGTTCCTGCAGAGCTGTTACGATTACGACTACGACCGGCAGGTGGCCTTTTACCTGGACGCCCTGCGCCATGCCGATAGCCGCCTGGAGCCGGAGGGCACGGGCGAATGGGCCGATACGCGCCGCTTCCGCTTCGTGCTGATCGGCATCCGGAAGCAGTCGCCCCACCGCCTGTTTGCCATCGAAGCCACGGCCATCCCGGGCTTTGTCGACTACGGTCGGAAAAAATACCGCTTTTGGCTGCGGAAGTGGCGGGAGCGGAATGAAGCGGAAGCGGTTACCGAGCTGCAGCAGGCTGCCTAAAAGGAATGAAGAATGAACAATGAAGCTTCGCCTGCTGGCCAGCTGATTCGCGAAGCTGCTGCATTATTCATTCTTCATTATTCATTATCCATCATTCATTTCTCTCAACAAACTACCTCATGATAAACTCCCACTCCACCCGCCCGCTTTACGACTGGGGAACCGACGGGCTGGTCATCTGGATCGAGGAACTCGACAGCTTTGGCAGCACGATGGCCAATATCGGTACGGTGCTGGCGGAGGTGGCCTTTGCGATCGAGCTCCAGACGGGCTGGGACCACCGGACCGACAGCCATACCTACCATCCCCTCTACGGCTATCGCCTGCTCCTGCGCGACGCGACCGGCCGCTGGTACGCCGTCCGCGTGGGCGAAACTGGCCAGTTCCTGGGCTTCATCCCCCTCGAGGAACTGGCGTTTGAGACGGTTTATGACCGGGTTATGTGGGTAGAATAGCAAGGATTGATGGATTGAAGGATTGATGGATTGAAGCGGTCCGCCGCTGCGTGCTTATAGTCGTTCTGGCCTACACCGGCGAAGCTTACCTCAATCCTTCAATCCATCGATCCCTCAATCCTTACTCTTTCTCCCGCCAACTAACTTTTCCCTACCTCCCCTATACCCTTCTCCGTTATAGCTTCGACACTAATTTTGGAATCGTTTGAAGCTCTCGGTTAAGATTTTGCTGGCTGTGCTCGTGCTGTTGGTCGTGGCGCGGCTGCTTCTCCCCTATTTTGTTGTGCGGTATGTCAACCGGGTGCTGGCCGACATGGGCAGTTACACGGGTCGGATCGAGGACGTCAACATTGCTCTGCTGCGGGGAGCTTATCAGATCCAGGATCTGAACATCCGGAAGGTGAACGGGAAAATCAAAAAGCCGTTCCTGCACATTCCGACCACAGATTTATCCATCGAATGGGCATCCCTCTTCAAAGGCTCGCTGGTTGGGGAGGTTGAGACCTACCGGCCCCAGCTGAACTTTGCCTTCAGCGAGGAAGAAACCCGCAGCCAGACGGGGGCCGACGTCGACTGGACGAAACTGGTCAAGGACCTGATGCCCATTCAGATCAACCGGTTTGCGGTTTTTGATGGTGAAATCAACCTCATCAACGTCTTCAGCACCGTCAAGGCGGATCTGTCCTTGAAGAACTTCCAGGGCGAAATCCGCAACATCCGCAATGTCGAGGAACTCGGCACGCGGCTTCCCTCCCCCGTACGGGCTTCCGGCGATGTGCCGGGCTATGGCGGGACGATGGGCTTTAAGGCGGACATGAACCTCCTCAAGCAGATGCCCGATTTCTCCTACCAGCTCCGGTTCGACGAAGTAAGCCTGCCCAAGATCAACACCATTGCCAAGGAGTTTTCCGGCGTCGATTTCGAACAGGGGACGATCAGCGTCTACAGCGAAATGGCCATGTACAACGGTCGCCTGGTGGGCTATCTGAAGCCCCTGACCAAGGACATGAAGATTTTCAAGCTGAAGGAAGGGGATAACCGAACCGTCGGGCAGTTTTTCAAGGAAGTGCTCGCCGAGGCGGGTACCCAGGTGCTCAAAAACCAGAAACGCGACCAGGTGGCCACCAAGATTCCCCTGAGCGGAACGGTCGAAGAAGTCAAGACCGACTTCTGGCCCATCCTGTTCGGCGTTCTGCGCAACGCCTATGTCGAGGCCTTCCGCAAGGAATTTGACAATACCGTTTCGTTCCAGGACGCCCTGAAAGGCCTCAAGGAAGACTACAAGGAGCGCCGCGCCGAACGCAAAGCCGAGCGGAAGGAACGCCGCGAGGAACGGAAGGAAGCCCGCCGGAAGCGGCGCGAGGAAAGGAAGAAGGAGTAAGGGGGCTGGGGTGGGTCAACGCTTCACAGAAGCGGTTTGAATCAGCCAGCGACCCTTACCTGGCCATGCCCAGAATTCGCCGGACGAGCCAGCCGGTAGCCACGCCCAGCAGCGCCGGAAAGGCGGCGATGGCCGTACAGAAACTGACCAGTTCCGGGACCGCCTGGTTCCGGCTTTTGAGCAGACTGTACGTCAACGCCATCACCAGACAAAACAGGGGGCCGTACGCCCAGGTCCAGCGGCGCGCCAGGTAACCGATCAGGACGTTAAAGAGCACCATGAACAGCAGGGGCTGGTGCACTACCTCGGACTGGTAACACAGGTAGGTTGAAGCCAGCGCCCCCAGGCTGGTCAGCAAAGCCAGCAGCATGGGGCGTAACAGCGAGGTATTCATACAAGAAGAGGACGGTCTGAATAGAAACAGCCAGTCCGGAAAATGGGTTCTCCGAGCGAGCAGAGCCGGTCAGAACCCTGTCTTCGGATCAGCTGCCTGGCCGCATTCGTTCCCCAAAACCCATCCCTATGGCCGAGTTGCAAAACGACCTGAAAGCCAAGTTAGTGGAAGCCATCACCCGGCTGGAGCGTGGCTTCTCGAAGGCTAAGTTCACCCTGAAAGACAACCTTCACTGGCTGGAGCCGATCATGATCGTGCCTTACTACGGGTTTGGCAATGAGCGGTATGTATATCTGAAGGGCCGGGTGATCGAAGATGAAAAAATAACCGAACCGGAGGCGGCAAGCAGTAACCTGGAGCACCTGCGGAATACTTTCAAACGCTTTGAGTCCGACGAAATTCCGGGCATTCGGGTGAAAGCCTCTTTCGCCGGCCAGCAGCTGGAAGTAAAAACCGACGAGGAAGGGTTCTTCACCTTCGAATTCTTCTTCGATAGCCCCGTTGATTATGCCCGATGGGGTCATACCATCCCCCTTACGCTGCTGGAGTCGAAAACCGAACAGGACCGGATGGAGGCACAGGGCCATATTTTTGTGCCCGATCAGGAGGCCGAATTCGGGGTCATATCGGATATCGATGATACCGTGTTAGTCTCGGAGATGACCAATGTCCTGGGCAGGCTGAAGCGGATATTGCTGCAGGATGTTACCGAACGCAGCCCATTTCCAGGTATCGGGGCTTTGTTACAGGCGCTGGTTACCGGATTTGATGCCCAAGGCAAAAACCCCCTGTTTTACGTCTCCGGGAGTGAGTGGAACCTGTTTGACTTTCTGACCAGCTTTTTTCGCTATCACCATATTCCTGAAGGGCCATTACTCTTACGGGATAAAGGGGCCCATGTCCTGAACGATGCCTTTAACAGCCGCAAGGGTGAGCATAAACTGGAACACATCCGCCATATCCTGAAGACCTACCCCCACCTGAAATTTATCTGCATTGGCGACAGTGGTCAGCATGATCCGGAGATTTACCAGCGGGTGGTGGAGGAATTCCCCGGGCGTATCCTGGGCATTTACATCCGGGATGTCTCCTCGGAAGAACGGGATCGGCTGGTCCACCAGCTGGCCAGGACTGTAACCGAACAGGGTGTACCGATGCTGCTGGTGGATCAAACGCTGACGGCGGCCGAGCATGCCTGCGCCATGAAGTGGATCAATCCCGACCAACTTGCCGCCGTCAGGCAGGCATGTGAGGCGGATGAAGCCTCCCGGTAATGCGGGAACCGCCAACAGGGCCGGGTTCCCCGGAGCGGGCGCTGTGGGCTACCGCTGCAACTCCTCCAGAATTCCTTCGTAGGCCGGTTTGCGCTCGTACTGGTCGTTGAAGGGAAGCGGGTATTCCTTGCATTCGCAGAAGAAGCGGAGCCAGGTATCGGCATCGCCCACGTTCCAGAGCGTAATGCCGTACTGCTGGGCGGGCGGAACGATGGTCCGGTACATGCGGACAATGGCGGCGTAGCGGGCCTTCTGTTCCAGCAGCAGGGCCGCCGTGGGGACGAAATTCGGTTTGGAATCGGGGTTGATCCGGACGTCGAGTTCGGAAATATGAATTTGCAGGCCGGTTTTGGTCAGCTCCCGCAGGGCCGTTTCCAGCTTGCTGTTCTGCTGATTCAGGTCGGTATGAAACTGCAGGCCCAGGCCGTCGATGGGAATGCCCCGGCGGCGGAAATCGGCGACCATGTCCAGAATCGCCTGGACTTTTTTGGGGTGATCTTCCTGCCCAAAGTCGTTGTAGAACAGCCTGGCGTTCGGATCGGCTTCGCGGGCATACTGAAAGGCCCGGGATACGTAACCCGGCCCCAGCTTCTCCAGCCAGATGGATTTCCGCAGCGTACCGTCGTTGTCAAAGGCTTCGTTCACCACGTCCCAGGCCACGATTTTCCCGGCATAGCGCCGGACGACGGTCTGGATATGGTCCCTGAAGAGCCGCTCCCAGGCCTGGGAATCGCCCTGGTAGGTTTCCAGCCAGCGCGGCAGGGCCAGGTGCCAGATCAGCGTATGGCCAAACAGGCGCATCTTGTTCTCACCGGCGTATTTGACCAGCTCATCCCCACCCCACCAGTCGTAGCGGTTCTCTTCCGGACGAATCATGTTCATTTTCAGCCGGTTTTCCGACGTCAGGCTGTTGTATTCGGTGAGAACCGTCCGCCGGTAGACAGGCTCGGTTTCCAGGCGATAAGGCTCTACGCCGGCCCCGATCGGAAACGGTGCTGCATCCTTCAATCCCGTGGGCTTTGGCTCCAGGAGAATTTCTTCTTCCGAACGGCAGGTAAGCAGCCCCAGCGTCAGGGCAATGAAGCAGAGGGTGCGGAGATGCATGACATATCGATTCATATGGCCATCAACAGGTAATTCCTGCTGTATAAGACCAAGATTTGTGCCAGATGGTTCAACCTTCTCGCAGAAGTCGCGTCCGCCCGACGGGAATGCCGTTCACCTCGAGCACCAGGATCTGAATTCCGCCCGCAGTTGGGGGAACCGGGGTGGTCAGGCGGTAGGAACCGGCCGCTTTATGGCCCTCGTCGAAGGTAGCCATCGTCCGGCCCGTCAGGTCCACCAGGCGCAGCCGCGCGCGCCCCGCTTTCCCGAGGCGGTATTCCATCGTGAGTTCGGTGGTGTACGGGTTGCCCAGGGCCTGGACGCTGTAGCCGGAAGCGGACGACTCGGTGGCCAGGACGTCGGAACCCAGCGGCAGCAGCGTCTGGTCCATCCAGTTGAGCCGGTCCCGCAGCCAGGTTTTCAGGAAGTTGATCTCCTCCTCGTAGGTGCGCCCCACAAAGCTGTTGGGCCAGATTTTCTGCCCCATGACCGGCCAGCGCTGAAAATTCCGGACCCGGGATTCGGAGAGCGTCGCCGCGACCGAGTCGATGTAGCTGTGGAGCCGGTCGGTGCGCAGGACGTCTTTCCGGAGGCTGGTGTATTTGACGGCTACTTTGCGGCGAAACAGGTCATCGTCCAGCAAACGCTCCCACCAGAACGGGATCTGATAGGTATCTTCCGGGCAATGCTTGTTGAAGTCATAGGCCCAGGTATTGAACGTATTGCCCTGACAGTAATCGGCATTGCCGTAGGTCAGGTTATAATCCCAGACCGGGCCCATCGTGAGCTTGCCGTTCTTGCTGTCCTTGTCCTTGTAGAAAAACGCACTCAGCCGGTAGCCGTCGACGTTCCGGCAGACTTCCGTCAGGATGAGGTAATTGACGAAGGATTCCTCGTCGATGAACCGCCTGACCCCGTTGACCGGGTCCTTGTAGCCGGGATCGGCCATGGCATTTTCGAAATCGGTGACGTGTTTGCGGATGTAGTCGAACTGCTGGGCCGTGATGTCGGCCATTTTGGGGTAGTCGACCTGGATCAGAATCGGTTTGCTGGTGGGGCCGAAATTGGAGCGGTAGGGCGACGTCCAGGAGCGGGAAGCCGCTCCTTCGGTCTTATCGACCTTGAGGATGTACCCGCCCGTTACCGCATCGCCGCTATTGTCATTGCGGTCCAGTCCGCTGATGTTGACCCGGTTCTTATCGCGCTTGGTGCGCTCCATGAGGATGTAGATGCCTTCGTAGCGACCGTTCAGGACGACTTCGCAGTACCGGGTGTTGGTCGCCCAGACGGGACTGAACCGGCGGTAGATGTCGTAGGTCAGCACCTCCCGAAGCAGGGTTTTGTCGTTGTAGGTGGCGTTCAGCACCCAGTCTTCTTCGGCGGGCAGGCCCAGCACGGAGGCGGTGAGGTCTTTGGTACCGGAGGAGTCGCGCAGTTCGATGCCGTAGGGTTTTTTCGGGAATAAAACGCGGGAACTGGCGCCGCGCTGCTCGATGCCGATGCGGCTGTAGAAGGTCGGTTTGTCGGACAGGTTGTTTCGCTTTCCCGGGCCGTTGTCAATGATGAATAATTTGGCCCCGACTTTCGGCTCGTCCGGAATGGATTGTCCCTGGGTATCAATGATCAGGATAGGCAGATCCGAGCTGGTGAACGACTGGCCCAACGCCGCCTCCACCGCCAGCCAGCCTACCAGTAGCCAGGCAACAAGTTGTTTCATACACATAGGTTAAAGGGAATAGGAAGGGAAGGTAGGAAAAAAGGGGGAGCGGGGCAAAACCGATTAGATTGCATTGACCGAATCCTTTTACCGGGTAAGCAGGGCGCCGGGCTTTTCGCGCTCAGAGACAGCCCCTTACAGGCGCCCTCCGTAAAATGGCCGCGGCCGTTGCCTAATCACTTGCCTGATTATTCAGTAAACCGGGCTGGCTGCTGTTTCCTTAACCACCTACCACTCCCAGACGAGAAATGGAAAGATACCAATGGGAAACCGCCCCGAAGAAGGGAAAGCCGGTGAGGCTTCTGGTGGTCGAAGACAATCCCGACCACCGGGCCATCATGACCAAGGCGCTGCAGGAAGCTTTTGCCGCGGCGGTGCCCCTGTTTACAACCGACGTTGAAACCACGATTGCCCAGCTGAAGCGCTTCGAATCCCGGGCGGAGGACCTGCCGGCCCTGATCATCCTCGATCTGTACTGTCCCGATGCGCAGGGCGGGCTGTTCATTCTGGAAAGGCTGCGGGATATCCATTCGCCCCTGAGGCCCGTGCCGGTGATCATCTTCAGCCACTCGGCGGCCGATGAAGATGTCCTGCATACCTACCAACTGGGGGCTACCTGCTATCTGGTGAAGCCCACGGACTTTACCGAGTGGACGGATTTCTTTACCGTCCTTCGAAAATACTGGCTGGAAGTGGCCACCCTGCCGGCTTAATCCATTCTCCTTCAGCCGGAATCCCTTTTCCCAGAGCGTCGGCCCCAAAGGGCCATAGCCTTACTTTTGAACGCTAATTTCAGGCCCCGATGCGGTTCCGGGGTGTTCCTCTACTGAAACCGATTATCAGAACAGAACAGGAGGAACGAATGAGTAACCGATTGCAGGTAATAAAGGAAATCCGGCGGCAGCAGGTGCAGTCGCTGGATATGTGGGGAGGGGTGGAGTGTACCGTCAATCGGGTGAACGATACCTACCTGGACCAGTTGCAGCAGAATGGCCATCACCATCGGCTGGAAGACCTTCTACAACTGGCCGGACTGGGCCTCAAAGCCCTGCGCTATCCGGTGATCTGGGAACGGGTAGCCCCCAACCATCCGGACGAACGGAACTGGCAATGGACCGATGAACGCCTGCCGCTGCTGAAGGCGCTGGGCATCCGGCCGATTGCCGGGCTGGTGCACCACGGCTGCGGCCCCCGGTACGCCGCTTATGATTCGCCTGACTTCGAGCGGGAGCTGCCCCGGTTCGCCCGGCAGGTAGCCGAACGCTATCCCTGGATTGACGCCTATACGCCGGTCAACGAGCCGCTGACTACTGCCCGCTTTTCGGGCCTGTACGGTCACTGGTATCCGCACCGCCGCAGCAAGCGGGTATTTGCCCAGATTCTGATGCGCGAGTGCCGGGCCACGGTCCTGTCCATGCAGCAGATCCGGCAGGTGCAGCCGGCGGCCCAGCTGATTCAGACCGATGACCTGGGCTATACCCACAGTACGCCCCTGCTGGCCTACCAGGCCGAGGAGGAAAACAACCGCCGCTGGCTGAGCTGGGACTTGCTTTGCGGCAAAGTCACGCCCCAGCATCCGATGTGGACTTATCTCCGGAATGCCGGCATCTCCGAGCGGGAGCTCTGGTTTCTGGTAGAGAACCCCTGTCCGCCTTCCGTCATTGGCATCAACCACTACCTGACCAGTGAGCGCTACCTGGATGAGCGCATGGACGGGTATGCGGCCTGGCAGCGCGGCGGAAACGGGCGGCACCGGTACGTCGATACGGAGGTAACCTGGGCGGCACCACACCAGCGGCTGGGCATCGGCGAACTGGTGCGGCAGGCCTGGGAACGGTACAAACTGCCCATCGTCGTGACCGAAGCCCATCTGGGCGGCTCTTCCGCGGAGCAGATCCACTGGCTGGTGGAAGTCTGGGAGGCCTGCCAGAACCTGAAACTGCAGGGCGTGGACATCCGGGCGGTAACCGCCTGGTCGCTGCTGGGTTCGTACGACTGGAACCTGCTGCATACGGGCTTCAAAGGCTATTACGAGCCGGGAGCGTTTGCGGTGAGCGAACACGGACTGACCCCTACCCCGCTGGCGGAGCTGATCCGCTGCCTGGCCAAGGGAGAATGCTACCAGCAACTGATGCCGGAAGAACGGGGCTGGTGGCAGGCCGAAAGCCTGGCCAGAAGAGCGGTGTAGCGTTCGTTATACACAAGAAAAGCCTGGCCTGGTGGGCCGGGCTTTTCTTGTTTTTGGGGGTATGAATGTTGGAGACGGCGGGAGTATTGACGTTTGACGTTTGACAAGGGACGGGGTCAGGCGGGTTGGTCGGTTCGGGGGGCGGAGCCGAGGGATGGGAGGGATTGTTCGGGATTGCTGAGCTTCAGGTTCAGGCCTTCGTCGAAGACGAGCTCCCGCAGGGTGCTGATCTGCTGCTGAATGTGGGCGATCTTCTGTTCCAGTTGCTGGGCCGCCGCCGGATTCCCGTTGTCCCGAAAATACGAACTGCTTCGTTCCAGGATCATAACGGCCTCCTGCAGGCCCCGGACGGTGATCCAGAGGGTTTCTTCCGTACTCTTGGACAGCTCCGCCAGCAGATCGTCGGCCGAGAATCCGTGGCCGGTATGGCAGCGAAACCGCTCGAAATTGCCCTCCCGGATGCTGACCAGGGCGCCGTGGCATTCCGGACAGGTCAGGGTCGACGGGGCACCCAATTCCTGAATGCGCAGATCAAAGCCTTTATTCTCCGCGGCGACCAGGATTTCCTTCCCGATTCGCTTGTATTCCTCGCCCGAAACCGGCGTCTCATCCTGCACGGACTGACTGGTGAGTTCGCAGATGAGCGGACCGATGTCGGCCACGGAGGCAATGTAATCTACGTCTACGTACTCCATGACGCTCTGGGGCATACTGGCGTACATGGCTTCCAGCGGCTCCTGAACGATCGTCAGCCCGCCGAAGCGTTTGATGGTCCACATCCCGGATGTCCCGTCGTCGAGCAGGCCCGTCAGCACCACCCCGATGACCCGCGTACCGAAGGTATAGGCCGCCGAACGGAACAGGGCGTCGATGGCCGGCCGAAACCGGTTTTCCTTCGGGCCGCGTTTGACCAGGATGTGGCTGTCTTCAATCAGCAGATGGTGGTCGGGCGGCGCAATGTAAATCGTCCCGGGCACGATCGTCTCGCCATCCCGGGGGTGTCTGGCCTTCAGCGGGCCGCTCCGCGTAAGAATCTGGGGCAGGTAACTGGGGGTATTCGCCGACAGGTGCTGCACGACAAAAAAGGTGGCCTTGCAGTCGGCCGGCAGCGTAGCCGCCAGCTCCTGCAGGGCAAATACGCCCCCTGCGGAGGCGCCAATGACAACAATATCCCGTTTGGCCATGCTGAAGGTTCGCTTAAATCGTAATTCTGCCGGTATGAACTAAAGAAAGAACCATCTGGGGGTTGATTAGTTCTATTTTATCCCTGCCCCGGTCAATCCCTCTGTTAAGTGACGAGCCTTATGCGTACTTTTGATTATTGCTCATCCGGATACAGGAGGAATTTTTCATCCTTGTTATCCAATCCGAATCTTCATCCTGGTCGGCGCACCAGATTTTGCTGAACCACACCAATGAACAGCAGTACGAATAGCCCTGAACCTTCCGAACAAATGACTATACAGGTCCCGGTAGTCGCCATCGGCGCGGCAGCCGGAGGCTCGCAGGCCTTTACGCAGCTGCTGCAGCGGCTGTCGCCGAATACCGGTATGGCCGACGTCTATATGCAGCGGATCGATCCGGCAGACGGCGAAGATTTGATCAAGGTGCTCAGTAAGCATTCCCCCATGCCCGTGGTCCTGGCCCAGGATGCGATTCGGATTGAAGCCGACCACGTATACATCCTGCCGCCCGGTGAACACATGGTGGTCGAAGACGGCCTGCTGCTGAGTCGCCCCCGCCCCGCCAGTCAGCTGGACGCCATGCCCATCGATCAGTTTTTCAACTCCCTGGCCAAACGCCAGAAGGAAGCCTATCGGTTTGCTGCTGTCGGGCGACAAAAACGACGGAACCGCGGGCCTTAAGGCCATTAAAGCGGCGGGGGGCATCACCTTCGCCCAGAACGAATCGGCCCTGTTCAAAACCATGCCCAAAGCCGCCATTGCGGAAGGTGTGGTCGACAAGATTCTGTCACTCGGCGAAATGGCGCAGGAACTGGAGCGCCTGGGCCGTAAAAGTGAGCTGCTCCGAAGTCTGATCGAAAGTGGTGAGGAGGACGAAGCGCTGCTGGCGGACGACGAAGCGACCGAGGAAATCGGCCCCAGCGATGAGGATTTCAAACCGATCATCCAGTTCCTGCGCAAATCGGTCGGCACGGATTTCACCTACTACAAGAAGAACACCATCCGGCGGCGGACCATCCGGCGCATGCTGCTGCAAAAGCTGGAGAGCCTGCGGGAATATGCTTCCTACCTGGTCGCGCATCCCGCCGAGGCCGCCGAGCTGTACAACGACCTGCTGATCAACGTGACGGAGTTCTTCCGGGACCCCGACACCATGAGCTACCTCAAAAGCGAGGTACTGCTGCCGATTATCAAACGGAAAAACCCCCGGGAAGGAATCCGGATCTGGGTACCGGCCTGCTCCTCCGGGCAGGAGGCGTATTCCCTGGCCATGCTGGTGGTGGAAGTACTGACGGAACAGGGCCTGTCCTTCCCCATTCAGATCTTTGCCACCGATCTGAGCGAACAGGCCATCACCAAAGCCCGGATTGGCACCTACAGCATCAGCGAAATGCAGTCGGTTTCGGCCAAGCGGCTCCTGCGCTTCTTTACCAAGATGGACGACGGCTACCGGGTCAATAAGTTCATCCGGGACATGTGCGTCTTTGCGCCGCATAACCTCTTCAACGACCCGCCCTTCTCGCGCATCGATCTCGTGAGCTGCCGGAACCTGCTCATTTACGTGGAGGCCAATCTGCAGAAAAAGGCCTTCAACACCTTTCACTACGCCCTGAACACCGACGGTTTCCTGCTGCTGGGGCGTTCCGAAAGCATCGGTCTGTCAACCCCGCTGTTCGCCCCGGTCGAAAAGAATTTCAAGGTGTTCATCCGGAAAAACGAGCTGCCGCGCCGGGCCAGTTTTGATCTGGCGCGGCGTACGCCGGAGGTGGTCGACGGAAACGATTCCCTGATGGCCCGCATCGCCGCGCCCAAACGGCCGGATCCGGCCAACGATCTGGATAAGCTGGTGGATAAGCTGCTGCTGACCCAGTACGTACCGGCCTCGGTAGTCATCAACCAGGATCTGGACATTCTGCAGTTTCGCGGCTCGACAGGCCTGTTTCTGGAGCCTTCGCCGGGCAAAGCCAGCCTGAACCTGCTCAAGATGGCCCGCCCCTCGCTCGTCCTGGAACTGCGAAATGCGGTGCACAAAGCCATCAAAACCGGCCAGCCCGTCCGTAAAGCCGGCCTGGAAATTAAGCTGAAGGACCGCTCCCACCTGGTGTCGCTCGAAGCCGTGCCCATTCGCGGCAATATCGACGAACCGCTGCTTCTGATTCTCTTCGAAGAAACCGTTCTGACCGAAATAACCGGTACGGGTAAGGCCGACGCCAACAACGCCCGGATCAAACAACTGGAGCGGGAGCTGGAAACCCTGCGGGAGGACATGCGCTCCATCATCGAAGAGCAGGAGGCCAGTAACGAGGAGCTGCAGGCGGCCAACGAAGAGATCATCAGCAGCAACGAGGAACTGCAGAGCATCAACGAGGAACTCGAAACCAGTAAGGAGGAGATCGAGTCGACCAACGAGGAACTGCTGACGATCAACCAGGAACTGCAGGTCCGAAATGACCAGCTGATGGAAGCCTACCAGTATTCGGAGGCCATCCTGGCGACCATCCGGGAAGCGACCGTGGTGCTGGATAAGGACCTGCGGGTGAGGAGCGCCAACCGTTCCTTCTACAAACTCTTCCGGCTCGAACGGGAAGAAACGGAAGGGCGGCTAATCTACGAACTCTACGACCGGCAGTGGAACATTCCGGCCCTGAAGCAGCAGCTGGAAGAAGTCATCGTCCATAACGGGCAGATCACCAATTACGAGATGACCTACCGCTTTCCGGACGGTCACGAGATCGTTATGTGGCTGAATGCCCGGAAGGTTGTCCAGCACGAACGTCAGCACGCGGTGCTGCTGGCCATCGAGGACATTACCGAACACAAACGGTCGCAGCAGCTGCTGCTGGAGCGGGAACACTGGTTCCGCAGCATTGCCGACAATGCCCCTACCCTGATCTGGGTGGCCGGTCCGGACGGACGCTATGACTTTCTGAACAAGGCCTGGCTGGCGTTCACCGGCCGGGAGATGGAACCGAAAGCGACCGTGGACTGGGCCAAGAACATCCATCCCGAAGACCGGGTAGCTTATCTGGACACCTATACGGCCCATTTTGAACTGCAGCAGGCGTTTCAGACCGAATACCGGCTCAAACGGCATGATGGCCAGTACCGCTGGATCCAGGAAAACGCCATCCCGCTGTTCGCCCCCGACGGGGTTTTCAGCGGCTATATGGGTACCGGGGCGGAAATTCACCTCCAGAAAGAACTGAACCAGGAGCTGAACCGGCTGGTCCGGCAAAAGACCCAGGAGCTGGCCGAGTCCAACGACCTGATACACATCGCCCTCACGGCCAGCAAGGCGGGTCTGGGGAATTGGGACTGGCGCACGAACACGACCTACTGGGATGCCCGCAGCCGGGAAATCCTCGGCATCGCCCAGGAAGCCGAAGCGGCGACCGTGGACGGGTGGCTGGCCCGGATTCATCCCGGCGACCGCCAGGCGGTGATCAACCATTCCCGGGAAAGCCTGGAAACCGGCCGGGACTTCTGGATGGAATACCGGGTCGTTCATCCCGACGGCAGCCTCCGTTACGTACTGGGCACGGGCCGTACGACCAAAGACGACCAGGGTCAGCCCCAGAAACTTATTGGGCTCGTCCAGGACATTACCGACCTCAAAACCGTCGAAAAGCACCTTCGCCAGAACGAGGCCCTGCTGCGGTCGACGGAGGAACTGGCCCGGATGGGAAGTTATGAGGCGGAACTCCCCAGCCTGCGCTTTCACTTTTCGGACGGCCTTTTCCGCCTCTTTGGCAGGGAACCCCAGTCCTTTGAGCCGTCGCTGGAATTCCTGGATGCCCGTTCGCATCCGGATGATGCCCTGAAGGTTAAAAACGTCCTGGAAGAGGCCGCCCGGACCCATCAGCCGTATTATTACACCCGCCGCATTTACCTGGACAGCGGGGAGTTACGCACCCTGGAAGCCCACGGCCGGGTGCTGCTCGACGAGGCCGGCAAGCCGTGCAAATTCCAGGGGCTGGTCCAGGATATCACTGACCGCCAGCGGGCGGAGGCCCAGATCCAGAAGCACCTGACGATCCTGAAGCAGTCGGAGGAGCTGGCGCGGACCGGAAGCTGGGAGTACAATCTGGCGGAGCAGGACTTCCTCTGGTCCGAGGGGATGTACCAGCTTTTCGGCCTGGAGACAGACGCTCCGGTCAGCCCGCAACTGTACCTGGACTACGTCCTGGACAGCGACCGGGCCATCGCCGAGCGGGTCCTCAGGCAGCTAACCGTCGATCACCAGTCCTTTGAGGAAGTGCTGCGCATCCGGGTGGATGGAGCCGTAAAGATTCTGAAAATCAAGGCTGTTTCGGAAACGGACGAACAGGGGCAGCCCACCAAAATGCTGGGCGTCGACTGGGACGTCACCGAGCTGATCGAGTCGCAGTCCCGCCTGCAGGAGACGGCGGACAACCTGCAGGCCGTTCTAAACACTTCTCCGGGCTTTATTGCCCGCTTCTCCGCCGTGCCCCAGCGTGAATCCCCCGAAGAGGTCGCTGATTTCAGACTGACGGTCGGCAATCAGCAACTGGCCAATTTGTCGGGTATGCCCCTGCCCGAACTCATCGGTCAGTCCGTAGAGCGCTTTACCGACCTCTTCTGGGGGGAGCAGACGATGGACCGCCTTCGGGAAGTTTACACCACCTACCAGCCGCTGTACCAGGAAAAACGCCTGACCGAAGGCCCGGAGGAGCGCTGGGTCGCCCTTTCGGTGACGCGGCAGGACGAAAGCCTGATGACCACCGGTCTGGACATCACGGAGCTCAAAAAGGCCCAGGATCAGCAGCAATTCTGGCTCGACCAGCTGAAGCTGACCAGCGAAAGTACCCAGGCGCTGGCCGAGTTAAAGGAGTCCCTTCGTCACCGGGGCCAGTTGCTCCGTACCGTCTCGCACGACCTGCGGGGCCAGGTCGGCATCATCAGCTCAGCCGCCCAGCTGCTGGCCATAGGGACCAGCGAAGTCGAGCGGAACCAGGTCGTTCAGATGATCCTGAACAATGTCCGGCAGATGATGCAGTTAATGACCAGCCTGCTGGACTTTGCGCGCCTGGAGTCCGGTGAGCAGACCCGTACGCTGAGCCCGGTTGACGTCGCGGATCTGATCACCAAACTGACCGAGTCCGTCAGGCCCCAGGTGCAGCAGAAAGCTCTGGCCCTGGTCCTGGAGGGAGCCGAGGCGCTGCGGGTAGAAAGTGACCCGACGAACCTGGGCCGCATCGTGCAGAACCTGCTGCTGAATGCGATCAAGTATACCCAGCGGGGGAAAATCACCGTGCGCTGGTGGGCCCTGCCCGCCGAAGACCGCTGGTGCCTGGAAGTTTCGGACACGGGCCCTGGTTTATCGCCGGGTCTGGTGGCGAGGCTGAATACCCCGCCGGAGTCGGCCGGAGAGTCCCTGGCGCCCGCGGAGGAATCGGCTGGCGTTTCGGCCCTGGTGCCGGAACAGGGCGAAGGCATTGGGCTTAAAATCGTCCAGGAACTGGTCAAGCTGCTGGAAGGCCGGCTTGTCGTCAGCACCGAAGCGGGTCAGGGATGCCGGTTTGCCATTACGTTTCCCCTGCAGTACACGCCCTGAGCCTTTGCCCGCCGGTGCCAAGGAGTGCTCCGCAATCGCCCGGCCAGAAGCTAACTTAAACGGATTCTTCCGGCCCCCTTCGTCCGGGGAATGGGTTAATATCGTTACCGGTTGTTCGACCTGCCTATGAACGAGACAAACCCAGAGGAAGCATCCCTGCCCCAGGCGCCTGAGCCGGCGGCCCATCCCGCCCTCGGAACCGAGTACCGGCTTCTGCTCGAAGCCGTGGCTCAGGCCCATTGGGAAACCGATGCGGCCGGCCGCGTCCAGCTGGACTCCCCCACCTGGCGGAGCCTGACGGGCCAGACCCGGGAGCAGTGGCTTCAGGAGGGCTGGATCAGCGCGGTGCACCCCGACGAGCAGCCGTACGCGCGTCAACGCTGGCAGCAGGCGCTGGACCGGCGCTCCCCCATCCAGGACGATTTCCGGCTCCGGCGCCCGGCGGGGGACTGGCAATGGACCACGCTGCGGATCCTTCCGGTGCAGCCATCGGACGGTTCGGTAAGCGGGTGGAGAGGCCTGGCCTTCCCTATCGGCGAGGTCTCCGACCAGCAGGACCTGCCGTATCGCCTGGTGCTGCAGAACCTCCCGGATTACGCCATCTTTACAACCGATGCCGAGGGAATTATCCGGAACTGGACCGTGGGGGCCGAGCGCGTGTGGGGCTATGCGGGCCAGGAGATCGTTGGCCAGCCGCTTTCCCGCCTGTACCCTCCCCAGGAAATGGCAGCCGGGCAGCCGGAGGAGGAACTGGCCGAGGCGGCCAGGACGGGCCGTTCCGAACGGGAAGGATACCGCTTACGGAAAGACGGGTCGCTGATCCTGGTCAACGAAATCGCCACGGCCATGCGGGACTCCCAGGGCAGGCTGATGGGCTTCTGCAAGATCAGCCGGGACATCCACCAGCTCCGGGGGCATCAGGTTGCCCTGCGGCGGTCGGAAGAATGGTCGCGGATTGTGCTGGAAAGCATCACTGAACACGGTATCATTACCAGTGATCCGCAAAACATCATTACCGGCTGGAATACCGGTGCCCAGAACCTGTTCGGTTTTCGGGAAGACGAAGCCATCGGCCAACCCGGGGCCCTTATCTTCACCCGGGAAGACCGGGAAGCGGGCGAACCGGAAAAAGAAGTGGAAACGGCCCGGCAGGAAGGGCGGTCGGCCGATGAGCGGTACCACATTCGCAAAGACGGTACGCGGTTCTACGTCTCGGGGGTCCTGTCGCCGCTCTACGATGCGGACAATCAGCTAATCGGCTTTGTCAAAGTGGCTCGTGATCTCAGCCACCGGCAGCAGATGGAGGAAGCGCTGCGGGAAGCTCACCGGCGGAAGGACGAGTTTCTGGCCCTGCTGGCCCACGAATTGCGCAACCCTATGGCGACCCTCCACAACACCCTGCTGTTGCTGCAACTGACCGGCGGCCGGGATGCCAGTCTGCCGCTGGACACGGCCGTATCGATGATGAGCCGGGAAGTACGCCAGCTGGTTCGGCTGGTGGATGACCTGCTGGATGTCAGCCGGATGAGCCGGGGGACGGTCGAGTTGCACCCGGAGCGAATTGACCTGACGATGGTGGTTCGGGAGGCCGTTGAAGCCGCCCGCCCGCTGGTCGAACGGGAGCACCACTTCCGGGTTACCCTGCCCGCGGAGCCGCTTTACCTGATGGGCGATTCCGTCCGGCTCACCCAGGTAGTGCGTAATCTGCTGAATAATGCGGTCAAATTCACGCCCCGGGGCGGGTTTGTGTGGCTGAGCCTGGAGCACGAGGCCGGTCAGGCGCTGCTGCGGGTCAAGGATAACGGCATCGGTATTCCACCGGATCAGCTGGAGCGCATCTTTGAGATGTTTGCGCAGGTAGACACCAGTATCAGCCGTTCACAGCAGGGACTTGGCCTGGGTCTGACGCTGGTCCGGCAACTGGTCGAATTGCACAGTGGCCAGGTAAAGGCCTCCAGTGCAGGTCCCGGAAAAGGCAGTCTATTCCAGGTGGTGCTACCGCTGCTGAGCCAGGAAGGACCGGCGCAGGAGGCCCAGTCCGAGACAGAACCGTCTGTTGGGCGCCGCATCATGGTGGTAGACGACAATGAGGAAGCGGCCCGGACCCTGACGATGCTCCTGCGGCTGGGGGGGCACGAGGTGCATACGGCCTATGGCGGAAAGGAGGCCCTGGCCGAAGCCCAGCGGCTGCAGCCTCAGGTAATGGTGCTGGACCTGGCCATGCCGGATCTGGATGGGTACGAGGCCTGCCGGCAGATTCGCCAGCACAGCTGGGGACAGAATATGCTCATCATCGCCCTGAGCGGTTATGGTCAGCAGGAAGATCGCCAACGCAGCCAGGAAGCCGGTTTTGACGCTCATCTGGTCAAACCCGTAGACCTCGAGCAGCTCGTGCACCTGCTGGTTTCGTCAGGCGGCATGGCGTTCCGGGCTGAAGATGTGGCATAGCCTATCAAAGCAGTAGCCCTGAGCGGTTCCTTTAGAAAGGAGACCGCTCAGGGCTACCGAAGACCACGTTGCGCTTTTCGGCGCTATCGACTCACTTATTGCTTATTTCCTTTTCCACTGCCGCTTTCCTTGATGGTCGGCTGACGGGTGGCACCGCCCTGGGATTCGGCTTTCTCGTTGCGGCGAATGGAATTGGCCGCACGGCTGCTGGTATTCCCACCGGGCTGACTGTTGCTGTTGCCGGAAGGACCCGTAGTAGAGCCTTTAGGCGTTTCGTAGAGCGCATCCTTGCCGTTGGTTGAAGTAGTCGACCCACGGGGGCTTGACTGAGGGCCGCTCTGCTGCTGGCCACCACCCGCGTTTCCGCTGGCACTGGCGGTACCTGACGAACCCGAGCCGCCGGCTGAACCGGTGCCGCTCATGGCTCCTCCACTTCCGCTGCCCGATCCACCGCCGGTCGTACCGCCTGCGTTGGCACCGCCTACGCTACCGTGGCTATTCTCGGCCGGGGGCCGCGTGCGGCTGGCCCGTCCGCTTCCGCCGCCTTTACCGTCCAGGGTTGAAGCCGAGGTTGCCGGCTGGCCTTTCCCGGACAGTTTGCGCCGGTACACCGAGCCATTGCTGCTGTTGCCCGACCCGACCTTTCCGGCCAGTCCTTCGGGGCTGCGGTTGCTATTGTTGGTTTTTACCTGGTCAACATTCGTAACTGCCCCCGAGGAAGCAGCGCCGACGCGGGTGTTGGACGTTGAGCCCTGGGTATAGGTGTTGGTAATGCGCGTATTGCGCGCCGGAACCTTGGCATCGCCTCGGGAATTGTTCGTACCGGTATTGGTGATGTTCCCGCCACCGGCCCGCTCTTCGCCGGTCGTACCCGTTGCGGCACCTTCCCGGGCCGGCTGGCCGCTGGTGGCTCCGGTATTGTTGATGACATCGCCGCTCTTGGTAGAGCCGGTTTGCATATTGCTGTTGCCCGAACGGCTCATGCCGGATTTCATCTTTCCGCTCCCCTGCTGGTTGGAGCCGGAACTATACCCCGGGTTGGGATTGTCGGCGGTACCATATTTCCGGCCGGTGGGGCTGGTATTCGCTTTTTCGCCGCCGTTGTTGGAGCCCTGCGTCCGGTTGGCGGAGGTGCCCGCGGACTGACTTTTAGTCGCCGTTCCGGAGGCCGAACTCGAGGAGGAGGTATTCGTATGCTGGGCCGCTGCCCCGAACGCGATGCCGATTGCCAGCACCAGCGTTCCTGTGATCCTTTTTTTCATAACGTTGCTTCTTCACTTGGCTTTGACACTATTTACTCAACTCGGGCTGGGGGGAAATGTTTAAGGGGTGAAGGAGTGAGGGGGTGAAGGGGTGAGGGTCTATAGTCGTTCTGGTCTGAATCACTATAGACACCGCAGCGGCGGACTGCTTCAATCCTTCAATCCTTCAATCCCTCAATCCTTATCTCCTCAACGTATCCACATCCGTAGCCCCGCCCCGGCGCAGGGAATCCCGGCGGAAGCGGTGGGGGTTGGGGTCACCGGTTGGCCGGCGATCCTCCAGATGCTGGCGGCGCTGGCGTTCTTTAAGATTGGTTTTCCGCGGAGCCGTCTGGGCCGGTGACTGGCCGCCGGTGCTAACCGTGGTAGAGGAAGGGGTAGTTGTGGTCGCGGGGACCGGTTGCTGTGCCTGAGCCGTGCTCAGCCAGGCGCCGACGAAGGCAAAGGCGATCAGTCTTTTCATGGGCAGTATAGAAAAATCGTCAGTCTACCGGCTTCAGTCGGGCAGTCAGCTTCGCCCATTAACGAATTAACAGGCGGAGCCGATCCCTGAGTGAAGCCGGCGGACTGACGACTACGTTGTTACTGTATTAACGCGTTGAGTCGTTGCTCATTGTCCCGCTCCGGTTGGAACGGCTGTTGCGGTTCGATTTTTTCGTACGCTGGTTCGTGCGGTTCATCCGTGAGTTGTCACTGCTCCGCGTCGTGCCCATGTTACCGTTGGTGCTGGTGCTACCGGCATCCATCGTCCCCTGATCCGCGGACTGGCGGTTCCGCTGATCGCGGCCGGTATTACCGGCACCGCTCTGGCTGGACGAGCCCTGGTTGTAGGTTCCGCTGCCGGAAGTCGAACCACTGCCCGTGCTACCGCTGCCGGAAGTTCCCGTACCGCTTTGCGTTCCCTGCATGGTGCCGCTACCGGAAGTTGATCCGCTACCCGTTGCACCCGTACCTGTTCCGCTGCCGCTCTGAGTCCCCTGCATGGTGCCGGTCGTCCCGGTGCTGCTGCCACTCTGGTTCCCCTGGTAGGTACCATTCGAGTTGGTACCGCTCTGGTTCCCCTGGTTGTTGTAGCCACCGTACTGGTTGTTGGTCGTACCGCTACCGGTGGTGCCGGTTGTGCCGGACGTTCCGGTGCCGGTTGTCCCGGACGTACCCATGGTCCCGGAAGTACCGGTGCCAGTCGTGCCCGTTGTTCCGGTGGTACCCGTAGTACCTGTATTGCTCTGCGTACGCGTCGGATCGCTGGTCGTTGACGAGCCGGTACCCGTGCTGCCGGATCCGGTCGTTGTCTGGGCTTGCGCCTGGAAGGTTACCAGTGCCATCAGCACCGCTCCTGCCATCATTACCTTTTTCATCGTTGAGTTTTGTTTAGATAGTAGATAGAACAGCTACCTAACGGCCCAAACCCTACCGCTTGTTACCCTTAGTGAGGAAACGGGACCAGCCAACTGACATATTTCAAAAGGTACGTTTGGCCTTAAAATAGAAAATCCCGCCAAAAAGCGGGATTTTCCGATCGAATATGCGTCGCCAGGGAAAAGCGATACTTGGTCTTACAAATTCTTCTTGGCCATCTCCTTAACGGCGAAATCGGCGGCCCTGGCTGTCAGGGCCATATACGTCAGCGAGGGGTTAACGCAGGAAGCCGAAGTCATGCAGGCGCCGTCGGTGACGAAGACGTTTTTGACCGAGTGTACCTGGTTGAACTTGTTGAGAACCGACTGCTTCGGATCGTTACCCATGCGGGCGGTACCCATCTCGTGAATACCCAGACCCGGCCATGAGCCATTGTCGTAGGTCGTCACGTTCTTCAGCCCCGCCGCCTCAAGCATTTCGGCCGCGTCGTTCTTCATGTCCTTGCGCATCTTCATTTCGTTCTCCTTGAACTCGGCGTCGAAGCGCAGGACCGGCTGGCCCCACTTATCGGTTTTCTCTTTCGAGAGGGTTACCTTGTTTTCGTAGTACGGCAGACATTCGCCGAAGGCCGTAACGCTCATGGTCCACGGTCCCGGCTGGGTCAGGGACTCCTTGAACTCGGCCCCGAAGCCTTCCATGCCGTTGCCGCGGCCCCAGTTCATCCGGCTGGCACCGCCCTGGTACCCAAAGCCGCGCAGGTAGTCGCGCTTGGCCTGGCCCGGCAGGTTGCGGTAACGCGGGATGTAAATGCCGTTCGCGCGCCGGCCGTAGAAGTACTTATCCTCAAACCCATCGTAGACGCCGCCGGCCCCTACGCGGAAGTGGTGGTCCATCAGGTAGTGGCCCAGTACCCCGCTATCGTTGCCGAGCCCGTTCGGGAAGCGGCTGGAAGTGGAGTTCATCAGGATAAAGGTTGAACCCAGGGCCGAAGCACAGAGGAAGACGATCCGGCTGAAGTATTCCTTCATCTCACCGGTCCGCTCATCGATCACGCGAACACCCGTTGCCTTCTGGGTCTTTTCGTCGTAGATCAGGGAGTTCACGATGGCGTGGTTCATCAGCGTCAGCCGGCCGGTCTTCATCGCCGCGGGCAGAGTAGCTGCCTGGGTGCTGAAGTAAGCGCCGTACGGACAGCCGCGCACGCAGAGGTTCCGGTACTGGCAGGCAGCGCGGCCAAGGGCCGTCTGCTGGGCCGTCGGCTTGGTCAGGTGCGCCACACGGCCGATGATGATCTTGCGCTCGCCGAATTTCTTCTCGACCGCCCCTTTCACATGCTTTTCGAGACAGTACATGTCCATCGGCGGCTGGAACTTACCGTCGGGCAGTTGCGGCAGCCCGTCGATCGAGCCGCTGATGCCGGCGAAGGTTTCCACCTTGTCGTACCAGGGTGCGATGTCCTTGTAACGGATGGGCCAGTCGAGGCCGACACCTTCCTTGGCGTTGGCTTCGAAGTCCATATCGCCGAGGCGGTAGCTCTGGCGGCCCCACATCAGCGAGCGACCACCCGTATGATAGCCCCGCATCCAGTCGAAACGCTTGGTTTCGAGGTAGGGGTTGTCTTTATCGTTTACAAACAGATAGGCTGACGACTCGGAGACGGTGTAACCCGTCCGCGCCTGCACGGCCTGTTCCTCGGCCACCTGCGTCGGTACCCGGCCCCGGTGCGGGAAGCCCCAGGGATCCGTCATGGCCGTTTTATACCCCGTGATGTGCGGAATGTCTTCACCCCGCTCCAGCATAAGGACTTTCAGGCCTTTTTCGGTCAGTTCCTTCGCGGCCCAGCCCCCGCTGATCCCCGATCCTACCACGATAGCGTCGTAGGTGGCGGTCTTTTTATAGTCGATATTGAGATTCATGAGTGTGTAATGAATAATGATGAATGAATATTGAATAATGAATACCGGGTAAGCTGTTTCAGGAAGCTACCTGCCCCTTTTGCCCGGGCATTACCAGGCTTCTTACCGACTCATTGTTCATTAATTCATCGCGGTCCGCCGCTGCGGTTCATGGTTAATTCGCTAGATAGCCCAGGCCTTCTGCCCCGGTTTCAGGGTCGTGCAACCTTCAAAACGGCCCGGTACGTGAACGTACTCCAGCGCCTGGGTTGCTCCGATTTCGGAGGTAAAGTAGCCCATCAGGGTCAGTTCCTTCAGCGTGTTGAAGAAGGGCGTGTAGCGGTCGGCCGGGGCCATGGAGGCCATCGCTTTCCGCTGTTCAGCAGCTTCGGCCTGCAGTTTGGTCACCACCTCGATCCGCTGCTTGTTATCCAGCGACACGAACGGCTTTCCGTAGGATGCCTGACTCAGTTCGTTGGTGTGCGTCAGCCCGTCGAGGAACCGCTTCTGCTCCTTTTCCCGGTAACAATCCTTCAGGATGATGTCGATCACTTCGTTGACCTTCGCCGCTTTTGCCCCCGGCGTCTTGGTCGTGGGAATGATCACTTCGGTCAGTTCGGCAACCATAGCGTCCTGGTCGGCGGTAAACAAGAGGGGCTTACCTGTAGCCTCCCGGGCCGCCGCCGACGCTTCCAGGGTACCAGCCAGCGAGGGCAGCACTACCGCCGTCCCCATCATCGCCGCGACCCGCAAGAGGGCATCTCTTCTGTTCATATGGCGTAAAAGAAAACTAATTGAGTTCTAATCTTTAACGAAATAATACAGGACAAAGATAGGGGATTTGGGGAAAAATTTAAGGATTGAAGGATTGAGGGACTGAAGGATTGAGGTATTTATAGTAATTCTAATTAGAACTACTATCGATACCGCAGCGGCGGACCGCTTCAATCCTTCAGTCCCTCAATCCTTCAATCCTTGTTATTGCTTATCCCACCAAACCCGCGTATCCAGGTTATCCGGGCCCTGGCGGCCGGTGGCGGCGTCGAGATTGGCTTTGTTGACAGCCAGTTCACTATCCGGGTAGGACAGGCGGTTGATAAAACTGCCTTTGATTTCCTTACCGGGGTAGGGATTGGGCGTCAGCCGCGGGAAGCCGCTCCGGCGGAAGTTAGCAAACGCTTCCGGACCGTTGAGGAACGAGGCTACCCAGTACTGGGTGTTGATCTGCTCCAGGGCGTTGGCGGCGTTAAACGGATTTCGCTGCAGATAAGCCGCGATGGCGGCGTCGGAGATGGCCGAGTTGGGGTCGGCCATGCCCAGTTGCTGCATGTGCGCGGTAACCCCGGACGCGTACAGGGCCGCCGCATCCCCCTGGATCCAGCCGCGTACGACCGCTTCGGCCATCAGGAGCTGCGTCTGGGCGTAGGTCACCAGGAAGGTCGGCGCGTCGATCTTGCCCAGGCGCGTCCGGTCCAGCTGCGAATAGTCGTAGAAGCTGGCCAGTCCGTCGCGGGTAGCCTGAGCCGGGATGGTCCCGTTATCAAAGCCCAGCGGCATCCCGATCTGCACGGCCGGATCGCGGTTGATGCGCGCGGCGGTCTGTTCAGCACCGCTCCGGGCCCCAACGTACCGGGCAGCAATCGCACCCAGGCGGGGGTCAGCGTTCGTGCGCAGGAAGTTCACAAAATGCGACGTCAGGTAGTAGTTGGCCGCCTCCGTCGAGTTGAGCGTTCCGCCGACCGGGTTCTGGAAGTTCGGGTTGTTCCGCACCATGGCGTTGTCGGCGTTCGATTGCATCACCCCTCCCTGCACGGCCCGCTGCACGATCTGCTGGGCCTGGGTTGGGTTGACTTTCGACAGCCGCATACCCGCCCGCAGCAGGGTCGAGTAGCCGAAGCGCTTCCAGCGGGGAATGTTCCCGCCATACATCACCTCACCGGCTTCGATGGGTTTGCTGGCATCCAGGGCAGCCGAGGCTTCGGTCAGTTCCTTGATGATGTCCTCGTAAATGCTCTGCTGGGTGTCGTACTTTGGCACCACGTTTCCGCTCAGGTAACCGAGCCCCGCTTCCCGGTAGGGAATATCGCCGTAGGTATCGGTCAGGACCATGAAGCTGTACGCCTTCCAGATCCGGGCCATGTTGTAGAGGTTTGTCCGGTTGGGGTCCGCTTTGGTCTTTTCGATGACATCGACCAGGTAGCGAATCACATCGCGGTAGTACCGCCGCCAGATCTCACCATTTGGTCCGGAAGGGCCCCGGTTGTCGACGTTGAAGTTTCCTCCCGCCAGTACGCCCGAGTTCGGCGAGAACATAAACTGCACGATCGGGTGCTCGAAAACCAGGGTTGAACCCGGAAACGAAGTGGTAATTAAGGCGTTATTGAACGTAAAGAGCGGGTTGATGGCCGTCGCCGCCGTGGGGTTGATGTTTAGTTCATCGAACCCTTTATCACAACTGCTCGCGCCCAGCATGAGCGCCACCAGGGGGATGCTTAAATATGATTTTTTCATAAGATCAATGGTCAGAATTCTTTTGTCTCTTGTCCCTAGTCTCTTTCTCAGAACCGAACATTCAGGTTAAAGCCAATGCTGCGCGTGGTGGGCAGACCCGTCGATTCCAGACCGACCAGGTTATCCGAGCTGAAGCCAAACTGCTCCGGATCGATGTTGGGTACCCATTTCTTCAGGATGGCCACGTTGTTGGCAACGGCATTGAGGCGAACACCCTTGATGAAGAGCGTGCGCGGAAGGTGACGCGTAAAGTCGTAGCCCAGCGTGATCTGGCGCAGTTTCCAGAAGCCAGCATTGTAGACGACCTGCTCACCCAGGCTCCGCGACCGACCTACCGAGTAGTAGTCCTGTACGAAAGCCCGGACGGCGTTCGGTTCGCCCCGCTCGTTGACGCCTACGCCAACCATTCGGTTGTCTGCCTCACCCCGGCCGACCAGTGACTCTTTGTGCAGCCCGTGGCGGAAGACGTTCAGGTTCGTACCCGAGATCATGTTGCCGCCCAGCTTGTAGTCGATCAGGACCGACAGCATGACGCCCTTGTAGTTAAAGGCGTTGTTGATCCCGCCTACGTGCTTGGGCAGGGCCGAGCCAAAGGAGACCGGAGCCGGCGTCCGCAGCGGCAGCCCGTCGCCCCCGTGGATCATGCGGCCCTGGGCATCGCGCTGGTAGCCGAAGGTGTAGAGCTGAGCCAGCGGCTGACCGACCACGTGCCGGAGGTCACCCACGTAAATCCCGTTCCCCACCACGATCTGCTCACCCGGGGTATCGGTCAGCAGCCGCAGCAGCATGGTCTCGTTATAGGAGCCGTTCAGGGTAATGTCCCAGGAGAAGTTCGTCGTCCGGATCGGGCTCAGGTTCAGCAGCACTTCCACGCCCCGGTTGCGGCTCTGACCGCTGTTGATGAGGCGGTTGGTGTAGCCGGACGCATCGGAAGACTGGGCCGACACGATCTGATCGCTCGTAATCTTGTTGTAGTAGGTAAAGTCAAGGCCTACCCGGCTGTTGAACAGCTTCAGTTCCAGACCGACTTCGGTTTCGGCCGTACGGCTCGGCTTCAGGGTGGCGCTGGGAACGGTACCGGAGGTAATGAAACCGACCGGCTGGCCCTGCCCGGCAGGGTTCGGGAAGAGGTTGGCGCCAACGCTGTAGAACAGGTTGTTGGAGTAAGGTCCTACGTCACCGTCGCTACCCACTTCAGCGTAGGCTGCCCGTACTTTACCAAAGTTGATCCAGTCCGGCAGGTTGTTGAACGCCTGCGAGAAGACGAAGCTACCCGTGATCGAGGGGTACAGAATGCTGCGGTTGGCCGGGGCCAGGGTCGAGAACCAGTCGTTCCGGGCCGTCATGTTCAGGTACAGGACGTCGTTGTAGGAGAGTTCAGCCGCTCCGTACAGCGAGTTCACCTTGCGTTCGCTCAGGCCGTAAATGGGGTCTTTCACGCGGCCGTTCTGGGGCGTATACAGATCCCGGACGATGAAGTCGGTCACCTGAACGCTGTTCAGGTCGCTGCGGCGGTACAGCTGGTTACCACCGGCCGTAAGGTTCACGCCAATCTTGCCGAAGCGGCGGTTGGCCCCGATCAGGAAGTCGGCGTTGACCTCGCGGAACCGGCGGGCCTCCTGCACGTAGTTGCCATTGACGAAACCGGCGGGAGCGGCGGCCAGCGAGGCCTGCCCGGTCGGGAAGTTATAGTCCTGGTCGCGCGACCAGAAGTCCTGCCCAACCCGACCCTGCAGATACAGCCAGTCGGTGAAGTTATAGCGGGCGGCGATGTTGCCGAAGAGGCGGTCGCGGCGAATTCGCTCAAACTTGCGGTCCAGGACAAAGTACGGGTTGGTCCGGTTCTGGAAACGGGACCAGATAAACTCGTTGCCCGTGGCGGGGTTGATCTGGTTGGCCTGCAGCACGTCCAGTGGCATGGAGTTGGCCAGCGTGTAGATGACCGTTGGCGTACTGTTGTCCTGCTGGGCGATCTGGGGCGGGTTCCGGTTGTCCTCGATGGAGTAGTTCATCGAGCCCGATACGTTCAGTTTTTTCGACAGGTCGTAGCTGAAGCCCAGGTTCAGGGTTTTCCGGTTGTAGGTATTATTCCGCGTAATGCCCTTGTTGTCGGTATTGGCCACCGAGAGGTTGAAGCCACCCCGGTCACTGCCCGACGAAACGGCTACCGAGTTGGTCCAGGTGCTTCCCGTGCGGTAGAACTTCCGGATGCGGTCGCGAACCGGCTCATACGGCACCGTCACGCCACCGAACAAAACCTGCGTCATGCCCGGCTGGAATTTTTCGCCGAAGCTCCACACGCCGGAGGTCGGGTTGGGGGCGGTGGGGCGCACGCCGTATTCGCCCTGGCCGTATTCGTACTGGAAATCCGTAAAGTCGAGCGGCTGGTCAGTCGTGAAGTTCGTGTTGTAAACCACCCCAAGTCCCTGCGATCCGTTGCGGGTCTTGGTCGTGATCATGATGACCCCATCCTTGGCCCGCGAACCGTACAGAGCGGCCGCCGCGGCGCCTTTCAGCACCGTCATGCCCTCAATATCATCGGGGTTAATCGACGACAGACCGTCGCCGCCGTCGGAATAGTTGGCGCCCCGGTTACCGATCGAGTTGTCACCACCCACGTTCCCGTTGTTCTGGCCGAAGTTGGAGTTGTCGATGGGCACGCCGTTTACAACGATCAGCGGGTTGTTCTGGCCGGAGAAGGACGACTGCCCGCGAATCCGGATCTTGGCTGTCCCGGCCGCCCCCGTTCCGAGGGTGCTGATGTTCACCCCGGCGATCTTCCCCTGCAGGGCGTTGACGAAGTTGACCGTCCGGTTGGTCGTAATCTGTTCCGGGTTGACATTAGCCGTGGCGTAACCCAGTGTTTTGGCTTCTTTCTTAATGCCAAGAGCCGTAACGACGACTTCATCGAGGTTCTGTAGGTCTTCCTCCAGGACAACCGACACCTGCGTCTGGTTGCCGACCCGGACTTCCCTTCCTCTGAAGCCGATCGAGCTGAATACCAGCACCGAATTAGCCGGGGCATTAATGGTGAATCGTCCGGACGCATCGGTATTGGTACCGGTCGAGGTCCCTTTCACGACGATGTTCACCCCGGGAATGGGTTGTTGGTCTTTCCCGGAGGTTACCGTTCCGCTGACGCGCTGGTTCTGCGCCCAGCCTACCGTCACCAGCAATACGGCCAGCCAGAGTGTCAGCCAGCACCGAAATTGAGTAAATAAACGCATAGAAATAAGGGTTAGGATAGATAAATGTGCAGCAGCAGGATCAATTTATGCTTTTGAACGCAATCAAAGAAAGGATTGAACTAAATCTCACGAAATTGCAAAACTATTTACGCCATAATCCTATAAAATAATCATAGGTAAGATTACGACCGGCTAAAATGCCTTCGACAGCCAGCCTGCTGCTTCCGGTCCGCGGAGGTTTTTCGGAAAAAAAAGCGGGCTATGTTGCAACTGGGATGCGTTATCCCTTAATTTCCACCCAATTTTTTCGAGAAGCCTCTACACGCTGGCCGGGGTAATATTCCGGCTAAAAGCTAGTTAACCCTTTTCCAGTATGGCCAAATTGATCATCGTTGACGATGAAAAAAGCATTCGGGCGGCGTTACGCGACATCCTCGAGTATGAAGGATACGAGGTAGAAGAAGCCAAAGATGGCGAAGAGGGGCTGGGCATGATCCTGAAGAACGGCTACGATGTGGCGCTCTGCGACATTAAAATGCCCAAAATGGATGGCCTGGAAGTGTTGCTGCGGGCTTCAGAGGCTGGCCGCGGGGTTCAGTTTATCATGATTTCCGCCTTCGGGAACGTGGAGAACGCCGTGGAAGCGACCAAACGGGGCGCCTTCGACTTCATCACCAAACCACCCGATCTCAACCGGCTGCTGGTGACGGTCCGCAACGCCATCGAGCGTTCCAAGCTGGTCCAGGAAACCAAGACCCTTAAACGTCGGATTTATAAACTCAACGAGATCGTCGGCGAGTCCGATCCGATCAAACGCGTGAAGGAAACCATCGAGCGCGTGGCCAAAACCGAGGCCCGCGTGCTGATTACGGGACCCAACGGGTCGGGTAAGGAGATGGTGGCCAAACAGATCCACGAAAACGGCAACCGGGCCAACATGCCGCTGGTGGAAGTGAACTGCGCGGCCATTCCCAGCGAACTGATCGAAAGCGAACTCTTCGGCCACGAAAAGGGTGCCTTCACGGGAGCCTCCGCCCGCCGCATTGGTAAATTCGAGCAGGCCGACGGAGGAACGCTCTTCCTCGACGAAATCGGCGACATGAGCCTCTCGGCCCAGGCCAAGGTGCTGCGCGCGCTGCAGGAAAACAAAATCACCCGCGTCGGAGGCGATAAGGAAGTCAAAATCAACGTCCGGGTCATCGCCGCTACCAACAAGGAACTTCGGAAGGAAATCCAGGACGGTAATTTCCGGGAAGACTTATTCCACCGGCTCAGCGTTATCCGCATTCACGTCCCCCCCCTGAGCGAGCGCCGGGAGGACATCCCGTTGCTGGCCGACAAATTCCTGCAGGACATTGCCGAAGACTACGGCGCCCCCCCGAAAGAAATCCTGCCGGACGCCATGGAACACCTGCAGTCGCTGCCCTGGACGGGCAACGTCCGCGAACTCCGCAACGTCATCGAACGCCTCGTCATCATGTGCGGGGATAAGATTACGCGGGGGGATGTGGAGCTTTATGCTTAGGTAGTCATCAGTCGTCAGTCTGTCAGTCATCAGTCATCAGTCATCAGTCGGCTTCGCCCTCTAGCTAGCTACCAGGCGAAGCTGACTGATGACTGATAGACTGATGACTACTTACCCCACCAACAAATTACACCCCCGCAAATCCGAATTATCAAACCGCCCGATGACGCGGAAGCCGTCGGGGGTAAACTGGCCGAGGTCCTGGGTTTCCAGGAAGCTGCAGGAATCGAGGTTGGCCAGGTCGATGACGTTAATGCCGCCGGTGGTGCGGCGGTCGGCAGACGTCAGCAGGTGGAAGGGGTCGTTGATATCCCGCAGCAGGATACGCAGCGTCGGCGAAGGGCGGAAAACGCCCTCCCCGGTTGAGTAAGCCTGCGACAGCAGTTCGGTCATGCCGTATTCGGAATGAATGACCGGCAGGCCCAGTCGTTGGGTCAGGATCTGGTGCACCTCCTCGCGCAGCAGTTCGCGCCGCCGCCCTTTCATCCCGCCCGTCTCCATCACCATCAGCCCGGGCAATTTTTGCAGGAACGAAAAGTCCGTCCCGGACTCCGCCCAGTCCAGGAGCGCAAAGGTAACGCCCAGGAGCAAGACCTGCCGACCGTCCGGCGCGGCAGCCAGATCCCGGAGGTGCTGAGTCAGCTCGTCCGTATTCTGGAGGTAAAAACCCGAGCGCCGGGAGCCCGTCAGCTGAATAAAGCGCTGAACCATATACACCAGCGACGAGTTATTTCGTTCAAGGTACGACGGCAGCAGGGCAAGGATGTGAAACTGATCGAGGGGACCGTAAACCTGCTCGAAGATCCGGCGGCTGACCGCGTCGTACAACTCCGGGTCGGCCAGGTGATGCTGGCTCGTCCGCTCGCCCGTCGTCCCGCTGCTGGCAAAGGTCAGCACCGGGTTCTGGGTAGCCGCTGAAGCCGTCACGACGGTATGATTTCGGAAAAAGCCGATGGGCAGAAACGGCAGCTGATCGAGCGACCGGATCGGGTCATGATTCCGTTTTCGGTAGTGCAGGTACGTACGGTATAACGGATTATATTGCGCCTGGTACCGGAACACATCCAGCGCCAGGGCTTCAAACTCCGCCGGCCGCACGGTCAGGATCCGGCGCCGAAGGGCTTCCCGGACGGCTGCAGGGGCCTTTTCCACCGGTAGTACAGTATTTTCATTCATGGATAGTCCCATTCACACGATACATTCGCTATGAACACCTCCTTTACGACTCCTTTCCGGTACGGGTTACTGGCCGTAGCCCTGGTGGCGGCGTTGGGTGGCTGCATCGAACCACCCGATTTCGACAACACACCCGAAATTTCCTCACCGGTCGTGCGGAAGGAAACCATTCCGGATGATTTCTCACCGGGTACCTTCAAGGATTCGGTCATTGTTTCCATTCGGTTTCAGGACGGCGATGGCGACCTGGGCGTTACTTCCCGGGAGCGCGAAGATACGTCCGTAACCTACAAAGAATGGGGAAATTACGAACTGACGACCCTGCGGCTGACCAGCCGGGGCACGTACGAACCCCTGTCCCTGACCGAAAACCGGCGGCTGTTCTTTCCGCGCCTCAAACGCGATAATAAGCCCGGACCGCTGGAAGGAACCCTCGATTTCTCGCAGACCTTTCCGTATACCCGCCGGACGCAGCTGACGCCGGTAAAATTTCGGATTCGCATCCGGGACCGGGCGATGCGTACCAGCAACGCCATCGAAACCGACACGATCCGCGTTCCGCTGCTGCCGTAAACAGGCGGTACCACCTTACCCTGGCCGCCGCTCGGTCTGCACTTCTACGGAAGGCACCGGAGCGGCGGTTTGGCTATCCCGCAGGATGATCCGGAAGGTCGTTCCCTTACCGGGCTCCGAATGCTTGACGAAAAGGCGGCCATTGTGGTATTCTTCAATAATCCGCTTGGCCAGCGTCAGCCCCAGGCCCCAGCCCCGCTTCTTGGTGCTGAACCCCGGCGTAAACACTTTCTGAATATTGCCTTTACTGATGCCTTTACCCGTATCGGTAATGTCGATGGCGATCTGCCCCGGCACGGGTTCGGCGGTTCCGCCCGGGCGACGGCTCCGGCGCTTGACCGGTCCCAGCGTCAGGGTCAGGCTTCCCACCCCGCTCATGGCATCGACGGCGTTCTTGCTGATGTTTTCGATGACCCACTCAAACAGCAGTTTGTTGATATGGACCTGCTGGCCTTCGGGCAGTCGGTTCTCGATGCGCACCTTCACCTTGGTCGATATCCGCCGTTCCAGGTAGGCCATAAACTGGGAAACGGTCTGGTAGAGGTCCTCGTTTTTGAGCGTCGGGACGGAGCCGATGCTGGAGAAGCGGGCCGTGATGGTTTCGAGCCGGTTGACATCCTTCTCGATCTCGTCGGCCACCGAGTCGTCCACCGCCGGATCCGACCGCAGGTATTCCACCCAGGCCATGAGGGAGGATAAAGGCGTGCCCAGCTGGTGGGCCGTTTCCTTTGCCAGCCCGACCCAGACGCGGTTCTGTTCCGCCCGCCGGGCCGAACTAAAGGCCAGGTAGGCCAGAAAACCCAGCACGATCAGGCTGACCAGCTGCACGTACGGAAAAAAGCGCAACTGCGTGAGTAAAAAGGAGTTGCTGTAATAAATGTATCCCCGCTCGTTTTCGCTGATTTCGACCTCGACCGGCGGGTGGTCGTCTTTCATTTCCTCCAGTTTTTCGCGCAGAAACTCCTGCTCCTGGGCGTCGGTCAGGCCCTGCGGAATATCGAGGTTGAACTTCTGCGCCGGCTCGCCTTTTTCGTTGACGTAGATGGCGGGAATGTTGGAGCTGGCGTTGACGAACAGTATTTCCTGCGCCACGAAATTGATATCCTCCGTCAGATCCGTTTTGATGGCAAAGGTCAGTGCCTTGCCGTAGAGCCGCATGTAGCGTTCCTCGCGCTCCTCCAGCTGCCCAACGAGCCGGTTGGTGTAGAGCAGCGAGGCCGAGCCGACCAGCAACAGGTTCAGCGCCACGATCAGTTTGACGATGTTGCGCTGTCCGTAAATATCGAATGATTTTAACATGCCTGAGTGCCCTGGCGAATGTCGCCTTTTATTCCAGCCGGAGAAGATCACGCCCCGGACTGACGGTCGTCATACGGTAGCCGACCGCCTGCTGCTAATTTAGCAGTCAATATACGCTTTAACGTCCGGCAGGGCCGAAACGATGCATTCGGTAAAAACGTTCGGCAACCCGCTTCGTTAAATTGTACAGAAACAGGAAACGAATTCGTGTTTATACCGATTCTAAATAAACCGAAACGCGTTACTTGGTGTTTTCCGGTAAGAAATTGTGCCGTAAATTTGTCATTACTTCTGATTAGCGAGTATGTACGATTCCTTCAGATCAATTAGTCTCTCCTACAAAACGGCGCCGCTGGCGGTCCGGGAGCTAATTGCATTTAATGAAGACGAGGCCAAGCAGTTTATGATTCGGCTCCGGGACGTGTTTGACGTTTCCGAGTTGCTGGTCATTTCCACCTGTAACCGGACGGAAGTATACTACGCCTCATCCGACAACCTCAACGAAGCCATTGCCCGGTTCCTGCTGGTGGAAAAGGGGCTGATGGCTTCCGACGAATACCTGCCTTATTTCCAGTATTTCCATACCTCGGGTGAAGCCGTCCGGCACCTGTTTGAAGTCTGTACCGGCCTGCATTCCCAGGTGGTAGGCGACATGCAGATTCCCAACCAGGTGAAGCAGTCGTACCAGTGGTCGGCCGACCTCGATATGGCGGGGCCGTTCCTGCACCGGCTGATGCACACCATCTTCTTCACCAACAAGCGCGTTGCCCAGGAGACGAGCTTCCGTGACGGAGCCGCTTCGGTTTCCTACGCAGCCGTGGAGCTGATCGAAGAACTGCTGGGCGAATCGACCAACGCTTCGGTGCTGGTTGTGGGCCTGGGCGAAATCGGGGCCGATGTGGTGAAGAACCTGTCCGCCCGGAACCTGAAGCGGATTACGCTCAGCAACCGGACGCGCGCCAAGGCCGAGCGCATGGCCGAAAAGTTCGGCTTCCGCGTGGCGGATTTTGCGGATCTGGACGAAGAAGTACAGAAGGCGGACGTGATCATTTCGTCGGTCATGCTGGAGGAGCCGATCTTCACGCCGGAGCGCCTGCGGAGCCTGACCGCTCTCACTTACAAATACTTTATCGACCTGTCGGTACCCCGCAGCGTCGATCCCGCCGTGGAACAGATTCCGGGCGTGCTGCTGTACAACATCGACCACATCCGCGGCCGGGCCGACGAAGCGCTCAACCGCCGTCTGGCCGCCGTACCGCAGGTGGAAGCCATCATCGATCAGTCGATTGTCGAATTCAACGACTGGTCGCGGGAGATGGTTGTTTCCCCGACCATCAATAAGATCAAGAATGCGCTGGAGCAGATCCGAAAGGAAGAAATCGCCCGGCACATGAAGCACCTGACGACCGACGAGTCGGAGAAGGTAGATAAAATCACCCGCGGCATCATGCAGAAGATCATCAAACTGCCGGTGCTGCAACTGAAAGCCGCCTGTAAGCGGGGTGAAGCCGAAACGCTGATCGATGTGCTGAATGACCTGTTCAACCTGGAGCAGCAGTCGGCTACCGTAGCCCCCGAAGGCCGCCGCGGCGAGTAAGCTTACCGAACCCATTTCGAATCCCGGTCGTCATCGTCCGGGATTTTTTGTTATTTGGCACCATGACCCGCTTCATCAACGCGTTGCTTCGTCTTTTTCTGTTCATCCTGCTAGTGGTTGGGCTGCTGGCTCTTTGGGAGCAGGTCCGCGGCCTGGCCCTGTTTAGCCGGCTGACCCAGGGTTCTACGACCCAGACGGTGGTGCTGGAGGAAATCAGTGAACTAGGAAAGCTGGAACTGGTGCGGTACCGGTTCAAAGACGTGGTCGAACACGAGCAGGTCCGACAGTGGTTGCCCAACCCCCGGGCGGTGCTGATCGTCGAGGGCGAAGCCGTCGGCTGCCTGGATTTGACCAAAATCACGGCCGACGACATCACGGCTTCCGGCGACAGCCTGATCGTCCACCTTCCCGAACCCGAACTTTGCTCCTACCGGATCAACCACGACCGGTCCAAAGTGTACAATACCGAAAACACCTTCTGGGAGGAAGCCAGTCTGGTCAACGAAGCCTACCGCCGGGCCGAGGCCCAGATCCGGCAGTCGGCCCTCAGCAGCGGCATTCTCGAGCAGACCCGCGCCAATGCCGACAAAATCCTCAAACCCTTCCTCGAGCGGGTTTCCGGCAAGAAAGTGTTCCTGACCCGGCGGATGGGGGCGCGGCTGGCGCCGCTGCGGTAGTTAAAAGTTAAAAGTTAAAAATGAAAAGTAAGCTTCGCCTGCTGGCTGGCTAATTGGCGAAGCTTACTTTTCATTTTTAACTTTTAACTTTTCATTCCAAAGCTCCGCCCGATTCATCCTTCAAAGAAACCCCCGAAATCCGGCGGATTTTCATTTCGGTCATCAGGTAAAGGAGCTTCTGCACGGCGGCTTCGTAGGGCAGGCCTTCGGGGCGGATGTTGGAGAGGCAGTTGCGGCTTTCGTCGGTCAGGCCCGGACGCGGGCGGAAGGTCAGGTAGGCGCCCAGGCTGTCGGGCGAGCTTAGGCCCGGGCGCTCGCCGATGAGCACGACCACCAGTTCAGCGTTGAGGGCGTGTGCGATTTCGTCGCCGATGGCCACCCGGCCCTGCTCGACCAGGCATACCGGCGCCAGCGACCAGCCTAACCGGCGGATTTCTTCGATCAGGCGGCGGGCGACGGGTAGGGCGTGGCGGTTGAGGGCGGTGGCCGAGAGGCCATCGGCCAGAACCAGGCAGACATCTGCCATATCTCCAAGATATGGCAGATGTTGGCGGCTGGCGTCCGAAAGCTGCCGACCCCAGTCGGGGCGGCGGAGGTAGGTGGGACGGTCTAAGGCCTTACTTTTCAGTTTCAGCGTGGGTTGACCGAGTGCCCCCAGTTCGGCAACCAGCCGCTCCGTCTCCAGCGCCGAATACACCGCATCCCGCGCCCGGGCGTGGTCCAGTTGAAAATCCAGCAGGACCCGCGTCGGCAGGCTGTGGCCCGACCGGCCCTGGGCGATGCGGGCGGGCGTATGCGTCCGCAGAAAGTCCCAGGGATCAGTTTGGTTCGGTTCTTCCATCAGGCGGTTACAGTTTCCAGCAGGCGGTGACCCGGGCGTACGGGCAGGAGCCGGTTCTGATCATCCATTATACCCATCCGCAGCAGCCAGGCTTCAAACTCCGGAGCAGGACGTAAGCCGAGCAGGGAGCGGACATACAGCGCGTCGTGGAAGGAAGTGCTCTGGTAATGCAGCATGATGTCGTCGGCCCCGGGCACGCCCATGATGTAGGTAACACCCGCCGCGCCCAGCAGCGTCAGCAGCGTGTCCATATCGTCCTGGTCGGCCTCGGCATGGTTGGTGTAGCAGATGTCGACGCCCATCGGCAGGCCCAGCAGCTTGCCACAGCAGTGGTCTTCCAGCCCCGCCCGGATGATCTGTTTACCGTCGTAGAGGTATTCCGGGCCGATGAAGCCCACCACCGTATTAACCAGCAGCGGCTCGAACGCCCGGGCGACGGCGTAGGCCCGAACTTCGCAGGTCTGCTGGTCGACGCCCTGGTGGGCATTGGCCGAGAGCGCACTCCCCTGCCCCGTTTCGAAATACATCAGGTTCTGCCCGAGCGTCCCCCGCCCCAGCGACCGCCCGGCTGCCAGACCTTCGCGGAGGAGGGCCAGATCAATGCCGAAGGAGCGGTTGACGGCTTCCGTGCCGCCGATGGACTGAAAGACCAGGTCCACCGGAGCGCCCTGTTCAATGGCCTGGATCGTGGTCGTCAGATGACTCAGCACGCAGGATTGGGTGGGGATGTCGAAGCGCTGGCGGATCTGGTCGAGCATATTCAGCAGCCGAACGACGGTCTGCACGTGGTCCGTGGCCGGGTTGATGCCAACCACTGCATCCCCGCTGCCGTAGAACAGTCCGTCGACCACGCTGGCGGCAATGCCCCGCAAATCGTCGGTGGGGTGGTTAGGCTGAAGTCGGGTCGAAAAACGGCCGTTCAGGCCAAGGGTATTCCGGAAGCGGGTGACAACTTCGCATTTGGCGGCCACGGCGATCAGATCCTGGTTCCGCATGAGCTTGCTCACAGCCGCGACCATCTCCGGCATCAGGCCCGGCTGCAGCGCCCGGAGCGTTTCGGTAGTCGTGGTACTGGCCAGCAGAAAATTCCGGAAATCGCCCACCGTCAGGTGGCGGATGGGCGCAAAGGCGGCGGCATCGTGCGTATCGACGATGAGGCGCGTCACTTCGTCCGTTTCGTAAGGGATGACCGCTTCGTTAAGGAAAGTCGTCAGCGGCAGTTCAGCCAGGGCCATCTGGGCAGCCACCCGTTCCTGGGCGGAAGCGGCCGCCAGGCCGGCCAGTTCGTCGCCCGATCGCCGGGGCGTGGCCCGGGCCAGGAGGGTTTTCAGATCGGCAAAACGGTAGGTGGTAGAATCGACGGTGTGCTGGTAGGGCATGGCCTTCTACGCGGAATTTGCGGGAGAAGATAGGGATTTTTCAACCACCGGGCACAAAAAAGCAGGAAAGCCAAAGGCCAATTCCTGCTTTTTCACTCTGAAAATGGATCGTTACGCCTCTTCGGACGTGGTTTCGGGGCTGGTTTCTTCCGCGGTCGACTGCTCGAAGGCTTCGGGCAGCTGGGTCCGCAGGATGGTGTACCAGCTAATGAGTTTCTTCACGTCGGACATATGCACCCGGTCGCGGTCGTAACTCGGTACGACTTCGGCGATAAACTCGGCCAGCTCGGCATTGGACGCCGTTTTGGGTTGAATCGTCAGGTTGTCCCCGTATTTTTCGTAAATCGACCGGAAAACATCACCCAGCGGCGTGGATTCGTTTTCGTCGTCGGTATAAATCGAAATATCTTTCAGAACCGATACCCGGGCCGTGGGGCCGACGAGTTCCTTGGTCTTTTTCCCATCGAGCGATTCGACAACGACGCCTGCCCGGCTGGGCTTCAGGATCCGGTACAAACCACTTTTCCCGGCGATATTCGCAATCTCTTTCAGCGCTTCCATCCTGTTCTGATTTAACTGGTAACGGTTGGTCTTGTTTGGTTATTGCCAAAAATTTAGGCGAACTAGGTAGTTTACCGTTTATAGTTTAGGGTTTATCGTTTTGGCATCACTCTATATTAACTATCTGTAATTCAGATAGATGCTACAAATTTTAAACCGTAAACGAATTATAAACCTGTGCTTAGAGCCGCAAAGATAGGGGTTTCCGGGACGTGAAGGGCCAGCGGCCGGGATTTTGTGGTCAGCGCCCAAAGCCCGTCGGTCGGGATTTCTGCTCGGCGGCATAGGCCTGGTTCAGCTCATCAATGTAAGCCAGCAGTTCCTCCTTGCCCCGGACCGCGGCGGCGGAGGTAACGAACATGGGGGGCACTTCCTCCCAGGTCTTCAGCAGCGTTTTGGTATACCGGTTGACGGTCTGCTTGATGGCGTTCGGCCCGATTTTCTCCGTTTTGGTGAACACGATCACAAACGGCAGCCCGCGTTCGCCCAGCCATTCCATAAAGGCCAGGTCGATGGCCTGGGGCTCGATCCGGCCGTCGACCAGCACAAACGTACAGACCAGGTTTTCGCGGGTGCTCAGGTACGTGTTGATCATGTGCTCCCACTTTTCCCGTTCCACCTTGCTCACCTTAGCAAAGCCGTAGCCCGGCAGGTCGACCAGGTACCAGTCCTTGTTGATCAGAAAGTGGTTGATGAGCTGCGTTTTTCCCGGCGTCTGGGACGTCTTGGCCAGACTATGCCGTTCGGTCAGCATGTTGATGAGCGACGACTTCCCGACGTTGGACCGGCCGATAAAGGCGTACTCCGGCTTATCGGGCCGGGGGCAGCGGGCGGGATCGGTATTGCTGATGACGAATTCGGCTTGCTTGATTTTCATAGGCGTGGGTCGCCGGCACCAGGCCGGAAACCGCCGCAAAGTTCGCAAACTTTACGCAATCCGGCATGTTCTTTCCTAAACCGGCGCAAGGCTTACCACTTTCCTTCGCTCCGCAACGCCTGCCAGGTCCAGGCGGCCCCCAGCAAATCCGCGCATCCGACCACGCCCAGCATGTAAAACTCGTAATCCAGCGCCACCAGCACCCAGCAGCCGGCAAAAAAGAGTAGCCGCCCCCAGACCGTCGCCCGGGAAAACTCCGTCTGCTCCCGCCGGCCGCAGTACGCGTACACCAGGCCCAGATCGATCGCCAGAAGCCCCAGCACCCGGATCCAGACGTCCGCGGTATAGGAAAAACCCAGCACGAAAAGCAGCAGATTCGGCACGGTCAGCAGCAACGCACCCATGAGTAGGAGGTAAAAGCTGTAGTAAAAAATACTTCGGGCGGAGGGGCTCATACGGGGTCTGGGCGGGAGGGCGTTACCGGTTTTCACGCAGTAGTTTCGCCGAAAAGGCTTCTTCTTTGCAAAAGAACCCCTCCGTTCGGATTTACTTGAGCACCCAATTTCCCATTCGCATGACACGCTATTCCATTTTTTTATGCTTCTCGCTCCTATTTGTTCATAGCCTGCTGTTCGGGCAGGAACGCTGGACGAGCCTTTTCAACGGGAAAGACCTTACCGGCTGGAAGCAGGTCAACGGCAAAGCCCTTTACCGCGTCGAAAACGGCGAGATCGTAGGAACTTCCGTCACCAATACGCCCAACTCCTTCCTCATCACGGAAAAAGAATACGGCGATTTCGTGCTCGAACTGGAGTTTAAGATCGCTCCGGGCATCAATTCGGGCATCCAGTTCCGGAGCCAGCAGCGGCCCGAAGATGGCCGGGTACACGGCTACCAGATGGAAATCGACCATTCGGACCGGCGCTGGAGCGGTGGGATTTACGACGAAAGTCGCCGCGGCTGGCTCTACGGTCTGGACCTGAACCCCGACGCCCGGACGGCCTATCGCCCTGGCGAGTGGAATACATACCGGATTGAATGCATCGGCCCGCGGATCCGGACCTGGGTCAACGGCGTGCCGACCGCTGACCTCTACGACGACATGACGCCCAAAGGGTTTATTGGCCTGCAGGTTCATTCGCTCTACAAGCCCGAAGATGCCGGGAAGCAAACCCACTGGCGGAACATCCGCATCCGGACCGAAAACCTGAAACCCGCGCCGGCCACCCCGATTTATACGGTCAATCTGCTCCCAAACCAGCTGTCGGACAGCGAAAAGGCAGCCGGCTGGAAGCTGCTCTGGGACGGCAAGACCACCCAGGGCTGGCGGGGCGTCTTCGGCACCAGCTTCCCGGCCAAAGGCTGGCAAGTGCGGGATAACGCGCTCTGGGTCGTGCCGACCGACGGCTCCGAGACGGGCAATGACATTGTCACGACCGAGAACTACGGCCCTGCCTTTGATTTGCGGTTTGAATTTCTGTTTACCGAAGGCGCCAATTCGGGCGTGAAATACTTCGTCGATGAGCGCTACCAGAGCGGCGGGAAGTCCGGTATCGGGCTGGAGTTCCAGATCCTCGACGACGCCCGGCATCCCGACGCCAAGCAGGGCGTGGTGGGCAACCGGACCATGGGCTCCCTATACGACCTGATTCCTTCCCTGAAGTTTGAATGGGCAGCGGCGCGGATCGGTAAGTGGAACCAGGGCCGGGTCGTAGTTTACACCGACGGCAAGGTGGAGCACTACCTGAATAATATAAAAATCGTCGAATACCAGCGGGGAACGCCCATTTACAAGGCCTTGGTGGCCCGCAGCAAGTACGCCCAGTGGGAAGGCTTCGGCATGGCCAAAAGCGGGCCGATTCTGCTCCAGGACCACGGCAATGCGGTGGCCTTCCGCAGCATCCGGATCAAGCCTCTGCAGTAAGCGGGCAGCGGGGTCTTTGGCCGTTTGGGAACAAAAAGTTAGGCAAAGAAACGAAAGCTGTTTTTCTTTGCGTTATAACCCTGAGTCAAAAAGACCTTCAAATACCATGAAGAACATGCGCTGGATGCCCCTGCTGGTAGTGCTGATGCTGGGCCTGGTCTGGAATGCCGGAGCGAAACCCGAAAGCCCGGGCATTAAATTCACCGAAGCCAACTGGGCCGCTATTTTGAAAAAGGCGAAGGCCGAAAAGAAGCTGATTTTCCTGGACGCCTACGCCAGCTGGTGTGGTCCGTGCAAGATGCTGCAGAAGAACGTTTTTACGCAGCAGCAGGTCGGAGATTACTTCAATAAGCGGTTTATCAACGTCAAAATTGATATGGAAAAAGGCGAAGGGCCAGCCCTTTCCCGCAAATACCCGCTGGAAGCCTACCCGACCCTGTTCTTCATCAACGGCGATGGCCAGGTGGTGAAAAAAGTGATCGGTTACCACGCGCCGGAAGACCTGCTGGCCATTGGTAAGAGCGTTCAGTAAGTCCTTGTGATACGATTAGTGCGAAATGGGAGGCCGTCGGTCTCCCATTTTTTGTTTTAGTACGGTCACGACCTGCTCCCGCTGCGCTTCGGTCATGGCCGAGCCGGAGGGCAGGCAAAGGCCCGTAGCGAAAAGCCGGTCGGCCACGCCAGTTGCGTAAACCGGACAGTCGCGGAAGACCGGCTGCCGGTGCAGCGGTTTCCAGACCGGCCGCGCTTCAATGCCTTCGGCTGCCAGGGCCTGACTCAGGGCTTCGGGCGTCGTTTGGTGTAGCTCCGGGTTCAGGGTGATGACCGTCAGCCAGCGGTTCGAAAAACAGCCATCCGGTTCTTCCTGGAAATGGATTCCCGGGCTCTCTCCTAAGGCAGCGCGGTAAGCCGCAAAATGCGCCCGCCGCTGCCGGACCCGCTCGGCCAACACCACCAGCTGCCCCCGCCCGATCCCGGCGCAGACATTACTGAGCCGGTAGTTGTAGCCAATCTCCCGGTGCTCGTAATGAGGTACCGGCTCACGGGCCTGGCTGGCCAATCGGCGCGCCCGCCGGATCAGGGCTTCGTCGTCCGACAGCAGCGCCCCGCCGCCGGAGGTCGTGATGATTTTATTTCCGTTGAAGGACAGCACCGACAAGCGTCCCAGCGATCCACAGGCGCGCTGCCCGAAGCGGGCACCCAGGGCTTCGGCGGCGTCTTCCACCAGCGGGACTTCGTACCGCGCGCACACCTGCTCCAGCTTATCCCAGGCCGCGGGCATGCCGTAGAGATCGACCGCTATGACGGCCCTGGGGCGTTTCGGCCGGTCGCGCAGGGCGGCTTCGAGCGCTTCGGGGCAAAGATTCCAGGTTTTCGGGTCACTATCGACAAAACCGGGCCGGGCTCCCTCATAGACGATGGGATTGGCGCTGGCGGCGAAGGTCAGCGTGGGGCAGATGACCTCATCGCCCGGCCCGACGCCCAGCAGAACCATTGCCAGGTGCAGGGCGGCCGTCCCGGACGAAAGCCCCAATGCGTGGCCCGCACCCGTTACCTGGCAGAGCCCTGCTTCGAAAGCATCGACATTCGGACCCAGCGGGGCCAGCCAGTTTGTGGCGAAGGCATCGTCGACGAAGGCCCGCTCCTGCCCGCCCGGATGCGGCGGGGAGAGATAAATCTGGTGGCTCATGGGGTCAGCACGGGCGTTTTCAGGGGCCGGGCCGGCACACCGACGGCGGTACAGTAAGGCGGAAGGTCCCGGGTTACCACCGCTCCGGCTCCAATCGTCGCCCCGGCACCCACCGTAACCCGGTTGATCACCGTGGCGCCGGTTCCAACGTAGACGTCCTCCCCCAGCCGCACCTCACCCGACACCCGGACGCCGGGCATCAGAGCGCAGAAATCCCCGATAACCGCATCATGCCCGACCGTGGTATTCAGGTTCAGGATCACATGTCGGCCCAGGCGGATATCGACCGTCAGCAGCGTGCCCGCGCAGAGCAAACAGCCCTCCCCCAGCTCGATGCGCTGCTCAGGACGGATGTCCACGGAAGGGTGGATTAAAGTTGGAAAAAACACCAGCGGATTATCGATGGCCGCTACCAGACACCGCCGCGTGGCAGGTTGGCCGATAGCCATAGCCACGGCCAGGGGTGCTGCGTAGGCGTTCAGCTCGCTCAGGCCACCCAGGACGGAATACCCGGCTACGGTCTGCCCCCTGACGAAGCCATCATCGAAAAAGCCCAGGATGCGCCAGCGGCCCGGTTGCTGTCGGTTTATGGCTTCCAGCAAATCGATCACCTCCCGGCCAAAGCCGCCTGCGCCGTAGACCGCAACGGGTTCGCCCGAACCAGTGAAGCGGGGCATGGTCTGGTCCGGGCTGGCATCCACATCCCGCCCGTACCCGATTTTTCGGATTGTTTTGAGCAAAATCTGCATATCCAGTAGCAGCGAATACTGATCAACGTATTCCAGATCGTATTGAAACCGAACCTCCCACGTTAGCCGGTTCCGCCCGTTCACCTGGGCCCAGCCCGTCAGGCCAGGTCGTATGGCCAGGCGCCGCCGCTGGTCAGGGGTGTAAAGCGGTACGTACTCGGGCAGGAGCGGCCGGGGGCCAACCAGGCTCATCTCGCCGCAGAGGACGTTCCAGAGCTGCGGCAATTCATCCAGGGAGGTCCTACGCAGCCAGCGGCCCAGGGGTCTCAGGCGTTCGGTATCCGGCAGCAGCTCATCGGATCCGTTTCGGCAGTCGGTCATCGTCCGGAGCTTCCACAAGCGGAACGGTCGTCCGTGTTGCCCGGCGCGGGTTTGCGCAAAGAGCGGACTGGCCCGGAAGGCAAGGGCTACCGAGAGCACCAGGAGGAGCAGCAGCGGCAGGAGCAGGAGCAGCCCAAAGCTGGCCGCCAGCAGGTCGAAGAGTCGTTTACCTGTTTTGCGATACATGGGTTATCAGCGATAAGTAGTCAGCGGCCAGGCGCCTCCGGTCGAAATGTTGTCGGGCGTAGGCGTAACCGTTCCGGCCGTGGTCAAGGGTAAGGTCCAGCGCGTGGCGATAGCGCCGGATGGATGTAACCCAGGCGTCCGGGTCGTCGGGCTCCACAAACTGCCCGCCTTTTGCCGCCTCCACCAACGCCCGCGAAGCCCCGTCCAGCGCCAGCAGGACCGGCAGCCCCGCGGCCCAGTAATCGAAAAGTTTATTGGTGTACATCGTGCGGAAAACGGGTGTTGGCCGCATCACCACCAGGCCCAGGTCTGAGGCCAGCAGCCAGCGAAAGGCTTCCTCGCGGGCGCAGCCGGCTCGAAACTGCACATTGGTCAGGCCAAGCGCGCGGACGGCCTCCATCAACCGCTTCTTTTCCGCCCCTTCGCCCAGCAGCAGGAACCGGACCGGCTCCCCTTTCAGGCGCTGCGCCACCGGCAACAGGCGCTCGAGGCCATTGGCAAAGCCGTGTGCCCCGGCGTAGACCACCCAGAACCCTCCGTCCATTCCCTGTGACCGCCGAAACGCTTCCCGGTTGAACGTCCGGCGAACGGGGTCAATCAGCCGGAAATCCACGGCGTTCGGCACCACCCTGAGCCGGTCTGGCGCTACTCCTTTCTGTTCCTGCAGCACCCTGGCGAATGCGGGCGTCAGTACCACCACCTTCGCCGACTGCCGGTAGAGCCAGCGCTCCAGTGCGTAAGCCAGCCGGATCAGCCCCTGATGCCGCAGCACACCCAGTTCGACCGGCGCGTCGGGCCAGAGATCACGGATTTCGGTCACCAGCGGCACCCGGCTCCGGCGGGCTAAGGCCCAGCCGACCAGGCCCACCAGCAGCGGCGGGGAGGTGGCCACGACCACGTCATAGCCTGTTCGGACACGGAACAGTCCGGCCCAGAGCGCGGAAGCCACGAACGTCACATAGCCCCAGAACCGGCCCAGCCAGCCTTTGCCCCGCCAGGGAGCCGTGTAGGTCCAGTAGACGTTCAGGCCGGGCTCCTCCGTCTGGCTAAACCACCGCCCCCGAAACGGCGCGTAGGTTTCACCCCGGCCGTAATGAACCGTTCCGGCAAGCACCGTTAGCTGGTGCCCCTGTGCCGTCCAGATCCGGACCAGCTCGTTCCAGCGGGCACCGCCCGCTTCCCCGGGCGGCAGGTAGAATGGGTGAATGAGCAATAGGTGCATAGGCTACGTCCGTTGTTTTTCGCTGAGCCAGAACCGGTACTCTTTCACCAAGAGAGCCTGGACGCGTTCCTGCGGAAAGTGAGCAACGATATGGGCCCGGGCCCGGCGGGCAAAGGCCTGCCGCAGCTCAGGGTTTTGGTAGAGCCGCTCCATCGCCGTTTCCAGCGCCCTGATGTTCCTGGGTGGTACCAGCAGACCGTCCCAGCCGTCGGTCACCAGCTCCCGGCAGCCGATGATGTCGGAAAGAATCAGGGGCACCCCAAGACAGGCGGCCTGCATCGGCACGTTCGGAAAGCCCTCCCGGTAGCTAGGAAAAACCAGGGCATTGGCCATCGCCAGATACGGCCGAACGTCCGACTGGTAGCCCGTCAGCCGGATGGCGGGATGGTTCCGGAGGGTTGTCCAGACTTCGGTTGGCAGGAAATTGCCTTCGGTTTCGGCGGGTCCTACCAGCACCAGCCGCATGCCCGGATACCGTTTGGCCAGCCGGGTAAAAGCGGCCACCAGCTCACCGATTCCTTTTTCCCGAACCAGTCGCCCGACGTACAGCCAGACGAAGTTTTCGGGCGCTATACCTAATCGTTGCCGGCATTGGGATACCTCGGCTTCCAGGGCTGGCGTCCGGCTGAACCAGGCCGGGTCGATGCCATTGCTGCTTCCCGAACCAATCATTCGGATACGGCTTTCATCCTTCCAGATGTACAAACGGATATACTCAGCCAGTCCCACTGAATTGGGGTAGACCGCCGTGGCGCAGGCGTAGGTCAGTCGCTCGGCCTGGACCAGCAACCAGCGTTTCCAGCCACGCTTTTCCATCAGCGGCAGCCCGGCGACCGTATGCAGCCGGATAGGCACCCCGGCCAGCCAACCCGCCAGCATGCCGATCAGGCCCGCTTTGGGCGTGTGCGTGTGGAGCATGTTCGGTTGCCAGCGGCGCAACAGGCGGTAGGTTGCCCAGAGCGCCCGCAAATCTCTCCAGGGCGCTGGTCTCCGGGTTAACGGCAGGGCGTAATGCGGACAGCCTTCGTGGCTCACCAGTTCGTCAACCTCCGGGCCCGCCGCGCTCGCCATGGCTACGGTAAAGCCCTGGCTCCGCAGGTAAGCCATCTGCCCCCGGAGCAGGTGCCGGAGCGAAGCGGGCACGGTGGTCATGCGGAGCACACGGGGCGAGGGCGTAACCTCGACCGTTGCCCGGGAACGCCAGCGAAGACGCCACCGCTTCTGTCCCTGGGTCAGGCTCAGGAAGGCCAGGGTGTAGAACCAGAAAATAGGCTGCCGCAGGACGTAATGAAACAGCGCAAAGAACAGCAGCCCGCCGAAGGCAACCAGCAGCCCCCATTCCCCTGCCTGCCACAGGCTAAGGGCTACCTGTGCCCAGAGCCAAAGCAGTAAGCAAGCTCCCAGCACGCCCGCCGAAAGGGTCCAGTCCAGCACCGTATTGTGGGCTTCCTGCTGCTGCCAGATACCCGACGTACCGGCAAACGCCCCGGGACCGTAGCCCCAGAGCGGTGAACGGCGAATGGCCTCCCCGGCAAACTGCCACCGGTTCAGACGCTCGGCACCCTGGTGGCTCCCCGCCGAGACGGTATCCAGGTAGTCGAGCAGGTCAGGCAGTAACCAACCGGCCACCCCTAGCACGGTACCGATTGCGGTCAGTTTGATCAGCCGGTCTGCCCAGAGCGTACGGGCGTAGCGTTTGACCAGCAGAAAATAACCGCCGCCCAAACCCCAGGCCAGGTAGACTGAATCGCTCCAGGTCAGCGCTCCTACGCCCAGAATGGCCAGCAGGCCGAGATATCGCCGATTCCGGCCGTCCTGCCGCGTCAGGTACTCGCCCACGAACGGCAGCGGCAGCAGGTAAAGCGCCAGTTGATTGGGATTATGGGACAGACCCGTAAACCGCCAGTGGTAGTCGTCGTAGAGGGAGTAAACCGGCAGGTCCAGGCCCAGAGCCAGCAGCAGAAGCAACAGCCCGCAGAAAACGACGCTTCCGCGGTATATCCGGTCGAGCAATTTAGTTATGGCCGCCCGATCATCTCCCTCGACCAGCCAGTAACTACCCAGGGCCAGCACCCCAAAGCCAAACGCCAGACCGTCGTGCACTGCACCCGCAAGGTCCAGGGGATAGACCCTTGCCAGGTTGGTAAACAGCCCCGCCAGCAGGCAAACAGAGGCCAGCGCCCAGAAACGCAGAAACAGCTGTCCGCCGGGGCCTAGTACGGGCTTCGTTACCAGGCCGGCCATCAAGGCCAGGCCCGTCGCCAGCAGCATCAGCCCTTCGCTCAGGCCCAGGCTGAGGCCGGGGAACCGGACCTTCGTGAAACTGGCCGTCAGCAGGCCAGCCGCCAGCCAGAAGCGCAGCAGGGGACGAATTCGATCTTCGCGGAGCAGCAATGGCATATGGTTTTCCCTTCTGCCAGCTTAGACGCGCGGGGGCGCCGAAAGGGGTACGGGAGACTGGTTTGTTTTTCCGAAAAAAAGCTGAAGCCCCAGGGCCATCCTGCCCACCTCCGCGGCTACCTGTGCCCAGGCAACCCCTTCCAGGCCGTAGCGGACACCGAATAGGATCAGCCCATTGAGCAGGAAAAATTCCAGCAGCCCCAGGCCTGCCGACACCCGAAAACGCCCCGTCGCCACCCAGCCAAAGGCCAGCAAGCGGTTGATGATCGATAGGGCACAGCTAACCGCCGTAGCCAGCAGCAGCTCCGGCCGTCCACCGTAAGCCGGGGTGTAGAGCGCGCTTACCATCGTTTCGCCAACCGCTGCCATAAGCAGGATCAGCAACAAGCCTAACAGAAACCCTCCCAGCAATAACCGGTTCATCAGTTGGAAGTAACCCGAATTGGTCCGGAATCGCTGGCCCAGTTCCGACAGCAGCAGGCTGCCAGCCGCCTCGACGCCGTAGCCGACCGCCACTTTCAGGTAGGTGAAGGCCGCAAATACGCCCAGTTCCGTCAGGCCCAGGGTGTGGCTCAGGTAATAGCGCGGCAGGGAGGTGGTTAGGGAAGAGAGCAGCGAGAAGATCCCCAGGGGCGGAGCGCGGCGGATCAGCCCGCGAACCGAAGCCTCCCTGAACCGAAACCGCGACTGCACCAATGGGAAGCCATCATACCCCAGGCAGAGGATCCACCAGCCAGCCCAGCCCAGCAAGGCCGTCCGGAACGGAACCGTCAGGGCCAGACCAGCGGCCAGGATGAAAACCCCGCCGATCCCGCGCATCAGCAGGGAAGCAGCCACTCGTTGGTTTCGCCCAAGCCGCTGCTGGTACCCGTACAGGATCTCACTGATGGCCTCGGCCGCCTTGGCTGTCCCAACCCAGCCTACGGTCCAGGCGGTGTCCGGATGCCAGCGGGAAGCAATCGCCGCGCCGAGGATAACGAGCACCCAGGCCCCGCTCGTCGTCAGCAGACGGGCCAGCAGGTAGTCCCCAAACGGCCGACCGCTCGTATCAGCCAGGTAGACGGCCCGCAACTGCAGGTTGGCCAGCATGAACAACGGTGCCGTTAGGGCCAGCGCCAGGGCGAACGCCCCCAGATCCGCTGCCGTACCCCACCGCGCCATGGCCACCAGCAGGCCCCACTGGCTGAGTGCGTACCCGGCCTGGCCACCCAGCAGCCAGCCCAACCGTCCCAGCGCCGTCTTCAGGCCCGCTCGGCCAGGGCGTAGGTTTGCTGAAACCATGCGTAGGTTCGGTAAAGCCCTTCCCGCAGCCCAACCTGGGGTGTATAACCCAGCACCTGCCGACTGTAACGCAGGTCTGCCCGGCTGTGGCGAACGTCGCCCGGCCGCGGGTCGGTGTACTGGGGGACTGTGCTCGTCCCCGCCATTTGGCGAATTTCGTCCCAAAGGGCATTGAGGGAAATCGGCCTCCCGGCCGCCACGTTAAAGACCCGGTTGTATGCCCCCGGATCGGTGGTCAGCAAGGCCCGCAGGTTGGCCTGGACCACATTGTCAACGTACGTAAAGTCCCGGGTCTGTTCGCCATCCCCGTGGAGTTCGGGCGGAAAGCCTTCCAGCGCCGCCTGCAGCAGCCGGGGAATCACAGCGGCATAGGGTCCTTCGGGACGCTGGCGGGGACCAAAGACGTTGAAATACCGCAGCCCGATGGTTTCCAGCCCGTACAGCCGCCCAAAGACCCGGGCATACTGCTCCCCCACTGATTTAGTCACCGCGTAGGGCGAGAGAGGCCAGCCGGTTCGGTCTTCCTGCTTGGCAGAGTCGGGGATATCCCCGTAGACGGAACTGGAGGAGGCGTAGACCACCCGCCGGATGCCGGCTTCCCGGGCGGCGGTGAGCAGGTTCAGAAAGCCCGTTGCGTTGACAGCATGCGTCCGGAGCGGGTTGGCGACCGAGCGGGGCACCGAGCCCAGCGCCGCCAGGTGGGCCAGGTGCGTCATGCCCCGGCAGGCCCGCCGGCAGGTGTTCAGGTCGGTGATGTCGCCCCGAATAAAGGTAAACCGGGGGTGCTGGTAAAACGGTCGGAGGTTCTCTTCCCGGCCCGTGCGTAGGTCGTCGAGCACACAAACCCGGGCGGCGCCCTGCCGCAGCAGGTGGTCAACGAGGTGCGAGCCGATAAAGCCCGCCCCTCCCGTCACCAGAACGGCGACGTTGGATAAGGATGGAGCCTGCATGGTGTGGTGGGTGTGGAACGCGGAGGTGTGGATGAACTTACATAACGATTCTCAACTTCTATAAGCGTTCGTGGGCCAGATCGGGTCGGAGGCAGCCTTTTACGTCGTAGATGACGCCGGCATGCGCCGCTACCCAGTCCTGGAAGGCGGATTCGGTGAAGGCCTGGTGGGCGACGGCCAGCACGACGGCATCGTAGCGGTCCGTCGGCGGCTCTTTCAGCAACGGTATCCCGTACTCGTGGGCTACCTCCGCCGGATCCGCCATGGGATCATAAACGTCGGTGGTAACGCCAAACTCGCTCAGCTCCCGGATCACGTCGATCACCCGGGCGTTGCGGATATCCGGACAGTTTTCCTTGAAGGTTATGCCCAGCACCAGCGCCCGGGCCTGGTTGACAACATGGCCGTTGCGAATCAGCAGTTTGACGACTTTCCCGGCCACGAACGCTCCCATGTTGTCGTTGATCCGCCGCCCCGCATGAATGACTTCCGGGTGGTAGCCCAGCGACTCGGCCTTGTGGACCAGGTAATAAGGATCGACGCCGATGCAGTGGCCGCCGACCAGGCCCGGCCGGAAGGGCAGAAAATTCCACTTGGTACCCGCTGCTTCCAGAACCGACAGCGTATCGATGCCCAGGCGGTCGAAAATTAGCGCCAGTTCGTTCACAAAGGCGATGTTGATATCCCGCTGGCAGTTTTCGATGATCTTGGCGGCCTCCGCCACGCGAATCGACGGGGCCAGATAGGTGCCGGCCTCGATAATCGAGCGGTAAAGCGCATCCACCTGCTGGGCTACTTCGGGCGTCGATCCGGAGGTAATTTTCCGGATTTTCGTCAGCGTCCGCTGCTTATCACCCGGGTTAATCCGTTCGGGCGAATAGCCGCAGAAGAAATCCTCGTTATACCGCAGACCCGATTCCCGTTCCAGGACCGGCACACAGTCGTCCTCCGTACAGCCCGGGTAAACGGTCGATTCGTAGATGACGATATCGCCCCGCTTCAGCGCCCGCCCGACCGTCGCGCTGGCCGCCAGCAGGGGTTTGAGGTCCGGCTGCCGGTGATCGTCGATGGGCGTCGGCACCGTTACGACAAAAATCCGGCAGTCCCGGAGACGCTCCGGGTCAGTGGTTAAGTGCAGGTGGCGGCTCTGGGCCAGTTGCTGCGGTTCCAGCTCCCGGGTCCGGTCAAGGCCCTGGCGAAGCTCGGTCACCCGCTGTTCATTGATATCAAAGCCGATTACCGGCCGGATTTTGCCAAATTCTACGGCCAGCGGCAGGCCGACATACCCCAGTCCGATGATGGCGATGGGGCTTTGTTCTTGCGGTTCCAATGCGTTCATACAAGCAGCGAATCGGATCGGGTCAGGACGAGATTGGCCGTCAGTACCCGAACGAATCCCGCAAAGGTACCGACCGCAACGCAACCAAGCACGATTAATGTGCGTTTTGGCCGACAGGGCTCCGGCGGAATCTGCGGTGGTTCCAGCACCTGATAAACCGGAGAAGCCTCCTGGACGCGAATCCGGGCCTGCTCCAGCTCCCGACTCAGTTCGTTCAACAGGTTCTGGGTAAACAGAAACCGGGCCTCCAGCCGTCGCCCCTCCGTATCGGCCAATTGGGAAACCAGGTAGCGGTGGCGGTCCTGGTACGTCGCCCAGGCCCGTTCCGCCGCTTCGTGGCGCCGCCGCGCCTCGGCCGTCCGGGCGCTGAGAAAGGCCGCATCCTGCCGGGCCTTGCCGGTTCGGTAATCCCGGACGTACCGGTAGAGGTAGTCGACGGCCTCCTGGGCAACCTGGGCGGCTACGTTCGGATCCGGCATCTCGACGGCGATGGTAATGATCCCCGTCCGCTTATCCAGAAAGGCCGTAATCCGGTCCTGCACGGCTTCCATCTCGTCTTCCTGGCCCTTGGTAAGCTGAATCGGTCGCCCTGCCTGCCAGACCGGAGCCGGCCCCAGCGTCTTTTTTCGGCTCCACCAGGGGCTGCTCAGCCCGGCCAGGTAATCGTGCAGGCCCGCGTACGTCCGGCCGTAGCGGTCTTTTACCGGAAAGCGCAGTATGTGCAGGACGAAGGGCGTCGAGCGCACCACATCCGGGTACAGATCCGGGCGCACGGCTTCCACGGGACTTTCTTCGCCCAGGTTGATCCCCACCTTCTCGGCCAGTTCGCTGAACTGCCGCAGGCTGGCCGCCGCCCGGCCCTGCAATTCGGGCATGAGCTTGACTTCCGAGCGGTAGGTCTCCGGCCAGGTCCAGGCCAGGATGGCGCCGGTCAGGCCCAGGCCCAGCGCCAGCGCCGCAATCCGCCCGGCCGACTGCCGGAGCGCCCGGACCAGGTTGGGCGCACTCACCTCCAGGGTCCGGGTGAGGCGCGGATTGGTTTTTAAGGAATGATGCGGTAAGGTCATAAGCCATTCAGGTACGAACCATCAATCGAATCAGGGTGGCCAGCACGGCCGCCAGCGAAGTCAGGCTGGTTGTCATGGCCAGGCGCTCGGCGGGGCTGAGCGAAGGGCCATTGGCGTCCGGACGAGGCGGTACCGTAACCGTCATGCCCGGCTCGGCGGGCGGATACCGGCGCCAGAAGCCGTACTGCTTCGTCCGGCGGATCTTGCCGTTGGCGTAGGTAACGTACAGCCGCCGCCGAAGCGCCTGCCGGGTGAAGCCCCCGGCTTCGTCGAGGTACTGCCGGACGGATTTGTCAGGATGATAATCGACCAGAGCCGGGTTAAGGACCTGCCCGCCGATGCGCACCAGTTCCAGCCGCCTGGGCAAGTAAAGCGAGTCGCTCGGTTCGAGCAGTAGGTTGGCCGACGCAGTGGGATCGTCCAGAATTTTCCGAATGTCTACCGAAACCCCTTCGCCTTTCCGCACCAGCCGCGCTGCGGGCAGGTAGGCCTCCGGACGCACGCCGCCCGCCCGGCGAAGCAGATCCGCCAGACGCTCCTGGCGGGCTCGGATCACGTAATAGCCCGGATAAAAGACTTCACCGGCGACCACCGCCCCCTGCTGGACGGTGTACTGGCTGGCCGTCCGGATGAACACCTCGTCGAAAGGCTGTAATAGCTGCTCTTCCCGACCGGGCTGTAACGCTGTGTCCAGGCGAACTTCGAGCAACTGAACCGTTTGGCCCGAAGGCTGATTCAAGGAGTCGGTCCGGACCCGCCGGGCGATTTCGATTCGCTCCGGCGCCGCACCTTCGGCCAGCCCCCCGGCCTGCACCACCAGACTGGCCACCGTCAGTCCCTCCGCGAAGGGATAGGTTCCCGGCCGGTTCACCGCGCCGCGAACGCCCACCGTCTGCGGTGCCTGCAGGGCGTGCTTGCTGGCTACGACCACCACATCCTCCCGTTGCAGGGCTACGTCCGCCTCTTCGCCCCGCAGCACCCGCCCGGCGTCTACGGCCACGAGCTGCGGGCTCAGGTCTTCGCCCATGCGGCGGATGAGTACCCGCTGGGTAAAGGCGTCTTCCCGCAGCCCATCGGCGCTTTCAATGAGCCGTCTGAGGGTCGGGGCTTTTTCAAGGGCGTACTCGCCCGGCCGAAAAACGGCCCCTTCGACCCGAACCCGGTTAGCGTACCGGTCGAGGATGGCGCCGATCCGGTACTGGTCGCCCGGCTCGGGGCGCAGCGTAGCCAGTTCCGCCGATGGGATGGTTTCGATCCGCAGCTCCCGGGCCGTCGCTCGCCGCAGTGTCAGCGATGCCCGGTAGGCGCGTTCGGTAAAACCACCCGCGAAGGCCAGTACCTGCTGCAGCGTTTCTCCCGCTTTTACCTCAAAAATACCAGGCTGACGCACCTCCCCGCTCAGTTCCACCCGGGCCACCGGATGGTCGATCCGGATTACGTCGCCATCGTGCAGACGGATATTGTCGGTCTGGTCGGCACGGAGCAGAAAGTCGTAGACATCCAGCGTCCTGACGAGCCGGTTCTGCCGGTAAACCCGGATATTCCGGAAGGAGCCCTGCACCGGATGCGGCCCGCCCGCGGCGTAAAGCGCGTTGAAGACCGTCGCCAACGAAGCCAGGGTGTAGGTGCCCGGCCGAACCACCTGGCCCATCAGCGTCACCCGAATGCTCCGGATGTTTCCCAGCGTCACCTGGGCGTAGATGCCCGAAGCGGGCGAGTTGAGGCCCGTATACAGTTGCCGCAGGCGCGCGATCACCCGCTGCTGGGCGGCCTCGACGGTCAGGCCGCTGACGGCGATCGGCCCCAGGTGTTCCAGCGAAATGGTGCCTTCCGGACTGATCCGGGCGCGGTACTGCTGGCGGGCATTGCCGTAGATCTCCACGACCAGCTCATCATCCGGTCCCAGCACGTAATCCCGGGGCGTAGGAATGCGAAGGTTGGGTTCAAACGTCAGGTTGCTGCCGCTGAAAAGCGAGGCGCCGAATACCGGTAAGGCGTCTCTGGCTTCCGGCGCTGGAGCGGTACGTTCGGTTACTTCGGGCGGCAGGCGGCGAACTACGGGCTCCGTCACCGGCGGTACGGGTCTGGCCCCTTCCGGCAACGACCGAAGCAGGTCGTTCAGCAGGGGCTGGGCCCGGGCGCTGGAGAGCCCCAGCAGGCCGGCCAGCAGGGGGACTCCGTAGCGGAGGAGCATGCGAAAAACGGGGATGCGTTCCACGGTCTGTCAAATTCAGCGAATCCGGTTGATCCGGACTTTGACCATTGGACGCAAAAAAGCCCCGAAGGGGGACACCTCCGGGGCAAACTTTGTAGTTTAGGGTTTAGGGTTTCTGGTTTGACAAATACCCAATTACTTGCCCAGTCCTCAACCTTAAACTTTAAACGTTAAACCTTAAACCATTATGGCACCAGGCGCAGTTCGACGCGGCGGTTCTTGGCCAGGCCAGCGCGCATGCCGCTGTCGCCGATGGGCTTGAAGGAACCGAAGTAGTCGATCACAATCCGGTTTGGATCGTTCAGGCCGGCTTTGACCAGGTAGTTCCGGACGGCATCCACCCGACGACGTGACAGGGCGATGTTGTAGCGGTCCGAAGCCCGGCGGTCGGCATGACCCGACAGTTGCAGTCGGCACTGCGTCTTGTTCATCAGCTCGACGACCTTGTTCAGCATGTCGTAGTACTGCGGCTTGATGATGTTTTTGTCGGTATCGAACTGCACGTTCGTGAAGATTTCGGCGCAGGCGATACCCGGAAGGGCGGCGCTGACGTACTTATCGAAGTCGATGGCCTCCCCGGCACCGGATACGATGCTACCCGCGGGGGTGTTCGGCTGACGGTCGAAGTAGTCAGATACACCGTCGTTGTCGGTATCCGTCAGCAGGCGCGGATCGATGTCCTTGGGCCGGTTGGCTTTGGCGACGGAGTCGATTTGTTCGAGGGTGAGGATGACCGGCGGCTTGATGAGGTCACGCGGATCGGTCCAGCGCAGGTGGTAAACCCCCTTGGTGGTATCGTATTCGTACTTGCCGTTGACTTTCTCCACCCGGATGGCGCGCTTACCCAGCTTGTAGGTCAGCATGACGGCCCCGTAGCCGTACTTGTCCTTGTTGGAATTTCCCTGGCGGGCCAGGGTGTTGGTCAGCGAGCCGCGGCTGCCGATCAGGTCGAAGGCGCTGGCGGGGTCACCACCGATGGTCGCGTCGAGCTGCTCGGTATTGACGTGGTTGATCCGGAAGTCCAGGCCCAGGTCGAAGCGCGGGCTAAGTTCGTAGTGAACGCCCAGTCCGATGGGGATAACCCAGTCGGAACGGCGGCTGGCCTCACGTACCACGCCATCGCCGGGGTTACCCGTGTAGCGACGAACGCGGCCCGTACCCAGTTCGTAAGCCGTCGAGCGATAGCCGATCAGCCCGAAGCCGGTGTAGGCGTCGATCTTCCAGTGCTTCATTTTCCGGGAGCCGAACAGGAGGCTTTTCACGTTGACGCTGCCGGTCAGATCCCCCTGGATAAAGTTCGAACGGAAGTACGAGAAGTACTGCCGGCGCTTCATGCCAACCAGGTTCCCGAAGCTGCCGCCCAGCTGCAGGCCGAACAGGTGCGAAAGCTGCTTGCCAATGGTGATGCCCCCAAAGCCGGAGCGCCGCTCGCTGTAGCTATCGATGTTGGTTACTCCGACTGGGTAAAAATCGTACTCCCGTAGATCCCCGAAAAACTGGGTCGGTCCACCGTGTACGGAGATCGACCAGGTGTTCAGTTTGGCAGGCCCCTCGTAGGAGGCTTTCGGGTTGTATTGGGCCGCTGCTGGCAGGGATGCCAGCAGGCCCACCCCCATTGCCGTTACAAACAGGGATAGTTTCTTCATACTCCTCAGGTTATTGTTTGGTAGTTGAACCCATAGTGTGGCAAATCGGCCCTCCCGGTTAGGGTGCGGACCGCGCCGAAGCGTATGGCCGCAAAACTATTGATTTCCGCTAAGTTTACAAACAACCGGGGAATAGCTTTGTTTTGCCCGCTCTGTCAGATTTTAATGCGGTACGCCCTTCTCACAAACGTTGCATATACTGGCTCTGAACCGCATTTTTCCAGCTGACGAAGCTGCCGTCGGCAATTCGCGTCCGGGCTTCCCGCGCCAGTTTGAGGTAGAAGGTCAGGTTGTGCAGGCTGGCGATCTGCCCCGCCAGCAGTTCATCCGCCTTGAAGAGGTGCCGCAGGTAGGCCTTGGAGTAGAACGTACTGGCGTAACCGCCCAATTCCGCGTCAATGGGGCTGAAATCGGTCTTCCACTTCTCGTTTTTGATGTTGATGATGCCCTGAGTGGTAAACAGAATACCGTGGCGGGCGTTGCGGGTAGGCATGACGCAGTCGAACATATCCACGCCCCTGGCGATGCCTTCCAGGATGTTTTCGGGTGTCCCGACGCCCATCAGGTACCGGGGTTTGTCGGCGGGCAGGATGGCGTTGACCACCTCGAGCATGGCGTACATTTCCTCCGCCGGCTCGCCCACGGCCAGGCCACCAATGGCGTTGCCTTCCCGGTTCTGCTGGGCGATAAATTCCGCGGACTGAATCCGAAGATCCTTATAAGTACTGCCCTGGACGATGGGAAAAAGCGTTTGCCGGTAGCCGTATTTTCCCTCGGTGCTGTCAAAACGTTCGATGCAGCGGCGCAGCCAGCGGTGGGTCATCTCCATCGACGCCCGGGCGTAACCGTAGTCGCAGGGATAAGGCGTACATTCGTCGAAGGCCATGATGATGTCGGCCCCGATGGTCCGCTGGATATCCATGACGCCTTCGGGCCTGAAGACGTGCGTCGAGCCGTCGATATGGGATTTAAAGGTGACGCCTTCTTCCTTGATCTTGCGGGTATTGGACAGGGAATACACCTGATAACCGCCGCTGTCGGTCAGGCTGGGCCGCTGCCAGCCGTTGAAACCGTGCAGCCCGCCCGCCTGCCGGAGAATGTCCAGGCCCGGACGCAGGTACAGGTGGTAGGTATTGCCCAGGATAATATCGGCGTTGATGTCGGTTTCCAGTTCGCGCTGGTGGACGGCCTTGACGGTACCGGCCGTACCGACGGGCATGAAAATGGGGGTATGAATGGGGCCGTGATCGGTGGTCAGCACGCCGGTCCGCGCCCCGGACTGCGGATCGGTAGCTTCAATGGTAAAGGTCATGAATTCCAACTTGGTCGATTATATTTGCAAACCGTCTTAAACCGATCTGCTTGCTAAACTGCTCTACCCACTCGTGACATCGTTGCTGCTGGTTCTGTTCTTCGTCGCCGTGGGCACTCAGCTCGCTTTTATCTTCTTTGTCTTTTCCCGAACGGCATTCTACACCGATTCGGTTCCCATGCCGAAGCCTACCCTGGCCGACGCGGCGCTGGCCTCCCCGGGCCTGGATGCGCCAGCGACCATTGCCGAAGGTTCCGACGCCCCGGGCGTGTCCATCCTGGTCTGCGCCTGGAACGAGAAGGAAAACCTGCGCGAGCTGCTGCCGCTACTGGATAGCCATGACTACCCCAATTTTGAAGTTGTTGTCCTCGACGACCGTTCCTGGGACGGCACCAAGGCGTACCTGGAAGAAGCCGAACAGACCCTGGGCCACCTGCGATCGATCCGCATCGACCGCGAGCACGAGCACGTCACGCCCAAAAAATACGCCCTGACGATCGGCATCCGGCAGGCGACCCACGAGATCGTGCTGCTGACCGATGCGGACTGCCGCCCGGCTTCGGACCAGTGGCTGGCGGGCATGGCAGCCCACCTGGAGGATCCCGCCAAACAGATTGTGCTGGGCGTATCGCCCTACACCCGGCAGCCCGGCTGGCTGAACCGGCTCATTCGGTATGAAACGCTGATGACGGCCGTGCAGTACCTGTCGCTGGCGCTGGCCGGGCGTCCGTACATGGGCGTAGGCCGTAACCTGATGTACCGGCGGTCGCTGTTTCTGGCCAATAAGGGCTTTTATTCCCACATCCGGGTGCTGGGCGGCGACGACGACCTATTTATCAACGAAGTGGGCACGGCCGATAATGTCGCGGTTTGCATTCATCCCGAGACCTTCACCTATTCGGCTCCGAAGACGACCTTTGCGGCCTGGCGCCACCAGAAGGGCCGGCACCTGTCGGTGAGTCAGTATTACAAGCCCGGGAACAAACTGCGACTGGGGCTGTTTTCCGGGAGCCTGATCCTGAACTGGGTCCTTGGTCTGCCGCTGCTGCTGGTGGCCGTCGAGCGGCTGGTGCTGGCCGGTGGCGACTGGCAGCGCGTTTCGCCGGGGCTGCTGGCGGCGGCGGGGCTGTTTCTGCTGCGGCTGCTGGCCTACTGGATTATCGTGGGCCGGATCAGCCAGCGCCTCGAACGGATGGTCCACTGGATCGGCATGCCGGTCATGGACGCCTGTTTAAGTATGTACTACGTCGTCATGGGCACCGTTACGCTGCTGCCCCGGCGCAAAAAACGCATGAGCTGGCGATGAGTGAGCTAGTCGATATCAACCGCATCAAGCATTATTTCCCGAAGCTGACTGCCCGGCAGCTGGAGCAGTTAATTGCCCTGGACGAGCTGTACCGGCACTGGAACGCTCAGATAAACGTCATTTCCCGCCAGGACATCGACGCCCTCTACGAGAAGCACGTGTTGCACTCGCTGGGCGTGGCGAAGGTGCTTTCCTTCAAGCCGGGGACGGAGATTCTGGACGTGGGTACGGGCGGCGGTTTTCCGGGCATTCCGCTGGCGATTCTGTTTCCGCTGGTCGATTTTCACCTGGTCGACAGCATCGGCAAGAAGATCAAGGTCGTCACGGAGGTTGCCCAGGCGCTGGGGCTGACGAATGTGCGGGCCGAGCAGGCCCGGGTGGAGCACCTGACCAACACCTACGATTTTGTGGTCAGCCGGGCCGTCACGCGCCTGAAACCCTTCATGGGCTGGGTGCGGTACAAGATCCACAAGCAGGGCAACAATGACCTGCCGAACGGCGTTTTGTACCTCAAGGGCGGCGAACTGGCCGAGGAGTTGGCCGAAGTCCCTGACAAATACCGCCTCTACGAACTTTCGGACTATTTTTCCGAGCCGTTTTTCGAGACGAAGCGGGTGGTGTATTTGCCGAAGAAGTAGCAGGGAGTAGCAGAGTTGCAAAGTAGCAAAGGCACTTTCCAACTCTGCTACTTTGCAACTCTGCTACTAAAGTAACCAATCAACCTATTCACCCACTAAATCAACACAGCAATATGACCGAAACCTTCCGTTCCAGCAGTTTCAAGGATCCCATCAACCGCGACGAGGTGGTATTGGACGACAAGGGCGTCACCTTCCGGACCCGCCGGCTGATCGGCGGCAACGAGAGCTTCGTGTTTTACGCCGACATTTCGGGCGTCGACATCGACAGCGGACTCTTTTTCTCGACCATCAAGGTGATGCCCCGGGCGCGTCCGGAGATCATCATCAAGAATTTCACCAAGGGTGACGCCCGCCGGATCAAGCAGATCATTCTGGAGCGGGTACCCGGCACGCAGCCCTTCGGCCCGATGCGCTAAGGTTTCCGGGCCCGAGTAGCCGCTGATTTTCATCCGGTTGACGCCTCTGGCGGCTATCCGGGCCAAATTTCGCCAATTTTTTTCCGGCCGATGCTTGCGCAAGTGCCCCCGGCCCCCTACTTTTGCACCCACGTTCCGCCCATCAAACGGCGAGCGACATACTCCCGAATAGCTCAGTCGGTTAGAGCATCTGACTGTTAATCAGAGGGTCGCTGGTTCGAGCCCAGCTTCGGGAGCCTGATAATGAGCCGCTTACAGATTAAACAACTGTGAGCGGCTTTTTTCATGCAAATCATATGTACTAGCACTAAGTATAAGTCTAATGAGACTACAAAGACATGGGTAGAAAGAAGGTTTTCTTATCCTTTCCGTAAAGCAAGCACTTAGCATAGCTTACAAAGCCAATCCGTTATCCGAAAGATGCTTAACGTGGATATTTCCTCACAGTACAAAATAGTAGACTATACGAACATTTATAAGCCAATAATGCAGTTCAACCATAATAAAACTGCAGTCATTCATCAATGGTATCCATTTGTTGAAGGTTATTCTAAAGAATTTATAAAAAGAATAGTAGAAGAGTTGGACTATAAACCAGAAATGGCATTTGATCCATTCTCAGGAAGCGGCACAACTCCAATAGAGCTACAAGATCTTAATATTAATTGTACATCTTTTGAAGTCAGCCCATTTATGCATTTACTAAGTTTAGTAAAAATGCGTAGGGATTATAAAGCAAGCGAGTTTGATGACGCATTAGAAACAGTTAAAAAATATCTTTCATCTCCACTTAAAAATATCGTCCAAGTTGTGCCACCTCCAATAGCACAAACATTCCAACAATCAGAAAAACTTAAAAAATGGATTTTTGACAAAGAAATCTTAGAAGGAATACTTGATATCAAGTTTGCTATTTCGAAAATTAAAGATCAAAAGTATAGAGACTTATTTAAAATCGCTTTAGCGGCGATTTTACTCGACGTAAGTAATGTTTACAGAAACGGTAAAGCCTTAGCATATAAAAAGGGCTGGGAAAATAATAATCTAATCGGCCGTTTAGACGTACACAATAAGTTCTTATATAAACTGATAAGCCAAATTGGACCAGATATCATATATATTGAACAAGTATTAAGCGAATGCAAAGTCGATAACACAAAAATATGTTATTTGGGCGACACTAGAACTGGAATAAAAAGGCTTGATAACGAATTTATTGACTTGGTAATAACTTCACCCCCTTATTTAAATTCAAGAGATTATACAGATATCTATATTGTAGAACTGTGGATGCTTGACTTAATAAAGAATTATAATGAACTAAGGCAGTTAAGGAATAATACAATTAGATCCCATGTGCAGATACCTCATAAAAATCTGGAGACTATAAATAACGACAACTTAAAAACTATTATTAAAAATCTTGAAGCTAACAAAGAAACACATTGGAATACTAATATTGTAGGGATGGTCAAAGGCTATTTTCTCGACATGAAGGAATTACTTGATTCACTTTCACGTAAAATGAAAACAGGCGCAAGAGTTTATTTTAACGTTGCAAACTCTGCATATTACGGAGTGGAGATAAAAGTTGATGAAATTGTATGCTCAATAGCTGAAGAAAATAATTTAAAAGTCATTGAATTAAGGGAGGCACGACAACTAAAGCCTAGTAGTCAGCAAAAGGACATTATTAAATCTTTAAGGGAAAGTGTAATTGTGCTAAGAAAGCAGTAATTTTTATGTTGGATTTGTATTATCTATGTGTAAATCATCTATTTTTTGGTAAAACTGTATATAATCCTTATACTTAGATTTGACCTCACTAACTGCATTTTGATATTCTTGGATATCTTCATAATTTATTTTTTCTTGTCTAGCATCAAATACTACTAAGCATCCCACCGATACATTTTTATTACTTTCAAGAAATTCTTTAATATATTGAAGCGTCTGCTCAGTACCTTCAATTACACGTTCACTATCATATCGAGTACTAACACGTGAATTGTCATCATTTATAGACTGCCCTATCCATTTAATTTCGAAAAAATATATATTACCAAAATCATCTTCGGAAATAATATCAACTCTTCTAGAAGAAGAATCCATTTGCGGCTCCCGATAAATATTAAAAGTTCGCTTAATATTTTTAGTAAGATAATCTTTCAAAGCATTTCTAAGATGGTCCTCGGGCTTATTTCGAAGTATATTCTCCTTTCCATGATAACCTCCTTTTGAAAAAAGTGCTACTAGACACGACCTCGGCACAAAGAAATTGGAATAAACATGGTATTTTTTTAATTCTTCTCTAAATTCATTTATCACTATTTCATAATCATTGATATCACGAAGCTCCTGATACTTCCGATAATCTGCTTCTGTGAAGAAAGTAGCCTCACCAACTTCCGTTCCACGTATAAAATAATGCGGTAATGGTGTTAATTTAGATATAAGTAGAATACACTTTCCTTTTGTTGACATCTCTATAAACAATCTACGTGCAGATGTCGAGTCTGTTAGTCTTTCATAAGCAGAATCTACTATATTAAACTCATTATCAACTTCGATAATATTTTTAGTACGCAAAAACGCAAAAAGCTGACTCTCTAAATTGTCAGAAATCTTATCAAAAACAAGTTGAGATAAGTTTGCTTCGTCTATCACGATAAAAAACATTTGAGAAGCTTTTCTCCCGTAGCTTTGAACTAGGCTTAAAAGACGAAGAAAGCTTTCACTGCTAGTCAAGTCAATTGATGTTTTATTTCTAATTGAAGTACGGCTCTTAGCTATCAAGTTTCTTAATTCTTCTGAATTCATAAGACTTAAATTCTTTTAACTACTTTACTGAATAAATACTCAAAGTACAGCTGTAAATACTCCTTATTATCAATTTGACTTGCTTCTTCGCCTAGTGCAGCTTCAAAATCGCCTTTGAATCCAAGCAAGAAGTTAACAGTCTTGTTCTCAGAACTTAAATCAATATCTTTAACTGAATTTGTCAATAAGCTTGTTTTGTATTGAGGGTCTCTAATTACAAACTCATATATTCTATTTTCACCGTATATGCCCAATATATATATTATTGAACTTAACCATTGGTACTTAAGCTTATAGTTAGGTAAGCTTTCTATTCGAGCAAAATCAAAATCATCTCCTAAACACAATAATTGAGGATTGTCATTATCATATTCTATGTAGCTGTTAGTTTTTAAAAATATTAGGGATCTTTCAATTTCAACATAGTATGGGCCAATAGCATCTACACTAAAGTGATAATCTTCTACAAAAGGATTATTAGTTAATTCATATCTAAAGGAATAAAGAATACTAGACAAATATAAAATACGGTAGACCGACTGCTCATGCAATCTATCCCAACCTATCCCTTTAGTTAACTTAAAGATAGCAACAATATCTCCGCTTATCTTAAATCTAATTGTTTCTTCCTGTACCATTTACTTTTTGATTTAGCTTAGAAGTTAACCGCTCTAATAGTTTTTTAAGTTGAGGATTAGCTCTTTGTATAGGAGAACTGCGCCCAATGTCAAGAAGGCTGAGATAGTTAATCTCAACATTTTTTGTTATTATATAGTCCAAAAAATGACTATTATTTAAATTAGAAGTAATTATCAGCGCGCTAGGCTGATTTAGGAAATGAATGAAAACATTTGCTACATTTTCTTCATAAGAGAGATCTAAGCTACTATCTGGAGTTTCACATACAAAAAATGTTGGTGTTTGATAAAATAGATGTAGAAGGCTCATTCTGTAGGAATGATCAATGAAAAATCTTTGTGACTCTGAAAGCTCTTGTGATGTATATCGCACCGTTCCATTTATTACAGGAAGATACCTTTTACCTTTATTATCTTTAAAGTCATCATAAGTCAAAAAACATTTAACTCCTAGAAATTTCTCAGCAAAATTTGAGAAAATTTGAGATATGTTTTGCGTTATCTTTTCATTTTCAATCTCAATTTGATCGGATACTTCTTTTCTTTTTATCTCTTCTTGACGACTTAAGTCAGCATAATTATTTTTTTCTACTTCTAACTTTGCAATTTGAGCCATCATTGTACGTAACTCAAAAGATTTATCATCTTTGATATCTGTGTCTGTATTAAGTATATGCTCTAACTGCCGAAGTTTGGTTTCATACTCAAATAATTTTTTTTGAACTCCCTTGTACTCCTTATCTAGTGCCTCTATCCTATCTTGTAATTTATCAACCTCTACATCAATTTTTTGACTTTCTACGGCTAAACTTTTAGATCTATCAAGTAAGGCTTGATAATGCTTATCACTTCCAACATGGACTGGCAAATCTTGTTCGCAGAGTAAACAAAAGTTATCTACATCTATAACTCTTTGGTATTTATCAGATGGAAATTGCTGATTACACATAGGGCAACTGTGGTTCAGCTTTATATTATCATAAAATAGCTTATATTTTGGATTAAGTTTACCCCACACCTCCTTAAATAAATCCTTCTCTATATTTTTTAATCTTATTCCAATTTTCTTTAGCTCAATTGATAAAATATTTTTATTATTATTAAGTATCCTTATATCATCAGTTATCTTTTTTTGTTCGTTATAAATATTCTCAAGTTTTAACCTTGATTTGTCATACAATCCTTTTATCCTTGATATTTCTACCAATAAAGTTTCAATTGGGAGCTCCTTCTTCTCTTTAGCTCTTATTATTGAATCTATTAATTGCTTAATGACTCTAATATCCTCTGATTTATGTCGACTTAAGCTATTGTAATATTTTGCTTTTCTTATAGCTTCTTCTCTTTGAAGGTCAAGTTTCGTATCAACTAAGTATTTACTTGAAAATCGTTCTTGAATGCCCTCATTATCTTCTTCCCATAATATTGTTTTATGATTTTCGTCAAAAAACAATATTTCATTCACAAAAAAAATTAAATCGTCAAAAGAATTAAAATTGGAAGCATCTGCAACTGCTTTCTCATATTTAAACTGTAAGCAAATTTGCTTTTCCTTCTCTTCAAGTCGCTCATACCTTGATTGAGCTAATATTTTCTCACTTAAGGAATATTCAACGCTACCTTCTGTTACAAAAACTGCCTCAAGAACCGCCTCATTTAACCTCCTAACAACTTTAAATTTTTTATCATTTATTGAAAAAAACAATGTAACCTTAGCTGTATTATTATAATCTACATTAGGATCCATTCTTTTACTAAAAATATCTCCTGGCAGTTCCTCTCTTTTTTCTATAGCTCTTTGCTTATACGTTTGCTTAAGACCATAGTCTTTTTTATAAAGACCAATCAGTCCATATTTAATTAAATATGTAAAAGTCGTCTTCCCTAATCCATTTCCACCAAAAATTAAATTTATTCCGTTAACAAAATTATAAACAATATTCCGATTCCCTGGATATAAGGAATAGTCTTGAATATGTATTGTCTCTAGAGTCGGAAGAAATATCTTTTTCACAATGATGACTGTTTCGCTTTCTTTTTCGCTAAAATATACATTATTTCATGTTTCTCATACAATTAATGACTATAAACTTATTAACACAATTTCAATATACTACTCCCATAGATATAATATTCATATGTAAATTTTTCATAAATAATTAGTTGAATTTGCTTGAAGATAATGTTTCACCTGCTTTAGTGTCAATAGAGGAATAGTTAAGATATCTACTCCCCTACCAAGACTAGGTGTATCACTTACGAACTTAAGTGATATGTCCCTCTTAAGTCAAGCCTCGTCAACTGACTTCTCTTCTCCCGCCGCAGCTAGCCATCAACCCAATTCCCCAACCAATTAGTGGCTCCAAAGGCCAATCGCCCGGCCGAAAGCGACAATGGCCGCAGTTGATAGTGCCTATCCATACAGTAGCCAAATTTAATCCCCCCAAGCGCAGATCTCTCGCCAGGAAGTTTCTTTCCCAAAACACTCTAGTGTTAAAAACCGCAACAGAACCGGACAAAAACTGACCGCCCATGTCCGAAATCGTACAGCGGAGGATCGAAATACCGCCTCCCTACCCCGTTTGCGGGCTTTAGGGCCGGTGGTACGATAGTTGAGACGCCCCGCCCAGGTAGTGACTGGCTCCTGGATTCGTTACAGCAGCAGACACCCGGAACAAACATGCTTAGCAATTATCTCAAAATCGCCTGGCGCAGCCTGCTTCGCCACCGCGGTTTTACCCTCCTCAACGTACTAGGCCTGAGCGTCGGCGTGGCGGCGGCGCTGCTCCTGTTCATGCCGTTCGCTTTGAACTGAGCTTCGACGACTTCCACCCCAAGGCCGACCGCATCTACCGCGTGGTCCGTAAGCAGGTGTACGCCAATGGCAACGAGGAGTTCACCAGCGGCAATCCCCTGCCCGTAGCAGCTGCCTTGAAAGCGGATATTCCACAATTTGAAGCCATTGTGCCCATCTTTTCTACGCTCGACCCGCAGGTGACGGTGCTGGGCAGCCAACCCGGGGCGGGCAAGGCTACGGCCAAGTTTCAGGAACCCAACGAAGGCCTCCTGGTCGAACCAGCCTTTTTCCAGCTGTTCAATTTTCGCTGGCTCGTGGGTCAACCCGGTGTGCTGGCCCAGCCCAACGTGGTCGTGCTGACGGAGCGCTACGCCCGGAAGTACTTCGGCGATCCCCGGCAGGCGGTGGGCAGGTTGCTGCGGATTAACAACAAATTCACCATGCGCGTAGTGGGCGTGCTGGCCGATCCGCCCCAGAACACCAGCTTCCCGCTGAACCTGCTGATCTCTTACGAAACCAAACGCGCCGACAAAACCGGGTCGTTCGGCTTTGGCTCGTTCGATGACTGGGGGAGCACCAGCAGCAACGATCAGATCTTTGTGCGCCTGCCCCCTACCTTCTCCGTGGCGCAGGCCGATGCGCTCCTAGCGCAGTTCTCGCGCAAGCACTACGACGGCCGCCAGGACAAGGATAAAAAAACGCACTTTCTCAGTCCGCTCGCCGATCTGCACCACGATAGTCGTTTCGATCTGTTAACGTCCAGGATGCTGCCCGTTCCCTACCAACGCCTTTGGAACATGGTGGCGGTGGGCGTCGTGATTCTGCTGATGGCCAGTATTAATTTCGTCAACATCTCGTCGGCCATGGCCACCAAACGGGCCAAAGAGGTAGGTGTTCGGAAGGTGCTGGGCAGCGGGAAAAGTCAGTTTGTGACGCAGTTTCTGGCCGAAACCGGCATGATGGTGCTAATGGCCGTGTTGGTCGGCGCCGGCCTGGCCCACGCGTCCCTGCCCCTGCTCACGCAACTCTTCGGCCTTCCGGCGGATGCCTCGCTGTACTTCACGCCCGATGTGGCGCTGGCCTTGCTGGCGCTGATGCTGGTGCTCACGCTATTGGCGGGTTTGTATCCGGCCCTAATTCTCTCCTCGTTTTCGCCCCTGGCTATCTTTCGGCAGCAGATTGCGTCGAGCTGGCTGAGGGGGCTGTCGGTACGCCAAAGCCTCATTGTGGTCCAGTTTACGGCCGCCCTGGTCCTCATCATCAGCATGGTGATCAACCTGCGGCAGATGAACTACCTAAACCGCATGGACCTCGGCTTTGCCCGGGAAGGCGTGTACACGTTTCCGATGGATACCGAATACGGCAGCCGCAACACCACCCTACGGAATGAGCTGCTGCGTATTCCGGGCGTGAGCAGCGTCACGTTTTCGTCCGACTTCCCCTCCTCGGACAACAAATGGCAAAGCAACTTCGCCTTCACCAACCTGGCTAAAGACGAGGACTTTGGGGTGTCGATGAAGATGGCCGACGGCGACTATTGCAAGACCTTCGGCATTTCGCTGGTGGCCGGGGCATCATATGCCACCAACGATACGGCCACGAAGTTTATCGTCAACGAGACCCTGCTGAAGAAGCTCAACATTCGTGACCCGGCCTCGGTCATTGGCCGCAAGCTGCGCCTGGGTGGGTGGCCTCCCGCCGAAGTGGTGGGCGTGGTAAAGGATTTCCATACGAACTCGGCCCGCGACGGGGGCATCCAGCCCCTGCTGATGACGCCCGCCAACAAATTCTTCTACGCGGGCAGCGTGGGGTTCCGCTCGCCCAATCTGACGCAAACCGCCGAGCAGATCAAAGCCGCCTACGCCCGGGTGTTCCCGGAGGTGGCCTTTGAGGGGCAGTTCTACAATGAGGTGCTGCAGAAATACTACACGGCCGAGCAGCAGATGGGCTTGCTCTACCGGGTCTTTGCGGGGCTGACCATCTTCATCGCCTGCCTGGGCCTGTTTGGCTTAGCCGCCTTCACCGCCGAGCAGCGCGCCAAAGAGATCGGCGTGCGGAAAGTACTGGTTGCCAGCGTGATGAGCCTGGTGGCCTTGCTCTCCAAAGATTTCCTGAAACTGGTCTTCGTGGCCATTGGGCTGGCCACGCCCATGGCGTGGTATCTGATGCACCGCTGGCTCGAAGAGTATACCTACCGCATCGATATCGAGTGGTGGGTGTTTGCCCTGGCGGGTCTGCTGGCGGTAAGCATTGCGCTGCTGACGGTGAGCTTCCAGAGCGTGAAAGCGGCTTTGATGAATCCGGTGAAATCCTTGCGAAGCGAATAACGCCAGCCAAAACGGATCTATCATGCGTGGAAACTGCATTACCTGCTCTTTTCCGTCCTTCAACTAAAAATGGCCCGGAGATACCGGGCCATTCCGCGTTTAGAACAGGAGGTGCTTCTCAAAAGGCTGTGGATGCCGGGTCACCATGGATATTCCCAAGCGCTTGGTAGCGGTAGTCACGGCCTCCCGTAAAGAGTTGGCGGCGCGACCCCTTCCTGTCTCCTGATGACGTCAATACCCCCACCGCCTCCCTGCCCCCGAAACATCAAAATGCACCATCTGCGGAGCCGACCGGTAATAGGTACCCAATCCCCCCGCCATACCCGGCAACCGGCTGATCCGCTCCAGCTCCTGTCGGCATAGTTCTACATCCTCCCGATCAACCCGCCAGTCGCCGTTGACGTCCCAGACCCAGATGTCCAGGGCCAGGCCACGGCGGTGGGTCGACTGCCTGGCGGATAAGGGCAGCAGCCGGTTAAACCACTCGGAACGGTGACCGGAAATGATCCAGTAAGCGGGTTTCAGGCCCTTGCGGCGGAGGGCCTGGGCCAGCAATTGTTCTTTCTTCCGAATACGTGGGTCGAGGTCCTTGAACAGCTTGGATCGATAAACCAGCACTGAGCCAATCGATAAAAGGCAGCCGATTGCCAGGAAAAGGGTACGTTTTCCCACATAAATCATGATTTGATGCAGCCTATTGTTACCCTTGTGTTGAGATAGTGCGAATAGTTGGAGCCGCCGGGCCGAGGTTGGGTTCTCCTGTTTGGAGGAATAAGCTCAATAATGGCTCATTTACGTAATAATTAACCCGGCCAACCTTCTGCTTCTGCAGGAAATTTTCCTCTGTCAATAAGTCCAGATACCTCGTAGCCGTTATCCTTGATACCTGCAAATCAGCCATCATGAACTCTATTTTCGTGTAGGGGTGTCGAAAAAGATTATTCAGCAGATCCTGGCTATATAATTTGGGTAAGCGGCTTCGGATGTCCTGCTTATACTGCTGCATCAGCATACGGATATGTTGTATAAGTACAATCGTTTCCCGGGCTGTCTGCTCAACTCCGTCCAACATATACAAAATCCAGGCTTCCCACTCCTGACGGTCTCGCACTCCCTGTAAATATTGATAATAAGCTGCCTTATGCTGGATGATGTATCGGCTTAAGTATAGAATTGGCAGGTTTAACAGATCTTTTAAAACGAGATATAAAATATTTAGAATCCTGCCTGTCCGTCCGTTCCCATCGTAGAAAGGATGAATACTTTCAAACTGGTAGTGAATCAGCGCCATTTTTACCAAAGGATCTGCATCCATTACATAATCATCATTGATGAACTGCTCCAGATTGCTCATTAAGGCCAATACCTGATCAGCTTCCTGCGGCGGGGCGTAAACAACCTCCCCGGTCTGCTGATTTTTCAACACAGTACCGGGGAGCCGACGAAAACCTGCCTGATTTTGCTCAAGTTCCTCCTGAATAGCCAATATATGCCGTAGGGTGAGTATCCGCTGCTTGCGAACCATGGCAAAGCCCTTTTTAAGCGCACTGGCATAGCGCTGCACTTCCTTTGTTGCAGGATTGGCAATCAGATTGGTGAATAACTCTGCCTTGAACAGATCGTCGTGGGTTGTGATGATATTTTCGACCGCCGAACTATCTTTTGCCTCCTGTAAAGCCAGTGTATTGATCAGAATCGATTCATTCGGTATGGTCGCTGCTACTCCTTTTAACTCTGCCAGGTAACGGTGCGCAGAGGCAGCTTTTTTTAACACCGAACGCGTCTCAAGTTCGACCGAGGGTGGAAGTGGTAAAAGTTCGAACGACATATATCTGTGAGGGGTGCCTAATTCCTGACAGAAATATAGACAAACTCCACATCTGCCTGGCTATTTGTTCAGGATGTATATAGAAAACGGGCATTTTCTATATACATCCTGAACGATATGCATAGAAAATACCCGTTTTCTATGTATCCTGATCAATGAGGCCTTTTATATGGCCACCCTTTCCCTCAATGCTGCATACCCTTCCCCTTACCCAGCTGATCCAGGGCCGCGCGGAAGCCCGTGGCCAGCGCGGGGGCGGGGCCGCGGCCGTAGTAGTGCAGGAAGACCATGCGCGGCTGCTCACCCAGCATGTGGTGGTGCATGGCCACGACTTCCAGCCCGTGCTGCCGAAGCGCCCTAACCACCGGGTTGACTTCCCGCTCCAGCATGGCGATGTCGCCGGCGATGTGGGCCTGCTCCTGCCGACCGGCAAAGGAAGCCCAGGAGTTCAGCCCAATAGCCGCCGTTATTTCGGCACCCATGGCGATTACCTGCAGGTCGTCCCGCCCAACCGTATACTTGTAGGTCGGGCCGTTGACGGCGCCTTTGCATTTCACGATGGAATCCAGCCCCGGAATATCGAACAGCTCGTTACCCGCCTGCGCCGGGCTGCCCGCTGTGGGCTGGTTGGCCGGGAAGAGCTTCGTCAACCGGATCGCCTGGGCGTACTGACGCGCCAGGTCGGCGGTCTGGCCCATGCCGTGGAGGTGCATGTAAAAAATGCGGGGCTGCTCGTAGAAGAAATGGTTGTGAATCGCCCCGACTTCCAGGCCCGCCGACTGCGTAGCGTCGATGAGCGGATTGACTTCCTCCTCCAGAAGGACCGTATCGCTCATCATGACGGTCTGTTTCCCGTCAAGCGTTTTCTTGAAAGCGACCCAACCGCCGAAACCAAAGGGAATCGGCACCGCTTCGCCCCTGACTGACACTTTCAGATCGTTCCGCGGCAGCGCTACCGAATAAGTCGCCTGGGCTTCGTTGTAGACGCCTTTTTTGCCCAGAGCGGCGGCAATGGACTCCTGCTCCGGGAGCGGCAAAGCGGGGGTCTTTCCAAGTAGTTCGGGCGCGGTTACGGGAGCCCCGCAGATGGGTACGGCACTGGCCAGGGCGGCAGTCTGCAGAAAATGACGGCGTTTCATGAATCTAGGGCGTTGAAAGGGCAAGAATACTGGTTTCAACCCCCAAAAACTAGTACGAAATTGCCGCTTTGTATTTTCTTTACCTAACCGCCCAGCTGCCCGGCTCAGGCCTCCGTCAGCTCCTCAAAAGCCGCCAGCAGGTTCCGCTGGATACCGTCGCCCTTGACCTCCGCCCCGGGAATGGCCGTGGCGCTGTCGATGACCATTTCCCTCTGCTTTCCACGGAACTGGGCCGCCAGCGCGGAGCAAGCGTTGTTCTTTTTCCACCACGCCGGGATGTAACCCGCAGCGGAGGTTTCTCCGGTAGATAAGACCCAGCCCCACCAACCCTTCGCTGATCGCGCCGAGAACAATATGGCGGATGGAAACTCCGTACCTTCTGCTCATACGCCTGCTGTTTTTTACGTCCCTGCGGGCGTGGGGCGGCGGAACCGACTAAGCTTACTTACCACCAAAAGACTATCGGTAACTTTCTGATAGTCAAGCCGCTAATTCCCGCTTTAATCTAATGAATTGATTGACATTCTCTGTTTGTATCCCTATACTTACCCGAGAGTATGCTCTCCTGCGCTCGCCGTTAAGCGTATTGCCTTATTTTATTTATTCTAAAATCTAATGAGGTTACTTTTCCACACCAACCGATCGTGTCTGACGATCTTATTAAGTTTTTTTCCAACGCTGTGGCTACTGCCAGCCTTCGCTCAGAACGGTCCTGCTCCCAGTTCGTTCGTCACCCCGTTGGCTACGGCTGCGAATGACGTTTACGCGGTGGGAAATACCGTTTACGCAGCCACGGGGAGCGGGCTGCGCATTTCCACTAATGGCGGGCAGGCCTACACCAGCCGGACGACGACGAATGGACTGGGTAGCAACGTGATTAATGCCGTCTATGCCGTGGGCAGTACGGTCTTTGCCGCTACGTCGAGCGGCTTGAGCATCTCCTTCGATGGCGGGCAAACCTTTGAGAACCGGTTACCTTCTCCCCATGGGCTAGGCAGTATTACGGTCAATGGCGTTTATGCTGTCGATAACCTGGTCTATGCCGCCACAACTGGGGGCCTGTCCATTTCTACTAATGGCGGGCTGACGTTCAACAACCGCACCACCGCCAATGGGCTGGGCAGTAATACGGTCAATGGCGTCTTTGCCGTGAGCAGTACGGTCTACGCCGCCACGGAGGGGGGTCTGAGCCTTTCCACCAATGGTGGGGCGAGCTTCATCAACCGCACCACTGCCAATGGCCTGGGCAGTAATACGATCAACGGCGTCTTTGCCGTAGGCGGCACCCTCTATGTAGCCACCTCGGGCGGGCTAAGTAGCTCTACCGACGGCGGGCAGACCTTCACCAACCGAACGACCACCCATGGATTGGGCAGTAATACGGTTAATGCCGTTTATGTCGTGGGCAGTACGGTCTATGCCGCTACCTCGGCCGGCCTGAGCCTTTCCACCAATGGCGGGGTGAGCTTCATCAACCGCACCACCGCCAATGGGCTGGGGGGGAACAATACGCAGGGGGTCTCGGTGGTAGGTGGGCTGGTGTATGCCGCCACCAACGGGGGCGTGAGCATCGGAGGGCTGGCAACTAACGCCACGCTGACGGCCCTGACGATCAGTAGGGGCTCGCTCCAGCCCAGCTTTGCCCCCAATACCACGGCCTACGTAGCCAGCCTCTTCAACTCCGTAACCTCTCTCACCGTTACGCCCACCACCGCCAGTCCTAACGCTACCATCCGCGTCAACGGCACCGTAGTGCCCAGCGGGACAGCCTCGTCCCCCATCAGCCTGAGCGTCGGGACCAATACCATCCAGGTGGCAATAACGTCTCAAGACGCTACGAACACCACTACCTATACCCTCTCCATTACCCGTTCGGATGTGCTGGATGGCCCGGCCCCGACCAGCTTCGTTAGCCGTACCACGGTCCAGGGGCTGGGGAGTAATAGTGTCTTTGGCGTTTATGCGGTCGGCAGCACCGTCTACGCCGCCACGGGGGCCGGGCTGAGTATCTCCACCAATGAAGGGCGAACCATCTCCAGTAACCGGACAACCGGCAGCGGGCTGGGCAATTCGATTGTCACTGGCGTCTATGCCGTGGGTAGTACGGTCTACGCCGCCACGCTGGGTGGACTGAGCATCTCCACCAACGGTGGGCAGACCTTCACCAACCGTACCACCGCCAATGGGCTGGGCAGTAATACGGTCAATGGCGTCTTTGCCGTGAGCAGTACGGTCTACGCCGCCACGGAGGGGGGTCTGAGCATTTCCACCAATGGTGGGGCGAGCTTCATCAACCGCACCACCGCTAATGGCCTGAGCAGTAATACCGTCAACGGCGTCTATGTGGTCGGCAGTACCATCTACGCCGCGACCCAGGGTGGTCTGAACCTCTCCACCGATGGCGGGCAAACCTTTACCGAAAACCCGGCCATTAGTAATTTCGTCAATAGCGTTTACGCCGTGGGCAGCACACTCTACGTTGCCACAGCTAGCGGGCTCAGCATTTCCACGGATGGCGGACAGAATTTTGATTACATCAACACGGCCAATGGGCTGGGGAGTAATATCGTCTGGGCGGTCTACGCCGTGGGCGGCACCGTCTACGCCGCCACGGCTGGGGGTCTGAGCATTTCCACCGATGGCGGGCAGACCTTCACGAACCGGACGACCGCGAATGGGCTGGGCAATAATGAAATTACGGGCGTCTCGGTGGTCGGTGGTCTCGTTTATGCCGCCACAAACGGTGGCGGGCTGAGCATTGGCGGACAGTCGTCCAACGCGACCTTAATGGCTCTAACGCTGACCAGCGGCACACTTTCGCCGGTTTTCAGCAGTACCACGACGGCCTACTCAGCCACGGTTCCCAACAGTACTACGGCGCTTTCCGTCACGCCCACCACGTTCAATCCTGACGCTACCGTACGCGTCAACGGCACCGCCCTCAACAGCGGCAGTGCCTCCGCACCCATCAGTCTGAGCGTTGGTAACAACATCATCTCCGTAGCGGTAACGGCTCAGGATGGCGTTTCGACTACTACCTATATCCTGACGGTCAACCGGGCGGCCGTGCAGCCCCAGGCGACGGTCACCATCAGTGGTTCCCTCACCTTCTGCCAGGGAGCCTCCACCACCCTGACGGCCTCGTCGACGGTCACCGGAACCTCTTTTCGCTGGAACAATGGGGCTACGACCGCCGACATTACCGTCACTACGGCCGGGGTCTACTCGGTCACCGCTACCGCACCCGGTGGGTCGACAGCCACCGCTTCAGCTACCGTCACGCCTACCCCAGCGACGCAGATAACCACCCAGCCCCCGGCCAGCCTCACCATCTGTACCGGTGCTCCCCTGAGTGTTTCGGTGGGTGTTACTGGCTCGGTACAGGCTTACCAGTGGTACAAGGGCTCGCTCTCCAGTCCCATAGCAGGGATGACCTCGGCTACGCTCAGCCTGACAAGTCTCACAGCAGGAGATGCGGGCGCTTACTTCTGCGTGCTTTCCACCCCCTGCGGTAATCTCACCTCCCAGACGCTAACGCTGACCGTAAGCCAGGGGCCTCTCATCAGCCTCAAAGCCGGGCCGTGGAGCGATCCTACGGTCTGGTCCTGCGGCAGGGTGCCTACCGCCACCGACCCAGTCATTCTGCGCCATACCGTCTCACTACCGGCATCGTATCAGGCCCAGGCTTTGAGCTTGGTCTACGAAGCCGGTGGCGGGCTGGGCCTGGGGCAGAACGCTAACCTATCGCTCAATCCCTGATCCCGTTTACGCCTCCGTCAGCTCCTCAAAAGCCGCCAGCAGGTTCCGCTGGATGCCGTCGCCCTTGACCTCCGCCCCGGGAATGGCCGTGGCCTTCAGGACTTCTTCCTTGCCTTTCCCGGCTTTGATCTCGCTTCCCACGAAGGTCAGGAGCTTTTCCAGGTAGCCGCGGAAGGCGCTGATCTCGTTCTTTCCACCCGTGACGGCCTGTGGATCAAAGGCGTGGCCGAAAATGAAGATGGTGTCTTTGTCGAAGGTCTTCTGGATCTGGTCGAGGACCGTAACCCAGTTCCGGATGCTGGCCCCGGCCGTGCGGTCGATCGCCGGGTAACGGCCGTTGAACATCAGGTCGCCCAGGTGCGCCACGTTGGCGTTTTCGAAGTGGATGACGCTGTCGCCGTTGGTATGGCCCTCGCCGAAGTAGTATGCCCGAATGCGCTCAGAGCCTACTTTGGCCTGCCAGCGGTCGGTATAGGTCGTGTCCGGGTACAGCTGCTTGTCTTCGGCCTGGTTGCGCTTGGCCACGATGGTCTGGTTCTTCAGCGAATTCTGGTGGGCCACCACATGCTCGACCAGCCCCTTGTAGGCGATGTTCCCACCGGTATGATCGCCGTGGTGGTGGGTGTTGATCAGGAGCTTAAAGGGCCGCTCGGCCTGTTTCTTCAGCTCGGCAATCAGGTGCTGCGACTGCTCGGGAAACTGGGTATCGACCACGACCAGCCCTTCCTTCGTCGACAGGTGGGCGATCGTACCGCCCCGCTCGGTGAAAATGCCCACGCCGCGGCGCACTTCTTTCATGGTGTAGGGCGTGTCCTGCCGGCCGGACCGGGCCCAAAGCGAGTTCCCCGCGATCAGGGACAGGGCCAGGGATCCGGTGGCCTGCTGAAGAAAGTGACGGCGCTGCATGAGGAGTTAGATGAAAAGGTTCGTACTCGCTAAAAAGCCACCCACCCCGCGCTACTACTTGCCTGGCCGGCAGCGGATATGCTGAGAAACCAGCCGTTAAAATCGATCCGGACTCAGGGGCGCCAGGTCCAGGCTGGAAACCTGATGACTAATCACCTCACTCACCAGCTTCCCCGTCGCCGGACCCAGGCTGACGCCCATCATGCCGTGGCCGGTAGCCACGACGACATTCTCCAGTCGGGCCGAGCGGCCAATATAAGGCAGGCCATCGGGCGAACAGGGCCGCAGCCCCCGCCAGACGCGGTCGACGGCCGGCATCTCCACCGGCATATCGGGATAATACTGGCGGATGGACTGCACGATTCCGCGAACCCGGTTCATGTTGACCGTCAAATCCGTGCCGGCCACTTCGAGCGTACCGGCAAAGCGCAGGTCCGGGCCCATGGGCGTTGCCGTAGCGCGGGCTTCGAGCATGATGGCCGGCACCCGCACGTTCGGGGCGACATCCCGCAGCATGAAGCTGTAGCCTTTTCCGCCCTGCAGCGATAACTGCAGCCCCAGTTCCCTGGCAATCCGGGGCGACCAGGCCCCGCCCGCCACGACCACCGAATCGATCAGGAAATCGTCCTGGGCGGTTTTGATCGCCCGCAGATGCCGGCCGGATCTACCGAAGCCAATCACCGGATGGTTCTCCAGAATCGAAACGCCCTGCGAGCGTAGGTAGGTGACCAGCGAATGCAGCAGTTCCGCGGGATTGAGGTGGGCATCGCCGGGATACCAGACGCCGCCCCGGACGTCGACCCGCGTATCGGGCTCCAGTTCCTGCACCTGCTGGCCGCTGAGCACCCGCGCCTCGATCCCCGCCCGGTTGGCCATCTCCGCCTCTTCGGCCAGTTCGTGCCCGGCCGCCGCCGTCTTGTGCAGCATCAGCAGCCCCCGCTCCTGCCACTCGAACCGGAGATCGCCGCCCGTAGCCAGCTCCTGGAAGAGTTTTTTGCTCAGCAGACTCAGGTCGCGCAGGACGGGAATGGACCGCTCCACATGGCCGGCGTTCGCGTGCCGGTAAAAAAGCCAGCCCCAGCGCATCAGGTCGAAGTTCAGCCGCGGCCGGAGGTAGAACGGGCTGGTCGACTTCATCATCCAGCGCATGCCTTTGGTAATCATGCCCGGCTGCGCCAGCGGAATGATATGGCTCGGAACGATCATGCCCGCGTTGCCGAACGAGCAGCCGTCGGCGATCGGCCCCTGGTCGAAGAGCGTCACCTGATGGCCCGCTTTGTGGAGGTAGTAGGCTGAACAAAGCCCGATAATCCCGCCGCCGATGATGCCAATGTGAGCCATGGGGAATTGAGTGAATGAGCGATTGAGTGAATGACTGTCGACTGATGACTGGCGACTGATGACTGACGACTTTATATCACCTGAAAGCCATGCACGTACGGATCATCCTCATCCAGGACCAGGTGGTTGTAGCCGTGGATGCGGGCCCAGCCTTCGATGCTGGGGATGATGGCGGGCTTGCCGGCCAGCTCGGTTTCGGCCTCGATCCGTCCGTTGAAGATGGAGCCGATGATGCTTTCGTGGACGAATACCTCGCCGGGCTTCAGCCGGCCCTGTGCGTACCACTGGGCCAGCCGGGCCGAGGTTCCCGTGCCGCAGGGCGAGCGGTCGATGGCCTTATCGCCGTAAAAAACCGCGTTGCGCGCCGTGGAGGTCGGCTGCAGCGGCTGACCCGTCCAGAGAATGTGGCTCAGGCCCCGGATCGTCGGGTTTTCGGGATGTTCGAAGCTATACCGCTCGTTGAGGCGCTGGCGCATCACCCGGGCCCAGCCGATGAGCTGCTCGGCCTTGTAGTGTTCCAACCCGGGAAAGTTGGGCTGCGGGTCGACAATGGCGTAGAAGTTCCCGCCATAGGCCACGTCGACGGTCAGCGTACCCAGGTCGGGACAATCGACGCTCAGGCCTTCCGCCGCCAGGTAGGACTTGACGTTGGTAATCTTCACCGAGCTTACTTTCTTTCCCTGCTGCTCGTACTCTGCTCGCACTAGCCCGGCCGGGACTTCCAGGTTCAGCACGCCCGGCGTTTTGGGCCGGATCAGGTTCTGCTCGATGGCGACGGTGACCGTTCCGATCGTACCGTGTCCGCACATGGGCAGGCAGCCGGAGGTTTCAATGAACAGCACGCCCGCGTCATTGGCCGGATCGGTCGGCGGATAGAGGATACTGCCCGACATCATATCGTGCCCGCGCGGCTCGAACATCAGGCCCCGGCGAATCCAGTCGTATTCCCGCAGGAAATGCTGCCGCTTCTCGCTCATGTTCGCCCCTTCCAGAAACGGAATACTCCCGCCCGTCACCACCCGCACCGGATTCCCGCAGGTGTGGGCGTCTATGCAGAAAAAGTGGAAATCAGCCATGCTGTAATTAAAAGTGAAAAGTTAAAAGTGAAAAGTAAGCTACCGCAGCACTAAGCTCGCCTTACGCAGCCAAGCCCCTACTTTTCACTTTTAACTTTTAATTTTTCACTGAAACCGTGGGCCTCGTCGCCATGGCCCCCTCAATAACCCCCAAAACCCGTTCCCGCTCGGGGCCGATGAGGGGCAGGCGGGGGGCGCGGACGTATTCGGAGCCGATGCCTGTGGCGGTAGCGGCGAGTTTGATGTACTGGACGAGTTTCGGGTGAATATCAAGTTCGAGCAGCGGCATGAACCAGCCGTAGAGCGCCCGGGCTTCTTCCAGGCGGCCGGCCCGGGCCAGGTCGTAGAGGGCAATGGTTTCTTCGGGGAAGGCATCCACCAGCCCGCCAACCCAGCCGTCGCAGCCCAGCAGCAGGGACTCCAGCGCCAGCGTATCGACCCCGCCGAGGAGCCTGAAGCGGTCCCCGAAGGCGTTGCGCATGCGGACGATATTGGTCAGATCCCGGGTCGATTCCTTAACGGCCTGGATGTTGGGCAGCTCGGCCAGTTCGCGGAACATGGCGACCGTCGCCATGATCTTGTAATCGTAGGGATTATTGTAGATCATGATCGGCAGGGCCGTCGCCTCGGCTACCGCCTTGAAAAAGGTCACCGTCTCGCGTTCGTCGGCGAAGTAGCGCATCGGAGGCAGCAGCATCAGGCCGTCGGCGCCGTTGGCTTCCGCCTCCCGGGCAACGTAGACTGCCTGCCGGGTGGCCTGTTCGGCGATATTGACCAGTACGGGCACGCGGCCGTCGGACACCGCCAGGGCCGTCGCCAGCAGCTCCATTTTTTCGTAGTTCAGCAGCGTACTGGCTTCCCCCAGCGAACCGCCGATGATGAAGCCGTGGACGCCCGCGGCCAGCTGCGCCCGCAGGTTTTTTTCGAAAAGCGGCAGGTCGAGCTCGTCGTCGGCCGTAAAGGGGGTTAGCAGCGCGGGATAGACGCCCTGCCACCGAACGGGAACGTTCATGGGATCGGGGATACGGTAAGGTTGGCGTATTCGCCCAAAAAGATAGCGATAAACGGCCGATCACTTGTTGATTTTTGGCAAAAAGCCCAACTTTCCGCTACCGACCTCGTCCCGCATGAAACGTACGCTCCTGCTTTACAGCCTCGCCCTGGCCGGCCTGATTCTGGCACTGAAGCTGCTGGAGTACCGGTTTTATGTGCGGACCCTGTCGCTGGAAATCTACCTGAGCCTGGTGGCGGTGCTGTTTACCGGACTGGGCATCTGGGCCGGGCAGCAGCTGACCCGCCCGAAAACCGTGCTGGTTCCCCAGCCGGCCGTACCCGTTGAGACCGTCCGGCCCGAGGCGCTCGGCATCAGCCCGCGGGAGTACGAGGTGCTGGCGCTGATGGACAAAGGGCTATCGAACCAGGAGATTGCCGATGCCCTGTTCGTTTCGCTGAACACGGTCAAAACCCATGTGGCGAGTCTGTACGTCAAGCTCGACGCCCGCCGCCGGACCGAAGCCCTCCGCAAGGCGAAGGAACAGGGGCTGCTGGCCTAGTCCGAACGGGTGATTTACCCCGGTCGGGCCAAAATCATCCGTTCGGGTGAGGACCCTGATTCCCGCATTTCCGTGCTTTACCGTAAAAAAACAGCCATGCGCAAACTCATCCTTACCTACGGCACCATCGCCGGTACCATCGTCAGCGGCATGTTTCTGGTGACGGCCCCGCTCTACAAAGACCGCAGCCTGACGCCCGATACCGGCATGTGGGTGGGCTACACCACCATGGTGATCGCCCTCTCGCTGATCTTCTTTGCCGTCAAATCCTACCGCGACCGGCACCTGGGCGGCAGCATTACCTTCGGCAGGGCTTTCCGGATGGGGTTGCTCATTACCCTGGTGGCCGCCCTGCTGTACTGCCTGATGTGGGAAATCTGCTACAACACCATTTACAGCGACTTCATGGAGCAGATGGGCCAGTACGAGCGCGAAAAAATGGTTGCCAGCGGGGCCTCCCAGGCCGCCATCCGGCAGGCGCAGGCCGAGTACCAACGCCTGGTCGAGTGGTACAAAAACCCGCTGGTGCGCTTCGGCTTTACCCTGCTGGAGATCGTTCCGGTCGGGCTGGTCATCAGCCTGCTGAGCGCGGCCCTGCTGCGGCGGCGGGAATTTCTGCCGGCGGCCTGAAAGGCAGTCTACACGGCCGCCGGCTCCGGCCGGGGCGCCGCCTGGACCCAGACCTGCATATCCGTCAGGCGCATCGGACCGAACTGGGTCGTGAAGGCCACGTCCGCCGCGTCGCGCCCGTAGGCCACGGTAACCCGGTTGCCCCGCGGCTGGGCCTGGGTAGCGTCGAAGGTATACCAGCGGTCGTTCACGTAGGCTTCGAACCAGGCGTGGAGGTCCATGGGCTTGAGTTCATGCAGGTAGCCCACCACCATCCGGGCGGGGATGTTCAGGCTCCGGCAGAGGGCCATTCCCAGGTGGGTAAAGTCCCGGCAGACGCCCACCCGCTGGCGGGCCGTGTCGAGGGCGGTCGTACTGGCGTCGCTGGTGCCGTACTGGTAGCGGATGCGGGTATGAATCCAGTGACGGATGGCTTCGACCTGGTCGTAGCCGGGCGCGGCGTCCCGGGTGATGTCGGCGGCCAGGTCGCCCAGCTGGTCGGACTGACAGTACCGGCTTGGCAGCGTAAAATGCAGCACCTCGTCGGGGAGCGCTTCCACGGGCGTATGGGGCGCTCCGGGAGCCACATCGAGCGTATCGGCCGTTTCGACCGTAGCCGTAAAGCGGATGGAGAACGGACCCGGCGAGGCCAGCAGCCGCTGGCAGAGGTTGCCGTACAGATCGGTGAATTCGGTCACCGTGGCCGAGGGGGTAATCCGGTATTCTTCCCGGATCACCCACTGTCCGGCGCCGGAACGCGGACGCAGCATCAACACCAGGGGCGTCGGGCCCTGGACGTCGAAGGCGAGTTCGCAGCCTACATTCAGTTGCATGGTAACAAGGTGTGGAAGTGTTTCCTTGTACAAGAAAGGACGGACCGCTTTTGTTTGGTAAGGGGCTCAATTTTAACCGTCTGCCCGGACAGGCGCCAGGATCGTTCCTACTCATTTCCCGGATCATCATTTCCCTCGTTTCCGAAACCTCTTTTTAACCGAAGTTTAACGAAATGCCATTTCGCAAACCCCCGCTATGCCTTAATTTTGTTTAGTACGCCAGCCCTGAGGGAACGGTATTGGAGCTGTAGAAGGGATGCTCGGTTGATTCCGGGCCGGCGTAACACCGCTTATGTCTCACCACACCCATTCTAACCTGACGTACACACCGTACGGGCTGCTGCAACGCGTGCTTGACAGTACCCTGAACGGTATTGTTGTCTTTACCGCGATCCGGGACGAATCCGGCAGCATTGAGGACTTCGCGTTTGGCCTCATCAACAGCGTTGCGGCACGGCACTTCAACGGCAAGAACCTGCCCGGACGCCGTCTCAAAAGCGTCCTCAGTTCCGAGACACCCTCTCCTTTTCCGGCTTTATTCGAAAACGTGATGCTGCCCGGCCAGCCCCAGCAGCTGGAGCACAGCTGCATCCTGCCCGGCCGGACGGAGCCCGACTGGTTTCGCGTGTCCATCTCACCCCTCGACGATGGCGTAACGGTCTGTTACGAGGTGATTACGGAAGAGAAAAACGCCGTGGCCGCCACCGAATCGCTGGCGCGGGAATACCGCGAAGTGCTTAACAGCTCGGCCAACGGCATTGCCCGCTACCGCGTCATCCGTGACGCCTCGGGCGAACCGGTCGATCTGCAGGCCACTTTCGTCAACGAAACCACCGAGCGCATGGCCGGCTTTCCCCAGGCTACGCTCTTAAGCCAGCCCTACAGCCAGATTCCCCGCGGTCCCGAACGCCTGGCGATGCTTTCCTGGCTGCTCGAGGTGGCCCGCCACGGCCAGGCCGACTCCTACATGCTGCATGCGCCGGACCTGGACCGGTACTTCGAGGTGACGGCGACGCCGCACGGGCCGGATTTCATGACCCTGACCTATAGCGATATCACGGCCATTAAACAGGCCGAAGAAGCCCACCAGAAAACGGCGAAGCTGATGCAGAGCATGCTCGACATCGCGCCGGTGAACATCATGGTGTGTCAGGCCATCCGCGACGAATCCGGTACCATTACCGATTTTCGCCACACGCTGGTCAACGACCAGGCCTGCGCCTGGATAGGCCTTCCCTGCGAGCTTTTTTACGAAAAAACGGTCCGGGAACTGCAGCCGCTCCTCCGGGACCCCATCGCCTTTGCCCCCTACGCGGCCGTGGTTGAGACCCGCGAACCGATGCGGCTGGAATGCGAACGGGGCGGTCGCTGGCTCAGCGCGCAGCTGGTTCCCTTCGACGATGGGTTCATCGCCGCCGGGGTCGACGTGACGGAAACCAACCAGTACCGCAAAACCCTTGAAACCAAAAACCGCGATCTGGAGCGGACGAACGAGAATCTCCGGCAGTTTGCCTACGTGGCCAGCCACGACCTGCAGGAGCCCCTGCGCAAAATTCAGTCGTTTGGCGATATCCTCCAGGGCCGCTACGCGCCGCAGCTCGATACGAGCGGCCAGGACCTGGTAGGCCGCATGCAGTTTGCCGCCAAGCGGATGTCGTCCCTGATTCACGACCTGCTCATGTTCAGCCGGGTGTCCAACAACCACCTGGTGCAGGAACCGGTCGATCTGAATGCGCTTATGGGCAGTGTGGTGCAGGATCTGGAGGTGCTGATCGCCGAAAACGCCGGAACGGTGACCTTTGACGGGCTGCCCACGGTGACCGGCGACCGGATGCAGCTCCGGCAGCTGTTTCAGAACCTGATCAGCAACGCCCTGAAATTTCACCAGCCGGGTACGCCGCCTCGGGTGCAGATCACCTGTGAGGTCATCAGCGGAGAGGCCCTTCCCCCGGACGTAGGCCTGCAGCCCAACCAACCGTATTACCACCTGGAAATACAGGATAACGGCATCGGCTTCGAGATGAAATACCTCGACCGCATCTTTCAGATCTTCCAGCGGCTGCACGGCAAGACCAGCTACAGCGGCACGGGCATCGGCCTGGCCATCTGCCGCAAGGTCACCGAAAACCACCAGGGCTATCTCACCGCGGCCAGCGAGCTGGGCGAGGGGGCGGTGTTTTCGGTTTACCTGCCGGTGGATAATTAGCGATTGAGCGATTGAGTGAATTAGTGAATGGCTCCGCCAATCCATTGTCAGTGGCGGAGCCATTCACTAATTCACTCAATCGCTCAATCGCTATTACAACATTTGCTTCAACACCCCCAAATCCACCGGCTTAACCAGGTGCGCGTCGAAACCGGCGGCCAGGCTCTGGCGGCGGTCTTCTTCCTGATCGTAGCCGCTGAGGGCGATGATGGTCAGGTGGGTGCCGGCGGCCTGCCGACGCAGCCGCTGGCAGGTTTCGTAGCCGTCCAGGTCGGGCATGGCTAGATCCATAATGACCACCTCGGGGCGCAGTTCCTCGGCGGCCCGCAGCGCATCCCGGCCACTGTAGCGGGTATGAACTTCGTGGCCGACCAGCCGCAGCAGCAGCGAAAGGGTATCGGCTCCGTCGGTATTATCATCGACGACCAGAATACGCCGGATGGCGGATCCGCCGGTGGTCGTTGGTGCTGGTTGGGTAGGCATGAATGATACCGTTGATTAAGGCTCGTTCAGAAGCGGCAAATACACCACAAATTCACTGCCCTGGTCGGGGCCGGCGCTGTACGCTTCAATTGAACCGCCATGTTGCCCGACAAACTCCCGCACCAGCGTCAGCCCCAGGCCAAGACCGCCTTTGGAGCGCGTCCGCGAGGAATCGACCTGGAAGAACATGGTGAAAATCTGGTCCAGGTATTCCGGTGGAATGCCGATTCCGTTATCCTGCACCCGCAGAACGGCCCGGTTCCCCTCCCGTTCCAGCCGCAGGTTGATCCGGCCGTCGGGACGGGTAAACTTGACCGCATTCCCCAGCAGATTCCGGATAACCTGCGTCAGACGCGCGGCATCCCCCTGAAGCCGCAGGGATTCTTCCGGCAAACAGACCTCCAGTTGCCGGCCCTCCATCTCGACCAGCTGACGGGCCCCTTCGACCACTTCCTGCACCAGTTGGGTCAGGTCAAGTGGGCACAGGCGAAGCTCGGTCCTGCCCCGGGTGATGCGGCTGACATCCAGCAGGTCATCGACCAGCCGGACCAGCTGCCGGATTTCGCGGCTCATGAGCTGAACGGCCGACTCCAGCGGCATTACCGGGGACCCTCCACCGGTCAGCTCCAGAATTTGCACCGTATTGGAAAGCGTGGCCATGGGATTGCGTAACTCATGGGCCAGCAGGGCCAGAAACTCATCCTTGCGGCGATCGGCCTCCTGCAGGGCCAATTCCGCCTGCCGGCGCTCGGTTAGATCGACCGTAATGGCCAGCACGGTTGGGGGCTCATCCGTTTCCGTCGAAAGCAGGGAAAGCGTGCTGTTGGCCCAGACGGCTTCCCCGGACGGACGGACATACCGCTTGTCCAGCGACACCGACCTGCCCGTACGCAACACGCGCTGGAAGGCCTCCTGACTGGGGAGGACATCGTCCGGGTGGGTGACCGCCAGCACACTGAGCCTGAGAACGTCCGCCGGCTCCCGGCCCAGCAGTTGGCAAAGCTTATCGTTCACCCGGATAAAATTGCCCTTCCGGTCGAGTTCGGAGATGCCTACCTGCGCTTCCTGGAAAATGGCCGCCAGATGGGCCTGGCTCCGGCGCAGGGCATCCTGGGCCTCCCGGGCATCGTGAACGTCTACGCTAAGCCCGTACCAGGCTTCGATCTGGTCCTGCGCGTTCCGCCGGGGCAGCGCGCGGAACACGTGCCAGCGGTACTGGCCGTCGCGGCGCCGGTACCGAACTTCCCCCGAATAAGGTTCGCCCGTTCGCTGACAACGCTCCCAGTAAGGGGCGAGCAGCGCCCAGTCGTCCGGGTGGGTGACAAGGCTCCAGCCGTGGTCCTTGGCCTCCGAACGGCTAAGCCCCGTATATTCATACCATCGGTCGTTGAAAAATAAGTTTTCACCCGCAGGCGTACAGATCCACACCAGCGCCGGACCGGCATTGGCCGTCGTGCGGAAAGCCAATTCCCGTTCCCGTAGCGCTTTTTCGGCCCGGGCCCGCTCCACATCGCCCCAGATTCGCTCGGCGGTGGCTTCGAGGAGGGCTTTCTCCTCCTGGCTCCACAGGCGGGGCGTCGCCTGGTGCATTACCAGGGTTCCAACCAGCCGCTCATCTTTCAGCAGCGGGACGCCCAGCAGAGCCGCTACCCCTAGCGCCCCGTAGCTGGCTTTTTCGGCTTCGGACAACTCCGTCGCCTGGGTGATGTCCGGCAGGGCAACCGTCCGGCCCGCGGCCAGCTCAGTCAGCAGCTTCTGCCCGAAATTGGCGAGCCGAAACTGGCCCGTCAGCACCGGCTGGCCCACGGTTACGTAATTCTGCTCCACCAGCAGGTGGGCGGCATCCGGGGTCACCTCGCCGTAGAGCACCCGGCTGGCACCGAGCGCCTGGCCCAGCACCCGGCAGGCAGTCTGCTGAATGGCCCCGAGGTCCGACAGTTTGCGGAGCGCATCGCTGAGCTGCAGCAGGTAAGCCTGCCTCGCTTCGCTCAAGCGCAGGCGGGCTTCGGTCTGCTTTCGCTCCGTGATATCGGTAAATAAGACCGTAAGCTGGTGTTCCTCCGGCTGGCCGATCCGGGCGGCATACAGGTCATACCAGCGCCCGGTCAGGCTTACCTCGATCATAAACCGCTGCGGCTGCCCCGTTCGGTCGACCTCGGCATACCGGTCCAGTAGCTCCGAATCCGGTTCCGCCACCAGACTGCGGAAGGTTTTCCCGACGGGATCGAGGATTCCGGTTTGCTTTTCAAAGGCCGGATTGATATCCAGGTAGCGAAAATCGAGGGGCTGGCCGCTCTCGTCGTAGAGCAGCTGGACCACACAGAATCCCTCATCAATGGCGTTGTACAGGGCCTGGTACCGATCCGTGGCCCGCTGCGCCAGTTCGTCCTTCAACCGCAGTACTTCGGCCTCCGTCTGTTTTCGGGTGGTATTATCGAAGGTAGCCCCTACCCACTTCTGCACCGAGCCGTCGGGGTTCCGCACGGCCGTTGCGAGAATATTCGTCCAGCGCCAGCCGCCTCCGGCACTGGCCAGACGGAATTCGGCATTAACCGGTGCCTGCTGCCGAATGGCTTCCTGCCAGAGGGCGCGGGCCTGGGCCCGTTCGTCGGGGTGAACCGCCCGCACCCAGCCCTCGCTCAGCCAGCTTTCGGTCGTCTGGCCGGTATAAGCCCGCCAGCTGGGCGAGTCGGTCACCGCCAGCCCTTGGGCATTGGTTTCCCAGACCGCCTGGGCGAAGGTTTCGACCAGCAGCCGGTAGGCATCGGCAGCGGACTGAGCGGCCCCACCGTCTTCAACTTGTCCGGGCGACGAACGGACCATAGTATACGGGCGGTAAACAGAGATCAAATTTACCCGAACCAACAGGCTTCGGATGACCGTATGCTAACAAAGTTGGCCAGGCCGGACTGTGCCGACCAGCTTATCAGGACAAAAGAGGAGGCGGTTGTCAGGGAGCGATCAGGCGAAGGCCAGTTCCGCTGCCTGACAACCGCCTCCTGATGGCTTCTTCGCTCGGCGAAAGGCTGATTTTGCTCTTGTGGAACTCGATTTTGGCGGCAGGCAAGCGCCTTTTTCATGAATTACACCCTTCTGACGACTGAGGCTGCCGGTTTTCCGGCCACGCCCGGCAATTAAGGTTCGCGGCAGAGAGCTGCCAGGAGGTCATCCGGTTCGTCGACCACCAGCGCCACCGCCTGAACAGTCTTCTGAATGCCGTATAGACCCGTCACCCGCAGCGGGCGGTTCAGCCGGATGCGTACGTTGGGCGGTGTCAGCAGCAGCCGGGCCGTGTTGAGGGTGTTTTTGTCGGCCGGGTCCAATTCCCGGATTCGCTCCACCGCCTCGATCGTTGCGCGGTCAAGGGAAAAATTCCAGATCATCCCTACGCGGACCACCAGCGCTTCCGGTTGCAGGCTGATCTGGCGGCGGGTTACCGAGACCCCATGCGCCACCAGGAATAGGGTTGAATACAGGCTTAAGGCGGTCAGCCCCCAGGCCGCTGCGGGACTAAACCGGACCAGCAGCAGATGAGCCACAAAGGCTTCCACCAGGGATACCGCGATCAGCATACTCAGCAGGGCAACAAAACCCGACTGACGGTGCAGGCTATAGGCAGGTCCCGCCGGCTGCTCTGGCCCGCCCAGCCACCCGAAAAGGCTGTAGCGAAGCATGATGACTTCCCCGATCAGTACATGGATTACCGGATGCGGTCCCAGATGGGTCCGGACGGCTTCGTGCAGATTCCGGATGAAGTCTGCCTCCCGGCTAGCCAGGGCGCGGTAGGTCCGCAGGATGCGCCGGAGCCGCAGGAGAACCCAGCCGAACACGCCGGCTTCGGCCAGCACCAGCGCCTGTTCTCCGTAGCGGAGGTAGGTCTGATGCGCCGGTGGCAGGATCCAGTACCCGAACCCCAGGGCCAGCGAAAGAATCAGGACTACCGACAGCAGCCCCTGTTTCAACCGCCGCGCGACGAGCAGGTAGTACAGGCCCGGCAGCGTCAGCAGCAGGTCCGCGCTGATGGCCAGGGAAAGCGTTTCGGGCTGCTGGTGGAAACGGGCTGACTGCGTGATGGCGTATTCCACCGCCAGGAGCAGGGCCGCCAGTAGCAGAAACGGCAGGTAGGCGCGGGTTCGGTGGTTCAGAATGGGAAGCTGCATTGGTGGATGGAACTTCAGACTCGGATGAAACGCACCAATTTAGCGAATTTCCGGCTACCGTTTCCTGTTTTCAGACCCCTACACCCGCTGATTACCTGCCTGAGAGTCTGTGGACAACCGGGTTGACTGGCGCATAAGGCCCTTTCTACTAATTTCATAGATTAATCTGATAAAGCAGCGCTCCACCGGTTAATTGCGTTATCTTTAAAGCCAGCTAAGCTACCTATTCCACAGAAGTTCCCCTATGCATTCGGCGCCTCCGTCCACCATCGCTACCCAGGCGATGGATTTTCGTATATTCGAAGCCTCTCCCGGCATCCGCGTTGTCCTGCTGCCAAACCCGCCCGTATATACGCACGTGGCCGTCAGTAACGACTTTCTCCAGCATTCGGGCATGAAGCGGGAGGACGTTATCGGAAAAGGACATTTCGAAATCTTTCCGGAAAATCCCGATGACCCGAACTTCACCGGGGAACGGAACCTGCGGGCCGCCTTTGACCGCTTGCTGACCGAGAAAGAGCCGAACGAGCTCCCGATCCAGCGCTACGATATTCCCAGTCCGGACGGCAGCTTCCTGGAGCGGTACTGGAAGATTGTCAATGCCCCGGTCCTCGACGAGGCCGGCGAGGTATGCTACCTCATCCACACGGCCGTTGACTTGACCGACCAGGTCAAAGCCGAGCAGAAAGTGGCATCCTATGGGGATTGGGAGCGCGTCCAGCAGCTGCTGAACTTCCGCGTCGCACTCTTCGAGGCGATGAACGAGGCAACCAGCGATGCCCTGATGATCGTCGATACCAACGGCACGATTCTGCTGCATAACCGCAAGTTCGTGGAGTTGTGGGGCTTCCCCGAGGCGATCATCGAGTCCCGGGACGATCAGGCGGCGCTGACCTACGCCATGAACCAGCTGGTGGATCCGCAGGGCTTTCTGGACCGGGTCCAGCTCCTTTACAGCCAGGGCCGGGAAAAGAGCTACGACCTGATCCGGTTCAAGGACGGCCGGATCGTGGAGCGGAACGGTACGCCGATCATCGGCGCCGATGGCTTCTACTACGGCTGGGCCTGGTATTTCCGCGATATCACCGACCGGATCAGGCAGGTACAGCAGTTCCGGAACGTTGTCGAACAGATTTCCAGCCCGATTCTGATTCTGAAAGGCGAAGATCTCGTCCTGGAAGTGGCCAACGAAGCCCTGTTCGATTTCTGGCAGGTCGGCCCCGAGGCCCTCAACAAGCCCTTCCTCGAGATTCTGCCCGAAATGAAGGACCAGGTGTTCGTCGATCTGCTCCGGAACGTGCTGCGTACCGGTGAACCGTTCTACGGCTACGAGGTTCCTGCGGTCTTCAAACGCAAAAACGGCACTGAAGAAACGCATTACGTAAACTTCAGCTACGAGCCGTACCGGGAGGCCGACGGCACTATTACCGGCGTCCTGATCCTGGCCACCGACGTCACCGGACAGGTAATTGCCAACCAGAAACTGGTCGAAAGCGAACGGAACTTCCGGAACGTGATCCAGCAGTCGCCGGTTGCCATGTGCATCCTCAAAGGCCCCGAATTTGTGGTTGAAATTGCCAACGGCCGCATGTTTGAACTCTTTGGCCGCAGCTCCGCCCAGATGCTCAATCGCCCCATTTTCCAGGGACTGCCCGAATCGCGCGAGCAGGGGCTGGAGGAACTCCTGCAGCATGTGTACACCACCGGTGAGACCTTCTCCGCCTTCGAGCGGCCGGTCAATCTGCCCCGCAACGGCGGCGTGGAAACGGCTTACATCAACTTTGTGTACGAACCGTTCCGGGAGGGCGACGGCACCATTTCGGGCATCGTCGTGGTGGCCGTCGACGTAACCCAGCAGGTAGCGGCCAGCCAGCAGATCGCCGATAGCGAAGAACGGTTCCGGACGCTGGCCAACTCCATCACCCAGCTGGCCTGGATGGCCGACGCCGACGGCTGGATTCATTGGTACAACCAGCGCTGGTACGACTATACCGGCACGACCCTGGAGGACATGATGGGCTGGGGCTGGCAGACGGTTCATCATCCGGACCATATCGACCGGGTGCTGACCTTCGTTCGGGAAGCCTGGGTTAAAGGCGAACCCTGGGAACTGACGTTTCCGCTCCGGGGCAAAGACGGAGCCTTCCGCTGGTTCCTGACCCGTGGCTACCCCGTCAAGGATGCCGATGGGAAAGTGACCCGCTGGATTGGTACCAATACGGATATCGACGACCGGAAACAGATCGAAGACCTGCTCGAAGAAAAGGTTCGGGAGCGCACCCTGGAGCTGGAAACCAAGACCCGGGAACTGGAACAGTTCACCTACGTCTCGCACCACGACCTGAAGGAGCCGATCCGCAAGATTCTCATTTTCGGCGAAATGCTGAAAACGGATCATTACGAAGGCATGGACGAGGCCTCACGCCGCCGGCTCGACCGGATCATTGACGCGGCCCAGCGCATGAATGAGGCCCTGAAGGACGTGCTCAATTTTGCCAGCCTGACCAAGACTGAGGTTCCTACCGACGTAGACCTTAACCAGGTCCTGCAGGATGTGCAGAACGACCTCGAACTGGTCATTACCGAGAAAGAACCTACCCTCCGGATCGATTGCCTGCCGGTCATCCGCGGCATTCCCCAGCAGATGCACCAGTTGTTCTATAACCTGATGAACAACGCGCTGAAATTCACCCGACCGGCAGAACACCCGACGCTTTCGGTCAGCTGCCGCCGCCTCGAACCGGGCCAGGCTCCGCAACGCCTGTCGCTCGATCCAACCCGGGCGTATTACGAAATCGCCGTCCGGGACAACGGTATCGGTTTTGATCCGGAGAAGGCCGACAAGATTTTTCTGATGTTTCAGCGGCTGCACAGCAAAACGGCCTATTCCGGCACCGGCATCGGGCTGGCCCTGGCCCGAAAAGTGGTCACCAACCACGGCGGTACCATCTGGGCGGACAGCCGGCCGGGCGAAGGCTCCACCTTCTACGTGCTGTTGCCGGTTTAGGGCTCTCAGGGAGGCTCTTTTATTTCGTTTTGTCCTGTTTCACCCGCCGGGGTGTGATCATAGGCTCTGTCGCCTGCCGGGGTAGCTGATACAATTCGCCTTTTTTGTTCATGTAGTACAGATACGACTCCGAAGGACGGCGACCGTGTCCGTCAGCCCATATCCCATAAAAATCGGGATGCGCCCCCCGGGGCCTGCGCACGTAGCTATGGTTACGCTCGCTTCCGCGCGTGATCTGTTTTTCAAGCTCCCAGTGTTTGCCCCCGTCCCGGCTGGTCCACAGGGCCACTTCCCCGCCGGGGTTGTACACCTGCGGCCCGTCCAGGGTGGGCCCGATTACTTTAATTACGCCGTTCGGCTCCGGAAACACCGATCCCATGTCGTAGTTGCTGTCAGAGGTGGTAATGAGGTGGTTTTCCCAGGTTCTGTTCCGGTGCTGAAACAACCGCCAGCGGCGGGGATGATTGGCCGGTCCGGCTTCGAATCCTTTGCTGGATATGATCAGAATGTTGGGGTTGCCCTCCTCGTCAAATTCCATATCCAGCAGGTAGCAGTTGAGCTTTTCGCTCATAAAATCTTTAATCAAAGCCGGGTTGTTGATCTCCGTCAGAGGAAGCTGCACCGGTTGCCCGCCGGCCGTATGCCAGCTCTTGCCAAAGTCGGTGGTCTGGAGGTAATGCAGGTTGGTGCGGTAATTAAGCCCTTTCCCCTGGGGGTGAACGTCAA